>Ga0302279_10000876_pt1 | contig 44264 bp, 44 predicted proteins | sample III_Bog_N3_3_FD_194541 | JGI IMG/M metagenome (GOLD analysis project Ga0302279, IMG submission 194541) | Peat permafrost microbial communities from Stordalen Mire near Abisko, Sweden - III_Bog_N3_3 | ecosystem: Environmental > Terrestrial > Soil > Wetlands > Peat | place: Sweden: Abisko... | reverse complement strand
GGCGGTGGCGATCCGTACGGCCTTCTGCAGCTGACCCTCGACGTAGTCGGCGAACGTCGGGTTCAAAATGTTGGTCATGTGCCCGCGGTAGAGGCGGTCGAGGATCTCGCTGCCGCCGGCCAGGAGAACCACCACGTTCGGCTGCAGCTGCGTGACCCAATCGGCCCAGGCCGTCGTCCAGGCCTGGCAGGGCACGTTCTGTTTCGGCCCGAAGATCCCACCCGGGGGGCACTTCGCACGCTGCGGATCAGGCGTGCACGGCGCGCCGACGATGAACGTGCCGCCGGACTGCTCGCCCGTTGTCCCGTCGGCCACCCCGCAGCCGAGGATCCCCTCGTTGAGGAGATGCAGGCCGTCGTACTTCTGCCGGTGGGCCGTCAGCGCGGCCTCCAGGCCGATGCCGAGCGTGAGCGCCTGGGAGTCGCCGACCAGGAGCACCCGGGTCGGCGCCGCGCTGTCTGCCGCGGGAATGAGACCCGTGACGGCGGTGGCGGGGACCGTCCCGACGGCGGCGGCCCCGACGGCAACGGTGTCGGCCGCCGGCATGGTGGCGAGGACGATGGCCAGGACGACGACTCCGACAGCCGGCAGCGTGAAGATCTGGGCCCGGAAGCGGGTGAGGAACGTGCCCTGGCGGATCGGTCGTTCGACGAGGAAGAAGGACAGGATGGCCACCCCGATGGTCGGGATCACCCGGACCACGAAGAGGGGCCATGGGCTGAGCCCCGTCCGCTGCTCATTGATGAAGATGAAGAGCGGGAAGTGCCAGAGGTACATGCCGTAGGAGATGCGGCCGATGAAGGCGAAGGGGCCGAAGGAGAGCAGCTTGGCCAGGGGGGAGTACTGGGCGCACGACACGCTGAGCAGGACGGCACAGGCGGCCACCGCCGCGATGAAAAACCCCCCGCGGTAGGCGAAGGCGTCGTCGGAGTGCACCTTGATGTACAGCACGATGCTGACGGCGAGGCCGATGACGCCGATGCCGGTCAACAGCCAGCGACCCCGGGCGGTGCGGGCCTGCCAGTCGAGTTCGTCGCCTTTTCGGTTGCGCTCGGCCCACAGCCGCAACCCCACCGCCAGCGTGGCCCCGATCAGGACGGACTGCGCATGAGTGTCGGTACCGAAGTAGAGGCGGTTGCTGTCGGTGGCGTTGAAGAGCAGTGCCATCTCGAGGGCGGAAGCCAGGGCGCCGACGATGGCGACGACGAGGAGGACCCGCAAGGACCGCCAGATCTTCATGACGGCGAGGAAGACCAGCGGCCAGACAAGGTAGAACTGCTCCTCGACCGCCAGGGACCAGGTGTGGATCAGCGGCGAGGTGAGCCCGGTCATGTGGAAGTAGTCCGAACCGGACACAATGAAGTGCCAGTTGGCCACGTAGAAGAGGGCGGACAGGGCATCACCGCGCAGCGTCGGATACGTCCCGGCCGGGACGAAGATCCCGTAGAGGATCGACAGCCCGATCAGCATGACCAGCAGAGCCGGCAGCAATCGCCGGGCGCGCCGGGCCCAGAACGCCGCCAGCTTGATGGTGCCGCGCTTGCGCCACTCCACAATCAGGAGCGAGGTGATGAGGAAGCCGGACAGTGCGAAGAAGCTGTCGAGGAGGAAGAAGCCACCCGACGTCAGGTAGACCCCCGCATGGACGCCCAGGATGCCGAGCATGGCCACGCCACGGATGCCGTCGAGCGCCGGCAGATAGGCCAGCGTGGCTCCCTTGCGGGGGGCGTCGGGAGAGACGCGGGCAGCCACCCGAGGAGCGTACCGTCGGCCTGGTGGCGGGGGACCGCAGCCCCTGGCGGGCGGAGCGAGGCCCCCCACGTGGCGGGCATCGCTAGAGTGACCGGCGCGCCGGGCCAAGGGGGCGGGTCGCAAGGGGGCTTTCCATGTCGTTGATCAGGTCATGTCGGTGAGCAGGCCATGTCGTTGAGCAGCCGGCGCGACTCGTTCGTGCCCAGGGTGGGGACCACACTGGCTGCACTCGGGGCGTTGGTCGTCGTCTTCCCGCTGGCCCTGAGCACCCAGGGGGCCGGTGCTGCCACGGCGACCTCGCCCGAAGTGAGCTTCCAGACGGCGGCCACCCTCACCGGCCCTGTCACGGTGGGACATGTCGTGGAACCGCTCACGGCCCACTCACCGGACCTGGCCGCCAACGGCTACGAGGAGCAGGAGTACTTCGCGTCAGGCACTGCAATGGCGTTCAAGGCCGACTCCATGCCGAGCGACGGCAAGTGGACCATCACGCCGACCACCACGGCGGCGTACAAGACCAGGATTCTGGTCCGCCGGCCGTCCAACCCCGCTCACTTCAACGGCACCGTGATCGTCGAGTGGATGAACGTGTCGGCCGGGGAGTCCGCACCCGACTGGGACGATCTCAATCCGATGCTGATGCGTGACGGTTACGCCTACGTCGGAGTCTCGGCCCAGGCCCTCGGCGTGAACGGCGGCACGGCAATCCTCGGTTCGGCGACCGGTGGACCACAAGGGCTGGTCAATCAGGAGCCGGCCCGGTACAGCACGCTGCACCACCCCGGCGACCAGTACGCGCTGGACATCTACGCCCAAATCGGGCAGGCCCTGCGCGCCCCGCACGACGCTGCACTCGGTGGCCTGAAGCCGACGCACGTCCTGGCCGTCGGCGAGTCCCAGTCGGCTTTCTACCTGACGACGTTTGCTGACGCCATCCAACCGCACACCAACATGTACGACGGGATCTTCATCCACAGCCGGGGTGGTTCGGGTGCCTCGCTCGCCGGAACATCCATCAAGTCGAGCAGCGGACCGGACAACCTGCGTATCCGTACCGACCTGAAGGTTCCGGTCTTCATGGCCGAGACCCAGACCGACCTGATACTGCTGGGCTACGCCCCGGCGCAGCAACCCAACACGGACAAGATCCGCACGTGGGAGATCGCCGGCACCGCACACGCCGATGCGTACACCGTGGGCGCCGCCGCCGGCATCCTCGGCTGCACGACACCGGTGAACAGCGGCCCCCAGCACAATGTGGTCGAGGCTGCCTTCACCGCCTTTGACAAGTGGGTGGACAACGGCACGCCGCCTCCGAGCCCACCACCGTTCAAGCTGTCGAGCACGCACCCGGCGGCCTTGGCGCTCAATGCGCAGGGCAACGTGATCGGGGGAGTCCGGACGCCGGCGGTCGACGTTCCGGTCTCCACGCTCAGCGGCGCACCACCAGCCGGGGCCAACGCGCTCTGCTCCCTGTTCGGGTCCACCGTCGCCTTCACGCCGGCCCAGCTCGCCAGCCTCTACGGGACGAAGAGCAACTACATCGCCCAGTACACGAAGAGCCTGGACAAGGCGATCGCCGGTGGGTACCTGCTCAGCGCGGACAAGGCCTCGCTCCTGGCCCAGGCGGAGCAGGTGGCGTTCCCCGCTTCGTAGGGCCCACTCGCACCGGCCGCCTCCCACTCTGACCATGGAGCGGTCATGTTTCATCGGGGCGGTCGCGGGGAAGCACGAACACATGACCAGTGACGGGTACACCGTGCTGTGCGAGCAATCCGACCCGAAGAGGCTGGTGGCCGACGTTTGAGCTTCTCCCCGCTCTGCGCAGATGACGCCGGCTACGCCACTTTCGTCGTGCCGCTGAACGTCTCGACCAACTGGTGGCAGAACGCCTTGAGGTCATCGGGCTTGCGACTGGTGATGAGGGTATTGGGCCCGCTCGTGCACACGACGACCTCTTCGTCGACCCAGGTACCGCCCGCATTGGCGATATCCGTGTGCAAGCTCGGCCACGAGGTCAACGTGCGCCCCTTCACCACTCCTGCCTCAACGAGCGTCCAGGGTCCGTGGCAGATGACCGCGACTGGCTTTCCCGCCAGAAACATGTCCCTTACCAGTGCAACTGCATCCGCGTCCATGCGCAGGCGATCCGGATTGGCAACGCCACCAGGCAATATCAGGGCATCGAAGTCGTCGGCGCTGACGTCCCCCGTCGTGCGATCGACCGCAAAGCGGTCAGCCATGTCGAGATGGTTCATGGCCTGGGCGAAGCCCGGATCCGGGGCGACGAGCCGAGGTATTCCGTCGGCACCGAGCACCGCGTCCCACGGCTCCGTGAGCTCGACCTGTTCGATGCCCTCGTTCGCCACGAGAACTCCGATCCGCACTCCTGCAAGTGTTCCTGCCATTGTCGGCACCTCCGTTCTGGGTGTTGATCTACCCGGTCGCTCGGAGACGAAACCGTGTCCGCATCGCCGCCGCCGGACGTCGCGGCATGAATGAACTCGGGCCGGTGTCCACGAAGGATCGCCTCAGCATGGAGAAACGGGCGACGCTTGCCCGGATTGCGTCGCTGACTGATGACGTCGAAGACATTGATGCAGGGATCGCCGCCGCCCACTCCGACGACGAACACGACCCCGAGGGATCGACGCTTGCATTCGAACGAGCAAGGATCTCCACACTGCTGGGCCAGGATCGCGCCTACCTCGAAGAGATTGAGCGGGCGCAAGGCCGACTCGCCGACGGGACCTATGGCACATGTGAGCACTGTGGGGCGGCCATCCCTCCGGAGCGTCTCGCGGCACGCCCCGTCGCCCGTGTCTGTGTGCAGTGCCGCATTCCCTCGGAATAGCTCCAGCTCCGCCCCCCCTCAATGGGCGCAGTGTGCGGACGCCTACCCGGAGGATCGCAGTACTGCGAACCCGCTGCGGATGGCGACGGCGTCCCCGCACGTCGCTTCGAAGGCGTAGCGGGATCCCTCGAGGTGGCAGATCCGCACCGTCAGATCCTGATCGAGGTAGGCCGGCGAGGCGAACTGGAGGGCGAACCGCTGCAGGCGGGAAGGGTCGTCGTCACAGGCCGTCCGGACCACGGCGCGGGCGCACAGGGCCATGGTGCAGAGCCCGTGGAGGAAGGGGCCGGCGAAGCCGCTGCGGCGGGCCGCCTCGACGTCGAAGTGGTGCTCGGAGAAGTCGCCGGAGATTTCGGCGTAGCGGCGCACCATGTCCACATCGGTGCGGAAGACCTCCTCGGCCATGGCCTCCTCCGGGCTGCAGCCGTTCCCGCCCTGTGCGGGGAGGTCCGGTCCCGTCTCGTCGGCCGTGGTGCCCAGCAGCACCGTCGTCCACCATTGCTCGGCGACCAACTGCTCCTGACCGTCGTACGTCCGGTGCAGCAACGTGACGCGCAGGTTGTCCTTCGACCTCCTGGCGCTGTGCGTCTCGACCAGCGTGTGCAGATCTTCTCCGGGCCTGATCGCTCTGTGGAGAAGAAGGTCGTGCCGACCATGGACGCCCCCGTGCGCTGCGGCGAAGACGGGCTCGGGGACGAGCTCGAAGATGGCTGCCATCTGCGGGGCGTACGTCTGCGTGGCGATAGCGGTCGGGGGCAGGGCCGTGCCGTCGAAGTAAGAGGCGGTGTCGTCCCTGGTCGCAGTGGCCAAAGCCGCCCCCATGGCGGCGTCGAGCACGAGATCGTAAGGCCCCGACCGATCGCCGGACTGCAGTCGTTCAACTGCCATGGGCCCGATTCAAGCAGGCCCGAGGGGCGGGTTCGCTATCGCCGCGAAGGCCACCGGTGGACCCTCCCCGATCCGGCGCAGTATGGCTGCGGCGCACGTCTGCGGCGACGACGTCGACGTGTCGACCTCGAGGTCGTACGTGCCTGGGTCGTGCACCGCCCGCTCCCACCGGAGGATCACGTCGGGGATGGATCCATCGGGCTCGCTGGTGACGTAGCCGCCGCCGCCACCACCACCCGGGTCCGCGTCCCGCCGGGCCACAATGACCTCCACCGGGCAGCGGACGCCGACGAAGTAGGCCGGCAAGTCGTGGAACATCAAGGCGGTCCGGGCCAGGATGCCCAGCGGTTTGGAGTAGTCGTCGTGATGGCCGACATCGACGGCCACGTTGCGGCCCGCCCGGCTCCACGCCGCCACCGCCGCGTACAACGCGTCGAACAGGACGGCCACTGCGTCCTCCAGATCGGGTCGTTCCCCGCCGGGGCGCAAGCCGACGCCCGGCCGCAACCCGGCGGGGATCACGTCGGCCATCGCATCGACGCCGAAGTTGAGCCACAACGCGTCCGAAGACCCCTGCAGCGCGACGGCAATGCTCGATTTCCCGGAGCGCGGCGTCCCGTTCAGCACCACGATGGTCCCGGGTCCAACACCCGCCACCGCGGCGCCGCTCAGACCGTCTCCTGCGTGGGCATGACCTGGTGCACCGGCACCGGGTAGTTGGGCATGGCGCTCGAGGGCGCCGCCTCCAGGGCGGACGCGCTCGTGCAGCCCTCGGCCAGCACGTTGGCCATGTGGTCTTTCGACGTGCTGGGCAGCGTGGGCATGGTCGCGTCGCTGCGGCGCGGGTGCAGCGTCGAGGTCAGGTCGCCCGCCGTGTGACGGCGCCAGGACGAAATGTTGGGAGCCGTGACCCCGAAACGTTCTTCCAAGAAGCGCAGCTGCGACGTGTGGTCGAAGACGTCGGAGACCACGTGGCCCCCGCGGCTGAACGGCGAGAGGACGAGCATCGGTACCCGGAAGCCCATGCCGACCGGGCCGGCCGCGCCGCCCGCATCGTCGGGCAGCGGCGAGACCGTGACGTACTCGCCCGGCGTGCCGCTCGGCGCCACCGGTGGTGGCACGTGGTCGAAGAAGCCGTCGTTCTCGTCGTACATGTGGAAGAGCACCGTCTTGGACCACACCTCGGGATTGGCCACCAGCGCCGAGAGCACCTGGCTGGTGAACCACTCGCCGAGCGCCGGGGGCGACGACGGGTGCTCGTCGTAGCCGAGGGGCGGGATGATCCAGCTGACCGAGGGGAGCGTCCCCGCTTTTATGTCGCTCACGAAGTCGTTGGGGTACAGCGGCGTGAACGCCTTCTGGTACAGCGTCGACGACGGGTTCTGGTACTGGCTGAAGTAGGGGAGGATGGCGTCGCTGACCAGCAGGCCTTCTTTTTGGATGAACGGCATGCCGTAGACGGAGCCGGGCGGGTTGTAGACCTTCCAGCTCACGCCGGCGTCCTCCAGCACCTCGGGCATGGTGTCCCAGTGCACGCTCCCGATGGCTTGGGACGAATCGTTGGTGAGGAGGACGGGGCCGCCGGCTGCGCCCGTGGGGTCGACCGTGCCCGACAGCGCCATGAGGCGGTTGGGGTGCGTCGGGCCGAACACCGAGCAGTGGTAGTTGTCGCAGATGGTGAAGGCGTCGGCCAGCGCGTAATAGAAGGGAAGGTCCTTGCGTTGGTAATAGCCCATCGTGAGGACGCCGTGTTCGGGTCCTTGATACTCGGACTGCACGTGCGTGCTGACGAAGGCGTTGTTGGTGCCGTGGTTCCAGCTCGAATGCTGTGCCGGCCAGGTGTGGTCGAGGTCGTTGGTGCACTCCCCGATGCCGGAAGCGGTGTCGAGATGGAAGGGGAGCAGTGTCTTGTCGCGCCCGTCCGGCCAGGCCTGGGCGAAGTTCCCGAGCTTGCCCTTGGGGTGGTCGTCGAAGCCCCGCACGCCCGCGTAGGTGCCGTAGTAGTGGTCGAACGAGCGGTTCTCCTGCATGAGGAACACGACGTGCTCAATGGCGCCGAGGTCCGAGCCCGCCGGCTTGGTGCGCGCCGCCAGCTGGGCCATGGCTGCGCCGGCGCCCTGTCCCCGGCTGGCCGTCGCCAGAATGGCGCCACCGCCGGTCGCCAGCGCAGCGGCCAGCATGGTGCGGCGGTCGAAGCGCGCCCGGTCGAGGCTCATGGCCGTTCCTCCTTCACGTGTCGTCCCTCACGTGGGCCCCCCGGCCCCGATCCTCAGCACACCGGCCGACAAGCGTCGACCGGTTCCCGTCCCGTCGCCCTACGCGTCCCTCACACGGACTCAATGAGCGCCTGGTCGTTGTTCCTCACGTTACCGATCCGCGTCCCCACCGGGTGGTGCACCACGGTGCCGGCGACCGGCGGGCGCAGCAGCGCGCGCAATTCCTCGACGTCCTCGTTGGCCGGGTCGAGCCACATGTCGAAGACGCCAGGGTCGAGAATCACCGGCATGCGGTCGTGGATGCCGGCCATGTCCGGACCGGCCGAGGTGGTGATCACGGTGCAGGTCCGGATGAGCGGCGCGTCCGGCCCGGCGCTCTTGTCGCGCCAGCGCTCGGCCAGGCCGGCGAAGGCCAGTGGCTGCTCGTCGGCCCGGTTGAAGTAGTGCGGCTGCTTGGCCCCGGTCTCTGTCTTGTGCCATTCGTAGAAGCCGTCGGCGGGGACGATGATGCGCCGCTCCCGGAACGCCTCGCGGAACGACGCCCGCGTGGCCACGGTCTCGCCCCGCGCGTTGAAGAGCCGGCTCCCTGCCTTGGCGTCCTTGGACCACCAGGGGATGAGGCCCCAGCGGAAGGACATGAGGATCCGTTCCGGCTCGCCGCCCCCTTCCGCCGGGCGGTCCCGCACCCCGAGTACCGAGTCGGTCGGGGCGACGTTCCAGCTGGCGGCGTGCTCGCCGTCGGGGCCATCGGCCAGGGTGGCCCCGAAGTAGCGGGCGATCTTGGCCGGGGGAGTGTAGAGAGCGAAGCGGCCACACATGTGGGCTGCATTGTGGCCCAGCAGGGTTCTTGCCGAGCATCCAGCCCTCTGAGCTGGTCGTTCGGCTCCCCGAGCGGGCGGCACACGACCTCGCTAGGGTACGAACATATGTTCGCTTTCTCTGCCGGTGACCCGTTGTCCCCCCGTTCCCGGCAGCTCCCCGCCGGGCTGGCCGACCGGGTCCGCCCCACCACGCCGGTGGCCGGTCGCACCCTGCCGGTGCCGCCGCCCCTGGCCCCGCTCTTCCCGGCCGGCTCGCTGCGGCGGGGCACCACCACCACGGTGACGGGGGCGCCCGGCCACGGCGCCACCACGCTCGCCCTGGCGCTCATGGCCGCGGCGTCGGCCGCCGGGAGCTGGTGTGCCGTCGTGGGCCTGGCCGATCCCGGAGTGGTGGCCGCCGCCGGCCTCGGGTTGGACCTGCGCCGGGTCGTCTTCGTCCCCCACCCCGGCAACGGGTGGGCCGAGGCGGCCGGTGATCTCCTCTCGGGGGTCGACGCCGTCCTGATCCGTCCGCCCGGGCGGGCCCGCCTGACCGCGGCGCGTCACCTGACGGCCCGTGCCCGCGAGCGCCAGGCGGCCCTCGTCGTCCTGCTCGAGGGCTCCGGCGCCTGGCCCGAGGGTGGCGACCTGGCCCTCTCGGTCGGGGCGGTCGAGTGGGAGGGCATCGGCCGCGGCCACGGGCACCTGCAGGGCCGCCGGGCCGAGGTGCGGGTCAGCGGCCGCCGCGCCGCCGGCCGGGTCAGCGAGTGCTCGCTCTGGCTCCCCGCCGGTTCGGGCGCGGTCGAGAACGCGGAGGAACCAGGCCGGCGGCATCCGGGCCCACCCGGGCAGAGCGGAATGGAGCAGCGCGGGCCGGCGGGAGCCGGTCCCGGTGACGGGCCGGCGGCGGCCTGAGCGGAGTGGTGGAGACGAAGTGGAACGGTTGGTCGTCATCTGGTGTCCCGGGCTCCTCGTGGAAGGGGCGGAGGGGGAGGAGGCCCGGCGGTTCGCCCGCGTGCTGGAGCGGGCCGGCGAGCTCTGCCCCTGGGTCCATCCGGTCCGTCTCGGGGTCGGCGCGCTGCCCGCCCGCGGCCCCGCCCGCTTCTTCGGTGGAGAGGAGGCGGTGGTGGCGCGCCTGGCCGCCATCGTGGACGAGGAGGCCACCATCGGCGTGGCCGACGGGCTCTTCGCGGCCATGCTGGCCGCCCGCTCGGGGCTGATCGTCCCATCCGGGGGGACGGCGGACTTCCTCGGTCCCTGGTCGGTGGCCACCTTGGCCCGACCCGACCTGGCCGTCACCTTGCAGCGGCTGGGGGTGACCACCCTGGCGCAACTCGCCGCCCTGCCCGCGGCCAGCATCTCGGACCGCTTCGGGGCGGACGCCGCCGCCTGCCACGCGGTGGCCCGGGGGGAGAGCGGGGAACTGGCCGGGCTGCGCGACCGCGGCATTGAGCGGCGGCTGCGGGTGGCCCGGGGCGAGGACCCCGACCGGGGGCCCGATGTCGTACCCCCGCCCTCCCAGCCCGGCTTTTTCGGTGGCGCCTCAGAGGCCGACAACCGGGCCGCCCGCTCCTTCGTCCGGGTGCAGGAGCGCCTGGGGATCGAAGCCGTGGTCATGGGCCGGTTGCGCGGTGGGCGGGACCCGGCCGGCCAGTCGGTGCTGCTGCCCTGGGGCAGTCCCGAGGTGGAGGCAGCGGTCGGTGCGCCCTGGCCGGGGCGGGTCCCCCCGCCGGCACCGACCGACGTGCTGCGGGTGCCGCTGCGCGCCGAGGTGGCCGACGCCACCGGCCGCGCCGTCGCGGTGAGCGGGCGGGGGTTGCTCACCGGGAGCATCGAGCGGCTGTCGGTGGCCGGCGGTCCCTGGCAGCCGGTCCTGGGGTGGGCCGGCCCCTGGCCGGTGACCGAGCGCTGGTGGTCGGTGCGCCGGCGCCGGGCCCGCCTGCAGGTGGTCACCACCGAGGGGGTGGCGCGCCTGCTGTGCACCGAGCGGGGGCAGTGGTGGGTGGAAGCCGTCTATGACTGAGGCCTACGCCGAACTGCACGCCCACTCGGGGTTCAGCTTCCTCGACGGCAGCAGCGACCCCGAGGAGCTGGTGGCCGAGGCGGACCGGCTCGGGCTCGAAGCGCTGGCGCTGACGGATCATCACGGCTTCTACGGCGTGGTGCGCTTCGCCGAGGCGGCGCGGGTGTGCGGGCTGCCGACCGTCTTCGGTACCGAGGTCACGCTGGCCCCGGCCGGTGCGCGCACCGGCGAGCCCGACCCGACCGGCACGCACCTCTTGGTACTGGCCCGGGACCCGACCGGCTACGCGCGGCTGTCCACCGTGCTGGCCGACGCGCACCTCGAAGGCGGGGAGAAGGGCAAGCCCGTCTTCACCCTGGACGCGCTGGCACGGGCCGGCGGGGACCATTGGCTGGTGTTGAGCGGCTGCCGGAAGGGGGCCGTCCCCGCCGCGCTCATGGAGGCCGGACCCCAGGCCGCCTCCCGGGAGGTCGGGCGCCTGGTCGAGGCGTTCGGGCGCGCCAACGTCGCCTTGGAGCTGTGGGACCACGGCGATCCGCTCGACACGGCGCGCAACGACGCGCTGGCCCGCCTTGCCGTCGAGTGGGGCGTCGACGCCGTGGCGACCAACAACGTGCACTACGCCACCCCGGCGGGCTTCCGGCTGGCCACCACGCTCGCCGCCGTACGGGCGCGCCGGCCGCTGGCCGAGCTGGAGGGCTGGCTGCCCTCGGCCCCCGCCGCCTGCCTGCGCTCCGCCGCCGAGCAGTCCCGGCGCTTCGCCCGCTGGCCCGGCGTGGTCGAACGGGCCGCCGAGCTCGGGCGCGCCTGCGCCTTCGACCTGCGCCTGGTCGCGCCGCGGCTGCCCGACTTCCCCGTCCCCGCCGGCATGGACGAAATGGGCTATCTGCGCCAGTTGGTGGCCGAGGGAGCCACGGCGCGCTACGGGCCGCCCGGCGCCGAGCGGGTACCGGGCGCCTGGAAGCAGCTCGAGCACGAGCTCGGGGTGATCGGCCAGCTGGGTTTCGCCGGCTACTTCCTCGTGGTGTGGGACATCGCGCAGGTGTGCCGCCGGCTCGACATCTACTGCCAGGGCCGCGGCTCGGCCGCCAACTCGGCCGTCTGTTACGCGCTGGGCGTGACCAACGTCGACGCCGTCGACCTCGGGCTGCTCTTCGAGCGCTTTCTCTCGCCGGCGCGTGACGGGCCGCCGGACATCGACGTGGACATTGAGTCGGGCCGGCGCGAGGAGGTCATTCAGTACGTGTACGAGCGCTACGGCCGCCGCCACGCGGCCCAGGTGGCCAACGTCATCACCTACCGGCCGCGCTCGGCCGTGCGCGACGTCGGCAAGGCCTTTGGGTTCACGCAGGAGCAGGTGGACGCCTGGTCGGCCGGTATCGATGCCGGGCCCGGTCGCGGCACTTCGTCGGCCGCCGCCGTGGAAGAGGTCTCGGTGGCCCGGGGTGGTGGGGTCCCGCCGCTGGTGGCCGAGCTGGCGGCCGAGGTGCTGGACCGGCCGCGCCACCTCGGCATCCACTCGGCCGGCATGGTGCTGTGCGACCGGCCGGTGGTCGAGGTGTGTCCGGTGGAGTGGGGGCGCATGCCGGGACGCAGCGTGCTGCAGTGGGACAAGGACGACTGCGCCGCCATCGGGCTGGTGAAGTTCGACCTGCTCGGGCTCGGCATGCTCGAGGCGCTCCATCGCATGGTCGACCTGGTGCGCGCCTTCTACGGGAGGGAGGTCGACCTGGGGCAGCTGCCACAGGAGCCCGAGGTCTACGACCTGCTGTGCCGGGCCGACACGGTGGGGGTCTTCCAGGTCGAGAGCCGAGCCCAGATGGGGACCTTGCCCCGGGTGGCGCCGCGCCAGTTCTACGACCTGGCCATTGAGGTGGCGCTCATCCGGCCCGGGCCCATTCAGGGCCACGCCGTGAACCCCTACATCCGCCGCCGCCGGGGCGAGGAGGAGGTCACCTACCTGCATCCGCTGCTCGAACCGATCCTTAAGCGCACGCTCGGGGTCCCGCTCTTCCAGGAGCAGTTGATGGAGATGGCGGTGGCCATCGCCGGCTTCAGCCCGGCCGACGCCGACGAACTGCGCCAGGCCATGGCGGCCAAGCGCTCGGCGGCGCGCATGGAGAAGATGCGGGAGCGGCTCTTCGACGGCATGGCGGCGCGCGGGGTGACGGGTGCGGTGGCGGACCAGGTCTTCGAGGCGCTGGCCGCCTTCGCCAACTTCGGCTTCCCCGAGTCGCACTCGGTGTCGTTCGCCCACCTGGTGTACTCCTCGGCCTGGTTGAAGCTGCACTACCCGGCGGCGTTCACCGCGGGTCTCTTGAACTCGCAGCCCATGGGTTTTTGGTCCCCCCAGTCACTGGTGGCCGACGCTCGCCGGCACGGGGTGCGTGTGCGCCGGCCCCACGTGAACCGCTCCGAGGTGGGGGCGTCGCTCGAGTGCGGCGGGCCGGGGGAAGCGGTGCTCCGTCTCGGGCTGGGGTCGGTGCGCGGCGTGGGCGACACGACGGCGGCGCGCATTGTGGCCGGCCGCCCCTGGGCCGGGGGCGAGGACCTGGTGCGGCGGGCGGGGGCCACCCAGGCCCAGCTCGAGACGTTGGCCGCCGCCGGCGCGCTCGACCCCGAGGTAGCCGACCCGGCGGACGGGCAAGGGGAGGGCGGGGGTGCCGCGGCCTCCCGGCGCCGGTTGGTGTGGGCCGCCGGCGCGGCGGCCCAGGGCACCCCGGACCGCCTGCCGGGGATTGTGGTGGGAGCCGAGGCGCCGACGCTGCCCACACCCAGCCTCTACGACTCGGTGGGCGACGACCTGTGGGCGCTGGGGCTGGCGCCAGAGCACACGGCCATGCACCTCGCCCGGGAGCGGCTCGAGGCCATGGACGTGCGGACGGCCGTGGCGCTCGAGGCGTGCGATGACGGCGAGCGGGCTTCCGTGGCCGGCGTGGTGACGCACCGTCAGCATCCCGAGACGGCCCGGGGCGCGGTCTTCGTCAACCTGGAGGACGAGACGGGCCATGTCAACGTGGTCTTCTCGCGCGGTGCCTGGGCCCGCTGGAAGCATGTGGCCCGCCACGCCCCCGTGTTGTTGATCCGCGGGCGCGTGCGCAAGGGCCAGGGCGCGGTCAGCTTCGACGCCGAGCGGGTGGAGGCCCTGGTGGTGGGGACGGCGGTGCCGGCCAGCCGGGACTTCCGTTAGGAGCCTGCCCTCGCCCTACCTGGCAGACTGCACGGAGTCGAGGAAGGGAGCACTCCATGATCCGTCTGTCCGTTTTCTATCCGGTGACCGAGGGCGCTTCGTTCGACCACGACTACTACCGGGACAAGCACGTCCCTCTGGCCATGCGCACCTGGAACCCGCAGAGCGCCGAAATCGACAAGGGCGTCGACGGACCCTATGTGGCCGCCGTGCACCTGACGTTCGAATCCCCCGAGGCGCTCACTCAGGCCATGGTGGCCGAGGGTACGGCCGACGTGCTGGCCGACGTGGCCAACTACACGTCCATCGCACCCGTTTTACAGACCAGTGAGATCGTCGGCTGAGCAGCCGGCGTCGAAGGAGGCACCATGCTGCTGAAGGGACTGAACCATGTCGCCGTCATCACCAACGATGCGTCGCGACTCAATGACTTCTACAAGGAGGTCTTCGAGGCCGAGGTCCTGCGCGACGGGTCCGAGTTCCCCGAGGGCCAGGGTCCCCGTCTTTCCATCATCAAGATCGGGGATTGGGCCGAGCTCAACGTCTTCGAAATAGAGGGCAACACCGAGGCTGACCGCCAGGTCCCGATGTTCGGCCGGGGCCGCCTGGACCACCTGGCCTTGCAGGCCGCGTCGCTGCAGGACTTCGAGGAGATCCGGGACCGGCTCATGGCCCGGGGGGCGGCGGACGACTTCGTCACAGACTTCGGGCAGATGCTGAGCATTTTCTTCCGGGACCCCGACGGCTTGGAATGCGAGGTCTGTGTCGAGAACCCCGACGCGGTGCCCGGCGCCGACAACCCGCCAGGGACCCGAGCGGCTCGTTACTCCTGAAAGCCGAGTACGCCAGTGAATGACGTCGAGGCCATCAAGCAGCTGAAGGCGCGCTACTTCCGGACGATGGACACCAAGGACTGGGCGGGCTTGCGCCAGGTGTTCACCGACGACGTGGTCATGGACACGACGGATTCGGGCGGCAGCGTCGTCATGGGTGCGGACGTGTTCCTGGTCTTCCTGCAGCAGTCGCTGGCCGAGGCCGTCACCGTGCACCACGGCCACACGCCCGAAATCACCCTCACGTCGTCCACCACCGCAACCGGCATCTGGGCGCTGCACGACGAGATCGAGTGGTCGGACGGCACGCGGATGCGGGGCGACGGCCACTACCGCGAGACCTACGAACTGTCGGGCGGGGAGTGGCGCATTGCGTCGTCGACCCTGACCCGACTGCGGATGGATCTCACCGGGCCCGCCTCGTAGGCCGGTGCCCGACGCCGACAACCCGAGCGGCTCGTTACTCCTGAGCGTGCAAAGCTTGATCCGAGAGGATCAGTGAGGGGAGCCATGCAGGACAACGCAACCTCGTCGACGACGAGCCGAAGGCACCGGTCAGTCGCCGACCTGTCTCATGCTGATTTGGGCATCCTTGCCCGTGAGTACCTGCTCGCCGGCCACCTCATCGACCGGGCAGGCATGCCCCTCGTCACGGCGATGGGCCTTGACGTGATGACCGCCGTGGCGATCGACGAATGGATGGGAGCCAGCCCGATCTACACGAAGCGCATGCAGCGCCTGCTCGGCTTCGAGGGAGACACCGTCGAGGTGGCTCTCAAGGGCATGCAGCTCGATATCGGCGCGCCTCCCGAGTTCATGGACTTCCGCATGGCGGTGCAGGACGACCACCATGGCACCTTCCACCTCGACCACTGCGGGGCGCTCATGGACGTCGAACCCATGGGGGACGACTTTGTGGTCGCGATGTGCCACCACATTGAAGATCCCACCTTCGATGCCACCGGTTGGGCAACGAATCCCAAACTGCGGATGCGGCCGGTACACCGGCCTCCCCGCCTACCAGCCGATCGGACGCCGCACTGCGCGTGGACCGTCACGATCGATCCCGAGGAATCGGACACGCCCTTTCCGACGCGGTCTCTCGACATCGGTCGGACCAAGGCTGCCGAGCTTCCGCTCGCCGCCATTGAGGGCACGAGCGACGACGGGTATGCCGATTACGCGCGACCCCTCGACCCCGACCTCGCCGTGGCCGACTTCTCTACCCCGGTCCTTCGTGCGCTGATCGATGAAGTCGCGCTGCAAGGTCATCTGCTGGTCCTTTCTTTCGCCGCGGCGGTCGTTGAACGTTGTGACGCCCCCACGACCCAGGAGATGGTGGCCAAGCAGTTCACCGGCGTCGCAGGTGTGGCTGCTCACCGTCTCGCCCGCGCCTTCGACCTCGGCGATTCGGCGGCTGACGTGGCGACCGTGTTCGAACTCCACCCTGCCTTCCACCCCAGGACCTATATCGACTGGAGTGTCGAGCTCGAGGGCGATGTCGTCCACCTTGCACTAGGGGATGGTCCAGCCCGGACCGAGCGCTTCGAGTCGTGGACCGGCGTCCTGGCCGCGGGTCGAGATCGGGCGCTACGAGCGATTGCCATGGGTGTGGATCCCCATTGGACTGTTGAGGCTGACGGTGAACGCACATGGGTCGCCTACCGCTCCGAAACTCCAGCCGCCGAATTCGACGAGGTGACCCTGACGAAGTTCTCCACCGGCGTGGCGTTCGGATTCAATCGATGAGTACGTCCCGACCAGGACTCATGCCGCTGAGAGTCGTGTAGCGGACGACCGGGAACGTGGCTCGCCGACTGCTGACCCGGGTTCGACGAGGACATTGCGGCCGATGAGGGCGCTGCCTGCGGAGTCCGCCTACGCGCTCGTCGCTCCGAGGGCCTGGGTGATGTCGTCGATGGCGGCTTGTTCGGCCTCGCTCACGTCGACGCCGTGCTCGCGATGGGCGGCTGCGACGTGTTGGGACAGCGTGACGATGAAGCGGCGGTACTCGTCGACCTCTTCGGGCGTCGCCTTGGTCCCGAGCAGCGCGACGGCATCACGCAGATGCCCGAGCCCGTGCTGCTTGAGCTCCTCGAGGGAGTGGTAGTGCGTGTGATCCCGCTCCGGCTTGGCAGCCACAATTTCGTCGAGCAGCTCGCTCTTGCCGTGTTGCTGCCGGGTCTCCACATAGGACTTGGCCATGGCGATCGTCTCGCGGAACGATCCTCCTCGTTGAGCGGTGACCACGATCATGCCCGCGCTCGGCGGTGCCTCGAGGATCAGCTTCCATTCCTCGGTCGTGAAATCAGATTTCGAGGTCATCGCCAGTTCTCCGATCAATTTCTGTAGTCAATTTCTCTGCTCAATGTGTCTGCGCAGTGCACGCACCGTAGCGTCTGGCTTCGGTCCGGCGAACGCAGCGGGTGGTTGCATCCGGAACGGGTGTTCCCGGGCGGACTCTCAGCGCAGCTGGCCGACGTGCTGCACGCATCCGGCACTCCGGGTGAAGAGCATGTCGTGGTAACGAGCCTAACGGGACACCTTTTCGCTCTACATTTGCACTGTGTCAATGGGCCTACGACCCCTCCTCGACAAGAGAACTGCCCAATTCGGAGAGGGCGATATGGAGCGGCACTCTGGCCACCGCGATGCAGGGGAAGAAGTTGGTCCTCTCTCCATGTGTGAGGGAATCGGAGCGCATCGATGATCCCGCGCTGGGTGTGGATCGTCATGATGATAGGAATCGGCGTCGAGTTCGCACTCGGCGTGGCGTGCTTGGTGCTCGTCCCGGTCAGAAGACCTGACCAGTGGCTGCCTCCCCAGAGCAGGGGCCTCTACGTCGCCCACGCAGTTCTCGGGGGGCTGCTGGCCATCGGCGCGCTGACCATCCTCGTGGCGGTACTCGGTGGGTCGAGGTTCGTTCGTCTCGGCGCGCAGGTCGGGCTGGTCGGGCTGTCGCTGGGTGCGGCCGGAGGAATGCTGTCCGTATCGCACCCTTGGAGGCTGACCGGCATGGGGTTGATGTTTGTCGGGTCGATCGTCGCCTTCTTCGGATACCTCATTCCCCTGGCTGAGAGTTCAGTGCAAGAACGGCCATCCAATGACGCGTGAAGCCGCCCATGGTGGTGGGGCTTCACGGTCACGGACACGCCTGATCGCGCCGTCCGGCTCAGCAGCTCGACGATGGCCTGCGTAGGCGTCCCGTACACCTGCATGCCGGGTGGTGGAGTCCAACGTCTCTGCGTCGGCGCGCTCTGCTCGTTCGCGCCCGACCCCCATGTGGAACGCACTGGGGTCGGGCCTCCGACGTCCTGTACGGACCCCCACCTGTCGACCACCCAGTTTGCAAGACTGGACCGATGACGTCGCTCGACCCGTCGGCGTGGCACGACTTCTTCATTGGCTCCATGGGCGCGGCGGCAGCGCTCACCGGCCTTTTGTTCGTGGCGATCTCCATCAACCTCGAACAGATTCTCAAGTTTCCCAACCTGCCCGGCCGAGCCGCGGGAAGTCTCGGGGTCTTGGTCTCCGCCCTCATCGTGGCCTGCTGCGGTCTGGTTCCGGACCAGCATGTGGTGGTTCTCGGAGTCGAGATCGCCATCGCCGGGGGCGCCGTGATGTTCCAAGCGCTGTGGGTCACCGTACGCAGTGGCGTGCCCGACGGGGATCGGATGGCTTGGAGGGTCGAGCGGACGCTGACGCTCCTCCTTCCCGGCACCCTGTTCTTCGCTGGCGGACTCAGCCTGGTCGCGGGAGGCGGCGGCGGGCTCTACTGGGTGTTTGCGGCAACTGCGCTGGCCTTCCTCGTTTCGGCCATCAACGCGTGGGTGCTCTTGGTCGAAGTCCTCCGGTAACAGGCGACTGAGGTGGCTGGTTAGCTCACGGCAACAGCGAGGGTGGCCGTCGGGTTGGCCGCGTCTGTCCCATTGGGCAGAACGACGGCGAGGCCGGCTGTGTCGCTGTACTCACCGCCACCTCCGCCGGGCGCGGCGAAGAAGACGGTGAGGAGACCACCCGGGCCGGCGCACGCGCGTGGCGAACTGCGCACAATGTCGGCTGGGTTCCCCGCCACAAGAGTGGTCGGATGCGGGGTGACACACAGCCGGGTGCTCGCCAGTTGCGCGGCGTCCAGCCCGGATACCGCCTGCAGGGAGACGGTGGACCGCCAACCGACCAGGGAGCCCCTGGCGTCGTCGACGGTGATGGGAGAAAGGGCCCCGACGTAGTCAGGCTCGGCGCGCCCGAAGGCGGCGAGCTGCGTGAGGGGGACGGATTCGGTGGCGGGCGTGACGGTGAGGGGGCCGGGCAGCACGGCGATGCCGATGGTCTGCTTGGCCGCGACGCCCGGGCTCCCCACTGCGTTCGCGCTTTCGGCGCTCTGGACGGTGGGGACCGCCGCCGTTGTCGTTGGTGTCGGAGAAGCCTGGTCTGCGGTGACCACGCTGGTTGGCGATCCGCCGAGCGAGACGATCTGGGAGTTGGCCGAAACGGTGGCCGCGGCGTAGGTCGTCAGACCCCCGACGAGAAGTGTGCCCAGAATGATGGCCGCGCCGGAGCTGATGATTCTGCGGCCATGCCGGCGACCGCTCGGTGCGGTGGTCTCATTCGGGGACACACCTCCCTGTCGCCATGCTCGGAGGCGGGCTTAACCGGTCGGGCGCATTGGTTTGCGTAAATTGTGTCCCACGAGCGTTGCCTGTGTCGTCGTTGCCTCTTCGCACAACAGGCGAACAAAGACGGGTCAGGTGACGACGAGTCCCCGGCCGGTGATCAGAGGCAGATCGAGTGCGGTGACGAGGCCCGGTGGTGCGGCCACCACCGCGGGCACTGCGTTGACGAGCCGCATGGCGGTCGCCTTCAGCCCAGCCGTGTTGTGATCGCCGTCGGTGCCCATGAGTTGCAGATCCAGCGTGTAATTCGGCTCGCCCTTGATCTCCACGCGGTAGCAGCCCTGCCCGGCAGGCTGAGGCCATGAGGCGCCGAGATCGTCGCGCAGCCGCGTGACGTGCTCGAGCACGACAACGGCCCGGTCGCCGACCATGCCGCGTACCTCGAAGTGCATGGCGGCGGTCGTGCCGGCCTTGACCGTGCCGGCATCGACCTCGAAGTCCTCGGGCGCCGCCTCGCGCTCGTGCCACTCGGTCACGTCGGTCAAAGTCACGCCGAGACCGGCGGCGATCTGACGGACCACCGAGCCCCAGGCCATGGTGAGGACGCCCGGGGTGAGGATGAAGGGCACCTCGTCCATGGACCCGCCGAAGCCCATGATGCCGAACAGCACCATGGGCTGGTTGTAGGTGGCGTAGTTGAGGACCTCGGAGCAGCGCACCTCTTCAATGCGCTCGCTGACGCCGGAGAGGAGGAGCGGCAGGGCGTCGTTGGCGAACCCCGGGTCCACCCCGTTGACGAAGATGGAGACGCCCGCCTTCTCCGCGGCGGCGATGACGGGCGCGGCCAGCGGATCATCCGGCGCCGGGTACTGCAGCATGACGGGGCTCGAAGAGACCACGTTGATACCGGCGGCCAGGAAGCGCTCGAGATCCTGCAGAGCCTCGAAGATTCGGTCGTCGGCCATGCCGGTGTGCACAATGCAATCGGGTTGCAGCGCCAGCAGTGCGTCGACGTCGCTCGTCGCCGCCACCCCGAAGGTGGCCGTGAGCCCGGCCAGCTCGCCGGCGTCGTGCCCTACCTTGTCCGGATTCGAGACGTAGCAACCCACGAGTTGCAGTTCGGGGTGGGCGTGAATGCCCGCCAGGGAATGGCGCCCGACGTTGCCGGTACTCCACTGCACGACGCGGTACGGCATGGGTGGGGCTCCTTAGAGGTCGGGGAGGGGGAATTCGAGGTTGGGCGACTGCAGGCCGCCGTCGACCTCAATGATTTTGCCGGTCACGTAGGCGCCGGCAGGGGACACCAGGTAGAGGATCGCCGAGGCGATGTCGTCGACATGGCCGAGCCGCTTCAAGGGGGTCGCATCCTCCATGGCGGTCCGCAGCTCGTCGCTCGACATCACGATGTCCAGGGCGGAGGTGGCGGTGGAGCCGACGCCAATGGCGTTGACCCGTATACGAGGTGCCAGGTCGCGCGACGCCAGCCGGGTGTACTGCTCCAGGGCGCCCTTGACCGTGCCGTACCCCACGTAGCCACGCCCGGCGACGTGCCCCATGACCGAGGAGATACTCACGATGGCCCCGCCGGGGTGATCACCTTCGAGCATACGAGGCACGCCGGCGCGGATCAGGGCGTGTCCAGCCGAGACGTTGAAGCGGAAGGCCTCCTCCAAGAAGCGGGGGGAGGTGTCGAGGAGCGGCCTCGGCATGGTGCCGCCCATGTTGTTGACGATGATGTCGAGGCGGCCGAACTCGGCGAAGGCCGTTTCGGCCAGTGAGGCCATGAGGTCGAAGTCGGTGAGATCGCCCGGCACCACGATCGCCCGGCGCCCGACCGCCTCGACCTGCTTGGCGACGGCGCGCAGCTGGTCCTCTGTGCGAGCGGCCAGCACGACGTCGGCCCCGGCCTCGGCCAAGGCCACGGCGGTGGCGGCGCCGATGCCGCGCCCGCTGGCGGTGACGACGGCGACCTGGTCGGTGACGAGGAATCGATCGAGGATCATCCGGCGAATGTAGTTGGCCGGCACCGGGGGCGCGCTGGGGGGGTTAGGTCGGATCGGGCCCGGTGGGACCGGACGCGCGTTCGGCTCCCGGCGCCGGCGTCCCGATCCGCTGCACCAGATCGGCCCAGCCCGTCTGATCTTCCAGGACCGGGAATGCCTTGGGCATCACTCTTGCTTTGATGTGGTCGGGCAGGCTCAGGTCGCCACCCGTGTGCCCCACGCTGAACACTCGTTCGGGACGAGCACGCCCGACCATCGACCTGCCCCAGCGCCAGAGCGCGGTGAAGCGGTTCCCGAAGCCATTGAGGAAGGCCAGGTGGACGAACAGCCAGACCACCCAACCGGGGAAACCGCTCAGGCGGATGCCCCGCACGCTCACCATCGCCTTGAAGCGGCCGATGGCGGCCGCGCTGCCGAGGTCGCGGTACTTGAACGGCACGCTGTCTGCGCCCTTCAGCCGGCGTTTGATGGTGTTGGCCGCGTGCAGGCCTCCCTGCATGGCCACCTCGCACACGCCAGGAAGGTTGTCGAGCGTCGCCATGTCGCCGACGGCGAAGACCTCGGGGTGGCCCGGCAGGCTGAGGTCGGGCAGGACGGCGATCCTGCCGGCGCGATCGGTCTGGGCCCCGGTGGCCTCCGCCAGCAGGCCGGCCAGGGGCGAGGCCTGGACGCCGGCCGCCCAAATGACGGTGCCACACTCGTAGCGACCCTTCTCCCCGTCCTTCGCCTCGGTGTCGACCCCGAACTGGTCGACGCCGACCACATGCAGTCCCATCTGCAGTTCCACGCCCATCTTCTCCAGATCGGCGCGGGCCCGCCCCGAGAGTGCACCGCCGAAGGTGGCCAATGGCTCCGCCCCACCGTCGATCAGGATCACCCGGACCGTCGTCGGGTCGATACGACGGAAGTCCTTGGCCAGGCTGCGGTAGGCCAGCTCGCGGATCTGCCCCGCCAGCTCCACTCCGGTCGGTCCGGCGCCCACAATGACGAAGGTCAGCCAGAACCTCTGCAGGGCCACGTCGCTGAGGTTCTCTGCGATCTCCAATGCGCCGTACACGCGCCGGCGCAGCTCCATGGCGTCGTCGATCGTCTTCATACCCGGAGCGATCAGGGCGAATTCGTCGTGCCCGAAATACGACTGCCCCGCTCCGGCGGCGACAATGAGGCTGTCGTAGGCGAATTCGCTGAACTCGCCCGGCACGGCCGCCGTGTGGACGACCCGCCGTTCCAGATCGAAGCCCGTGACCGTGGAGAGGACGACGTCGACGTTCTTGCGCTTCCGCAGGATGTGCCGCAGCACGGGCGAGATCGAGCCGGGCGACAGAATGCCGGTGGCCACCTGGTACAGCAGAGGCTGGAACAAGTGGTGGTTGCGTCGGTCGATGAGCGTGACGTCGACGTCCAGCGCAGAGAGCAGGCGGGTCGCCGGCAGGCCGCCGAACCCACCACCGACCACCACGACCCGGTGCCGCGGCGTCGTGGTCATGAGGATCTACCCGTCAAGGTGTCGTGGCGTGCTGCTCGGCTTCAATGAGCCGGCCGACGGCGTCAATGAGCGCCAGGTGGGTGAAGGCCTGGGGGAAGTTGCCCAGGTGCTCACCCGTGGCGGCGTCGATCTCCTCTGCGTAGAGCTGGAGGGGACCGGCAAAGTTGAGCAGCTTCTGGCAGAGCGCCCGCGCCCGTTCGTGCTCGCCGATGATGGCCAGTGCGGTGACCAACCAGAAGGAGCAGATGGTGAAGGTGCCCTCCTTGCCTTCGAAGCCCGTGTCGGTCGAGTCCACCTTGTAGCGCAGCACCAGGCCGTCCTCCGTGAGGTCGTCGGCAATGGCCAGCACGGTGGCACGCACCCGCTCGTCGTCCGCAGGGAGGAATCCGAGGATGGGAATCAGCAGGAGTGACGCATCGAGCTCCTCGTTGCCGTAGTGCTGACGGAAGCGACCCCGGCCGTCGACGCCCTTGTCGAGGATCTCGGCCTTGAGGTCGTCGGCCGCCTGACGCCATTGCTGGGCCCGGTCGTCGTCGTTGCGGGAACGGGCCAGGTCGGCCCCGCGGTCCATGGCTACCCAGCAAAGGACCTTGGAAGCCGTGAAGTGCTCGGGATCACCGCGGATCTCCCAGATGCCCTGATCGGGGTCACCGGCGTGGGCGATGGCGGATTCGACGAGTTTGGTGATGCCGTCCCAGACCGGCTTGACGATCTCCCCCGACACCTGACGCAGGTGGATGTCCACCGCGTCGAGGATCATCCCCCAGACGTCATTCTGGTGCTGGTCCCAGGCTCCGTTGCCCACCCGGACCGGCCGTGAGTTCCTCCAGCCGGTCAGATGGTCGAGTGTCCGCTCGGTGAGGTCCTTGCGGCCGTCGATGCCGTACATGATCTGGAGCTGGAAGTCACCGCCCTTGACTGCCTCAAGGACGAACGCGAAGTACTCCAGGGCCTCCCAATCGAATCCGAGGCGGTAGAGCGAGCGCAGCATGAAGGAGGAATCGCGGATCCAGGTGTAGCGGTAGTCCCAGTTGCGCGCCCCGCCGGGAGTCTCTGGCAGTGAGGTGGTCGGCGCCGCCATGATCGCTCCGGTGGGCGCGTAGCTGAGCCCCTTGAGCGTCAGGGCGCTGCGTTCCATGTAGCTCCGCCAGGGATGGTCGGGAAAACTGCCGTTCGACAGCCACTCCCGCCAGTAGGACACGGTGGTATCGAGCTGCTTCTGGGCCTCTTCTGCGTCTGCGGTGGGATGGCCGGACCACGACAGCGCGACGAAAGCCGTCTCACCCTTCTGCAGCGTCGTGCGGCCGTAACAGCGCGCGGCGGCGGAGCCGAGTCGCAGGCTCGACGTGATGGAGAGGGCTGGGTCGCCGGCCGGCGGACGGGCGGTCATGCTGGTGTAGCCATCGCCGTCGTAGTCCCACGTTCCCGTGGCCAATCCGTATTCGAAAACCGGCACCACGTTGAGCATCACCTCGACATGACCCTCAATGCAGGTGGCCAGGCGGAGAAGTGTGCCGCACGCGGCGGATTCCCCCGGGGCCCGACGGTAGTCCGGTCGTCGTTCCCCGTCCGTCACCGGCTGCACGACGAGCAGGTCGTGCACCACCAGCCATCCCGTCGGGGTGTGCCAGGTGGTCTCGAGCACCATGGTGCCGGGGATGTAGCGCCGCTGGTGGGGGACCTGGGTGCTGTGGGGACCGAATCGGAAGTTCCCGGCGGAACGGTCGAGCAGGGCGGCGAAGACGCTGGGGGAGTCCGGTCGGGGGAGGCACAGCCACTCGACCGAGCCATTCGGCGCTATGAGGCAGTTGTTCTCGCAGTCCGAGAGGAACCCGTAGTCGGCGATCGGGGGAAAGGTCTCGGGCCGTACTTCTGCGGCAGCGTCGTCGGTCACCTGCACGACACTAGGGACTGAGGCCACTCCGCACCACCGGTTTGTCGTATTTGGGTGACGCGTGCCAGTCCCACACCGCCGGGCACGGGTCGATAGCGTACGGAGCACCGCTCGACGATGCGCCGAGGCGCAGAAGGAGGCACCCTCATGGCCGAAGAGCTCGAGGGCAAGGTTGCGATTGTGACCGGAGGCAACACCGGCATCGGCCAGGCTGTTGTCGTGGCCCTGGCGGCGAAGGGCGCCAAGGTCGTCATCGACTACGTCACCAACGAGCAGGCCACTGAGGCACTGGAGCAGAAGCTGGCCGCCCTCGGCGAGTCGGCGGTCGGCGTCGCGGCGGACGTCTCCAAACTCGACGATCTGCAACGGATGATCGACACGGCGGTGTCGAGTTTCGGCCGGCTCGACATCATGGTGAACAACGCCGGCATTGAGACCCGGACCTCAGTCCTGGAAACGACCGAGGATCAATACGACAAGGTGCTTGCCATCAACCTGAAGAGTGCATTTTTCGGGACGCAGCTGGCGGCCAAGCAGATGATCGCTCAGGGCGAGGGCGGTCGGATCATCAACATGACATCAGTCCATGAGGACTGGCCGATGCCCGGGAACACCCCGTACTGCCTTTCGAAGGGCGGCATGCGGATGCTGACGCGGACGGCGGGCGTGGAATTGGCGCCACACAACATCTGCGTCGTGGGCGTCGGGCCGGGCGCGGTGGATACCCCGATCAACGCGCAAACGGTTGCCGATCCGAAGGCGCTGGCGTTGCTCAACAGCTCAATCCCGCTCGGTCGTGTGGCCGAGCCCGAGGAGATCGCCTCGGTGGTGGCGTTTCTCGCCGGTCCCGGGGCGGGCTACATCACGGCGACGACGATTTTCGCCGACGGCGGCATCATGCAGAGCAGCCCGGGACTCTGATCGATGGCCGACGAAATGGTGATTGTGGCCGGCACCTTCACGGTTGACCCGGCGCGGCGCGCCGAGTTTCTCGAGGGTCGACGGGAGTCCATCCGCGCCTCCCGGGAGGACCGGGGGTGCATCGAGTACGCCATGAGCGCCGACGCCACAGACCCGGCGCTCGTCCGGCTCTTCGAGATGTGGTCCTCAATGGAGGACCTGCAGGCCCACGTGCAACGGATCCAATCGTCGACGCCGGCCGAGGGTGGTGTGCCCGTCCTCGCTCGTGCCATGAAGATTTACACGGGCGCCCGGGAACAGGCCTTCGGCGCGTAGTCAGAAACGTTGAGGCCTGATCAGGTTTCGACCGGCGCCTTCGGAGCGACCGTCATTTCGTCGCCGCCGACCCTCGGCACCGACAGCCGCTTGCGGAAGATGTGGTACCCCCAGGCCTGGTAGACGAGCACGCACGGGAAGAAGATCACTGCGACCACCGTCATGACCTTGAGGGTGTAGGGCGGACTTGCCGTGTTGTTCACGGTGAGGCTGTACGCCGCGTTGGTGGTCGAGATCATGACCCGCGGGAACAGCTCCTGGAAGATGGAGCCCACGGTCCCGGCGATACCGACGGCGGCGGCGGTGAAGGCCCATCCGTCCGCCTTGGTCGAGGCCAGCCAGGCGGCGGCGATCACGGCCATGAGGGCCAGCGCTTCAATGGGCTTGGGCACGAAGCCCGTACTGAGGCCGACATGCAGCCACGTCATGAAGCCAAAGGTCACGACGACAGCCAGGGCCCCGATGGCAACCGCGGCGCGCTGGGCCCGCTTGCGCAACTCACCGGTCGTCTTGAGCGTGAGGTAGGTGGCGCCCATGAGGAGCGAGAGCACCAGGAGCGTCACGCCCGTCCACAATCCGAACGGGGTCAGGAGCGTCCAGAAGCTCCCGGTGAACTGGTGCGCCTTGTTGATGGGCAGGCCGTGCAGCAGATCGCCGAGGGCGACCCCCACGAGCAGGGGGATCAACGCACTCCCGATCGTCAGTCCCCACCGCCAGGTCGAGCGCCAACGCGGGTCGTCGAACTTGCGCTGGTACTCGAAGGCGAGGCCCCGCACCATGAGGGCGACCAGCAGGACCACGAGCGCCAGATAGAGGGTCGAGAACATGGTGGCGTACCAGCTCGGGAAGGCGGCGAATATGACGGCGCCGGCGACGATAAGCCACACCTCGTTCCCGTCCCACACGGGCCCGATCGTGTTGACGATGACACGGCGTTCCGTATCGGTGCGGCCGAGGAACGAGTGCAGCATGCCGACGCCGAAGTCGAAGCCTTCGAGGACGAAGAAGCCGACCCAGAAGAGAACGTCGACGATGAACCAGAGATCTCCGAGTGTCATGGCGGGCTCCTAGTAGACGAGGGCAGATTCGTCCTCGTCGGACGACTCGTGCGCAGTGGGCGGGACATCGTCGCCGTCGGGCGACGTGATTTTGGCGAGCGGGTCGTTCCCCAGCTCTCGACGGCTGTAGCGGATCATCAGCCACGTGTCGGCGACGCCGAGAATGGCGAAAATCCCCACGAACACGACGATGGAGATCCAGATGTCGGTGGCGGAAACGGATGGTGAAACTCCGTTGGCCGTCTTCATCAGGCCCTGGACGATCCACGGCTGCCGCCCGTTCTCGGCCAGCATCCAGCCGGCGGTGTTGATGAGGAACGGGAGGATCACCATCCAGGGTGCTATTCGCAGGAACCACTTGGCGTGCTCCAGCCGTCGGCGGTACAGCAGCCAGCCACCCCAAGCGGCAAAGACGAACACCAAGGTGGCCAGGTAGGCCATCACTCGCATGGACCAGTACTGAATGAAGACGATCGGGACATAGTTCCCCGGGCCGTATTCCTTCTGGTACTGGGCGTTCAGCTGGGTGAGACCTTCCACCTTCCCGTTCGGGCTGTTGGTGGCGAGGATGGAGAGCAGATCCGGGATCAGAATGATCTGCGTGGGCGTGTGGTCGTTGTTGCCGCCGCCGATCTGGAACGCCGAGAACGAGCAGTGGCTGTCGCAGGTGTTCCACTGGGCCTCGGCGGCCGCGATCTTCATCGGCTGGTACGTGGCCTCCACCACTCCGAGCTCACTGCCTACGAAGAGGGCGAGGATGACTGCGGGCAGCAGGACGGCCAGTGAGATCACCGCCGCCCGCTTGAAGGCCTCGACCTGCTGCTGGCGCCGGAGGTGCCAACAGGCCACGGCCAGCATGAGGACGCCCCCGGTGACGAGGGATGCCAGCAGGACATGGATATAACTCCAGACGAAGACCGGGTTGGTGAAGAGGGCCCAGATATTGGTGAGCTGGGGTTGATTCGTCTGGTGGTTGATGGCGTAGCCGACGGGGTGTTGCATCCACGAATTCGCCGCCATGATGAAGGCGGCGGAGAGCATCGTTCCCGCCGCGACGAGCCAGATGGTGGCCAGGTGCGCCTTCTTGGACAATCGGTTCCAACCGAAGATCCAGATCCCGAGAAAGGTCGATTCCAAGAAGAAGGCGACGAGGCCTTCCATGGCCAGCGGCCCACCGAACACGTTGCCGACCAGACGGGAGTAGGCGGACCAGTTCATGCCGAACTCGAACTCCTGAATGAGCCCGGTCACGACGCCGATCGCAACGTTGATGAGCAACAGCGCGCCGAAGAACCGGGCCAGCCGACGATAGGTCTCGTCCCCGTTGCGGTACCACGAGGTCTGGAGCAGCGCGACCAGGAAGGCCAGCCCGATGGTCACCGGGACGAAGAGGAAGTGGTAGATGCTCGTCAACGCGAACTGCCAGCGGGCGAGGTCGAGGTTCACAGTTCGTCACTCCCTTGGTTGATGCCGTCAATGCGGCTGTGTGCGTGTTCGTCGACCGAGGCCGGTCTCGTGGATGCGCGGTCGATGGGCGGCTCGTCGCTCAGGCGTTCCTCCCACCACAAGGTGGCGTAGCGGCCGCCGGTGACCAGGAGTTCGTCGTGGGTACCGCGCTCCACGACCCGTCCGCCGTCGAGCACGATGATCTCGTCCACCTGTTCCAGCCCCGTCAACCTGTGGGTGATGAGCAGCGTGGACCGGCCTGCAGTCAGCGCCAGTAGGTCGGCGGTCAGCGCGTCGGCAGCGGGGGGATCGAGGTGCTCGCCCGGCTCGTCGAGCACCAGGACGGGAAAATCGGCCAGGAGCGCCCGGGCCACGGCGACGCGCTGTCGCTGCCCTCCCGACAAGCGATCACCGTCCCGACCGACCGCGGTGGCCAGGCCGTCGGGCAGGCCGGCCGACCACGGTCCTAGGCCGACCCGCTCGAGGACGTCCCGGAGTTCGGTGTCGGTGGACGAACGACGACCCACCCGGAGGTTCTCGGCCAGGGTCGTGTCGAAGAGGTGGGGGTTCTGCTCGACCAGACCGACGACGCGCCGCACGTCGTCAGCGGCCAGCCGCTCGAGGGGCACCCCATCGAGTGCCGCCTCTCCCGCATCGGCCGGGAGGAAACGCACCAGGACGTCGGCCAGGGTCGACTTCCCGGCGCCGCTCGGACCGACCAGGGCCACGCGCCGTCCCGGGCTCAGCTCCAGGTCGACACCGCGGAGCGCGGCGCGCCCGGCGCCGGGATACGAGGCCCACACCGCACGCAGCGTCACCGTATGCGGACCGTCCCCCAGTGGCCGCGGGGTCGGCGGGTCCTTGACCACCATCGACGCGTCCATGGCCTCGAACACCCGCCCCGCCGCCACGCGTGATCGCTGGAGGGCCTGGGTGGCGGCGGGCAGAGGCGACGCCAGCTCGAACGCTGCCAGGGGGATCAGCGCCAGCCCGGCGAGAAGGGCGCCGTTGAGTGAGCCATCGTGCGTTGCCGCGATGCCGAGGGTCAGCGCACCCCAGCTGGCCAACCCCGCCAGTGCGGTGGTGAGGGCGAGGCCGATGCCGGTGGTGCCGGCGCCCTGGCGTGCCACCCGGCGCAACCGGCCGTCCGACTCGTCAATGCGGGCCAGCTGGCCGCCGACGGCTCCCATGACGAACAGCTCGGGCGCACCCTCCACCAGGTCGACCACGCCGGCGCTGAGGTCGCCGCGCACGGTGGCTTGGCGGGATTCCTCCCGCCGGGCCAGGCGACCGGTCAGCCAGGGCACCGCGGTGGCCGACAGGACGAGGGCGACCAGGAGGACGAGGCCGGCTTGCGGGAGGAACCACCACAGCACAGCCACGGTGCCTGCTCCCACGAGCGCAGCAACCAGGAAGGGCTGCAGGACGCGCAGCACCACGTCTTGGAGGGAGTCCACGTCGTCGACGAAGCGGGCCACCAGGTCGCCACGGCGGAAGGCGGGGAGACCGGCGGGGGCCACGGCCTCGAGGCGCTCGAACACGCGCACGCGCACGCTCGCCAACACCCGCAACGCCGCGTCGTGTCCGACCAACCGTTCGCCGTAGCGGAAGAAGCCCCGGGAGAGCCCGAAGAACTGCACGCCCACGATGGCCAGCGTCAGCGAGGCCTCCGACGGTCGCTGCGCGGCCCGCGAAATCAGCCAGGCCGAAGTTCCCATGAGGGCGATCGAGGCGCCGATGGCGGCGGCGCCGAGGAGCGATGCTTCGGCCAGGCGGCGGCGGGCGGTGTGGGCAATGCCGAGCGTCCGGGCGATGCCGGCGCGCTCGTCCTTCACGACCCCACCTCCACCGGAGCGGGCAGTTCGATGACCCGGTCGGCCAGGGCGGCCAGCGCAGGCCGGTGGGCCACGATCACGGCGGTGCGGCCGGCGACCAGGCGCCGCACGGCCGCCACCACGTCGGACTCCGTTGCGCCGTCCAGGCTGGCCGTCGGCTCGTCGAGCAGGAGCAGCGGCGCGTCCCGTACGAAGGCGCGGGCGAGGGAGACGCGTTGGCGCTCGCCCGCCGAGAGCCCGGCTCCTCCTTCGCCGAGAAGGGTGTCCGCCCCGTGGGGCAGCCTGGCCACCACATCGGTGAGGCCGGCAGCCTCGACGGCGGCCGCCACCGCAGCGTCGGACGCGTCCGGCTTTCCGAGCCGGATGTTGTCGGCCACCGACCGCGCGAACAGGTGTGGACGCTGGGGCACCCAGCCGATGTGGCTGCGCCAGTCCTGCAGGTCGAGGTCGGCGAGGTCGACGCCGCCCAGGGTGACGGACCCGGCTGTGGGAAGGCGCAGCCCGAGGATGACCGACAAGAGTGTCGACTTTCCGCAGCCGCTGGCGCCGGTGATGGCCACGGTCTCGCCTGGCACCATGACCAGTTCGGCATTGTCGAGAGCGGGAACGCGCCGACCGGGATAGGTGATCTCCAGGTTTCGGATGTGGATGGACGTGTCCGAGGCTTTTTTGGTGCCGCCGGACGGTGTCACGGCCGGTTGCTCCAGGAGTGCGAAGACGTCCTGCGCAGCCTGCATCCCGTCCGCACTGGCGTGGTAGTTCGCACCCAGCGCGCGCAGGGGGAGATAGGCCTCAGGGGCGAGGACGAGGACGAACAACGCGTCGTGGAAGGACATGTCCCCGCCGAGGAGGCGCAGGCCGACGGTCACCGCGACCAAAGCGACCGAGACGGTGGCCAGGAGCTCGAGGATGAGGGAGGACAGGAAGGTGAGGCGCAGCGTGGCCAGCGTCGTGGTGCGGTAACGGTCGGTGACGTCGGCGATGGACCGGGCCTGGGCCTTGGCCCGTCCGAAGACCTTGAGGGTGGGCAATCCCTGTACGACGTCGAGGAAGTGGCCGGACAGCTTCTGCAGCGAGCGCATGCGGGCCATCGTCCGGTCCCGCGTCGTCGCTCCGACCAGCGCCATGAAGAGCGGGATCAGCGGCAGGCTGACGGCGATGAGCACCGCACTGACCCAATCAGCGCCGGCGACGACGGCAATGACGGCGACCGGCACTATGACGGCGAGGAACAGCTGGGGCAGGTACCGCGCGAAGTAGCCGTCCAGTGCGTCGATCCCCGTGGTGAGCAAGGTCGTGAGCCGGCCCGTGCCTGACGCCTCGAGGCCGGCCGGCCCGAGCGCGGCAACGTGCGCGGCGGTGGCCCGGCGCAGCTCCGACTTGGCGGAGGCCGACGCCCGATGGGCGGCGCGTTCGGCACTCCAGGCCAGGACCGATCGACCGGCGATCACCAGAAACAGCGCGAGGAGTGAGCCACGGAGCGCTCTCAGCGACCGGTGGTCCAAGAATGCGGCGGCCACCAGGTGTGCGATGAGCCAGGCCTGGGCGATCAGCAGGAGGGCGGTCAGGCCCCCGATGGCCACGGCCAGGAAGAGGAAGCGGCGGGTGGTGCGCGCATAGTGGAGCAGGCGGGGGTCGAGGGGCCCGCCCCGGCGCTCCCTTCGTGCGGCAGGAAGATGGTCCTTGGTCGCCTGCGCCGCTGTGTCGGCTGCGTCCACCGCGTTCCTTCGTGTTGCCGTCGTGATCTCGCCGCGCACACGCGACCCGCTGGGCACCATTGCCGGCTCAGTTTGAAGCCGACCGGCGCTGCCCACTAGGGAAATTGGTCCCAATGGGGCGGACCAATTTCCTCTCTCCTCCTGCCGGCCACTGTAGGACCGGTCGCCCTGTGCGCGGTGTTTCTTGACGGGGTGCGTCGGGCGCACCAGGGTGGAAGCGTGTCCGGTCCGTCACATCCGCCCACCGTCCTGACCAACACCGCTCCGGCGCTGCGCCGGTGCTGGCACCCGGTGGCCCGCTCGGGGGAGGTACTCGACCAGCCACACGGGGTCATGTTGCTGGGGGAGCCCTGGGTCCTCTACCGCTCGGGCGGCGCGGTCCGGGCGTTCGCTGACCGCTGCCCACACCGGCACTGTCCCCTCACGCTCGGCCACTGCGAGGGTGGTGTGCTGCAATGCGCCTATCACGGGTGGCGGTTCGACGAGTCCGGGCGCTGCGTCGAGATCCCGGCCTTGGGGGAAGGGGCCACACTGCCCCCGGCGGCCCGCCTGACTCCCGCTGCCGCGGTGACGGAGGCCCACGGCATTGTGTTCCTCGCCCCCGAGGAGCCCATCGCCCCGATGGGCGCCATCCCCGAGGCCGAGGATGCCACCTTCATGGAGGGGCTGCTGCCGACGTTGCGGGCTCGGGGCTCAGCGGGCCTCCTGGCGGACAACTTCCTCGACATCGCCCATTTCCCCTTCGTCCATGGAGGCACGTTCGGCACCGACGAGGCGACCGAGGTGGCCCCGCTCGCAGTGGCCCGCGACGACTGGTCGTTCACCGTGGCCTACGAGCACCCCTTCGCCCACCGTGAGGACCCCGGGGTGGCGGCTGGGCTGCGCCCGCTCGTGCAGACGAGGCGCCTGACGTACTGGCTCAACGCGCCGTTCCACCTCCGACTGCGCATCGATTTCGTCGACGCCGGCGGTTCCAATGTCATCGGTTTCTTCATTCAGCCCGAGACCGACGAGACCTGCCGCCTCTTCACCACGCTCTGGAGGGACGACCTCGACGGCGACGAGGCCCGTATGGCCGAAGCGGTGGCCTTCGAGCTCGAGGTGCTGCAAGAGGACCTCCGCATTCAGGAGGCCTACCACGCTCTGGTGCTCCCGCTCAGTCCCACGGCCGAGGTCCACACCCGGGCCGACCGGGCCACGCTGGAGCTTCGCCGCGTGCTGGGGGATCTTGTGGCCGCCGTCGAGGGAGGACAACAGTGACCGCGGTGACCGTGGTCGATCACCCGGTGCTGGCCCATCGGTTGGCCCAACTGCGCGACGGGCAGACATCGAGCGATGTCTTCCGCCAACTGATCTCCGAGGTCTCCGGCCTCCTGGCCTACGAAGCGTTGCGCGACCTCGGCACCGACCTGGTGACCATCGACACGCCGGTGGCGGACGCCGTGCCGGTGCGCCACGTCACCGAGGCCGTGCTGTTGGTCCCGATCCTGCGCGCCGGCCTCGGCATGGTGCAGGCGATCCAGGAGATGGTGCCGCTGACCGAAGTGGCACATGTGGGCCTGCGGCGTGACGAGGCGACGCTGCGCTCGGAGGTCTATCTGAACCGATTGCCCCAGGACCTCAGCGGCCGCCGGGTCATCGTGTGCGATCCCATGCTCGCCACCGGCGGATCGCTCGGTCAGGTCTGCGAATTGGTACGTGACCGTGGCGCGGCGGAAATCGTTGCACTGTGCATCGTGGCGTCCGAGCCGGGCCTGGCCGCCTTCGGCGGACTTCATCCGGGGGTGCGTGTCTTCTGCGCCGCGGTCGACCCGGACCTGAACGACGCCGGGTACATCGTGCCCGGGCTGGGCGACGCCGGGGACCGTCTCTTCGGGCCGCCGGACTAGGACGTCGGCCGAGTAACCCAGGACGGGAGAGAGTCCCCGGCTTGGCCACGCGACACCCGGAGTGCCGGGCTGCCTTCACAATGGTGACTGGTATTCTTGGGGTTAGTCGGAGGGATGCAGTCGTGCGAAGGGGCCTTCGGGCCCCTTCGGCGCGCAAGGGCAGATCCTTACGACGTCGAGTGGGAGTTGGCGGTGAGGGAGTCCTCGTTCGCTGCCGGGCAGAGAATGGGTTCAAGGTGCTGGCTGTCACGGTCGATGTATCAACATGCAGCCCACCCAGGTCGACTCCGGCACAGAAATTGCCAGTCACGTCTCGAGCCGGCTCTGGCGACAGACGGTGCTCACCGGTTGCGTCCTGGCGGTGTGCCTCGGGTTGATCGCCGTGATGGCGATCTTCTAAGACGAGCCGCCTGGCGGGCAGCGTCACGCTGACGTGGGGAGTGTGGTCGCAACGATCAGGTAGACAGGGACCATGTCTTCAGCTGCCATCAGCCTGCGCGCCATTGTGTTCGACTGCCCCGACCCGCCGGTCCTCGCGACCTTCTACGCGGAACTGCTGCATGCGCAGTTGGACGTCAGTGATCCCACATGGTGTGAGGTGCGCGCCGGAGAGCAGTCGGTCACGTTGGCCTTCCAGCTTGCCGCGCCCTACGACCCACCGGTCTGGCCGAATGGGACGCCGCAACAGATGCATCTCGACCTGACCGTTTCTGACCTCGGGGCCGCCAGCCTCCGAGCAGTCGGGCTCGGCGCCACGGTGCTCACCGGACCGGTGGAGGAGCCGGGCTGCACCTTCATCGTGCACGCCGACCCGGCCGGCCATCCGTTCTGTCTCTGTCAGAAGCCCTAGGCGGCGCCCCGCTCATGGGCCGGCCTGTCCCGGTACCGTGGTCGTGTGCACGACACCGATGCCATCGTCGAGCGCATCCTCGTCACCTACGACACCATCACCGTGGTGGGTGCCAGCGCGGATCCCCAGAAGGCCGCACACTCTGTTCCGGCCCACATGCAGCAACAGGGTTGGCGGATCATCCCCATCAATCCGCACGCCTCCGAAATTCTCGGAGAACCCGTCCACCGAACCCTGGCCGACGTCCCCGAGCACGTGGGCTTGGTCGACGTCTTCCGGCCAGCGCGGCTGACGCCTGACATGGCCCGACAGGCTGTCGCCGTCGGGGCCACCGCACTGTGGCTCCAGTTGGGTATCGCCTCGGAAGAGGCTCGAGGTATCGCCGACGGGGCGGGCATGCTCTACGTGGAGGACCGTTGCCTGATCATTGAGCAAAGGCGGCTCGGTCTGCGCGCACCGAGGTAGGGCCGGCAGGATTCGAGATCACGCTCGCCGTCACACCCATCGGCAAGACTGCCCGACATGGCATTCGGGCAGCAGCAAGGGCCACCGGCGACGGCGAGGCAGGTGCAAGAGCTGCTGGTCCTTTTGCAGGAGGCCGGCCACAGCGACTTTCGGGACGCACGCGGCCCCATGGGGTTCACGCAACGCCAGGCCGGGGGCAGGTTCACTCGAACCGAGGTCGAGGAGCTGCTGGAGCGGCTCCAGAATCCGGACCCGGATACCGAGACGACGAACGAAGTCCCGATATGGCGTCGGTCGGTCCAGGACGATGTGCTGGGTCAGATCTCTGCTGAGCGGCTCGCCATCGAGCTTCGCCGGCGCGGCTGGTCCGTCGTCGAGCCCTGACCGATCCGATCGTCGGACCTACAGGCCGATGTCCTCGTGCCAGACATCGGGGCTGGCCGCGATGAAGTCCCCCAGCAGCTGTCTGCATTCGGGGTCGTCGAGGAGCACCACACGGCAGCCGTGCTCGGCCACCCAGGTGTGGCCGCCCTCGAAATTGTGGGCCTCGCCGACCACCACGGTGCCGATGCCGAACTGGCGGAGCAGGCCGCTGCAGTACCAGCACGGGGAGAGCGTCGTGACCATGACGCAGTCGCCGTAGTCACGACGGCGCCCGGCGGCCCGGAAGGCGGCCGTCTCGGCGTGCATGGAGGGATCACCGTCCTGGACGCGGCGGTTGTGGCCGCGCCCGAGCAGGGTCCCGTCCGCGTGGAAGAGGGCGGCGCCGATCGGGATGCCGCCTTCGGAGAGCCCATGGCGGGCCTCCTCCACGGCGACGTCCAGCATCTGGCGCACGAGCGCCTCTCCGAGGGGTTCAGCGGGGGACATATGCTCGCGCAAGAAGAGTCATGTCCACGGCCACCGATCGTACCTACACGACCACCGTGGGGAGCCAGGAGTTGGAGCTCCCGCTCGTCGCGCTTTCCAGCGAGCTGACGATCGCGCTCTTGATCACGGTCGACCGGGGCGTGTCCTTCGCGGAAACGGCCGGACGCGAACTGGCCGAGCTGATGCGGCCCGCAAAGCCCGACATCATCGTCTCGGTGGCCACCATGGGGATTCCGCTGGCCATCGAGGCCAGCCGTGCCCTGGGGCTGGACGACTACGTCATTCTGCACAAGACGCCCAAAATCCACCTCGGTGAGACGTGGGTCGAGCCGGTGTACTCCATCACGACGGACAAGCCCCAGCAACTGCGTATGGACCCGGCCCGCGTCGACGCCGTAGGCGGCCGGCGGGTGGCGGTGGTCGACGACATCATTTCGACCGGTGCCTCGCTGTGTGCGGCCCTGCGCCTGGTCCGCCGCCTGCAGGCGGAGCCCGTCGTCATCGGGACCCTCATGACCGAGGGCGGGGGCTGGAAGCAGGCGCTGGGGGAGGATGCGGACCTGGTCCGCTCCCTCGGCACCATGCCGCTCTTCCATCCCGACGGCTCCGGGGGCCTCGTCGAAGACTGGGACTGAGCCGTCAGGAGGGCAACAACCCCTGCTCCTTGAGCAGCTCCTCCTGCTTGGCGGCCTCCTTGTGCAGCGGTCGCCAGGCCAGCACCAGGTAGACGAGTGCCGCCACGCCGAGCCCGAGGAACACGCTGAAGTCGCCGCCGTAGTGGTAGGCGTCCTGGGTGTGGTCGGTGACCTCGTTCATCCAGCGTGGGACCCGGAAGTAGTAGGTCGGGTTCACGTACAGGGCGGAAATGGCGGCGTACATCCCGATGATCTGGGCGATCCAGGCCGGCCAGAAGATGCCCCCCTTGCGCCAGTAGAGCGAATTCCGGCCCGTCTTCTGCAGCTCGCTCGGGACGTAGGTGAACCGACGCATGGCCCAGTCGACGAGGAAGATGGCGCACCAGGGCGCGATCCAAATGATGACGAGGTCGACGAAGTCCGACAGGTACTCGGTGAATGACCCGCTGAAGATCGCCCACATGGTGACGCCGAGGGCGATCACGCAGTCGATCAGCACCGCCTGGTAGCGCTTCACCGGGATGCCGATGGCCTGCATGGTCACGCCCGAGGAGTACATGTCCAGGCTGTTGATGCCGAACAGCTGCACGACGGCGAAGAGCAGGAAGATCACCACGAACCACGACGGGATGGCGCTCTGGTGGGCGAAGGGCAAGAAGCCGCCGGCCCCGGTCCCGATGTTGAGGACGAAGGTCCCCACCACGGCGCCCAAGGTCATGATGAGGATCTCGGGCACCGCCGTGCCCAGGAAGACCCAGCCGACGATGCCCTTCTTCGACGTGTTGGCCGGGCAGTAGCGCGTGTAGTCGTTGCCGCACTCGGCCCAGCCCAGTCCGCTCAGGGCGATGGTGAAGGCCAGCGCCTCGGTGAAGGCCTGCCAGTCGCCACTCGTCTTGACGACGTGCAGGTGGGCGTGCGGAATGGCGAAGGCCAGCATGACGCCGAAGAGGATGACGAAGGGGACGATCAGCAGGCGCAGCGTCTTGACGATGGCGGCGTGGCCCAGGAGGGGCAGGATCGCCTGAATCGCCACCGCCAGGATGACGAGGACGACCTTGGCCGGGTCACCGGGGAGGAAGCCGGCCTTGATCATCAGCACCAGCGCGGCGCCGACAATGAGGATGAGCCCCTCCACTTCGAAGCCGATCTGGGTCACCCAGTTGAACAAGGAGATCGGCCGGGATCCGTTGGGTCCGAAGGGCGCGCGGTTGATGGCGAAGACGGCGGTGCCTGTCTGCGGGCCCTGCAGCGAGCAAAGCCCGAGCAGGAAATACGACAAGTTGCCCAGCACGATCACGACGATCACCTGGGCGAACGTCAGCCCGAAGGTCATGAGGATGGCGCCGTAAATGAAGTACTCGATCTGCACGCTGGCCCCGGCCCACATGCCGAAGATGTCCTTGGGCGTGGCCCAGCGCTCGCTCTCGGGGATGAAGTCGATCCCGTGCTGTTCGATCTTGAAGGCATCCTCCACGTCGGGCTCGTGCATGATGGCCAGATCCTCGGCAATCGCCACCGTCAGTACCTCCTCGTCGTCGCCTCGCGGAGGCGCGGACGCCCCGCAGGGCGACCGGAGGACGGGCTCGTGCCCTGGCCGCCCCCCGGCGGCCTCCCTCGGTCTCACGTCCACGCACCCACCTGTCAGGTTCCGGCGCGCGTCCCTGGCGAGCGTCCGAAGGTGTGTCGGCCCACACAATGCGCGAGGGCAGACCTACCGGTCAAGTGGTGGCTGTGAACGCCGCGTGAACGCCGCCATCCCGCCGGCGCACGTGCTCAGCCCTCGAGCTCGCCCCGCATGAATTCGACGGCCTTGTTCTGCATGTCGCGGGCCTGCTGCTCTATGAAGCGCTCGACGATCGGCCCGGCCCCGAAAATCTTCACCCGGGCGTCGAGAAGGAACGTCTCGTGGGTGCTGTCACCCTGACGGGCCAGGGCTATACGGCCCTCAATCTGGGTCTTGTTGGCCATGGTGCCGGGCGTCATGGTGAAGGTCGTCGTCGTCGTGGTCGGGTCGTAGGTGCTCACCTCGGTGGTGACCACCTCCTCGCCGAAGATCTTGCGCACGGGTCCGGGCATGTTGGGGCGCTGCCCGTAGCGCAGCGTGCGCACCAGGCCGCCGGCCAGGTCGCCCTCCTGGGACACGACCTCGGCCGAGGTGGACCCGAGCGCGTCCAGGTGCATGCGGACGGCGAACTCGGGGTCGTAGTACAGGGCCCAGAAAGCCTCGGGCTCGCAGGTCCAGGTGTAGTCGAGGGTGAGCTTCATGGCGCCAGGTCGAAGAGCATGTGGTGGCCGAGCTCGCCGACCAGGTCGATGGTGATGTGCATGGTGGTGACCTCCCAGTGGCTCCCGACGTTCGTGTAGGTATGCCGGTAGCGGCCGGCGATCACCGGCTGCAGCGTCAACTCGCCCGGCACGGCCTGCAGCACGGTGAAGTAGGAGCGGCTCGACGCGGTCTCCCCGTCATCGGCCACGTCGACCATCACGTTGGTCATGACGTGCTTGGTCTTGGGCGTCCCGTCCTCGTAGCGCCGGGTGGTGCGTCCGTACAGGGCCTCTATGGCCTGGCGGCCCGCCACGGCGTCGCCGAAACCCTCGAAGGTCAAGGTGGCGTGGGCGAAGACCTCGGCCACCCCGGCGAAGTCGCCGGCGTCAATGCGCTCGGCATAGGTGTAGATCAGCTTGGTGATGGCCTCGGACGCCGTCTGCTGCACGGACGGCATTGTGGCACCGATCACTGCCCGAGGAGGCGTCCCATCGCTCCGGCCACCCGGCTCGGGCGCCCGTGCCGGGCCTCGCTGCGGTCGGCCAGCTTCATGGTCCACAGCCCGGCGTTGACGCCGAGCCAGCGCAGTGGCTCGGGCTCCCAGGTGGGGGAGACGTGCCCGACCCAGGGCAGCCGGGTCAGCGGCGAGTCGACCCCGGTGATCAGGTCGGCCAGCGTGCGCCCCGCCAGGTTGGTGGTCGACACCCCGTCCCCGACGTACCCCCCGGCCCAGGCCAGGCCGGTGGACCGGTCCAACCCCACCGAGGAGTGCCAGTCCCGCGGAATGCCGAGCGGGCCGCCCCAGGCGTGGGTGAAACGGGCGTCGGCCACCTCGGGGAAGAGCTCGCCCAGGGTCTGGCGCAGCAGCTCGTGCACGGCCGGCTCGCTGTCGAAGGTGGGGGAGATGGTGGAGCCGTAGTGGTACGGCGCCCCGCGGCCCCCGAACGCGATGCGGTCGTCCGCCGTGCGCTGTCCGTAAATGATCATGTGGCGGTGGTCGGCGAAGGTGGCCCGGCTGTCCAGGCCGGCCCGCGACCAGAAGTCCGCGCTGAGCGGCTCGGTGGCCACCATGAGGGAGTACACCGGGACGATGGCCCGCTCCAGCCCGGGCAGCGTGGCCGTCCAGGCTTCTGTGGCCCGCACCACGACCTCGGCCCGCACCGTCCCGCCGCTCGTCAGCACGAACGGGCGGTCGCCCGCCTCGCCGGCGCCAATGGCGAGGACCTCGGTGTGTTCGTAAATCCGTATGCCGTGGCGCTCGACGGCGTCGGCCAGCCCGCGGGCCAGCAGGGCCGGCTGCACCACGGCACAGTGCGGGGTGAACGTGGCGCCGAGCGCACCGGTGGCGCCGATGACGGCGCGCGTCTCGTCCGGCCCCAGCCAGCGCAGGTCCTCCTCGCCGAAGCCCAGGGCGCGTGACTCGTCGACCTCGTCCATGGCCCGCGCCCGCTGGGCCTCGCTGCGCACCAGGTCGATCGAACCGCCCTTGACGAAGTGGCAGTCGATGCCTTCGTACGCCGCGCTGGCGCCGACGACGTCGACCGTCTCCTGCATGGCGCGGCGCATGGCCCGCATGGCCTCGGGCCCGTGCCGGCGGGCCAGGGCGGCGTCGGAGGTGGCGAACAGCGCCGAGCACCAGCCGCCGTTGCGCCCCGAGGCGCCGAAGCCGGCCACCTCGCGTTCGAGGACGGCGATGCGCAGTGACGGGTCGGCCAGCGCAAGGGAGTGTGCCGTCCACAGCCCGGTGAAGCCGGCGCCGACAATGCAGACGTCGACGTCGAGGTCCTCGGTGAGTGCGGGGCGCGGCGGGAGCGGGACGGTGACGGCCTCCCACCACAGGGAGAGCCGTTGGTAGCCCGATGCCGTCCCCGGCGTTACAGCCGGCGCCACGCTTCGGTCAGCACCTCGCGCAGCGTGGAGGCGATGAAGTCGATCTCCTCCTGGCCGCAGATGAGCGGCGGCGACAGCTGCACCACCGGGTCACCCCGGTCGTCGGCCCGGCAGATCAGCCCGGCCTCGAACAGGGCGCCGGACAGGTAGCCGCGCAACAGGCGCTCGGACTCGTCGTCGTCGAAGGAGAGACGCGTCTCCTTGTCCTTGACGAGCTCAATCCCGTAGAAGAACCCGGCACCGCGCACGTTGCCGACGATCGGCAGGTCCGTGAGGTCGTCCAGCGCGCTGCGGAAGGCGCCCTCCGTCGACTGCACGTGGTCCAGGATGTGCTCGCTCTCGAAGACGTCGAGGTTGGCCAGGGCCACCGCGCAGCTCACCGGGTGCCCGGCGAACGTGAACCCGTGCAGGAAGGACGCCCCCGGCTCCAGGAAGGGCTCCATGAGGCGGTCCGAGGCGATCATGGCCCCCAGGGGTGCATACCCCGAGGTCAGGCCCTTGGCCACCGTAATGATGTCGGGCTGGTACTCGTAGCGCAGCGCCCCGAACCAGTGGCCCAGGCGACCGAAGGCGCAGATCACCTCGTCGGAGACGAGGAGCACGCCGTGACGGTCGCAGATCTCGCGCACGCGGGCGAAGTAACCCGGAGGCGGCGGGAAGCAGCCTCCGGCGTTCTGCACCGGCTCGAGGAACACCGCGGCCACCGTGTCGGCGCCCTCGCGCTCAATGGCCCGCTCTATTTCGTCGGCGGCCCACTGGCCGAACGCCACCTCGTCGTCGGCGAACAGCTCGGCCCGGTAGAAGTTGGTGTTGGGCACCTTTATGGCGCCGGGCACCAGCGGCTCGAACGGGGTCCGCAACTCCGGGATGCCCGTGATGGACAGCGCGCCCATGGACGTGCCGTGGTACGCGATGGAGCGGCTGATGACCTTGGTCCGCTGCGGCTGACCCTTGATGCGGAAGTACTGGCGCGCCAGCTTCCAGGCCGACTCCACTGCCTCAGAGCCACCCGTGGTGAAGAAGACGCGGTTGAGGTCGCCGGGGGCGTAGCTGGCCACACGCTCGGCCAGCTCAATGGCGCGGGGGTGGGCGTAGGTCCATAGCGGGAAGTAGGCCAGGGTGCCGGCCTGCTTGGCGCCCGCCTCGGCCAGTTCCATGCGCCCGTGGCCGAGCTGCGAGGTGAACAGGCCGGCCAGGCCGTCCAGGTACTTCTTCCCGTGCTGATCCCAGACGTAGGCGCCTTCGCCGCGCACGATCACCGGCACCTCGTGTGTCTCGTAGGTGCCCATGCGACTGAAGTGCATCCACAGGTTGCGTCGGGCCTGGTCGCTCAGGTTGGAATTTTCCGGACTGGTGGTACTCATTGTTCCTCCGCGTTGGGGTTGGGGCCGCTCATCGCGTGCCCCAGGTGTAGGTCTGCTTGGCCAGTTTCAGATACAAGAAGGTCTCGGTGGCGCGCACGCCGGGAATGGAGCGCACGGAGTCGTTGAGGACGTGGAGCAGGCGCTCGTCGTCCTCGCAGACGATCTCGGCCAGGATGTCGAAGGAGCCCGCGCACATCACGACGTAGTCGACTTCCTGCATGCCCGAGAGTTTCTCGGCCACCTCACGGGCGTCACCCTCCACCGAGATCCCGATCATGGCCTGACGGGTGAAGCCGAGCTGCAGGGGGTCGGTGACCGCCACAATCTGCATGATCCCCGATTCCCGCAGGCGCTGGACACGTCGGCGGACGGCCGCCTCGGACAGCCCGACCGCCTCGGCGATGGCGCCGTAGGGCTGGCGCCCGTCGCGCTGGAGGGCCTCGATGATGGCCCGGTTGGGCGCGTCCAGCAGGGCACCCGTGGCCTGCACCGGGTCGCTCCGGAGGCCTGCCTCCGCCGACTCCTCGGCGTCGGGCATGTCATACCTCTCTTCACTCGTTGCTCCGGGGGGCGAGCCCAGATCTGCAGAATTGTGTCATCTTCTACACTCCATTCAAGCAGAATCCGTCACATTGTGGTCCCAATCTTGCGGAAACGCTTGTTGAGGGTCTGATCTTCTGTGATCCTGTAGGCCACGGGCCGGGTGAGGAAAGGAATCGCATGCGCAAGCTGCAGAACTTCGTAGGGGGCGCCTACCGCGACGCGGAGGACGGGCCCACTGCATCCCTGATCGACCCCAGCACCGGCGAGCCCTTCGCCGAGGCCCCCGTCTCGGGGGCGGCCGACATCGACCACGCCCTCCGGGTGGCGGCCGAGGCCTTCACCTCCTGGAAGCGCACCACCCCGTCGGAACGGAGCCTGGCCCTCATCCGGATTGCCGATGCCCTCGAGGCCCGGGCCGAGGACCTGGTCCGGGCCGAGTCCGAGAACACCGGCAAGCCCTTCCAGCTGACCATGGACGAGGAGATCCCGCCCATGGTCGACCAGATCCGTTTCTTCGCCGGCGCCGCCCGCAACCTCGAGGGCCTGGCTGCGGCGGAGTACATGGCCGGCCACACCTCCTTCGTGCGCCGTGAGCCGCTGGGCGTGTGCGGCGCCGTCACGCCCTGGAACTACCCGATGATGATGGCGGTGTGGAAGTTCGCCCCGGCCCTGGCCGCGGGCAACACCATGGTGCTCAAGCCGTCGGACACCACGCCCGTCACGGCGTTGCTCATGGCCGAAATCATGGCCGAGCACCTCCCTCCCGGCGTGTTCAACGTGGTGTGCGGCGACCGCGACACGGGGCGGGCCCTGGTCGTGCACGAGACGCCGGCCATGGTGTCGGTCACCGGCTCGGTGCGGGCCGGCATGGAGGTGGCGGCGGCGGCCGCACCGACCCTGAAGCGGGTCCACCTCGAACTGGGCGGCAAGGCCCCCGTCATTGTGTTCGACGATGCCGACCCGGCGGCAGCGGCCGAGGGCATTGCCGGCGCCGGCTACTTCAATGCGGGCCAGGACTGTACGGCCGCCACCCGCGTCCTGGCCGGGCCCCGGGTGCACGAAGCACTGCTGGCCGCCCTGGTCGAGCAGGCCGAGGGCACCACGGTCGGGGGCACCGACAACGAGGAGGCCGACTACGGGCCGCTCAACAACGCGGCGCAGCTCGAGCGCGTGCGCGGCTTCCTGGAGCGCACGCCGTCCCACGCCTCGGTGGCCACCGGGGGCACGCCGGTGGGCGAGCGCGGCTACTGCTTCGCGCCGACCGTCGTGGCCGGGCTGCGCCAGGACGACGAGCTCGTGCAGTCCGAGGTGTTCGGACCGGTCATCACCGTGCAGGAATTCAGTGACGAGGCCGAGGCGCTGCAGTGGGCCAACGGGGTGGAGTACGGGCTCGCCTCGTCGGTGTGGACCCGCGACCACGGCCGGGCCATGCGCATGGCGCGCGATCTCGACTTCGGGTGTGTGTGGATCAACACGCACATCCCGCTGGTGGCCGAAATGCCCCACGGCGGGTTCAAGCGTTCCGGCTACGGCAAGGATCTCTCCGCCTACGGGTTCGAGGACTACACGCGCATAAAGCACGTGATGAGCAACATCGAGGAGTAACCCATGATCATCGGAGTCCCCAGCGAGACGAAGACCGACGAG
>Ga0302279_10000872_pt1 | contig 44420 bp, 35 predicted proteins | sample III_Bog_N3_3_FD_194541 | JGI IMG/M metagenome (GOLD analysis project Ga0302279, IMG submission 194541) | Peat permafrost microbial communities from Stordalen Mire near Abisko, Sweden - III_Bog_N3_3 | ecosystem: Environmental > Terrestrial > Soil > Wetlands > Peat | place: Sweden: Abisko... | reverse complement strand
GCGGATCTTCTCCGCGCCGTAGCCCGCCAGCGCGGGGCGACGGCAGAGCTCGGGGACCGTCGCCGCCCCCTCGGCGAGGGCGGGGATCAGCGCGTCGAAGACCGGCCCGGCGAACTGGAGCTGGTAGTGGGGCAGGCGCAGCTCGCGCAGCACCAACGAGGCGCCCGCGGGAGCGCCGAACGGCGTCGCGTCGAAGTAGGCGCGGGTCTGCTCGGCCGAGCAGGGCGCCTGCCCCTTGATGTACACGTCGCTGCGGAAGAACTCGTTGAGGGCGAAGTCCTTCAGGGTCTCGAAGGCGACCCGGTTGTCGACGCCCTTGAACAGCGAGACCAGGGCCGGAGGCAGCGAGAGATCGCGGTAGTTGAGGTGGAGCGGGATCTGACCGATGAAGTAGAGGTCGGCGGCCGCCATCTCCCGCGCCACGTCGGCGAAGTACATCGGGCTCCAGTGCGCGTGTAGGTACTCGTGCACCACGTAGGGGAGGCCCGACTTGCGCATCGTCTCCAGCATCGACCGGGCCGTGGGGTTGCTGGTGAAGTACTCCGCCCCGGTGTCGTTGAGCAGCTTGGCGAGCGCGAGCCCGTGCCGGGCGCGGTCGAGGCTGGTCCCTGGGACCCCTCCAGCGCTGTCGACCATGAGGCGGCGCAGCGGCTCGATCGCGGCCCAGCCGGGGAGCGCGTTGTAGCTGACGTAGAAGAGGCCGCCCGGCTTGAGCTTGGCGGCGGCGAGCGCGATGACGGCCTTGCGCTTGGCGGCGCTGACCCAGCTCAGCACGCCGTGCGCGCCGAGGTAGTCGAAGGCGGGGAGCGCCTCGCCCCCGTCGAGGAGGCCCTCGAAGTCGCGCTCCAGGAAGCGGACGTTGGCGAGGCCGGCGCGGCTCGCCATGCTGCGCGCGAAGGTGACGTGCTCGGGGTTGACGTCGACGCCGACGAACCGCGCGCCGGGGTAGGCGGCCGCGAGGGTCACCGTGGTGTCGCCGGTGCCCGAGCCGAGCTCGCAGTAGTCGAAGTCGGTCGCGGGTGGGGGCGCGAAGCCGTTGAGCGCGGCGGCCAGGCGGAGGCGGGAGGGGCCGAGGTCGTCGACGAAGTTGCGCAGGTAAGGGACGTCGGTGACGTACTCTTCAGGGGTCGCCGGCGTCGGGGGCTGCGCTGTCATCGACGGGGACGCTAGGACGGCCCGCGCGGGCCTGTCAACGAGGCGCACGGTCGGGTCCGCCGGTGCTCTTGGTCCTCCGCGAGGCGGCCGGTCGGTCTATCCTCGGGCCCGCATGAGCACCATCGCCATCGTCGGATACGGGCGGTTCGGGTCCGCCCTCGGCACCTTGCTGGAGGAGGCGGGCGAGCGCGTCCGGGCGTTCGATCCGCACGCGGCCATCCCCGCCGCGCAGCGCGTCGGCTCGCTCGCCGAGGCGGCCGCCGGCGCCGCGTTCGTGGCGCTGGCGGTGCCGGTGGCGGGGCTCTCGGCGGTCCTCACCGAGCTGCGCCCCCACCTCACCGCGGAGCACACCGTCTTCGACGTCGGCAGCGTCAAGGTCGGGCCCACCGCGGTGCTGGCCGCCCACCTCGGCGGCGAGGTCCCCTGGGTGGCGACGCACCCGCTCTTCGGTCCGGTGAGCCTCCGCCGCGGCGAGCGCCCGCTCCGCGCCGTGGTGTGCCCGAGCGCGTTGCACCCGGGGGCCGCGCTCGCGGTGACGGCCCTGCTGCGGCGCATCGGCTGCGACGTCATCGAGCAGGACGCCGACGCCCACGACCGCGCCATGGCCTGGACCCACGCGCTGGCGTTCTTCGTCGCCAAGGGCATGCTCGACGCCGGGGTGCCCACCCAGCTCGCCTACGTGCCCCCCTCGTTCCAGGCGATCGAGCGCACCATCGAGGCGGTGCGCGGCGACGCCGGCCACCTCTTCACCTCCCTGCACCGCGAGAACCCCTACGCGGCGGAGGCGCGCCGCGCGCTCCTGGAGACGCTCAACGCCACCGATCACTCCCTGCGCGACCCGGCCGCCGGCGCCGAGGAGGCGTCGCTGGCCATCCCCGACCTGGGCACCTGCTCGCCCGTCCTCGGCGAGACCCGGGAGCTCATCGACGAGCTCGATCGCGATCTCCTCGCGCTCCTCGCCCGCCGCGCCCTCCTCTCGCGCCGGGCCGCGCGGGCCAAGGCGGAGCTGGGCGTGGCCGTGCGGGACCCCCGGCGCGAGGCGACCCTCCTCGCCGCGCGGCGCCGCGACGCCGAGGAGCGCGGCCTCGATCCCGACAGCGTCGGCGAGATCTTCGAGGCCGTGCTGCGCTTCTCGCGCAAGCTCCAGGAGAGCTGAGATGACCATCGAGCAGCTCACCCCGGAGCAGATCCGGACCATGTCCCTCGCGGAGAAGGACACCTGGTGGCTCCAGAACGTCTACCGCGGGGACATGCCGCAGCTCACCTGGCGCGCGGCGGTGACGGGGATGCTCCTCGGCGGCCTGCTCTCGCTCACCAACCTCTACATCGGCGCGCGCACCGGCTGGGTCCTGGGCGTGGGCATCACCAGCGTGATCCTCTCGTTCGGCGCGTTCAAGCTGCTCGCCAGGGTCGGCCTCGGCCACGAGATGACCCTCCTCGAGAACAACGCGATGCAATCCATCGCCACCTCGGCCGGGTACACCAACGCCGCCCTGACCTCGAGCTTCGCCGCGTACTCCATGGTCACCGGCAAGATCGTGCCGATGCACCAGGTGTTCATCTGGCTCGTCGTCATCGCCGTCCTCGGCGTGCTCTTCGCGTTCCCGATGAAGAAGCGCTTCATCAACGACGAGCAGCTCCCCTTCCCCGACGGGCGCGCGGCCGGGGTGCTGATGGATGCGCTCCACGACGATCAGACCGACGGCCTGCTCAAGGCCAAGCTCCTCGCCGGCTTCGGCGCCGCGGCCGCGCTCATCGAGGTGCTCCGCGACGAGATGCTGATGCGCGTGGTCTTCGCCTTCCGCGCCCTGCCCAGCCACTGGGACGACCTCCTCTACGGCGACGGCGACCTCGCCCGCTGGCTCGCGCGCCGGGGCCTCACCCCGCGGTTCCTGGGCATCGAGCTGCGCGAGCTCTCCGTGCAGTGCGACTCCAGCGTCATCCTCCTCGCCACCGGCGGGCTGATGGGCGTGGAGGCCGGCGTGTCGATGCTGGCGGGCGGGGTGCTCAACTACTTCGTCCTCGCGCCCTGGATGATCCGCCGCGGCGTCATCGTCCCCGACGCCCTCGGTCACTACGGCTACGGCCAGATCGTGGTGTGGTCCCTGTGGGGCGCGGTCGCCGCCATGACCACGTCGTCGCTCTACGCGTTCTTCTCCCGGCCGCAGGTGCTCATCGAGGCCTTCCGGGGTCTCTTCCGCCGGCGGGGGGGCCCCGCCAAGGTCGACGTGCTCGCCGCCATCGAGCTGCCGCTGCGGGTCTCCTTCATCGGCGTGCCCATCGCGGCGGGGGTGCTGGTGGTGCTCGGGCACCTCTGGTTCGGCATCGACCCGTGGCTGGGGGTCGTCGCGGTGCCGCTGGTGTTCGTCACGGCGCTGGTCGCGGTCAGCGCCACCGGCCTCACCGGGATCACCCCCACGGGCACGCTCGCCAAGCTCACCCAGCTCGCCTTCGGGGTGCTGGCGCCGCGCAACATCATCGCCAACGTGATGAGCGCCGGCATCACCGCCGAGGTGTCCAACAACGCCGCCAACCTGCTCATGGACATCAAGCCCGGGTACATGCTCGGCGCCAAGCCGCGCCAGCAGGCGGTCGGCCACCTCCTCGGCGCGGTGGCCGGGCTCGCGTTCTCGGTGCCCGTCTGGTACCTCGTCTTCGTCCAGGGAGACCTCAGCCGCTACGGCACCGACCGCCTCCCCGTCCCTGCCGCGGTGCCGTGGAAGGCCGTCGCCGAGCTGCTCATGAGCGGCCTCGACAACCTCGATCCCACCGCGCGGGTCGCCGTGGTCGTGGGCGCCGTCGTGGGCATCGTCCTCGAGGTCGTCCGGCAGCTCACCCGGAACCGCTTCTGGCTCTCGGTGATGGGCATGGCGCTGGCGCTGGTGCTGCCCTTCCAGGACGTGTGGACGCTGTTCCTCGGCTCGGTCGTCTTCTGGGCGCTGCAGCGCAAGACCACGCGGTGGCGGGCGGCGCGGGCGGCGCAGGCGCCGGCCGTGGAGGTCGTGCCCGTGGTGGAGGTGGCCCGGCCCTGGTTCGCGATCGCGGCGGACAACACCGAGGCCCTCTGCGCGGGCGTGATCGCCGGCGGGGCGCTGATGGGCATCGGCCTCAAGGTGCTCGATCTGATGGTCTTCCCCGAGGTGAAGGAGGCCCACGCGCTGGCGCCGCTGGTCGAGCACGCCCTCGCGGCGCTGGCGCGATGATCCGTGGCGCAGCGGGGCACGTCGCTCTGGTCGCGTTGCTGCTCGCCGCGCGAACGGCGGTGGCGGCGCCGCCGACGCACTCGTTCGTCGAGGCGCTCCGGGTCGATCCCAACGAGTGCTTCGACGCGGCCTCCCTGGCGCCGGTGCTGGTGCGCTGGCTAGGGCGCTCCGAGGTCGATCGGCGCGTCGAGATCGAGATAGCCGGGCAGCCTGCCGGCGCCGAGGGGTTGACGCTCCGGGTGCGGCGCGAGGGGCAGATCGTGGGCGAGCGGCGCTTCCCCGGGCTCGCCGCGCCGTGTGACGAGGTCCGCGCCGCGGTCGGCCTCGCCGCGGCGCTCGCGGTCGACGCGCTCTCGCTCGAGGTGCCGGCCGCGCCCGCCGCGGTCGTCCTGGAGAGGGGCCCCGCGCCGCCGGTGCGGAGCTCGTCGCGACGCTTCTCCAGCGCGGTGGATGCGGTGGTGCTGGTCGGGGTGCTGCCTGCTCCCACCGGCGCCCTGGCGCCGGGCTTCGGCGTCCGGCTGGCGCCCGCGTTCGAGCTGCGCCTCGGGGGGCTCCTCTCGGGGGTGGGCTCGGTGGGCCTCGACGGAGGCTCCGTGGCCGCCTCGCTGCTGGCCGGGCGCGCCGACGGGTGCGGCGCGCTCGCTGGAGACATCGTCCGCGCCCGCGCCTGCCTGGGTCTGACCGCGGGCCGGCTCCAGACCGCGCCGGCGCACCTGGCTCCCGCGCTCTCTCCCTCGGTCCCCTGGGCGGCGACGGTGGGCCGCCTCGACGCGCGTGTGTCCGTTGCCCCCTGGCTCGGCTTCGTCCTCGGCGCCGACGCCATCGTCCCCCTGACGCGCCCGCGCTTCGAGGTGGTCACGCCGGCGGGCGCCCCGATCGCCTCGACCGGCCTGCCCGTCTTCGGCGGCGCGGTGAGCCTGGGACCGGAGATCACCTTCCGCTGAAGGCCGCTCGCCGAAAATCGACGGCGAGCGGTGAAGGGGGGCCGCGCCTCCGGCCATGAACGAGGCAAGATGAAGAAAACAGCGCTGCTCCCCCTCTCGGCAACGGTCGCGGTTCTCGCGGCGCTCGGCGGCTGTCCGCAGAGCGTCGTCGTCGGCATCCAGCCGGGGGGGAGCGGGGGGAGCGGGAGCGGGCCGAGCGGCACCGGGGGGAGCGGGAGCGGGCCGAGCGGCACCGGGGGGAGCACCGCGACGACCGCGGGCCCTGGAGGCCCCGCCGGGGCGGGTGGCGGCATGACGATCACCGGTGGCTTCGGCGGCACGGCCTCCTGCACGGCCGGCGTCTGCGACACCGCCGCCGACTGTGGCGCGTCGACCGGCGCCTGCGTGAGCTACACCTGCTCCGGCGTCTGCTGCGGCGTCCACGAAGCCGCCGCCGGCACCGCGTGCTCCGACAGCGGCGGCACGATCTGCGACGGAAAAGGGAAATGCGTCGCCGCGTGCGACACCGCCTCCGAGTGTCCGCCGAGCGCCTGCCTGATCGCGACGTGTACCGATCACGCGTGCGTGACGGGGGCGAGCGAGCCGCTCGGGACCGCCTGCAGCGGTGGCGCCCCCTGTTGCGACGGCGCGTGCGTGGACACCACGAGCGACGCGAACAACTGCGGGACCTGCGGCCATTTTTGCGAGGGAGCCGCGTGCCAGGGCTCGACGTGTGGCCCCACCACGCTCGTCGGTCAGTATCAACCGGGCCCCATCGCCGTGGACGCGACCAACGTCTACTGGGGCACCGCTGATGGCATGGTGATGAAGATGCCGCTCGCCGGCAGCGCCCCGGTCCCCCTCGCCGTCCAGCAGGGCCTCACCATTGCGATCGCGGTGGATGCGACGTTCGTGTACTGGGCCGGAGACGACGCGGTGGTGAGGTGCGCGATCGCCGGCTGCAACGACCAGCCGACGACGCTGGTCTCCGGGCAGGCGGTGTCCGGGATCGCGGTGGACGGCACGAGCGTCTACTGGACGACCCTGGGCATGGGCGGGACCGTGATGAAGGAGGACCTCGTCGGCGGTAGCACCCCGACCCTCCTCGCTTACGGGCAGAACAGCCCGCTCAGCGTCGCCGTCGACGCCACCCACGTCTACTGGATCAACAGCGACGGCACGATCATGAAAGTGCCCCTCGCCGGTGGGACTCCGGTCCTGCTCGCTGCCATGACGGCATCGACCAGCGCGAGCTCCCTCGTGGTGGACGCAACGAGCGTGTACTGGGCGGACTCGGAGCTGGAGACGGTCTCCAAGGTCTCCATCAGCGGCGGCACGCCGACCGTGCTCGCTCGCGTCTTGGGCCTCGGCCACCCCACCAACCTCGCGATCGACGCCACGAACGTGTACTGGACGAACAACGGCGTGAGCCCGAGCAGCGGCTCCGTCATGAAGCTGCCGATCGGTGGCGGCAACCCGGTCGAGCTCGCCGCTGCGCAGGCCGGGCCCAGGGCCATCGCGCTCAGCGCGACGACCGTGTACTGGACCACCCTCACCTCGATCCTGGCGGCCCCCAAATGAGCGTGCGACCCTCCGCGCCGACGCGATGACCGACGATGCTCCTGACGGTCTCGGCCCCGACCTCACGTCGCCGTGAAGGATCCCGGTGCAGCCGGCCATGAACCGAGCGTGGACACCCCTGGCCGTGCCCCGGACACGCACCTCGACGGGGGAGCGCTCTTCCGCGCCCACGCCAGCTTCGCCGCGGGCTTCCTGCGCCGCCTCGGCGTCGAGGCAGCGGAGCTCGACGACGCCGTCCAGGAGGTGTTCTTGATCGCCCACCGCCGCGGCGGCTTCGTCGTCGAGGCCGCCCAGCCCACCACCTGGCTCGCGGAGATCGCCCTGCGCGTCGCCTCCGGCCTGCGCCGCAGCCGCCGGCGTCGCGACGGCACGGCCGCCGCCGCACCTGCCCCCGAGAGCGGCGCGACCCCCTTCGAGGCTCTGGCCGCCGCCGAGTCGCTCGCGCGCGTCCAGCAGGCCCTCGACACGCTCAGCCTGGAGCACCGGGCGGTCTTCATCCTCTTCGAGATCGAGGGCGCCTCGTGCGAGAGCATCGCGGCCGGCATGGGCATCCCGCTGGGCACCGTGTACTCGCGGCTCCACGCCGCGCGCCGTGGCTTTCAGGACGCTCACGCGCGCCTCGCGGACGAGGCGCCGGCAGCCGCGCGACCGGGCGCGAGGAAGGAGGCCGTATGAGCAAGGGACCGCCTCTCCGACTGCGCGACGATCCGACGGCGGGGCGGGCGCTGCGCGAGGATCTGGCGCGGGCATCGGCCGGCGCCTTCGCCGGGTACGACGTCGCCGCCGGGCTGGCGAAGTTCGAGAAGACCGTCGGCGCGGGTGGACCCGGTCGGGGAGGGGGAGCCGCGACGGCAGGGGGCAAGACCCTGCTGGGCGCGGCGCTCAAGGGAGCGCTCCTCGGGGTGGCCGCGCTCGGCGGCGCAGCGGTGATCGGCGACCGCTCGCCCACCCCGGTGTCGACCCTGGCGGCCCCGGTCGCGAGCGCGGTGGCGCCGGCGAAGCTGGCCGGCGAGGTGCGCTCCACGCCTCCACCCGTCGCGGTGGCGGAGCCGCCACCGACCCCCCGGTCGCTGGAGACGACCAGGCCTCGCGTCGTCGACCTGCCCGCGCCCTCCGGCGCCGGGTCCGCCTCCTCCACCGAGCCCGCTCCGCCGCCGGAGCCGCCCGCCGTGGTCGTCGCCCCCGCCGCAACTCCCGCGCCCGAGGGGGACCCGCTCGCCGCCGAGATGGCCCAGCTCGCCCGCGCCCGCGTGGCCCAGGACCGTGATCCGGCGGCGGCGCTCGCCCTCACCGAGGAGGGCAGCCGCCTCTTCCCGAGGGGCCTCTTCGCCCAGGAGCGCGAGGCCATCGCCATCGTCGCGCTCTTCCGGATCGGGCGGGTGCCGGAGGGGCGCGCGCGGGGCCAGGCCTTCCTGGCGGCCTATCCGCGGAGCAGCTTCGCGGAGCGGGTCGGGAAGCTCACCGCCGGGGGCGCGACGCTTCACCGATAGGGCCCCCGCGCCACCTCCCCCGCGAGCTGCCGCGCGACGCGGGCGAGCCCGGCGAGGAGGGGCTCCAGCGTGGCCGGGTCCTCGATGGGGGCCGGCAGTCGCGCCTCGACGGCGTCGCGGGTCACCTCCAGCCCGACGACCTGCGACGCGACGCCGTCCACGAGGCTCTGGGTCGCGCCGTCGAGCCTTCGCGGCGCGTCGACCCCCTCGTGCTCGGCCTCCGTAGCAGGGAGGGGGAAGCGCACGAGCGTGTCCACCGGCACACCCTCCTTGCTCCACCGGGTCGCGAGCGTGAGCGCTGCGTCGCCGTAGGCTCCGTCGTGAAGGCTCATGTCGCCGGTCACGAGCCGGGCCCCGAGGAGCGGGGCGAAGGCGCGCCACGCCGGGACGTACGCGGCCATCGCCGCGGGCGGTGGGACGCGCTGCGCCGCCTCACCGAGCGCCCGGGCCGCGGCCACGGCGCGAGCGACGAAGGCGTCGAGATCCTCCACGTTCTGCGCGGTGCCCGCCGACACCAGCGTGGCGCCCTCGTCGCCGACCGCGGCCTCGTCGAAGCGGCGCAGCAGGCGGCAGATCGTCGCGTCGAGCATGGCCCGCACCTGCGCCGCCTCGCGCCCGCGCACGGTGAAGCGCTCGCTGAAGTGGGGGGCGGGGATCGTCACCAGGCCCCCGGAGAAGGTGTCGACCCAGCGCAGCTCGGTGACCGCCAGCTCGATGCCCAGCCGCGGCCAGGCGACGGTGGCCACCAGCGCCAGGCCGCCCGCCTTGCGCGGCTCGAGCGTCACCATCAGCGAAGCGCCGGGCACGTCGAGCGTCATCCGCTCCTCGCCTTCGTCGCAGGCGAGCCCGTTGTTGCCCGCGCTCGCGGCCCAGACCTCGGCGCGGCGCTCGTGGCCCACGGGGGGCACGCGCGGGGCAGGGCGGGCGCCCTTGCCGGCGTCCTCGGGCGGGACGAACACGGTGATGGGGACGAGGAGCGTGACGTCGCTCCCCAGCGCGACCACCGCGCGCGCCTCGACGCTCCAGCGCAGCTCGATGAAGTTTCCCTGCATGCTCGGCTGGGCGCCCTCGGGCAGGGTCACCCGGAAACGCAGCGCCTTCCCCTCGACCGGCGGGCCCTCGGCGAGCGGGTAGCTGTGACGCGCGACCTCCACGCCGGCGGACTCGACCCCGCGCCGGTGCTCGTGCGCCACCAGCGAGAGCTCGATCCGGCGGACGCGGTGGTGGGCGACGTTGGCGACCGAGACCGCGCCGTGGAGCACGCCGCCGAGGGGGACGGCGTCGCTGTCGAGCGAGGTCTCCAGGTAGAGCGCGGTGCCCCGTGGTCCGCCGTCGTCGGTGCAGAAGACGCCCGGCTCGCCCACCCGCGCGGTAGGCTCGGCGACCACCGGCACGACGAAGCGCTCCGTGCGGTCGGGCCACCAGGGGATGTCGACGTGGACCACCAGATCGTACTCGATCGAGGTGAACTTGCTCCGGTACGAGGGCGGCATGTCGGCCGGGAGGTCGAAGGTGAACTCCTGGCTGTGCTTGCCAGCCGTGAGCAGCGCCCCCGGGCTGCGCGCGCTCAGGTCGACCTGGAGGTGGGTCTCGTACTGCGGGACGAGGACCTTGCCCACCATGACGTAGCCGGTGAAGCGCCGCTCCTGCCCCTTGAGGTGGACGTCGATGCCGGCGATCGGCGTCTCCGACCGGCTCACCAGCACGACGCGGGCCTCGAGCACGCTGCCGGGGGTGGGGGTGGCGGGGTCGAGGTAGACCTTGATCTCGGGGCGGCTGCGCACGCCCGACGAGTATCACGCGCGGCGGCGATCGAGCCGGCCCTTCACCGGTAGGGCCCCCGCGCCGCGCCCCCGGTGAGCTGCCGGGCCAGGTGCTCCATGGCGGCGAGCATCGGCTCGAGCACGGCCGGGTCCGCGACGGTGGCGCCCAGCCGCGACTCGACGTGGTGGGGGGTCACCTCCAGCGCGGGGAGGTGCGCCGCGAGGGTCTCCACCAGGCTCTGCGTCGCGCTGGTGAGCTCGTGCGGCTCGCGCTCCCCCTCCGGCTCGGGGAGCGGGAAGCGCACCACCGTCGCGACCGGCGAGCCCTCACGGCTCCACTCGGTCGCGAGCACCAGCGGCGCCTCGCCGTAGGTGCCGTCGTGAATGCTCATCTCGCCGGGGAGAAGCCGCCCGCCGAGGACCGTCGCGAAGGCGCGCCAGGCCGGGAGGTAGGCCGCCATCGTCGCGGGCGGGGGCACGCGTCGAACGGCCTCGTCGAGCGCGCGCGCCGCGGCCACCGCGCGGGAGACGAAGGCGTCGAGCTCGTCCACGCTCTGCGCCGTACCGGAGGAGAGCAGCGTCGCGCCCTCGTCGCCGACGGCGGCCTCGTCGAAGACGCGGAGCAGGCGCCGGCTCTCCGGATCGAGGAAGGCGAGGACCTGCGCCGCCTCGCGCCCCCGCACCGTGAAGCGCTCGGTGAACGCGGCGTCGTCGATCGCGACCAGGCCCCCGGACCAGGCGTCGACCCAGCGCCGCTCGGCCACGGCGAGATCGATCCCCAGGCGCGGCCACGCCACCGCGGCGACCAGCGCCAGGCCCCCCGCCTTGCGCGCCTCCAGCGTCACCGTGAGCGAGGTGGCGCCGAGATCGAGCGTCATGCGCTCCTCGCCTCCGTCGCTGGCGAGGCCGTTGCGGCGGGCGCTCTCGGCCCAGACCAGCGCGCGCCGCTCGCGGCCCACGGGGGGCACGGGCGCGACCGGCGAGGCCCCGAGGGGCGCCCCCGTCACCGGCCGGAACACGGTGATGGGACAGGCCAGCGTCACGTCGATCCCCAGCGCGATCACGGCGCGGATCTCGACGTGCCAGCGTGCCTTGACGAGGGCCGCGGTCAGGCTCGGCTGGGCGTCCTCCGGGAGCGCCACCCGGAAGGGCACCGCCTGGCCCTCGGGCGGCGCGCCGCCCTGGAGCTCGATGGTGTAGCGCTTCACCTCCACCGCGGCGTGCCCGTGGCCCTGCTGCTGCTCGGTGGCCACCAGCGAGAGCTCGACGCGGCGGACGCGGTGCTGGGCGAGGTTGGCGATCGAGACGGCGCCGCGGACCACGCCGCCGAGGGGAACGGTGTCGGTGTCGAGCGACGCCTCCAGGTAGAGCGCGGTGCCCTGCGGGCCGCGCCCGTCCGTGCAGAAGGCGCGCGCGGCGCCGCTCGATGGCGAGGACGGGGCGATCACGGGGACGGTGTAGCGAGCGGTGCGATCGGGCCACCACGGGATGTCGACGTGGACGGCGAGCTCGTACTCGATCGTGGCGTAGGTGCCCCGGTACGAAGGCGGCGCCGAGGCCGGGAGATCGAAGACCACCTCCCGGCGGTGCTCGCCCGGCGCGAGCATGGTCCCGGGCATCCTGGCGACCAGGTTGACGGGATCGTGGAGCGCGGTCGCCGCCTTGCCCCTGCCTGCTGCGTAGTACCGCTCCTGCCCTTGGAGGTGCACATCGATGCCGTCGATGGGCGTCTCCGATCGGCTCAGCAGCGCCACCGACGCGCGGAGCTGGCTGCCCGGCGTGAGCGTGGATCGGTCGAGGTAGAGCTTGATCTCGGGGCGGCTCCGCACCGCCCGACGACTATCACGAGCGGCCGGCCCGCGGCATCACCGCGGCGGCAGCACGTTGGCGGCGTACATCGCCGCGAGCGCCCTCTCCGCGCGGAGGAGCGCGTTGATCACGCCCGCCTGATCGTCGCTGCCCACGTCGATGGCCGTCACCGCCCCGGCGAAATCGCGCGAGAGCGAGGCCGCGTCGGGGACCTCGCGATAGGCCCGGTCGGCCAGCTCGAGGAGCGCCGTGGCCGCCACCGCGAGGGCGCGGCGGGTGGTCTCGATCGAGGGCTCTTCGGGCTCCATCGCGGCGCGCATCGACCGGGCGGCGCCGCGCAGGCGGGGCTCGTCCGCCCCGGCGGGCATGCGCTCCAGGATCACGGCGAGCCGGAGGACCGACCGCCGCAGCTGCGCGTCCGTGTGCTCGCCGCCGGCGTGGACGCTGGCGAGCCCGCGCGAGTAGCGGATCAGAGCCTCCCCGAAGGGCAGATCGGCCGGGCCGGGCACGCCGACGGTGGCCACCGCCGCGCGCGTCAGCTCCGGATAGACGCAGGGCCCGATCGCCTCCACCGGCTCCTCGGCGCAGCCGCCCAACGCCATCGCCACGCTTCCCGCTGCGAGGATCCCGCCCACCTTGCGCACCATGCCTGCCGGCACGCAAGGCGCGCGCCGAGGCGCGCGGGCGGGCGGACGGAGCTAAGTCACCGGGCGAGATTCTCGAACATTGCGGGCACTACCACCCGCACCGCGGCCGTCAGGGAACGTCAGGGAGCGGAGGCTCGGGCGGGCACCCAGGCTTGGTGCCCATCGATGGCCTCCGCTCGCTGACGCTTCGCGGTGCGGGCTGCCGTTGCAGCGTCGTGCGCGGTGACTCAGCGCTTGAGCTTGCCGTCCGCCTTGAGCTTCTCGAGCTCGGCGAAGCCGCCGACGAGGCTGCCGTCGATGAAGATCATCGGGAAGGTGGGGAAGCCGGCCCAGAGCTTGATCGCGAGCCGCTCCTTCCACTTGGAGGTGTAGCCGCCGTACGCGAGGAAGGTGAACTTGACGCCCTCGGCGTCGAGGAGCTGGCGCGCCTTCTTCACGAAGGGGTTGGTCGCCATCCCGACGACCACCACCGGCTCGCGGGCCACCGCGGTGGCGACCTCTTCGACGATGGGGCGGTGGTAGGCAGCGACGCGCTCGGCGGCGGCGGCGGAGATCTTGTCGGTGGGGAGCTTGAGGAGGTCCATGGGCGGCGAGGTGTAGCGCGAGGCAGGGCCCGCGCGCCAGCGGCACGGCCCTGAACCTCGCGCCGCGGGGACCCCGGCTCAGGCCCTGGGGCGCATCACCAGCACGGCGCGGAAGCGCACCTTGTTGGCCATCACGTGGGCGAAGGCCTCCTCGGCCTGCTCCAGCGCGAAGCGCTCGATGCGCGGGCGGACCCCGGTGAGCGCGCTGAAGGCCACGGTCTCCTCCGAGTCGAAGGCGCTCCCGCTCGGCCAGCCCGCGATGCTCTTGCCGCTGAGCAGGCCGATCGCCGACACCTGGAGCGGCTCGAACGCGGCGGCCACGACGAGGAGCTTGCCGCGCGGCTTGAGCCCGTCGACGGTGCTCGCCATCGCGGCGGTGCTCGGCGCGGTGGCCAGGATCAGATCGGCGCCGCCCAGCTTCTTGAGGCCCTCGGCCGCCGGCACCACCTCGGTGTCGAGGTACTCGTGAGCGCCCAGCGATCGCGCCAGCGCCTCCTTGTCGGCCCCGCGCGAGATGGCCACGGTGCGGAAGCCCATCCGCGCCGCGTACTGGAGGGCGAGGTGGCCGAGGCCGCCGATGCCCTGCACCGCGACGGTGTCCCCGGCGCGCGCGCCGCTGTTGCGGAGGGCGTTGTAGGTGGTGACGCCGGCGCAGAGGAGCGGCCCGGCCTCGGCGGGATCGAGCCCCCTGGGGAGGCGCGCCACCGACTCGTGCGGGACCACGACGTACTCGGCGAAGCCGCCGTCGTGGCTGATGCCGGTGACCTTGCCCTTCTCGCAGTTGATGAAGAGGCCCTTGCGGCAGGCCGGGCACACGAAGCAGTGGCCGCCGTGCCAGCCGACGCCGACCTCGTCGCCGACCTTCCACTCGGTCACGTGCGCGCCCACCGCGTCGATGCGCCCGGCGATCTCGTGGCCGGGGATGCGGGGGAGGGTGAGGCCGGGGTACATGCCGCCCTTGACCATCGCGTCGCTGTGGCAGATGCCGCACGCGTCGACCGCGATGCGCACCTGACCCACGCCCGGCTCGGGCACCTCGCGCTCCACCAGCTCGAACGCGCCGCCCGCCTTCGACACCTGAACTGCTCTCATCTTCGCCATGGCTCGTCCTCTCGCTCTCGTCGTCGTCGTGAAAATCAGGTCCGGGCGCCGCCCTTGGCCCACGCGGACAGGAGGCGCTCCATCCGCACGAAGACCTCGGTCATGGTGTCCTCGTCGGGGAGCAGCGTCAGCCGCAGGTGGTTGGTGTAGGGCACGTTGAAGCTCGATCCCGGGACCACCAGCACGTGCTCGGTCTCGAGCAGCTCCATGGCGAAGCGGCCGTCGTCGAAGTCCGGGATCCGCGTCCGGTCGACGCCCGGGAAGGCGTAGAGCGCTCCCCGGGGTGCCACCAGCTTCAGGAACGCGGAGCGCTCCACCCCGCGGAGGGCGGCCCGCCGCTGGCGGCCCAGGCGCCCGGTCTCGGCGGTGAGATCGAAGATGCTCTGCACGCCGCCGAGCGCGGTCTGCACCGCCCACTGGCCCGGGACGTTGGCGCAGAGGCGCAGCGAGGCGAGCAGCTCCAGGCCCTCCAGGTAGTCGGCCGCCTGCTGCTTGCGCCCGCTGAAGGTGAGCCAGCCGGTGCGGATCCCGCAGGCCCGGTACACCTTGGAGAGCCCGCCGAAGGTGCCGCACAGGGTGCCCTCGCAGAGGGTCGCCGCCGGCACGTGGGCGGCTCCGTCGTAGAGGATGCGGTCGTAGATCTCGTCCGAGAAGAGCACCAGCTGGTGCCGCTCGGCGACCCGCACCAGGGCCTCCACGGCCTCGCGCGGGTAGACGGCGCCGGTGGGGTTGTTGGGGTTGATGAGGACGAGGGCCTTGGTGCGCGGGGTGATCAGGGCCTCGACCTCGGCGGCGTCGGGGACGAAGCCGCGGTCCTCGCGGCAGGGATAGTGGACGGGCGTGGCGCCGGTGAGCGAGACGGCCGCGGTCCACAGCGGGTAGTCGGGGGCGGGGACCAGGACCTCGTCGCCGCGCTCGAGGAGCGCCTCCAGCGCCATCAGGATCAGCTCGGAGACGCCGTTCCCCATGAACACGTCCTCCACGGTGACGCCGCGGATGCCGCGCTCCTGGGTGGCCATCACCACCGCCTCGCGCGCGGGGAAGATCCCCTTCTGGTGCGAGTAGCCCTCGGCCTGGGTGAGGTTCTCGATGATCGCCAGGCGCATCGTCTCCGGGGTGCGGAAGCCGAACTGCGCGGGGTTGCCGATGTTGAGCTTGATGATCTCGTAGCCCTGGCGCTCCAGCTCGGCGGCGCGGCGGGCCAGGGGGCCGCGGATCTCGTAGCGGACGCCGTCGAGGTGGCGCGCTCGCCGGACGGCGGGCTCGGTGGGGAGGGTGGGTGCGGGCATGCGCCGCGCACCCTACCACCGTCGGCGGTCGGGGAACGCTCTCGGGCGTTCCCCAGGATGACAAGCCCCTCACATTGGAGCGGGGATGACGTCGACGTTGCAGGCGGTGCTGGTGAAGAGCTGCACGCCGTCGGCGTCGGTGCCCGCCGCCATGCCGGTGGGGACGGCGGCCTGGAAGAAGTCGGGCGTGTCGGCGAAGCCGAAGAGCTCGCACATCTCGCTGGTGCCGAAGCCCCAGCCGACCTCGGTGGTGCGGGGGTTCGTGTACTGGCAGGAGAGGGTGATGCCGAGGGCGCCCGTCATGTCGATGGGCGGATCGAACCCGCGCCCGTGCGCCTCGCCGTTGTAGGTGCCCAGGTTGATCATCGACTGCCCGTCGTTGGGGCCCCCGAGGATGTCGGCGTAGAAGCCCGTCGCCAGCGTGTGGGTGTGGGGGAGCAGGTAGTGCACCTTGGGCGCGAAGGCGGAGCCCTGGGTCTTGACGACCGCGGAGGCGACCGGGCAGGTGCCGGTGAAGCGCGAGGTGGCCAGCGGGGGGATGGTGAGCGCGTCGTACTCGACGTGGAAGGCCACCAGCTTGGCCGTCACCTCGGCCGCGGGGATGGTGTAGACGGTGAGGGTGGCGTGCCCGGTGTTGCTCGACGATGACGTGTTGAGCAGGTGGATGTCGCTGATGATCCGCACGTGGGCCGGGACGTGGGTGGCGGCGCCGTCGCCGAAGCGCTGCACCTCGTGGGTGGCCTGCGTCGACTGGGAGTAGAGCAGCCCGCCGTCGCCCACCCCGGTGTAGAAGTCGTAGCTGCGGGAAGCGCACTCCCAGATGCCGTCGGGGCCGGCGTAGTCGGTGTCGGGCACGTAGACCCAGTTGGAATGGTGCGAGTACTCGTCCTGGACCAGCTCCACGCTGTTGACCCAGAAGTCCTCGGCGTTGTCGAGCGTCCAGCTCCGGCAGAAGCCGAGGATCTCCTGGCCGGCGGTGGTGGTCTGGTCGGGGAAGACGTGCGTCATCGGGGTGCCGGGGATGGTCTCGCAGGCGCCGGCGGTGGACGCGTAGGTGCCCGGCCCGCAGGGCTGGCACGACGCGCCGCCGTCGGCCTCTTCGATGCAGCCCTGCTGGTTGGCGGCGCAGGTGGCAGCCAGGGCGGTGCAGCTCGCCCCGGTCGCGACCGGTGGCACGGTCGTGCTCTCGGTGCCGGGGGCGTGGCAGCCCAGGCTGAGGCCGGCGAGACAAACCATTCCGGCGCCGAGCAGGCGGCCAAGTGCTGACGAAGAGCGGGAAAAGCGCATCGTTTCCTCCAGTAACGGAGCGAGCGTACGCGAGGTGAGGAGGGGGCGCCATCGGCCTTCTTCGCAAGGGACGGTGGCGATTTGGAGTGCCAGCGTGCATGATGCGCGCCCCCGAGGAGGCACTTTGTCCGCACCCGATGGCATCTGGTTCGTCTACCGCACCCATTACGAGGGCCCGCTCTCGAAGCGTATTCGGCGTCTCGCCGCTCCGTCGATCCTCGCCTGGTTCCAGGCCAAGATCGAGGAGGCGCGCACCTCACTGACCCCCCGGGACGTGGGCGTCGCCGAGCTGGGAGGCCCCGTCCAGGGCCTCCGGTCGTTCTTCGAGGCCGCGCACACCCACTCGCTGCACACGCCGAAGACCACGACCGCGCTGCGCAAGCTCCTCGTCGAGCACCTCTCGATCGAGAGCCCGGAGGAGAACATCCAGCTCGACGCCCACTCGGTGCGCATCCGCACCGACGACGAGCAGGTCGGCCTCGCGTACTACTTCTTCGATGACGAAGTGGTCCGCCGCAGCCCCGACCGGGTCGCCTACCTCCTCCTCGACGAGCCCCGCCTCCCCGAGGACGTGAGCGCCGGCGGCGGCTCCTTCAGCCCCCCGGTCGAGGTGTCGGCGCTCGCCCCCACCGGCAGCGGGGAGGGCGCCACCTACGTCGCCCTGCTGACCTTCGCCGACAGCGACTCGCTCCCCGGCACCATCTCGGTCTTCCCCGGGGTGCGCGTCGGTGGGCTCGTCGCTCACCTCCGCAGCGTCACGCCGCAGAGCTGGCCCATCGAGCTCCGCGTCCTGCGCGCCATGATCGACCCGGGCGACACCACCCTCACCCCGGCGCTCAAGCGCGCCGCGGCCTATCCCCTGGGCCTGGTCGCCGCCGGCGATCCCGCCCCCGATCTCGGCGCCGGGCCGCTCGCCGCCGCGCGGGCCGAGCTCCTCGCCGCCGCCGAGCCGCACACGCACGGCGGCGATCCGTCGCTGGCCATCATCCAGGAGAGCGCCGGCGCCGTCCTCTTCGCGCCGCACGCCTCGGCCGACCTCGGCCACCAGCAGTGGATCCTCTTCGACGACCGCTGGGCCAGCGCCCACCCGGACCTCGCCGCGTCGATCCTCCGCTACGGCCGCGACTGGGACCCGTTCGCCGCCGCGCGCCCCGCCGCCAAGAGCAGCAAGGCGCTCAAGGCGCCCAAGTCCGCCAAGGACCCCAAGGCTCCCCGCGCGCCCAAGGCCGCTCGCCCCACCCGGGCCAGCACCGCGGCCGCCGCCGCCGCCACCAAGCACCAGAACCTCTGGCACGCCGCCGTGGCCGACCGCACGGAGGCCGACGCCCGCGTCTACGCCCCCAGCGATCGCTTCCAGGAGGGCGAGCTCATCCAGCACGCCAAGTTCGGCCTCGGCGTGGTCCTCCGCTCCGATCCGACCAAGTGCGAAGTGCTCTTCGCCATCACCTCGCGCATCATGCTCCAGGGCGCCGGCAAGGCCTGATTCTGCGCTAGGCTCCCTCGGATGGAGCTCACCCGCCAGCCGGGCACGATGGGGGCGCCCGCCCCCACCCCCCCGGCTGCGGAGCCCCAGCGCTATGGCGCGGCCTTCGCCGCCGTCACTGCGCTGTTCTTCATGTGGGGCTTCCTCACCTGCCTCAACGACATCCTCGTCCCTCACCTCAAGGACGTCTTCGACCTGGGCTACGCGGGCGGCGCCTTCGTGCAGCTCTCGTTCTTCTCGGCGTACTTCCTGGTGTCGCTGCCCGCCGGCAAGGTGGTCGCGAGGGTCGGCTACAAGCAGGGCATCCTGATCGGGCTGGGCGTCGCCGGGGTCGGGGCCCTTCTCTTCTATCCGGCGGCGAGCCTGCCCTCGTACGCCTTCTTTCTCACGGCGCTCTTCGTGCTCGCGTCGGGCATCGCGTTCCTCCAGGTCGCCGCCAACTCCTACGTCGCCGTCCTCGGCCCGCCCGAGGGGGCGCCCAGCCGGCTCAACCTCACCCAGGCCTTCAACTCGCTGGGCACCACGCTCGCGCCCCTCTTCGGCGGCTACCTCATCCTCGGGCACACCACCGGAGGCGACCGGATCGCCGACGCCCACGCGGTGCGCCTCCCCTACCTCGGCCTCGCCGCCTCGCTCTTCGTCCTCGCCGGCGCGCTCTCCCTGATGAAGCTGCCGCGCGTCCCCTCCGCCGAGGGCGACCCCGGCAGCCACTCCATCCGCGAAGCGCTCCGCGTCCCCCACCTGGCGCTCGGCGCCCTCGCCATCTTCGTCTACGTCGGCGCCGAGGTCTCCATCGGCAGTTTCCTGGTCAACTTCCTGGAGCAGCCCTCGATCGGCGGCCTGACCGCCGTCGCCGCCGCCCGGCACGTCCCCTACTACTGGGGCGGCGCCATGCTCGGCCGCTTCGCCGGCTCCGTGGTGCTGCGCCGCGTGGACGCGGGCCGCGCTCTCGCCGCGTGCGCCGCCGTCGCCGCGGGGCTGGTGTCGACCTCGCTGCTGGCGTCGGGATCGCTCTCCATGTGGGCGTTGCTGGCGGTCGGCCTGTGCAACTCCATCATGTTCCCGACCATCTTCACCCTCGGCATCGACGGGCTCGGCAAGCTCACCAGCCGGGGATCCAGCCTGCTGGTGATGGCGGTGGTGGGTGGAGCGGTGATCCCGGTGCTCTTCGGCGTGGTGGCGGACCACTTCGGCTTGCAGCGGGCGTTCGTGCTGCCGGTGCTCTGCTACGGGTACATCGTGTTCTACGGGCTGCGGGGATCCCGGCGCGGCTGAGGGAGGTCGCCCGGGTGTGGGCAGCCTCTCGTCTTCCTCCTCCTTCGCCTCCACCCGCCGGCAGCCGCGTTTGCCGTGGTATGCCCTGCCGCGATGCGGCGACTCGCCCTTCTCCTCGCAACCCTCCTTCTCCCGGCGTGCGGCGCTCGCAGCAGCCTCGACGCCTTGGCCGGCGACGCCGCGGACTGCGGCGCGCCGTGGGTGCTCTTCACCTTGCTGAAGGAGTCGGGGACCGCCAGCACCACCGGGATCTACGCCCGGCGCGCCGACGGGAGCGACGGTCACCTGCTCGCGCTGCCGCAGGCCGAGGCGAGCTATCCCTCCACCACGCCCGACGGCACCGCGCTGCTCTATGCCGGTCCGTCGGTGGAGAGCCTGTTCCTCTACGCGTTCGCCGGCGGGACGAGCCGGCCGCTCGACACCATGGGCAAGACCGGCTTCGGATCGGTCTCGCCGGACGGGCAGACCGTGGTCTATGGCGACGGCAACGATCTGTGGGTCGTGGGCGCCTCGGGCTCGCCGGCCCAGCACCTCCTGGTGGAGGCCTCCAGCACCCCGAGCGGCGCGGCCGGCTATCCCGTGTTCGAGCAGGACTCGCAGACGGTGGTGTTCGCGGTGGGGGGGCTGGTGCAGTCGATCCAGGCCGGCGGGGGAGGCCTCTCGACGCTGCTCACCGACAGCGCCCCCGGCACCTTCCCGAACCCGGCGCTGTCGCCCGACCGCCAGCAGCTCGCCGCCGTGGTCTCGTGCGACGGTGCGAGCTACGAGCTGCGGGTGTACCCGCTCGCGTCGCTCCCCGCGCCGTGCACCGCGGGGGCGGTCGTCACCACGGTGTCCAGCGCGCCGCCGTACTACGATCTCGCCTGGGGCCCGACCGGGCTGCTCGCCTACTCCGGCGGTGACGACGTCTTCCTCGTCGGCGCGACCGGCGGCGTCCCGGTGAACCTGACGGCGGACCTCACGGGGGTGCTGGCATCCGCCTCGGAGCCCACCTGGGCGCCGGCGTGCGCCGCGTTGCCGTAGGGCGGCTACTTCTTCTCGTCGGCGGCCTGGCTCTTCTTCTTCAGCGCGCACCGTCGCCAGGGCCTCTTCGCGCGTCGCGCAGAGGTTGGAGGGTTGGAGGTCAATCGATCTTGATGCGCATCCCCGCCTTCTTCTCCGTCACGCGCGCGCGTTTGGAGGCGGGGGGCTCGTCGACGTCGTCGTGGCCGGGGGCGGCCTCTTCCCTCGCGGCCCGGTCCAGAGGGGAGAGCGTCGAGACGCGGGAGCGCCCCGCCGAGAGCAGGTTGGAGACGCCGGCCTCGAGGGCGTCCGCGGCGCGGTCCACGTAGCCCCCGACCTCGTGCGCGGCGCGGGCGGCGCGCTCACCGAGGGAGGCTGCCTCGGTGCCGGGGAGGCCGAGCTCGTCGGTCGCGTAGCAGGCGCCGCAGCAGCCGCAGGCCATCACGCGGTGGCGCCGGTAGTCGAAGATGTCGACGAAGTAGAGCCGGAACGTGGAGGTCATCTCCTTCTCGTAGAAGGGGGCGAGCTCTCCGCACTGATCGCAGTGGTGCTCGACCTTGGCCCCGCCCGCGACTCGCTTCGCCTTCACCTCGGTGCCGAAAACGATCCACATGCGCGCGCTCTCCTCGGCGCGAGCATACCCCGCGGGAGGGGCGGGCGCGGAAGGTTCGCGCCTGTCAAGCGCGTCCTCCGGGTGTATCGTGCCGGCGAATGGCGGACCGGGACCCCTTCGATCTCTGCGGCACGACCGTCGACGGCAAGTACCGCGTGCTCTCCGTGGTGGGCCAGGGCGGGTTCGGCGTCGTCTACAAGGCCGTCCACGAGGGGTTCGAGGCGCCGGTCGCGATCAAGTGCTTGAAGCTCCCGCCCCACTTCGATCGCGCCGCGCAGGACGCGCTCGTCCGCCAGCTCCGCGAGGAGGGGAGGGTGCTGCTGCGGCTCTCCCAGCGCACGCCGGGCATCCTCCAGGCGCTCGACGTCGGCGCGTTCACCACGCCCGGGGGCGCGCGCGTGCCGTACCTGATCCTCGAGTGGCTCGAGGGGCGCACCCTCGCCGAGGAGCACCACGCCCGGGGCCCGCTCTCGCTGCGGGAGGCGGTCACCCTCCTCGACCCCGCCGCGCGGGCCCTCGCGGTCGCGCACGAGGAGAAGGTCGCTCACCGCGACATCAAGCCCGAGAACATGTTCTGCATCCGCTCGGGCGGCAAGCCGACCATCAAGATCCTCGACTTCGGCATCGCCAAGCTCCTCGGCGAGGCGCCGTCGCCCACGTCGGACACCGCGCTCGGCGGCCCGTCGATGTTCACGCCCAGCTACGCCGCGCCGGAGCAGTTCGACAAGCAGCGCGGCGCCTCGGGCCCGTGGACCGACGTCTTCGCCTTCGCGCTGGTGCTGGTGGAGCTGGTGACCGGCCGGCCCGCGCTCGAGGGGGAGGGGGTCTTCGCGCTCTACCTCGCGTCGAGCGATCCGCTCGCGCGTCCCACCCTGCGGGGCCGCGGCGTGCCCGCGCCCGAGGCGGTCGACCGGGTGATCGAGAAGGCGCTGCACCCGGAGCCGTCGCAGCGGTATCCGGACCTGGGCTCGTTCTGGCGAGCGCTCGAGGCGGCGATGCTGGAGGCGGGCGGCGGCGACGTGACCGGCCGCGTGTCGGTCCGACCCCCGATCGAGACCGCCGAGACCGTGCAGGTGACCACCCGGCCGATGCTGCCGGTGACCGGCAGCGCTGCGACCACGGAGCGCTCGGCCGCGCCGGCGTCGGCGCGCCGGTACGGGGCGTGGATCGCCGCGGCGATCGCGGCGCTCGTCGGCGTCGGCACCCTCGCGGTGACCCGCGGGCTGAAGCGGCCGGCCCCGCTGCCCGCTCCGGTGGCGAGCGCCGCGAGCGCGCTCGCCAGCAGCGCGCCCGTCTCCTCGAGCCCGGCGGCGGCGGCGCTCTACCGGGACGCCATGCAAGCCTGGCACGACGGCGCGCTCGACCGGGCGAGCCGCGGCATGGAGCAGGCCATCGCCCTCGATCGGGAGCTCGGGGCCGCGCAGATCCGGCTCGCGCTCTGGCACTTCATGGCGGGCACCGCCGCCGGCAAGCAGGTGGAGGCGCGCGAGCACTACCAGGCGGCCGTGCTCCACCGCAACGCGCTGGGGGAGATGGATCGCGGGCTCGTCGCCGCAGCCGAGCCCTACCTGCGGCAGCCCTGGGATCTCGACGAGTGGGGCAAGCGGCTCGAGGAGCTGACCCGGCGCTTCCCCGGCGACGTCGAGCTGCTCGTCTACCTGGGCTCCTCGTACCAGGCGCGGCTCCAGCCCGACGCCGCGATCGCCGCCTACGAGCGCGCGCTCGCGGCCGACCCGACCCTGCTGGCGGCCCGCGTCGCCGAGGCCGACAGCCTGGCGATGAAGGGCGACCCCGAGGGGCAGCTCCGCGCCTACCGGGCCTGCCTCGAGGCCTCGCCGATGGCCACGCAGTGCCTCCTCAAGCAGCTCTCGCTCCGGGCTCAGGTCGGCGACTGCCGGGCCATGAAGGCGGACGCGCAGCGTCTCCTGTCCATCGATCCCGGCGCGCCGGAGACGCAGCGGCAGCTGGCGCTGGCGCTCAGCGCCACCGGCTCTTCCAGCGACAGCGTCATCGAGGCGCTGGGCCGGAGCTGGGCGCTCGAGGCGGACGGCGATCGCAAGGCGGTCGAGCTCCCCGACCGCGCCGCCCTCGAGGCCATCCGCGGCGATTTCGTGGCCGCCGAGCGCCGCGTCGAAGAGTGGCAGACCGCCGTCGCCGACCGGCCCGACCAGGCGGCGCACGCGATCCCGGCGCAGCACCTCGCCGAGCTGCTCACCGAGATGGGGCTGCCCCGGCAGGCGAGCGACGTCGCCGACGCGTTCCTGCGCCGGATGAACGCCTGGACGGAGCCCACGACGGGTAGCTCCACCCTGCTGTTCCTCTCGTACCGCCTCCGCGCCGGCGCCATCTCCCGCACCGACTACGAGCTCCGCCGGGCCGAAGCGATCGAGGCGTTCCGCGCCCGCTGGCAGAGCGCCGGTCGCAAGCTCGACGAGGACTTCGCCTGGGTGCTCTGGTCGATGGCCTACGGCGCCGAGGTCGCCACCGCGGACGACGCCCGCGCCGCCGCCGCGGCCATGCCCAGGCAGCGATCCCGGGCGATGGAGAGCGGCCGCTGGCAGAGCCTCGATCTGTCCGTGGGGCGGGCCTACGCGCTCTCGGGATCCTTCGCCGAGGCGATCGCTCCCCTGCGCCGGGCGGCGAGCCCGTGCCTGGCGCTCGTCGATCCGGTGCCGCGGACGTGGGCCTCGTTCTACCTGGGCATGGCGCTGGAGGGCACCGGGGACGTGGAGGGCGCCCGCGCGGCGTATCGCCAGGTGGCCTCGCGGTGGGGCAAGCCCATCCCTCGGTCCATCACGGGGGAGAAGGCGAGGATGCGGCTCCTCGCGCTGGGGGACCGGAGGAACTGATCGGTCATCCTGCGGGACGCCTTCGCGCTCAGTAGCAGCTCCCCCACTCCCCGGTGGCCTCGCAGGCCTCCACGGTCGAGCAGCAGCAGGGAGTGATGGGGAGGCAGGTGTCGCAGCCTCCGCAGCACGCCGACGAGGTGCTCCCGCAGCAGGCCCGCGTGGCGCCCGGCAAGCACACCCCGCAGACGCCGGCGCCGTTGCACACCGTGCCGCCGGTGCTGCAGGCGGCGCCCGCGGCCTTGGGCGGCGTGGAGGCCACCCCCGCCGTGCAGACCGCGCTGAAGCACGGGCCGGGGGCGGTCGGCAGGTCGGTGTCGTCGGCGACGACGGAGACGCCGCCGGTGCCGTTGCACACGTTCTGCTTGCAGTCGCCCGCGGTCTGCGAGCTCGTGGCGGTACCGCTGGCGGTGTAGGCGAAGCCGCACACGCCGCTGGTCGAGCAGGTGCGCGTCTGGCAGTCGGTGTCCGTCCCCGGGCAGTCGGTCGGGGCGGTGCAGCCGGTGCAGTTCCCGGCGCCGTCGCAGGTCTTCATCGTCCCGCAGGAGGTGCCGGACGCCACCGGCGTGTACACGGGCATTCCCAGGCTGCACGAGGCGATGTCGCACACGGTGCCGTTGGTGGGAACGTTGCTGCCATCGGCCACGGCGGTGATGCCGCCGGTGCCGTTGCACACGTTCTTCTCGCAGTTGCCAGGCGTCTGGGTGGAGACGGCCGTGCCGCTCATCTGGTAGGCGAAGCCGCAGGCGTTGCCGGTGCAGGTGCGCGTCTGGCACTCCGTGTCGGCGCCCGGGCAGCTCGTCGGCACCAGGCACGCGACGCAGGCTCCGCTCCCGTTGCAGACCGTCCCGGTGCCGGTGCAGGCGGCGCCGGCGGCGGTGTTGGTCTGCGTCGGCGAGCCCATCGAGCAGCCCTCGAGGATGCAGGCGCTCGGGCTGGCGGGCGCGTCGCTGTTGTCGAAGATGACGCTCACGGCGCCCATGCCGTTGCAGACGTTCTTCTTGCAGTCGCCGGTGGTCTGCATCATCACCGCGGTCCCGGCCGCGGTGTAGAGGAAGCCGCACACGCCAGAGGTGCAGCTCCGCGCTTCGCACTCGTCGTCCATGCCGGGGCAGTCGGCGGGGCTGACGCAGCCGGTGCAGTGGCCTTGGCCGTCGCAGGTCAGCTTGCCGCCGCAGGTGGAGCCCGGCTTCACCGGCGGGTTCGAGGGGACGCCGGCGGTGCAGACGTCACTGGTGCAGGGGTTGCCGTCGACGGGGAGGTTGGTGTCGTCGACGATGAGGGTGAGGGCGCCGTGGCCGTCGCACACCAGCTTCTGGCAGTTGCCCGACGTCTGGGTCGGGATCGCGGTGCCGGCCGCGGCGTTGCTCACGCTGCAGAAGCCACCGGTGCAGACGCGCTGCGAGCACTCGGTGTCCTGCCCCGGGCAGCTCGAGACGGTGGTGCAGGCGACGGCCGGAGCCGTGCCGCCGGCCCCACCCGATCCGGTCGCGCCGCCGGTCCCGGCGTCGCCCCCCGTGCCGCCGCTGCTCGAGGAGAGGCCTCCGTCGCGCTCCACGTAGGGCTTGTCGAAGCCGAGCACCTGCGCGCAGGCCGCCGCCGAGGAGCCGACCGCTGCGAGGACCACGACGCCGAGCGCCCACGATCGGAGGGACATCACCAGACTCCTTTGAAGCTCGCCGAGAGGCTGCCCGGGCCCGCGCTGGCCTCGATCTTGACCTGCTTCGGCGCGGTGAAGAAGAGCACCGCGCCCGCCGCGACCCCGGCGGCGCCGAGGGCGAAGCCGACCGTGCTCACCGTGCCCAGGGTCTTGCCGGCGTTGACCGCCGCCTCGCCGGCGGCGTTGCAGACCAGCCCCGCGCAGTCGGCGTTGACGACGCTCTTCTTGCCGAGCGCGAGGCCTCCGGTCACGGCGCCCACGACGACCAGCGCCACCCCGGCGCCGCCCGCCACGTAGGCGCCGAGGCGGCGTCCGTTGCTCTCCGACGGAGAGGGGGGCAGGGCGGTCGCAGTCGGCCCGGTCGGCGCGGTCGTCTCGCTCGTCCCGCCCACCGGGAGCCCGAGGCCCAGCTCGAGCACCTTGGTCTGCCCCCGCTCGATGGAGAATCGGTGCTCTGCGGGCGCCCGGCCGGGCACTTCGAGGGTGACCAGGTGGGGGCCCGGATCGATGGGGAGGGCGATGCCGAGCGAGGCCGCGGAGAGCTCGGTGCCGTCGCGGCGAAGGTGGGCGCCGTCGGCCGACGCGGAGGCCGGGAGCACCAGCTTGAGCGTGGGGATCTGGGGGCGGAGCTTGTCGAGCTCGACGCGGGCGATCTTCATCCGGTCGGCGTGCTTGGCGCGCGTGGCCGCGGGGAGATCGGCGACGCTGCGCAGGTAGTCGCCGTAGAAGGCCGAGGCCGTCGCGATCTTGCCCGCCTTGGCGTTGCACGAGGCGATTGCGAAGAGGGTGCCGCTGCGCGGATCGAGGTGCTGGCTCTCCGCCAGCGCCGGACAGGCGGCGTCGTAGCGGCCGGCGTCCATGTCGGCGATGGCCTTGTTGAACAGCGCATCCGCGGCGGCCACGTCCTGGCCCCAGGCGGTCGCCGGGAGCAGCCCTACCGGCGCAAGGAACGCGAGGAGAAGCAAGGGTCGCCGCATCGTGACCCGGGAACGTATCACCTCGGGCCGGCGCGACCCAAGGAGGCGCCTTCAGTCGCGGACGAAGATGCTCTTCTTGCCGGGTTCCGCCGGCGGAGACGTCGGCGGTCTGGAGGTCGCGAGGGGCGCGGCCGGAGGCTTGCGCGCCGCGCCCGGAGCCGCCGCGCTCGACGAAGGGGCAGGGGTCGAGGCGACTGACGCGACCGGCGCGCTCGCCGAAACGACGGAGGGCGCGAGGATCGGAGGGGCCACCGGCACGACGGACGTGGCGGCGGCGACCGACGCGATCGGGGCTGCCCCGGTGGAGGCCGGGGCGGGCGCCGCGTCTCGCGGGAAGCGCAGGAGGAGGACCGCGACGAGCGCGGCACCCCCGATCAGGACCCCGAGCACGACGGCCGCGACGACCTTGCCCGCGCCCATCGCGCCCGGCGGACCGGCCGCAGTGGATCCGTAGGCGTTGTACGACGAGCTGGTGCCCGGCGGTGGGGTCGGCTGCGGCCCGCTCCCCGAGAGCGGCTGAGGGCCGAGGGCCTGGGGGGACTCCGCCTCGGGACCGGTGCCCAGGTAGATCTGGGTGGCCGCGTCCGGTGGCGCGGCGAGGGCGAGCGGCTCCGCCAGGGGCGCGCCGGCGTAGGGGGTCGAGGACGATCCCGTGGTGCTGAGGCCGGCGACCGGGGGTCGGGGAGCACCCCCCATCGTGACCTGGCTCGTCCCCAGCGCCTCCGCGAGCGCGTGCACCGCGGCGAGGGCCCCCGGGAAACGGTCGCCCGCGGACAGCGAGGTGATGCGGGTGAACCAGGCGTCGAAGGCCGGCGGGAGGGCCACCCCCTTGCGGCGCGCGCGCAGGCTGGCGGGCTCGCGCGGGCCGGCCATGACCGAGCCGGCGAACATGAAGACGTTGGCGCTGTCCGCCGCTTCCTGGGCCCAGTACGAGGTGCCGACCAGCAGGGTGTAGGCGATCATCCCCAGCGCGTAGACGTCGGTCGCGGTGGAGATGGGCTGGCCGGAGCGAAACTGCTCGGGAGCCATGTAAAGCGGGGTGCCCAGGCTGCGGGTGCCAGGATCCTGGGTCGAGCCCTCCGCGACGAGCTTGGCGATGCCGAAGTCGAGGACCTTGATGCGCGGCTGCCCGTCCTCGCGGAGGGTGAGGAACAGGTTCTCCGGCTTGAGATCGCGGTGGACGATCTGGGAGCGGTGGGTCTTCTCCAGGGCGAGGGCGGCCTGGTGGAGGAAGGTGGTCACCTCGACCGGGCCGAAGCGGCCGACGCGCCGCAGCGCCTGCGCCAGCTCCTCGCCCCGGAGCAGCTCCATGACGATGAAGGGCATGCCGGTGGCGTCGTCGATGCCCGCGTCGAAGACGCTGACGATGTGCTCGCTCTCGATGTGCGCGGCGACGCTCGCCTCGCGCCGGAATCGGTCGCGCATCTCGGAGCTCTGCACGATGTGCGGGAGCATCACCTTGAGCGCGACCCGCCGCCGGGTCTCGGTGTGCTCGACCTCGTAGACGGCGCCCATCCCACCCAGGGCAATGCGACGGACGACCAGGTAGCGCGTCGCGAATACGGAGCCGTCCGAGAGCTGGAGGGACATGGGGCCGGTGCGCGAACCGTAGCCCAGGGGGACGGGCGCGGCTACCGCGTCGGCTCCCGCAGGGGAACATCGTTCGAGGAGCCGAACGCTCCTGTCGGGAGGGAAGGGAACGCGACGCGGGGAGGGAGCGGGGCGGCGATAGGCAGGCAGCCTCGATGGCGATTCAGGAGTACAGCGAAGGCGTCGGCGGCTCCCCGGTGAGGAACCACCGGCCCAGCTCGCGCCGCTTGTAGTCGACGGGATCGTGCAGCGTGTGGGTCCGCACGTTGCGCCAGAAGCGATCGAGCCCGGCGCCCCCGGCGGCCGCGCGCGCGCCCGTTCCGTCGAACATGCGGGTGGTCACCTCCAGCCCGGCGCGGGTGGTGATGACCTTGGCCCCCGCGATGGCCACGGCGCAGGCGCCGCGCTGCTCTGCGGTGAGCGCGTCCGCGTGCGCCCACGCCTCCTCGAGGGCGCCCGCCGCGTGATCGGTGAGGTGGCGGGCCGCCTCGACCTCGGCCCAGAGGTCCCCGTAGCAAGCGAGGACGTAGGGATCGTCCGTGGCGCGCGCGACGCCGGAGGCGAACCACGCGGAGGGGCGGGCGAGCGTCTGCTCCTTGCCTGCTTCGAGCGCGCCCTCCGCGATCCCCAGGTACACGTTGGCGAGCGTGAGCTGGGCGATGCACGGGCGCAGCGTGGCGAACACGCTGCCCATCGGCCCCGGCGTGACCAGGAGCTCCGCGTCGGCGACGGGGGTCCCCTCGAAGGTGACGGTGCCGCTGTCGGTCTGGCGCTGGCCCATGGCGTCCCAGTCCTCGAGCGCGGTGATCCCCGCGCGCCCGGTCGGGAGGACGGCGACCACGAGCTTGTCGCCTTCGTCGCGGGCCGAGACGATGAGCATGTCCGAGTCGCGCGCGCCGGAGCAGAAGCCCTTGCGGCCGCGCAGCACGCGCGCGCCGTCCTCCGCGACGAGGGCGAGCCGGGGGTCGAGGGGATTGATGGCGTTGCCCCAGAAGAGCGAGCGCGCCGCCGTCTCGCGCGCCAGGCGCTCGAACTGCGCGGGGCCACCGAAGAGGCGGAGCGTGGCCAGGAGGAGGTGCTGGAAGCCGAAGACGTGGGCGAGGGAGGGGTCGGTGCGCGCGAGGATCCGGGTCGCCCGCATGGTGGTCGTCCAGGTGGCGCCGGCCCCGCCGAGCTCGGCCGGGATCCACAGCGAGAGGAGCCCGCTCTCGCGCAGGAGGTCGCGCTCACGCTTGGGGGTGCCGCCGAGCCGGTCACGCTCGACGGCCGTCTCGGCGAAGACGCGGGCGAGCCCCTCTGCGACGGCGAGGGGATCCAGTCTCGGTGCCGGCGGCGGGCTCATCGGGGGGCTCATGGCGCCGGCGCGATGAGCGCGCCGCCCTCTCCCGGTGTGACGGCGAAGGCGATGTGGTCCACGCCGCCCGTCTTGAGCAGCTCGATGGCGCGCAGCACCCGGCCGTGAGGGACCGAGGTGTCGGCGTGGATGGTGGCGCGTAGGTCGGGCGTCTTGCCCCTGGCCTCGCGCACCAGGCGGATGACGTCCGCGTCGCTGGTGAGCGCCTGCCCGTTGATGCGCACGGCGCCGCCGGCGTAGAGCTCCAGCGAGAACGGGGTCTGGACCTCCGTGGAGCCCGCGAAGCGCGGCACCTCCATCGGCAGCGCCGGCGCGCTGATGAGCTTGGCGGTCACCATGAACACGACCAGCAGGACCAGCGTGATGTCCACGAGCGGCGTCACGTTGATGCCCGCGATCATTCCATCCTCGGAGTCGGCGTGAGCGGCCATGGCGGTCCTTTCGGGGGGAGGGCCACCCTATCGCGGCGAGCGGGCCGCCGAAAGGACGTCGGGCTCGAGGAGGTAGCCGAATCCGGCGTTGTCGAGCCTCCGGATCAGCTCCTCCTTCGAGGCGGCGAGCGCCGCCGCGGTGGCGGCCAGATCCCAGCGGTTCGCCGAGAGCTGCTGGAGCAGGTGCGCGCGCCGCGCCTGCGCGTCGGAGAGGCGGTACGTCTTGAGGTACTCGGTGGTCCCGTCGTCGCGGACGATGGTCTCGCCGATGTGGTTCTCCTCGTGGAGCCGCAGCGTCGGGATGAAGCGCTCCAGGCGGAAGGGGCTCATGCGGTAGACCGTCTCCGTGCGCACCTCGCGCCCGAGGGCGTCCGCGGCGAGCAGCTCGGCGAAGTCTGCCCAGTCTCGCCGCACGCGGCCGAGGCCCTCGCGGAGATCGTCGAGCGAGCGCACCGCCTCCGCGTCGATCGGCGCCGAGGCGGGCGGCAGCTCCTGGTACAGGTAGCCGTAGCGATGGAGCAGCTCACCGTAGAAGTCCTCGATCAACGAGCGGTGCAGGGCGCGGTAGTCGTCGGGATGGGGGACGACGAACGCCGAGGCCAGCGCGTCGGCGATGAAGACGAGCACGCCCGCCTGGCGCTCGTGGATCTCGAAGACGCGCAGGGCGTCCTCGAAGCCCGGCAGCGCGGCGCCCCGGATCGAGCGCTCGGCGCGCGGATCGAGCCCGCGCTTCAGCGCCGCCCGCGAGTACTCGGACCAGGCGATCCCGGGGCCTTCGAAGCAGAGCCCGAGGAAGCCCTCCATCGCCAGGTGGAGCGGCAGGAAGCGGAGGCGCTGTCCGGCCTCGCGCTTGACCATGCGGTGGAGCAGCCGCACGGCGCGCCCGGCGGCCGCCCCATCCCGGCCGCTCGCGAGCGAGGCGCCGTAGCTCGCCGCGGGCGCGCCGTCCTCGCTCCACGAGACCACCAGCCCGTGGGGGATGAACGACGCGTACGCGACCCCCGGCGCGCCGAGATCGCCGTCGCGTGACACCACGCCGATGGGCTCGTCGTAACGGCGCCGCGCGAGGCGGAGATCCGCGCGCACCTCGCGCCGCAGGAGCGGGACGAGGCGGACGTTGCCGAAGGTCTGCGGGGGGGCGAGGTCGAGGCCCTGGAGCGAGAGCGTGCGGGTGGAGGTCTTCATGACGGGGGCGCCTTGCTTGCTGTTCACGTTCGTCCGTCCGCTCGCCCGCCGGAACGCACGAAGCGCGCCGCACGGGAGGCGAGGTAGCCGAGGAGCTCCGCGAGGGAGGCCGCGCCCGAGGCGAAGCGAGCGAAGCCGATCATGACGGGGATGTCCTCCGTCTCGCGGAGGCCCACCGTGGGCGTGGCCGGCGACAGCGCGCGGGGCGCAAAGCCGTCGGCGTCGAACACCGGGTTGAGGTGCACCAGGAAGGGCCCGCCGGGCCGGGCGAGGCGCGCCTGGTAGACGCGGAGCACCTCGGCCGCGCCGCCGGGCGGGTCGTTCTCGTAGCCGTCGGAGACGATGGCGATGAGGTCCGCGCCCCACGCCAGCGCGTCGAGGATCGGCGTCGCCAGGTCGGTCGCGCCCCGCGCCTCGACGAGGATCTCGTCCTCGACGCGCCCCGTCCAGAAGGCCCGGTACTCGCGCGAGGCCGCCCGGAGGAACGCGCTCGCCGCCAGCGCCGCCGCGAGCGGGCGCCGCCGCTTCTCGCTCGAGCCCGACGCCGAGTAGCTGGCGTCCAGCACCGCCGCCACGCGCCCGAAGCGGGCCCCCGTGCGCGAGGCCGCGCGGTGTCCGGCGCGATCGAGCGCCGACCCGAGCTCGGCCGAGCGCGCGCGTCGCTCGTCGAGCGGCAGCGAGAGCACGTAGCTGGCCAGGCGCGTGGGCGCGGCCGTGGCGAGATCCATCCCGTAGCGCTGGCCGAGGGCGCGCTCCGAGGCGCCCTGCAAGCGCAGCCGCTCCCCGGCCGTGAGCCGCGGCGCGATGCGCTCCAGGAAGACCTCGCGCGGGACTCCGCGCCGGGCCGCCAGGCCCTCGGCGACGGTGAACGGCAGCGCGTAGATCGCCGCGTCCGCGAAGTGCGCGGCCCGGAACGCCTCGAAGATCGGCGTCTCGTAGCGGCGGTCCGCCCACCCGCGGAAGAGGAAGCGCGCGCGCTCGTCCTCCTTCGCGAAGCGCAGGTGTGCGTGCGCCGCCGCCGCGCGCACCGAGCGGCGGTACTTGACCGCCTCGAAGGCGGGGTCGCGGCGGCTCGCCAGATACTCGCGGACGATCGCCCGCGCGCGCCGGTTGTTCACCCGCGCCGCCCGGAGCGCCGCGAGCACGTGGTGGGCGCGGTGCACGGGCAGCGCGAGCAGGGCCGCTGCGATGAGGGAGCCCTCCTCGGCGCGATGCTCCGCGGGGGTGTCGCGTCCGGTGGCGAGGAGCCGCACGATCGCCATCGCCTGGCTCGCCTGGTTGATCCCCGCGGCGAGGCTGCGCGCGTACAGCAGGCGATAGTTTCCCAGGATGTAGTCGTGCAGGAACGCGAACGACACCTGCTGGCCCGCGGCGTCGGCGTAGAACTCGCGCTGCCCCGTGCAGGCGAAGCAGGCGTTGATGAACATCACCAGGTCTTCGCGGGTGACGCGCTCGGCGGCGGTGGCCATGGCGTTCCTCTCTGGAAAGCGCCGTCCGGGGAGAGGAGGAGCGACTGCTAGGGTCAGCGCCAAAAGCTGGGTTCGGAAGTCGCGCCGGAGTCCCGCGGACGGCGATTGCGGGGATAGCACGCCGCGTGCCGGACGATCGCTGCCCGCGCCCAGGCCCGCTCGGGACCCCCTCCCCCGCGCCGACTATCTCACGGGATAGGTCGTTAGCCGGAGGTGCCCGGCGCGACAACCCCCGGTCGATGCCAGGTAACCGCCGCGCCCGTCGTGGTGCGCAGACCCGAGGCGATGCTCGTCCGCATCACCGACGCTCGATGAAGGCACCGCGACCCGACCCCGAGGTCGGGTAGCCGCCGCGACGGTCCGACCGGCGCGGAGTGCTCCCGGGATGGTACGAAATGACGGAAAACCGATCTCGGACCATTGACAGCCACGGATCGGGCGTGCCATCCGCTCTGTCATGCAGAATATCGACCACGAGATCCGCGCCAAGACCGACGCCTTCGTCTCCACACTGACCGCGCTCATCCGTCGAGCCGCCCTGGAGTCGGTCTCCGCCGCTCTGGGCGGCGCCGCCACCGTGGCCGCCCAGGCCCCGGCGGTCGTCAAGCGCGGTCGGGGGAGGCCGCGGAAGGTCGTCCCTGCGGCGCCCGTCAAAGCCCACCCCGCCGTCAAGGCTGCTCCCGCCGCCAAGGCCGCGCCGGCCAAGGCCACCGTCTCCAGGAAGCCGGTGGCTGCCAAGCGTCCCTTCGGGGCCAAGCGTCCCCCGGGCGAGCTCGTCAAGCTCACCGAGCGCCTCGGCGAGTACATCAAGAGCCATCCAGGTCTCCGCATCGAGCCGATCGGGGTGGCCCTGGCCGCCCCCACCAAGGAGCTGAGCCTCCCCATCAAGAAGCTCCTCGCCGCGAAGAAGATCCGCGCGGAGGGGCAGAAGCGGGCGACGGAGTACTACCCTGCCTGAACCGCGCGGGCGCTCCGCAGGATGTCGCGGAGCGCTCTCGGGCGCTCCGCAGAATGACCGCCCGCTCAGGGGTGGGGAGCGCAGGTGGAGACACCGGCTCCGACGATGGCGCTGCCGATCGTGGCCACCACGGGCAGCGCCAGCGGGCCTCCCGGGTGATACCGGGAGACGATGGTGCTCGCATTGTCGCTCGACGTGAAGAAGTAGAAGTCGCCGCCCCAGTAGGCGAAGGCCCAGTCGAAGATCTGGGCCGACCCCGACTGGACCGTCACGAAGACGTCCGCGATCACCTGGGCCGTCGGCTTGTCGATCTGCGCGAGGTGCAGCGCGCTGGTCATGTGATTTTCGACCACGAGGCCGAACGCATAGAGCTCCCCGCTCCCCGTGCCGGTGAGCTCGGCCTCGCCGATCGGGCTCGAGAACGTGCCCACGGGCTTGATCAGCAAGGTCGCGGGATCGAGCGTGGCAAGCTCCATCGAGACGTTGCCGACGACGAACAGCGTCTCGCCGGTGTCGCCGGTGTCGGACGAATAGCCCATGCCGAACTGGGCCGAGAAGCCGCCCTGTCCGATCTGGAAGCCCGTCGCCTCGCAGGAGGCCGTCGCGGTGCTCACCCGGAACAGCTCCCCGTCCGTGAACACCACGGAGGCGATGCCCTGTCGGTCGACCGCCATGGAGTAGGGCGTCGGGGCCGCCATCGGATTCGCGATGGGGCACGAGATGGTGCCGATCGTGGTGGGCAGGAGGGTGGACGGGTCGAAGCGGATGAGCTGGTTGTCGTTGCCGATCAGGTAGATGTAGGTGACGCCGGCATCCTGGCAGTCGTCGACGGTGACGTCGGGCGCGGCGTCGGGGATTGCATCGGGCGGAGCGTCGAAGACGTCGGTTGGAGCGTCGAAGACGTCGGTTGGAGCGTCGAAGACGTCGGGTGGAGCGTCGAAGGCGTCGGGCCCGCCATCGGCTGTATCGATGACCGGCGCGTCGCGCCCCGCGTCGAGGGCCGGCGGGGCCCCGCCGCTGCTCGTGTCGGCCTCGCCCGGCGGCAGGCCGGTGCGGGCTCCGCACGCCGCCACGGCGACGATCGACGCCGACAACATACCGACCCAGATCCTCGCGTCGTTCACGGGGCGATGGTCTCGCGGCGCTCGCGCGGGGTCAACGGCGAGGCCGCAGCGACGCTCAGCGCTTCGCGAGGTGGCGGCGCATGCGCTCGGCGACGTAGGCGGACGCGGCCCGCTCGTCGTCGATGGCGGCGACTCGACCCCGGTCCTCGGCGGCCTCTTCCGGCGACTCGTCGACGCTGAGCGCGGCGGCGACGGCGAGCAGCTTGCGCTGCAAGGCGGAGAGAGGCGCCGCGGGGGCGGGCGGCGCGACGACGAGCGCCGGCGGATCATCGGGGCTGTCCCCGGGCAGGTCGGTCGCGTTCGGATCCGCGCCGGGCAGAGGGGGGTACTCCGTGGGGAGGCGCAGCGGCGTGTCGGTCCGCGCGGTCGAGAGCGAGAGGATGCCGTCGAACGTGGTCGCCTGCGCGTCACGCTCGGTGAGGGGTGCCGCCAGGCCGAAGAGCTTGCGCAGCGTGGCGGGCACGGAGGCATGATCGTAGACGCAGTGGTCCACGGTCCCTCGCGGGACCAGCGGTGAGATCACCAGCGCGGGGACACGCACCCCGAGCCGGTCGAAGCCGAAGGGCGGATCGGCGGACACGCCGTCGCCCGGGGGCGTCGCGCGCGGCGGCGGGACGTGATCATACAGGCCCCCGTGCTCGTCGGAGAGCACCAGCAGGAGCGTCGACTCCCACGCCGGCGACGCCCGCACCGCCTCGTAGACGCGGGCGACGAGCTGGTCGCCGAGCCTCATGTCGTGCGGGGGATGCTCGTCGTTGGCCTTCTCGGCTCCATCGTAATAACGCGGCTCGATGAAGGAGTAGCTGGGGAGGGTGCCCGCCCTGGCGTCGTCGAGGAAGGTGCTGAACTCGTGGAAGAAGCCCTTGAAGACATCGACCTGGAGCCGTTGCAGGATCAGCGCCTGCGCGAAGTCGTGGAAATAGACGGCGACGCTCTGGCCGGCTTCGTGGAGGCTGTCGAAGATCGTGCGCATCCCGTAGACCCGCACGTTGCCGTCCACGAAGCCCCCCGCCGAGGCGCAGTGCACGAAGAAGCGGTTGGGCCAGGTGGGCCCCGGGACCGACGCGAACCAGTGGTCGCACACCGCAAACTCCCGGGCGAGGGCGTGAAAGGCGGGCAGCCGCCCCGGCGCGAAGCACCGCATCGCATAGCCGCCGCCGTGCGGGGGCTGGTGGATCCCGTAGGCGAGCACGAATCCGCTGTTGTCGGGGGTCTGGCCGTAGTCGGGCATGCCCCCGTGGCCGTAGAGCTGGATCGCGACGTCGGCGAGCTCGTGCGGGGGATCGGCGTCGAGGTCGCCTTCGTAGTTGGCCTGGTCGGTGACCGGGTTGACGACCGGCAGCGGGGAGCCGGGATCGTTGAGGTTCTGTTCGTCGCCGGTGAGCCCTGCGATCTCGGGGTTGTCGCGCATCAGGAAGCCGAGCTTGTGGTCGAACGACCGGTTCTCGAGCATCAGGACGACGACGTGCTTGATGGCTGTCACGATGCGCCGAACGGACCTGGCCCCCTGGTCCTTGTCAAGCTCGGCGCGGCACCGGCGGACTGGGGAGCTCCGCGATCGTAGAACGGGCGCACGTCGACCCAGCGCATGCCGGCGGCCTCCGCCGCCTGGAAGCCCGGGGGGGCGTCCTCGAAGACCACGCAGCGCCCCGGCGCGACGCCGAGCGCCTCTGCGGCCCGGAGGAACACGTCCGGCGCCGGCTTGCCGCGCGGCACCTCGCCCGCGGCGACGATGACGGGGAAATAGTCGCGGAGCCCGAGGTGGACGAGCGTCTCCTCCACCACGGCCCGCACGCTCCCGGAGCCGACAGCCATCTTTGCGCCCGCGGCGCCGAGGCGGCGGACCAGATCGGCCACGGCGGTCACGGGCCGCACCCGGGGGAGGAGACCGCGGTAGAGGAGAGCCTTCTCCCGCACGCCTCGCGCGGGATCGACGGCATAGCCATGGTCCCTGTTGAGAGCGGCGAAGATCTCCGCCTCGGGCCGGCCGCCCCACCCGTAGAACATCTCCTCGGTGAAGCGGCTGGGGGCGCTCGCGGCCCGCTCCAGGTACTCCGTCCAGGCCTCGAAGTGCAGCGGCATGCTGTCGGCGAGGGTGCCGTCACAATCGAAGAGGTAGCCGTCGAAGTCACCGGGAGGCACCAGCATCGCGAGGACCTTACTCGATCTCCGGCCCGCGGACTTCCCGGGACCCGGCTGCCGTGGCGGTCCCCTCCGGCGCTATGCTGCGCCGCGTGCCGTTGCCCCACGAAGACGAAGACCTCCCCGCGCGCCGCGACTTCCACCTCGCCCTGGCCGGCGTGGTCTTCCCGTTCGCCTCCTTCGTGCTCTCGGCCATGCTCGCCTGGAAGAATGCGCGGGCGCCCCGCACCGCCGGGCAGGCCTCGTGGACGAGGCGGCTCGTGGGTCTGGCGGCGCTCGACTTCCTGGTGATGCTCTCGCTGGTCGCGCTCACCGCGGGGAAGCTGCCCGCGCCAGCGGTGCCGGCGCCGCCCGGCCCCCGCGTGGGGGTGGTGCTCGATCCCAGCGATCGTGGCCAGGGCGCGGAGGTGCTCTCGGTGCTCTCCGGCTCGCCGGCGGACCGGGCGGGGATCCGCCCCGGAGACGCGGTCACGGCCGTCGACGGGCAGCCGATCCGGAGCAACGTGGAGCTGACGGCGACGATGGGTGCGACCAGGCCCGGGCAAGCGCGCTCGCTCACGCTCCGTCGGGGCGACGTGGTCCTCGACGTGAGCGCCGTACCCACGGCGATCGCGGACCTCCCCCCCGAGCCCACGCCGCTGTTCGAGCCCGAGGGACCGCAGCCGCCTCTTCGTGGCAACCTCGTCCACCTGGGGGCTGCCTGGGGGGCGGCCGTGGGGCTGCTCGCGGTCGTCGCCCTCCTCGCCGCGCGGCGGGCACCGGCGCTGGCTCCGTCGCCGCTCGGCCTCTGGCTGGCCTTTGCGGGCACGCTCGCGCTGGCGAACCTGGCGCTGGTGGCGACGACGCTGGTGGTGGCCCGCGTCGTCGGCGGGAGCTCGCTCGGCGGCGGGCTCCTCGGGATCTTCGCGGGGAGCGGGGTGATGCTCGCCGTCGCGGCGGCGTGGCGAGCTCGGCTGCGGAGCACGGGCGCGCTCGCCATCGAGCCCCGGCGCGCACCGGCTCCGCGCACTGTCGTCATGGGGATGGGGTACATCCTCGCGGGCCTGCCCCGGGTGGGGCTCGTCCTGGCGGCGGCCACCACGCTCCTGCACCTGCCCTCCACGGATCCCGGCGCCGAGATCCGCGAGCTGGTGCACCCGGGCGTCAGCCCTGCCGCCGTGGGCGTGCTGGTGATCGCCGCCGTGATCCTCGCGCCTCTCGGCGAGGAGACGCTCTTCCGCGGCGTGCTCTTGCCCTGGCTGCGCCGCTTCCTCTCCCCGGACGCCGCCGCCTGGGCGAGCGCCTGGATCTTCGCTGCCGGCCACCTCCGCTACGGCCCCTCGGTGCTCGTGGTGGTGGTCTACGGCCTGGCGCTGGCGTGGGCGCGCATGCACACGGGGCGTCTGCGCGCCCCGATCGCGATGCACATGCTCATCAACGCCGTGGCGATGGCGGTGACGCTGATCCACGGGTGAGGCTTTCCGCCCGCTCGCAGGGAGGGACGGAGGCGGCGCGCAACGGCCTCATCCCGGGCGGACCGTACGGCTCGGCGATCCCCTCGGCGTTTTTCAGGTATCGTCGGGTCGATGCCCCTCGACGAACGCCACGCCATCTACAAGGTCTGCCCCGCCGCGGAGTGGCGCGCGGCCGCCGCGGTCGGCGTCTATCGCGGCTCGGCGGTCGACCTCCAGGATGGCTTCATCCACTTCTCCACCAACGGCCAGCTCGCCGAGACCCTGCGCCGCCACTTCGTCGGCCAGGGTGACCTCGTCCTCGTCGAGATCGATCCCGACGCGCTCGGGGTCCGGCTCCGCTGGGAGTCGTCCCGTGGTGGCGAGCTCTTCCCCCACCTCTACGGGGATCTCGCCGTCTCTCTGGCGCACCGCGTCTCCCGCCTCGACGTCGATGGAGAGGGCGAAGGTCACCGAGAGGCTCGCTGAGCGCGCCTCGGCGCGGCGTCAATGCGGCCGCGGCCCGATGCCGGGCGGGGCTCGCCGCACCTACGCTCACCATGTCATGAGCGTGGTGAACGTTCTCTTCCTGGAAGACGGCGCGCAGACCGCCGAGTCGGTGGCCCGGTGGCTGGCCTCCGTGGTCGCGACGGCGCGCGTCAGCCTCGATCTGGCCATCTACGATTTCCACCTGGAGGGGGAGAGCGCGGACATCCTGGTGGAGGCGCTGCATGAGCGGCAGCGCGCCGGCGTCGCGCTCCGGATCCTGTACAACGGCCCCCGGACGCTCCCCTCGCAGGGCGTGGTGGTGGACCCCGGGAACCCCGACCTGACGGCCGCTTTCCTGGCGGCCAGCAGCCTCGCTGCGCAGCCCGTCGGCGACGCCGGCGGGTCGCACCTGATGCACCACAAGTATCTGCTGGTGGACGCGGGCACCCCTGACGCCCGGCTGTGGACGGGGTCGGCCAACCTCACCACCGCGGCGTTCACCCGTCAGGAGAACAACCTCCTCGAGATCGCCTCGCCCGAGCTGGTCACCGCCTACGCGGCGGACTTCGAGCAGCTCTGGAGAGCGAGGGTCATCGGCGGGTCCGGCGGGGCCGGCGCGACCGTGACGATCGACACGAAGGGCCGGGAGGCCACGGTCGAGGTGCGCTTCGCGCCGGGGCAGGGGGCCGCCATCGACGAGGAGGTGGCGAGGCGCATCGAGGGCGCGCGTCGCGACGTGACGGTCGCGTCGGTCGTCCTCAGCTCGGGTCGCATCCTCCAGGCGCTCACCGGCGCCGCGGCGCGGGCGCTGCCGCTCTCGGGCATCGTCGACATCAGCCAGATGGATGACGTCGTCGAGATGTGGCGCCGCACGCCGACCAGCGCGTGGAAGGCGGACACCTTCGAGGCGCTGGTCCGGTACGGCCGGCTCCACGGCAAGCGCAGCTCTCGCGGCTGGCCGGCGGGTCCCCACGACTACATGCACAACAAGGTGATCGTGGTCGATGACACGGTCATCACCGGGAGCTACAACTTCTCGGTCAACGCCCAGTCCAACGCGGAGAACATCCTCTTCATCGAGAGCCCGTCGCTGGCCCTCGCCTACCGCGCCTACATCGGCCGGCTCTTGCTGCGTTACCCGCCGGTGTGAGACGACGGTTGCCGCCGGGGCCGCGCACCGGGATGATGCGCCGCCATGACAGCCGCCGCTTCCGATCCGCGTGCGCTCGCCCTGCGTGTCGCCAGGGCGCTCCGCGACAAGGGCAGGGGCGCCGAGGCCGCGCTGGTGCTCTCGGCCTGGGCGGCCTCCGGGCCCAACGACGCGCCGGGCCAGGCGCTCCTCGCCGAGGCGCTCCGCCTGGACCCCAAGAGCCCGATCGCGCGGCTCGCCTTCCAGCGCATGGAGGGCGTCGTGGACAGCGCCGCCGACCACGCCGCGCTCGACCAGGCCATCGCCCTCTACACCGCGGACGAGCTCGCCCGGCTCGCCGCGGCCCTGGGGCCAGGGCTGGCCGCCGCCGCCAGCGGAGCCCACGCCGTCGACCGCGAGGGCCGCGCTCCGGTCTTCCAGCGGGCGCAGGTCGGGTTCAACAACAACCTCAAGTACAAGGGCAAGCACTACCACATCCAGACCGAGGACTCCGGGCTGAGCAAGCCTCACGTCATCACCCACCTGTTCGCGGACGGCGGCCGCATCGTCAAGAGCCACAAGCGCTCCTACGCGGACGCGGTCGAGCGGGAGGACATCTCCGCGTACGTGCGCGCCCTGATGAAGGGCCAGCACATGGAGATGATGTCCGCCCTCCGCGACGGGCTCTTCGACCCCGTCATCGAAGGCCAGCGCGTCGGCGGCATGGAGGTGCTGGAGCACCCGCCCGTCGTCGACGTCACCCAGGTGGGCGGCGCCAAGCAACGCACCCCGACCACCCCCGCCGCGCCCGAGCCCGAGGGCAAGGTGCGCTTCGCCCTGCACGTGCTGCGCAGCCTCTCCGGCGGCCCCGATCGCTACGAGCCGCGCGGCGACCTCGTCATCCTCGGTTCGGCCGGCGCCGTCACCCTCGAAGGCGAGCGGTTCTGCCACCCGGCCGAGGCGGCGCTCTCCTGGGAGGGCAACCGGCTCTGGCTGGAGGACCTGGAGGGGGGCAACGGCGTCTTCCTCCGCATCCGCTCGCGGGTGGCCATCAGCATCGACAGCGAGTTCGTCATCGGTGACCAGCTCCTTCGCCTCACCCGGAACCCCGAGGCCGACGACGGCCCCGCCGAGGGGCCGACCTATTTCCTGGCGTCGCTCCGGGGCCCCTCGGCCTTCCGCGTCGTCCAGATCTTCGAGGGCGGGGCGCTCGGCGCCTGCGCCATGGCGCGGGAGGCGATGCTCCAGATCGGGTCCGCGCAGGAGTACGCCAACGACCTCGTCCTCCACCGCGACCCGCTGGTGGCCCCTTATCACGCCGTCATCGAGGAGCAGGCCGAGGTCTTCGTGCTCACCGATCTCGGCGCCAAGAGCGGCGTGTTCGTCCGCATCTACGGGCGCCAGGCGCTCGAGCACGACGACGAGCTGCTCGTCGGGCGGACGCGGCTGCTCGTGGACCTGACCCCCTCCGCGCCCGCGGCGACGTGACGTTCTCCGAGCCGCCTGCGGGCCCCCTGGACGCCGACGCTCTGGCCCGCCTCCGCAAGGACCTCGCCCTCGGTCAGGCGGAGGACGCCACCTTCGACGCCCTCTATGCCGCTTCGATCCAGGCGCGCTCCTCCCGCTTCTGGACGCCCCTCAAGGTCGCCACCCGCGCCGCCCGGCTCTTCGCCCAGCGCGACGTCCGCCGGGTCCTCGACGTCGGCTCGGGCTCCGGCAAGTTCTGCCTGACGGCCGCCGCGGTCTGCCCGGATCTCGACTTCACCGGCATCGAGCAGCGCCCCCACCTCGTCGAGGCGGCGCGCCTCGCCGCGGCGCGGCTCCAGCTCGAGAACGCCCGCTTCCTCGTCGGCGCCGTCACCGACCTGCCCTGGCCCGATCTCGACGGGCTCTACCTCTACAACCCCTTCGCCGAGAACGTCTCCACCGACCTGGAGATCATCGACGACACCGTCGAGCTGTCGACGCCGCGCTACATGTCCGACGTGCGCTTCGTCGGAGCGGTGATCAGGGGCGCCCCGGTGGGCACCTGCATGGTGACCTATCACGGCTTCGGCGGGCCGATCCCGGTCAGCTACGACCTCGTCCACGCGGAGCGCGCGCACACCGACTGGCTGCGGGTGTGGGTGAAGAAGCGAGAGCAGGGGGATGGCCGGACCTGCTACGTGGAGGACGGGGACGACCTGCTGATCGTCAGCAGCGTGTCGGGCAAGACGGTGACCGAGCGCGTCAGGGGTGTCGAGGTGGAGTGAGGGGCCCCTCTCCATCATCGCCCCCCGCGCGGGCTTTCGTTGTTGGTACGTTGGCGCGCAGCATGGTGTCACCGTCCGATCCTGGTCCCTCGGGGCTCGCGCCGACGCTCGCCGACGCTGCCGCCTGGGCGAGCGCAGAGACTGTCGCCGCCGACCCCCAGGCACCGGGCGCCGCAGAGCAGATCACGCTCGACTTCGATGCCCAGGCGTTCCTCGCGGGGGCTGCCAGCGGCCCCGGGCCCTCGGGGCCTTCGGAGGGCAACCCCGCGGGGGCCTCCGGAGCGCGGCCGCCTTCCACGGGCCGGCAGGGCTCGTTGCGCTACCAACCGGGGCAGGTCCTGGGCGCGGGCGGCATGGGAGAGGTGCGGCTCCACCTCGATCGGCGCATCGGCCGTCGCGTGGCCCGCAAGACCATGCACGACTCGGCCGATCCGCTGGCGATGGCGCGCTTCCTCCGCGAGGTGCGGGTGCAGGGGCAGCTCGAGCACCCCGCCGTGGTGCCGGTCTACGATCTCGACGTCGACGAGGACAACCAGGTCTACTTCACCATGAAGCGCGTGCGCGGGGAGACGCTCGAGGGCGTGCTCGCCCACCTGCGCAAGGGGGATCCCTCCTGGACCCACCGCTTCGGTGCCCGCCGGCTCCTCTCCGCGTTCGCGCAGATCTGCCTGGCGGTGCACTACGCGCACACCCGCCAGGTGCTGCACCGCGATCTCAAGCCCTCCAACCTCATGTTCGGCGACTTCGGGGAGGTCTACGTGCTCGACTGGGGCATCGCCAAGGTGCTCGGCGAGGCCGACCTCCCGGCCTCGGCCTCGGCCCCGGACGCGCCTCCGGCCAGCGTCACGCACGGGGCGACGCTCGACGTCGCGGGATCGACCGCCGTGGTGGCCGCCTCCGGCTCGCTGACGGTGGGCGGCGCCGTGCTGGGGACGCTCGCCTACATGGCCCCCGAACAGCTCGATCGCGACGCCGCCAAGCTCGACGCCCGCGCGGACGTCTATGCGCTCGGCGCCATCCTCTTCGAGATCCTCACGCTCACGCCGCTGCGCCGCGGGGCCGACGTGCGCGAGATCTTCCGGAGCGTGACCGCCGGGGAGGTCATCCGGCCCTCGGCCCGGGTCGCCACCGTCCCCCCCGAGCTCGACGAGCTCTGCGCTCGCGCCCTCGCGCCCGACCCGTCGCGGCGCCCGAGCACCGCCGGAGAGCTGGCCGAGGCGGTCGAGCGGTACCTCGACGGCGATCACGATCTCAAGCTCCGCAAGGACCTCGCCCTCAAGCACGCGACCGCCGCGCGCGAGCGGCTCGGGGCCGCGGTCGGCGGCGCTCCGACCGGCCGCGTGGAGGCCCTCCGCGAGACCATGAAGGCGCTGACGCTCGACGCCGATCAGGTCGAGGCCCAGCAGCTCCTCGTCGAGCTGCTGACGGACGTCTCCGGGGCCGTCCCCGCCGAGGCTCAGGCGGAGCTCGACGCCTCCGAGGATCGCCGGCGCGCGACCGGCGCCCGGATTGGCAGGAACGGGCTGCTCGCGCTGCTGACGGTGGTGCCGGTGGTGATCCTCATCGGCGTCAAGAGCTGGCTGGCCCTGGGCGCGACCGCGCTCGCGACGCTGCTCGCCGCCATCGCCTCGCACTGGGCCTCGCAGCAGCGTCGGCACGGGACCGGCCAGGTCCTCCTCCTCTCTGCGCTGGTCGCCGCCATGCTCACGCTCCAGAGCTGCTACATGGGACCCTTCACGCTCGTCCCCACCTGCGCCGCCACCTGCTCGATGTTCTTCGGCCTCGCCGCGATGAAGCGCGAGCGGTGGCTGGTGGCGGGCACCCTGAGCGTCGGCGCGCTCTTGCCCTTCGTGGCCGAGGCGCTCCACCTCGGGCCGCCGGCCTATGCGTTCGAGGCCGATCGGCTCATCGTCTTCGCGCGGGCCATCGAGCTCCCGCGCGGGCCCACGCTGGCGGCGATGGCGTACTCCACCGTGGCGTACACGGTGCTCTCGATGATCCTCGTCGGCTCGGTGCGCGACGCGCTCAGCGACGCCGAGCAGAGCCGGTTCTTGCAGGCCTGGCACCTCCGGCAGCTCTTCCCGGCGGCGCGGCGGGAGCGGAGCTAGAGACCCGATCAGCTAAGAACCAAGCGAAATCAAAAGCTTCCGCGCTGGGGGATCGACAGCGGCAGCGCCTT
>Ga0302279_10000870_pt1 | contig 44445 bp, 36 predicted proteins | sample III_Bog_N3_3_FD_194541 | JGI IMG/M metagenome (GOLD analysis project Ga0302279, IMG submission 194541) | Peat permafrost microbial communities from Stordalen Mire near Abisko, Sweden - III_Bog_N3_3 | ecosystem: Environmental > Terrestrial > Soil > Wetlands > Peat | place: Sweden: Abisko... | reverse complement strand
CGGCTTCAGCAGGTCGATGCCGGAGGTGAGCGCAGTGGGCTGCGCGTGGACCGCCCCGAGGTCGGACCGCACGAATCCGGCGAAGCCCCACTGGTCGAGCGTCAGTCCGAGGGCGGGGTCCTCGCACTGGAAGACCCCGTCGAGCTTCGGGTAGGCGCACATGAGGCTGGCGACGTGCGCCTGGGTGACCGCGGCCTTGAACGGGGGCAGGTAGAGCTCCTGCAGGGCCCGGGTCGGCACCTGGGCGTCGACCGCTCCCCGGTTCGTCTCCTGCTGGTAGGCGAGGAAGTGCTTGGCGTCGGCCATGACCCCCTGGGACTGGATCCCCTCGATGTCGGCCACACCGAGTGCGCTGGTGAGGAGCGGGTCCTCGCCGTACGACTCGTCGGCCCGCCCGCTCTGGGGGACCCGGTCGATGTTGAGGTTCGGGCCCTGGCTGACGTCGATGCCCTGCCCGCGGGCCTCGGATCCCAGGACCTCGCCGTACTGTTCGGCCAGGGTGGTGTCGAAGGTGGCCCCGATGGCCAGCGGGGCGGGGAGGAGGCTCACCCCGGTGTCACCGAAGGCGAGCCCCCACGGTCCGTCCTGGAGGGTGAGGGAGGGGATGCAGAGGCGGGCCACTCCGGCGTTGACGTTCTCGTAGGACCCCGAGGTGTCGAGCACGAGCTCGCCCAGCTTCTCGGGCAGGGTCATCCGCCCGGCCACCAGCTCGGCGAGCGCCGCCGGACTCTTTCCGGCCGCCATGGCCGAGGCCAGCCACGGGCACGAGGCTGTGCTCATGGGTGGGGTGGGCAGGCCCGACGCCCCACCGGGGGTGACCGTCGGCGCCACGGGGACACCGCCGGGGGCCGCCGGGTTGCTGCCGGCGGCCGGCGCCGTGGCCGGCGCCGCGCCCACCGGTGACGCCAGGCCGCCCGTCAGCAGCACGACGGCCACGACCAGGGGGGCGCACCGGGTGATGGCGGCGTGCCGGCGGTCCCGGGTGTGAGGGCGCCGGGTCACGCCACCCCCGGGGCGCGTGTCGTCCGTGGGCGGGTGCGGCGCATGCGGTGATCGTACGGGGTGCGGCTGACGCGGTCATGACACCCCGGTCGCGCGCCGATCTCCCGGCCAGGCCGCTCAGCCGTCCGGGGTGGGAACCGGGGCGAGCCGCCAGCCGAGTGTTTCCCGCCGGCTGCGGTCGCACGCCACCACCTCCCAGGCGTCCGGGTTCCACAGGTAGACGGCGGCCTGGCCGTGCCGCCGCCCGAGTTCGACGGCGTCGTCTTCGGCCAGTCCGAGCACGGCCACCCCCTCCTCGGCGTGCCCGGCGACGGGATCCCGTCCGGTCGCCGGCCACCAGGTCAGGCCCCGGGTGGCCAGCTCGCGGGTGAGCAGGCGGTGCCGGGCGGCGTTGACGTCGGCGGCCAGCCGCACACTGTCCGGGTTCCACGCCGTGACGACCGACACGGGAGCACCCAGCCCGTCCGGCCACGCACCGGTCGAGCCGGCGGTGTCGGGCACGATCCGGAGTGCGGGCATCCCGGGGCGGGCCAGGTCGACGACCGCCGACCGGTAGGCCTGCCAGTCGGCCTCGGTGGCCATCCGACGGGTCGGGGCTACCGGAAGGTGGCGGTCACCGGGAGGTGCTTGACCCCACCGACGAAGTTGGCCTGCGCGAACTCGGGCTCGCCGGCCAGCCCGATGGTGTCGACGGCACCCAGCAGCCTCGGAAGCATGGTGCGGAGCTCCCGACGGGCGAACGTCGACCCCAGGCAGAAGTGCTCGCCGCCCCCGAAGGCGATCATGCGGTTGGCGTTGGGCCGGGCCACGTCGAACTCCATCGGCTCGTCGAACATCCGCTCGTCCCGGTTGGCCGACGGGTACGACAGCAGCAGCCGGTCCCCTTCGGGGATCTCCACCCCTGACAGGGTGGCCGGACGGGTCAGGTAGCGGAGGAAGTGGCGGACAGGGGAGGTCCAGCGGATCATTTCGTCGACGGCGTTGTTCACCAGCTCGGGACTGGACTGGAGCCGGGCGACCTGGTCGGGGTGGCGCAGCAGCGCCTCCAACCCGCCGGACAGCGCGAACGAGGTGGTGTCGTGGCCGGCCGTGGCCACGATCGTGTAGTACCAGAGCCGGGCGTTGTTGCCGAGCGGGCAACCCTTGACCTCCCCGTTGGCGATCACCGTGGCGAGGTCGTCGGTCGGGTGGGCCCGGCGCTCCTCGGTCAGCTCGGTGAAGTACTCGTCGAACTGGGCGATCGTGCCGGTGAGCAGGGCCATCGGGTCGCTGAGGTCACCGAGGTACTCGGGATCGGCGGCGCCGAAGATCCCCTGGGTCAGCTTGAGCATCGTCGGCTCGTCCTCGATGGGAACGCCGAAGATGCTCATGATCACCCGCAGCGTGTAGGGGACGGCGATGTCCTGGGCGAAGTCGCACTCCCCGTCCAGCTGGCGGAACTTGTCGACGAACTCGTCGGCGATCGCCCCGATGGCGTCCTGGCGCTTGGCCACGGCACGGGGACGGAACCAGTCGTTGGCCAGGCCGCGGTGGTCGGCGTGCTCCTCGCCGTCCATGTGGACGAGGGTCTCCCCCTCGATGCCGATCGACTTCAGGTACTCGAGCTGGGCGTCCGGGCCGAGGATCGAGTTGCGGGTGTTGAGGAAGTGCTCGTTGTCGCGGGACACCGTGAAGACGTCCTCGTGGCGGGTGACGGCCCAGAACGGGGTGTAGCCCTCCTCCTCGATCCGCAGCACCGGCGCGTCGGCACGCAGCTCCGCGGCGACGGCGTGCCAGTGGGCCTGGTCGGCATAGGCGGTGGGGTCGAGGAAGATCGCTCCTCGGGGGTCCGATGGGGTCATGACTGCTCCCGACGTGGATGGGTGGGCGGAGGGGTGGGCCGTTCGGCGGTCCCGATGCTACCCATCGGCCCGACCCGGCAACTGTCGACGCCGGCTACGCACCGGACGGCGCGGCCTCACCGGTCGGCAGGCACCGCCGGGTCGGCCGGGACGTCGTGGGCCACGGCCCGACGGAGCTCGTCCAGCGCACCGTGGAGGTGGTCGATCAGGACCCACGGGTCCGGGAGGCTCGATGGACAGCCGATCAGGGAGACCCCGAGGTCGTCCTCGTAGCTCCAGGCGGTGATGTTGCACCCGATGCCCTCCAGGATCGGTCCTACCGAGTAGAGGGCCTCGATGGCCACCGGTCCGATGGCGATGGTCTCCTGCGGTCCAGCCACGTTGGACAGGATGACGTTGAGCGGGGGATGGAGGACGTTGGCGGCGTGCGACCGGCTCCACAGGCGGACCGTCGGCTGGTAGAGCTGCGGCGGGACCACGTCGGCCCGCTGCTCGAGCAGGTCGTGGCCCAGTGCGCTGCGCACCTCCCGGGACGCCCGTACCCCGTCGTGGAGCTGGGCCAGGCGGACCGCCGGATCGGCGACGTCGGTGCCGATGGACACGTAGATGTTGTCCACCCGGTTGCCCGACAGGCGGGCGACATCGGGGTCCGTGGAGACCGGCACGCTGGCCACCAGCGGACGGGCCGGCAGCTCGCCGCGTTCGGCCAGGTACGAGCGCAGGGCGCCAGCGCACACGGTCAGGTAGACGTCGTTGAGGGTGGTCCCGGTCGCCCGCCGGATGTCCCGCATCACACCGAGCGACAGCCGGGTCATGGCAAACGTGCGCGCCGGGTCCAGCGACACGTTGAGCGACGTCTTCGGGATGTGGTGGAGGGGGATGGGCGGCATCGGCTCGAAGCTGCGCCGGGTGCGTTCCGAGGCGCGGGCGCTGGTCACCGAGGACCGGATCAGGTGGGGCAGCCCCTTGATGCGCGTCCCCTGCTCGCGGAGGGCCCGGGCCACCAGCCGGCTCCGGGTGGGCAGGCGCTCGGGTGTCCACGCGTCGGCGGGTGGGGCCGGGTGCGGGGCGACGGTGGCCGCCTCGACCACGTTGCGGAGCAGCGCCACGGCGGCGGACCCGTCGGCCACGGCGTGGTGGAGCTTGACCACCACGGCCACCCGGTGGTCGGCGAGACCCTCCACCACCTGGAGCGCCCACAGCGGACGGTCGCGGGGCAAGGCGGTGCCGGCGAAGACCCCGATGGCGTCGGCCAGGGCCCGGTCGTCGCCGGGTGGATCGAGCTCCACCCGGCTGACGTGCCGGGCCAGGTCGAAGTCGGGGTCCTCCACCCACACCGGATGGCCGAGGCCGAGCGGCACGGGCACGACCCGCCGACGGAAGGGCGGGAGGCGCACCAGCAGTTGGCCGAGCACCTCGGTCATCGTGTCGAAGGAGAATCCGCCCTCGAGGTCGGTCATGTTCACCACCGCCACCTTGATGGTGTGCATGTGGGCCGTCGGTGTCTCCGAATAGACGAACTTGGCGTCGAGGCCGGACATCGTCTGCACGGCTACATCGCCTCCACGGCTACCGGGCCTCCACGATCACGCCGCCTCGGCGTGCGGGGGCTCGGCACCGGCCGCCTCGGCCAACGAGGCTTCGACGAACTCGGTCACCTGGCGGGACCAGAGGTAGCCGACGTGGTTGCCGGCGTACCAGGACACCTTCGGGTCGCCCCAGTGCTCGGCCAGCCGTCTCGCCTGGTCCGGGGTGGCCAGCCGGTCGCCGTACCCGGCGAAGATGTAGCGCCGGTCGGGGGCGATCAGCGGGTCGAAGCAGAGCGGCGACACCACCCGGTAGATGGTCTCCGCCGTGCCGCCCATGATCCGGTGCTCGATCGCCCGCACCCGGATGTGCCGGGGGCTGTGCCCGTGGAAGAGCCCGGGGAAGTCGGCCACCGGGATCCCGGCGACCACCCCGTCGAGGCCGGGTTCGATGCCGGCCAGGAGCGACACGGTGTAGCCCCCGAGCGACACCCCGAACAGGCTGATGGATGTCGCCCCCTGTGAGCGGATCCAGGAGATCAGCCGCCGCAGGTCCCAGACGGCCTGGGTGAGGCCGTGCACGGCGTTCATCAGCTCGAAGGAGAGGAAGGGCTCGCCGCTGATCCGGGTCACCCGGCGCGGGCCGTGGAGGGGGAGGGCGGCCTGGGCCACGTTCAGGCCGAGGTCGTGGTGGAGGCGTTGGGCGTGGAGCCCGGGGAAGTCCATGAACGGGTAGCCCATGCAGAACCCGTGGACGGCGATCACCCACGGACGGGTGGCGTCCGGGTGGCGGAGCAGCGCGGCGGTGGCCGTCGCGTTCGGCCCGAACCCCATCCACCGCTCCGCACCGGGCTCACCCCGGTGCGGAGCGAACCCGCTGTCCCACGAAACCCGCTCGTACCCCTGTCCGAGCGCCCATCCGCGGCTGCCGGACAGATCACCGTCGGCCAGCGCGGGCGGGGTCCGGTGGTAGGTGGTGGGATCGTCCACCCAGCCCCGACGGGTGAACATCGCCTCGGCCGCGGCCAACTCCTCCGCTACCCGCCCGTAGTCCCCCGGGAGGGGGAACCGGTTGGGGGCCATGGCCACGGCCAGGAGCGCCTCGTCGAGCGCCACCTGGGCGGCCAGGCCGAGGGAGAGGTGGGGGGCGGGGAGTGACTCGGACACCTCGCCCCGCCACAGGGTGTTGCCCACGAAGTGGAGCGTGCGGGGCACGGCCCGGGTGACCCGCACCAGCGCCCGGCGGTTGAGGAAGCCACCGACGGCGACCGCCGGGGCCAGGAGCTGCTCGATGGTGGAGGGCCCGCCCGACAGGCCGTCGGGACCTGCGTCCGGTGCGACCTCGTCCATTGCGCTCCTTCCCCCACGACCGCGGGCCACCGACGCTGTCGTCGTGTCCGCTACCTGGAATACTAGGACCGGCGTTCCGGCTGGTTAGGGCCGGAAGTCACATTGCCGACCGGGGGGAGGGACGCCGATGGAGATGAACCTGGCGGACCTCTACGAGCTGGTGGCGGACGAGGTGGCCGATGCCGAGGCCATGGTCGCAGCCGAGCGCCGGCTGACCTACGGGGACCTCGACCGCCGGGCGGCGCGGCTGGCCCACCACCTGGCGTCCGCTGGCATCGGGCCCGGGGACCGGGTGGGGATCCAGCTGGCCAACGGCACCGAGTACATCGAGGCCATGCTGGCCTGCTTCAAGGTCCGGGCCGTGCCGGTCAACGTCAACTACCGCTACGTGACCCGGGAGCTCCAGTACCTCTACGCCGACGCCGGACTGGTGGGCCTGGTGTTCCACCGCCGGTTCGGACCGGCCGTCGCCGGAGCGCTGGGGGCACTGGCCGAACGCCGGGCCGTGCTCGAGGTGGCGGACGGCTCGCCGCCGGTGGGCGTCGGCATCGAGTACGAGGAGGCGCTGGCCGCCTCGACCGAGGGACGGGACTTCGCACCCCGTTCTGCGGGTGACCTCTACTGCGTCTACACCGGTGGCACCACGGGGATGCCCAAGGGCGTGCTGTGGCGCCACGACGACATCTTCTTCGCGGCCATGGGCGGCGGCGACCCGTTCGCGTCGGGCAACCACATCACCCGACCCGAGGAGCTGGCGGAGCGGGTGCTCCGCCCGGGGGTGACCGCGCTGGCCATCCCGCCGTTCATGCACGCCGCCGGGCACTGGCTCGCCTTCTCCACCCTGTTCGGCGGGGGCAAGCTGGTGACCACCCCGGGCGGCGCCTTCGACCCGGTCGAGGTCTGGCGCCTGGTCGAGGCCGAACGGGCCAACGCCGTGGTGGTGGTGGGCGACGCCATGGCTCGGCCGCTCCTGGACGTGCTGGCGGCCGACCCCGACCGGTTCGACCTGTCGTCGCTGATGGCCGTCGGATCGGGCGGAGCCGTGCTGTCGCCCTCCACCAAGGCCCAGCTGGCCGAGCTGCTGCCCGGCCGTATCGTGGCCGACCGCTTCGGGTCGTCGGAGACCGGCCAGGTCGGCGGCGAACCGCCGGCCGACGATCCGTTCGGGCCGCCCCGTCTGCGGGTCGACGGGCGCACGGACGTGCTCGGTGCCGGTCTCGAGCCCGTCGTCCCGGGGTCGGGGGTCATCGGCCACCTGGCCCGTGCCGGCCACGTGCCGCTCGGCTACCTCGGGGACCCCGACGCCACCGCGGCCACCTTCGTCGAACGGGACGGGACGCGGTGGGCGCTCCCCGGCGACCAGGCGACGGTGGCCGACGACGGCACGATCACCGTCCTGGGCCGCGGGTCGCTGAGCATCAACACCGGTGGGGAGAAGGTCTTTCCGGACGAGGTCGAAGCCGCGCTCAAGGGCCACCCGTCCGTGGCCGACGCCCTGGTGGTCGGGCTGGCCGACGAACGGTTCGGCCAGCGGGTGGTGGCCCTCGTCCAGCTCCGTCCCGGTCCGGGGGTCGGGCCCGACGAGCTGAGCGCACACGGCCACCAGCTGCTGACCGGGTACAAGGTGCCGCGTCTGTTCGTGTTCGTCGACGAGATCGTGCGCTCGCCCAGCGGAAAGCCGGACTATCCGCACGCCCGGTCGGTGGCCGAGGCCCATGCCGCCGCCGTGGGGGCCTGACCGGTGCAGCGGATGGCCGGCATCGACGCCGCCTTCCTCTACATGGAGACCCCGTCCATGCATCTGCACGTGGTGGGGGTCCTGGTCCTCGACCCGGACGGGGCGCCCGGTGGGTTCACCCTGGAGAAGCTGGAGCGGGTGCTGTCCGAGCGCATCCACCTGATCCCACCACTCCGCCGTCGGCTCCTCCCCGCCCCGGCCGGTATCGACCACCCGCTGTGGATCGAGGATCCCGACTTCGTCCTGGCCGACCACGTGCGACGGGCCCCGGGGCCCGGCCCGTTGTCGTGGGCCGATCTCGAGCGCTTCACCGGCAAGGTCGCCGGCCGGCCGCTGGACCGGTCGCGGCCCCTGTGGGAGATGTGGTTCGCCGAACTCGATGACGGGTCCGTCGCCCTGGTGACCAAGCTGCACCACTCGATGATGGACGGAGGTGCCGGAGGGGACCTCATGGCGTCGATCTTCGACCTCGAACCGGACGCAGACGGGGTGGCGGCCCCCGACCGCGACTGGGTACCCGATACGGTCCCGTCGACACCGAGCCAGGTCGCCGGATCGGTCACGTCCCTGGTGGCCCGCCAGCGCTTCGTGCCCGCCGCCCTCGGCCACTCGGTGTCCGGGGTGGCGGGCACGGCGCGGACCTGGCTCGGTCAGAAGCGCTCGGGGACGGCCCTCCCGCTCACGGCCCCCTCGACCAGCTTCAACGGATCGCTCACCGCGCGGCGCTCGGTGAGCCTGACCAAGGTGGACCTCGACACCGTGCTCGGCATCCGGCGGGCGTTCGGGACCACGGTCAACGACGTGGTGCTGGCCGCCTCGGCGACGGCGCTGCGCAACTACCTGCTCGCCCGGGGCGGGCTGCCCGGCCGCGACCTGGTGGCGGCGGTCCCGGTCAGTGCCCACCGCCCCGATGACGACAGCGACGTCGTCAACCGGGTCTCGAACATGATGGTGCCCCTGCCGCTCCACCCGGACGATGCCGGCGAACGCCTGGTGGCCGTGCACGCCAACACGATGAGCTCCAAGGCGCTCCAGACGGCGTTCGGCCCCGACTCCCTCCAGGAGATCACCGGCTTCACGCTTCCACCGGTGATGACGGCGGCCGCCCGCCTCTACTCCGGCCTGGGGCTCGCCCGGTTCCACCCGCCCGTGCTCAACCTGGTGATCTCCAACGTGCCCGGCCCGCCGCTCGACCTCTACTGCGCCGGCGCCCGGGTGACCGGGATCTTTCCGATGGGCCCGGTCATGGAGGGCTCCGGCGTGAACATCACCGTACTGTCCGAGTCCCGTCACCTCAATGTGGGCATCATGGCGTGCCCGGACCTCCTGGACGACGTCGACGAGCTGGGCCGCGGCTTCGTGGCCGCGGTCGACGAGCTGGCGTCGCTGGTCGACCGGGGCTGAGCACGGGCCGGACCCCGGGGCCGCCGGCGTCCCGGCAGGAGTGCACTGGCCCCGTGCCCGGACGACCTGGAATCATGGACCCATGAAGCTGGTCCCCACCCGCCGGACCGACTACGCCATCCGGGCGCTCATCTACCTCACCAACACCGAGACGTCTCCGGTGTCGGCCGCCTCCGTCGGCACGGCCATGGAGATCCCGACCGGGTTCCTCCAGCAGGTCCTGCGCGAGCTGCAGCTGGCCGGCCTGGTCACGTCGCGGCCGGGCCCGACCGGCGGGTACGGCCTGGCCCGACCGGCCGACGCCATCACCGTGCTGCAGATCGTCGAGGCGCTCGAGGGACCGCTGCGCTCCGCCGAGTGCGCGTTGCGGGGCGGCCCGTGCCACTGGGACGACGTCTGCGCGCTCCACTGGGTGTGGTCCTCGGCGCGTGATGCCCTGTGCGACGAGCTGGCCGGAGCCACCCTGGAACGTGTGGCGGCCGATGACCGGGCGCTGGCCGAGGGGGGCCGAGCTGTGCCGGCGGACTCCCACCGCATCGCCCGGCGCGACTCGGCCGCGCCGGGTCAGGCGGTCTCGGGGGTGTAGTTGACCGGCAGTGTGTCGAGCGCGTGCACCAGCGCGTGCTCGACGTGGACCGGCTCGAACCCCGGGGCCACGTGCATGTCCGGAAACCGCCGCACGAGTTCCTCGAACAGCACCCGGATCTCGAGCCGGGCCAGGTTGATGCCCATGCACACGTGGGGGCCGACCCCGAAGGCGATGTGGGGATTGGGGCTGCGGTCGAGCCGCAGGATGTCGGGGTCGTCGAAGACGTCCTCGTCGCGGTTGGCCGACTGGTACAGGAGCAGCAGCTTCTCCCCCTTGGCGATGCGGTGGCCGTGGAGCTCGGTGTCCTCGGTGGCCGTCCGGACGAAACTGATGACCGGGCTGACGTAGCGGGCGATCTCGTCGGCCATGGTGGCGAAGAGCCCGGGGTCGGCGACCAGCCGCGCCCACTCTCCGGGGAACCGCTGGAACGCGGCCATCCCACCGCTGATGGCGTTGCGGGTCGTCTCGTTCCCGGCCACCAGCAGCACGACGAGGAACATGGTCAGCTCGTCGTGGGTCAGCTCGTCGCTCGACTCGAGGACGCCGTCCTCGTCCGCGCCGACCAGGATCTTGATGACGTCGTCGGCGGTCTCGCGCCCCTCGCGGCGGGCGGCCCGCCGGTCCCCGACCATGGACGTCACGTAGGAGATGTACTCGTTGAATGCCACACCGGCGTCGATGGCCATGGGGTCCTCGGGGTCGAGGCGCCCCTCGCCGCCCATCATCCGGTCCGACCAGTGCCCGAGCTTGTCCCGGTCCTCGATCGGCAGCCCCATCAGCTCGGCGATGACCACCAGGGGCACGGGGACGGCGATGTCGGCCACGAAGTCGCACTCGCCCCGGGTGGCGATGCGGTCGAGCACCTCGGTGACCACCTGGCGGACCCGGGGTTCCATGGCGCGGATCATCCGGGGGGAGAACCCCTGGTTCAGGAGGCGCCGCTGACGGATGTGGCGTTCGCCGTCGAGCCCGATGAGCGACAGGTCGATGGACTGGGTGGGTCGGACGCCCTCGCCCGAGCAGAACAGGTCGGCGTGCGTCGACACGTAGGCGATGTCCTCGAGCTTGGTGAGCACCCACAGCTCCCGCTTCTCGTCCCACGAGATCGGGCTCTCGGCCCGCAGGTGGGCGTAGCCCGGATGGGGGTCGAGGTAGAAGGTGCGGTCGACCACGTCGAGATCGCAGAGGGGACGGGTGTCGGTCGGCATCGTGGGCGGCGCCTCCAGTTCGTGCGGGCCCCGGTACGGCGGGGCCGTGTCGCCACCAGGGTAGAACCTGTTCCACTAGATGTCCAGTGACCGACTGGGTGATTGCTGTTCGACAGGGGCTCGCCGAGCGTGAAAAATCCCCTATCCGGTCCCTCAAGACAAGAACGTGTTCCAGTTGAGGACTTTCGGCCCTACTGCGCCCGGTGCCGATTTCCTACCGTCGACCTGACGGCGGCGGACCCAAGGAGGACACATGGACGAGGACTTCCCCCGGATCATCTCGGTCGACGATCACGTGATCGAGCCGCCTCACGTCTGGCAGACGTACCTGCCCGCCCGGTTCCGGGCCGAGGGGCCCCGTGTCGAGCGCTCCGGCGTGTCGCGCATGGGCAGTGTCGGGGGCGTCTACTCGTGGGACGAGGACCCGTCGGCCACGCCGTGCGACTTCTGGCTGTTCGAGGACCTCCGCTACCCGATGACCAAGGTGATGGCGGCGGCCGGGCTGCCGCGCGACGAGGTCACGGTCTCCCCGGTCACCTTCGACGAGATGCGACCGGGCTGCTTCGACCCGACCGCCCGGCTGGTCGACATGGACGCCGCCGGGATCGAGGCGTCGCTCAACTTCCCGACCTTCCCGCGTTTCGCCGGCCAGGCTTTCTCGGAGGGCCGGGACCGGGAGCTGGGGTTCGCCTGCATCCAGGCCTACAACGACTGGATGGTGGAGGAGTGGTGCGCCGACCCCCGCCTGGTGCCGATCACCCTCATCCCCTTCTGGGACCCGGTCCGGGGCGCCACCGAGGTCCGCCGCAACGCCGCCCGCGGCGTGCGGGCCATCGCGTTCTCCGAGATCCCGGCCTACCTGGGCTGGCCCTCCATCCACGACAAGGACCGCTACTGGGACCCGTTGTTCCAGGCCTGCGCGGAGACCGGGGTCGTGGTGTGCATGCACATCGGGTCCGGCTCCCGCATGCCGTCCACGTCGCCGGACGCCCCCCCCGCCGTGCAGTCGACCGCCACCTTCACCAACTGCATGCTGTCGATGTGCGACTGGCTGTTCAGCGGCCTCCTCGAGCGCTACCCCGATCTCAAGATCGCCTACAGCGAGGGGCAGATCGGCTGGATCCCCTACATCCTCGAGCGGGCCGATCACGTGTGGGAGACCAACCGGGCCTGGGGCGGGGTCGCCGACCTCCTGTCGGACCCGCCGTCGACCTACTTCGCCCGACAGATCTACGGGTGCTTCTTCAGCGACCGGTTCGGCCTCGAGAACCTCGCCGACATCGGCGAGGACAATGTGATGTTCGAGTGCGACTACCCCCATTCGGACAGCACCTGGCCCGACACGCTCGACGTGGCCAAGGAGATGACCTTCGGGCTCGATCCGCTGGTGGTCGAGAAGGTGATGCGGGGCAACGCCATCGAGCTGTTCGGTCTGCGCGACCGGCTCCCCACCCTGCAGACCGCCGGGGCCTGAGGGGACGGCCGTGGGGGATCACTACCAGCTGCTGATCCGCAACGGGGTCCTCATCGACGGGTCGGGCAACCCCCGACGCCGCGCCGACGTGGCCGCCCGTGACGGCCGGATCGCCGCCATCGGCCGGCTCGAGGACGCCACCGCCGATGTGGAGCTCGACGCCACGGGCCGGATCGTGGCGCCGGGGATCATCGACCCCCACACCCACTACGACCCGCAGATCACCTGGGACCCGTATGCCACGGCATCGTGCTTCCACGGGGTCACCACCGTCCTCGCCGGGAACTGCGGGTTCTCGGTGGCGCCGACCAGGCCGGACGACCGGCGGTTCTTCGCCGGGCTGTTCGCCAAGGTCGAGGGCATGGCCACGGCCGCCCTCGACGGCATCAACTGGGACTTCGAGACCTTCCCCGAGTTCCTGGCCGACCGGGACGGCAAGCTCGGCGTCAACATGGCCTGCTACGTGGGCCACTGCAACCTCCGGCGCTGGGTGATGGGGCCGGAAGGCTCGGCCCGGGCCGCCACGCCCTCCGAGGTGCTCGAGATGGGGGCGCTCCTCCGCGCGGCGATGGATGCCGGCGCCGCCGGCTTCTCGTCGACCCACGCGTCGACCCACAACGACGGTGACAACCACCCGGTGCCCAGCAGGTTCGCCGAGCCCGACGAGCTGCTCGCCCTGGCGGACGAGCTCGGCCGGACCAACAGGGGCACGATCACCTATCTGCCGCGCAGTGCGGTCGGCGGGCTGGACGCCGAGGACATGGACCTGCTGATCGAGCTCGGCCGGGTGAGCCGGCTGCCGGTGATCATCCAGGGGCTCGGGGGCCGCAACAAGGTCGACGCGCCGGGTGCAGGGTGGGACGTGGCCCTCGAGTTCCTCGACCGGGCCCAAGCCGCCGGCTCGGCCGTCTACTCGCTCCTGCTGGCCCGTCCCTTCGACCGGCCCTTCAACCTCACGGACGGCACCACGCTCTACGAGGGCGTCCCGGCGTGGGACCGGGTGGTGGCGCCGTTCGTCGACGACCGGCGGGTGAAGCTGGAGGACACGGTCCTGCGCGACGCCATGCGGGGCGCGGTGGAGGAGCCCAACCGGGACCCGGCCCGCGGGTCGACGCTGCCGCCGCCCCACTGGGACGTCCTGTTCGTCGGGTCCGTCGGCGACCCCGACCTCGACCGGTACGTGGGGCGCTCCATCGCCGACATCGCCGCCGAGACGGGCAAGGCACCGGCCGACGCCATGCTCGACCTGGCACTGGCCGACGACCTCGGCACCCAGTTCCGGTGGGTCACCGAGACCGAGGAGTGGATGGACGCCGTCCGCGAGGCCCAGCACAGCCCGAACATGATCACCGGCACCTCCGACGGGGGAGCCCACCTGTCGCGCGACGACGGGTCGGACTACAGCACCTACTTCCTCCGGCGGTGGGTGCTCGACCTCGGCGAGTGGACGCTCGAGCGGGGCATCCGCCAGCTCACCTCGGTGCCGGCCACCCTGCTCGGGTTCCGCGACCGGGGCCTCGTGCAGCCCGGGAACTTCGCCGACCTCATGATCTTCGACCCCGAGGAGATCCGCCGGCCGGGCCGCAAGGAACTGGTCCACGACCTGCCCGGTGACTCGGCACGGTTCCAGGCCTACCCCAACGGCATCCACGCCACGATCGTCAACGGTGTGCCCATCGTCCTCGACGGCAAGCTCACCGGCCACCTCCCCGGCCAGGTGGTGTCCCCGGCCTGACCTACGACCCGGCGACCGACCGCAGCCCGCACGCCAGCACCGATCCACCGAGCACCGATCCACCGAGCACCCATTCACCGAGTAGACGAAGGAGCGCAGCATGGAATTCGGGATCTTCCTCCAGGGCTACCTGCCCGGACGCAAGGCACACGACAGCGACGCCGAACACCTCGCCCTGACCCGGGAGATGGAGCTCGCCCAGGTCGCCGACCGCAACGGCTTCAAGTTCGTGTGGCTCACCGAGCACCACGGGCTCACCGAGTACTCGCACATGGCCGCCAACGAGGTCCACGCCGGATACCTGGCGGCATCGACCGAGCGCATCCACATCGGGGCCGGTATCTTCAACATCTCCCCCCGGGTCAACCACCCGGTGCGGACGGCCGAGAAGGTGGCCACCCTGGACCACCTCACCAACCGGCGGTTCGAGTTCGGGACCGGCCGGGGCGCGGGCAGCCACGAGATCGCCACCCTCAACATCCACGACAAGGAGTCGACCCGGGCCGACTACGACGACGTCATCCGAGAGATCGTCCGGATGTGGGAGCAGAAGGACTACACGTACCACGGCACCCACTGGGACATGGACGTCCCCCACAACGTGCTACCGAAGCCGTGGGCCCCGGGCCACCCTCCGTTCTGGCTGGCCGTCGGGTCGCCGGCCACCTGGGAGAAGGCGGGCCAGCTGGGCCAGGGCGCCCTCGGGTTCACCTTCGCCTCGGTGCACGACGTGGCCCCGTGGATCGAGGCGTACAAGAAGGGCATCAGCGAGTGCACCGACCCGGTGGGCGAGTTCGTCAACGACAACGTCATGATCACCACCGCCGTCCGGTGCTCCTCGGACCGGGCCGCCGCCCGGGCCCAGGCCACCCGGGAGGGCAACGGTTACCTGCCGTCGATGGTCTCCCTGTACCACGACACCATGCCCGGCCCCGGCGGGTCGCGGTGGCCGAAGGCCCCGCGTGCGCCCCGCGAGGACCAGCTCGACGGCCTGATCGACGGCGGGTACCTGCTGTGCGGCACGCCCGAGGAGGTGTGCGGGCAGCTCCAGCCGTTCGTCGACTACGGCGCCAGCCAGGTCGCGTTCGGCCTGCCCGGTGACGCCACCACCTACGAGGAGGCCATCGAGCTGATCGAGACGTTCGGCAAGTACGTGATCCCCGAGTTCGACCGGGACCCGGTCATCTCCACCGACCACTACCGGGCCCGGGCCATCCCCAAGTTCCCCGTGTTCAACCGCGAGCCGCTCCGGATCACCACGCTCTACGACCCCGTCTGACCGGACCCGTCCGCCCGGGGCCCGGGGGGCCGGCCCATGCCCGGCCCGGTGGGCCCGCCCCGCCGGGGCCCCGGCGGCGCTGTCACACCCGGGCGCGATCGTGCACGTGTGGACGGGGCGACGCACTACGAGCTGCTGGGGCTGGATCCTTCGGCGGGGCCCGAAGTGGTCCGGGCCGCGTACCGCCGGGTGTCCGCCCGGGTCCACCCCGACGCCGGCGGGACCGCCGCCCTGTTCCGCCAGGTCCACGAGGCCTACGCCACCCTCGGCGACCCGGTGCGCCGGGCCGCCTACGACGACCGGCTGCGCCCCGGTGCGGCGAACGCCGCCGGGACCGATCGGGTCCCCCCGTGGTCGGAGCCGGCCGGACCCTGTCCACCCGGTGCCGCCCCGGTGCACGTTCCGTGGCCGGCACGCCACCCCTCGGCGGTGGTGACCGCCGGGGGAGTCTCCGTCCTCTATCTGGGCGTCGTCCTGGTGAACGGTCTGGCAGTGGTGGGCGCGTTGGCCGTGTTCCTCGGCCTGGTGGGACTGCTCGGCAGCGGCCGGGCGCGGGCCCAGGACACCGCCCGCGGTGCGGAGGCCCCCACGGGAGCGGTGGCCCGTTTCGCCGGCGACCTCCGGTGGGGGATCCCGAGGGTGGCCCGCTTCGTGGCCGTGCTGGTGGTGCTCTGGGTCGTGCGGGCCGAGTTCCGCCGGGCGACGGGCGCGGGGCGCCGCTGAGCCGGCCGCGGCGCTACGGTGACTCGTCCGACGACGGAGGGGGACCCATGCCCGGCCAGGAGCTCGATCTCGAAGACATCCGCGCCCGCCTCGACGTGGTCGACCGCGACCTGGTGGCGGTCCTGGCCGCACGCTCCCGGCTGATCACCGAGGTGATCCACTACAAGCGGGCGCACGGCATGCCGGTGGTCGACCGGAGCCGCGAGGACCGCATGCTCGACGCCATCGAGGGCACGGCCCGGGCCGACGACCTCGATCCCCGCATCGCCCGACAGGTGCTGCGGGCGATCATCGACGCCTTCACCCTGCTCGAGGTCGAGGAGCTGGGCCCCACCCACCCGTGACCGTGCCGTGGGCCCCGGCCCGGTGGTGGGAGCCGCTCGACGACGGCCCCGGTCCCACCGGGGGGACCGGGGCCGGCCCGGTCGGCCTGGTCGGCGTCGGTGCGCTGGTCGGACTGCGCCGCGCCGTACTGCGGGACGGCCGCACCGACCTGCCCGCTGCGCACCCGGCCGACCTCGAACCGTCGACCCTCCACCTCGGCGTGGCGGCGTTCGGCGGCCGGACGGTCGGCGGGGTGACCGTGGTGGTCGAGCCGTGGCCCGGGTACGCCACCCTCCACCTGGTCCTGATGGCCGTCGACCCCGGGTGGCGGCGCCAGGGGGTGGGCGCCTCGCTGGTGCGGACGGTGCAGGCCGCGGCCACCGCGTCCGGGTTCGACGTGTGGGCCGCGGCCCGGACCGGCGCGCTCGACTTCTACGCCGCCCTCGGCTTCCGACCATCGGGCGACGAGTTCACCGGGGCGATGGACCTTCCCCACCGACGCGTCCTGTGGCGGCGTCGGTAGGGGACGGGGGTGCCCGGCCGCCCCGGGCGGTTCCGTCGCTTCAGATCGCACCCGGCCGCGCCGATGGGGTGCCCGAGGAGTGATGCAGAACCGTTGCCGTAGGCGCACGAGGACCACCCGTCCGGACTACCCGCCGACGGGCCGCGCCCGTGGGCTGGGTGTCCTGGTTCTGCTGATCTCCCTGTCCGGCGGGTTCGTCGGGGCGGCCGCGTCGGCACCGTCGGCCGGGGCCGGCGCGCCGGCCTGCCGCCAGCTGCGCGCTCCGGCGGGCATCTCCGGGATCGTCGCCGACCGGTCGACGTCGGGCTGCACCTCGGTGGTGCGGGCCGGGGCGTCGGCACCGGCCCTCGACCCGCTCGTGACCGGCAACGCGGGTGGCTACTCGGGCGGTGACCCACCGCTCGTCAACCAGGGGGGCCCCGCCGTCGGCGCCAACGGCGTCCCCGGTGCCAACACCGTCCACGCCATCTACTGGGCCGGGGCGGGGACGCCCGTCGCCTTCGCCCCGGGCTACGAGGCCGGTGTCAACAAGTACTTCGACGACGTCGCCGCGGCCAGCGGGACACCGTCGAACGTCTACGCGTTGGCCACCCAGTACACGGACGGCCAGCTCGCCGGCTCCCCCCACCTGCACTACGCCGTGCGGACCGCCGCGCCGGTCTCTGCCGGTGACGCCTATCCGTCGAGCGGCGGATGCACTCCCGACTCGGGGCACGGGGAGAGCTACTCGGCGTGCATCACCGACGCACAGATCCACACCGAACTGGCCAGCCTCCAGTCGAAGGACAGTCTGCCCACCGGCCTCGGGGACATCTACGTCGTCCTCTTCCCGCCCGGCGTCGAGACCTGCTTCGACAGCACCGACGCGGCGGCCGGCGGCACCTGCTCGGACACCGCGTACACCGGCTTCTGCGCCTACCACAGTGGCGTCGTCACCGGCTCGGGCATCAGCCTCTATGCGGACATCCCCTATCCGACCGGATTCGGGGACACCTGTCTCGGCACCGAGGACCCCAACGGATCGATCCCGCTCGACTCGACGCTCTCGATGATCAGCCACGAGCACATGGAGACGATCACCGACCCCGAAGGCAACGCGTGGAGGGACAGCCTCGGCAACGAGATCGGCGACGAGTGCGCCTGGAACTTCGGTCCGCAGTCCGGCCCGAGCGGAGCCCAGTGGAACCAGACCATCGGTCCGGACCACTACGAGCTCCAGCAGGAGTTCTCCAACGAGGACTTCGCGCTCGACACCGCGGCCGGCTGCGCACAGACCCAGGCCGTCCCCACCGCCTCGTTCGCCGTGACCACCGTCCGGCCGGTGCCGGGCACACCGGTGGCGGTCGACGGCACGGCATCCTCGGTCGCCAACGTGGCGAACGGGATCACCGCATGGTCGTGGACCTTCGGGGACGGCGGCAGCGCCACCGGGGCGACGACGACCCACGTGTACGCCGCCCCCGGCGACTACACCGTCACGCTGACGGTGACCGACACCGACGGGTTCACCGGCTCGGTCTCCCACGTGGAGGCCATCGGGACCGGAGTTGCCCCGGTGTTCACGTCGGGGACGCCGCCGGGGTCGGTGTCGGCGGGTGCGCCCTACCGGTTCACGTTCATCGCCGGGGGGAACCCGACGCCGACCTACGGGCTGGCGGGCGCTCCGGGCTGGCTGGGGATCGACAGCGTCAGCGGCGCACTGTCGGGCACGCCTCCCGCGGGAACCACCTCGTTCACCTACTCGGTCACCGCGTCCAACGGTGTGGACCCGTCGGCCACGGCGGGTCCGTTCACGGTCGCCGTCGACGCCTCCGCCCCGACTCCGTCCCCGCCGCCCGCCCCGTCCCCGGTGCCCGGGGACGGCTATTGGCTGGTCGGCTCGGACGGCGGGATCTTCGCATTCGGGTCGGCCGGGTTCCACGGCTCGACGGGGGGGATCCGCCTGCAGCGCCCGGTGCTGGGCATCTCCCCGACGTCCGACCGGCAGGGCTACTGGCTGGTCGCCTCCGACGGCGGCGTGTTCGCCTTCGGTGACGCCGGCTTCTACGGGTCGCTCCCGGGCCTGGGTTTCTCCCCGTCCGGCTCGGGCGGCCGGTCGGCGCTGGCCGCTCCGATCGTGGCCATGGTGCCGTCGACCGACGACGACGGCTACTTCATGGTCGCTTCCGACGGTGGCGTGTTCGCCTTCGGGGACGCCCGCTTCGCCGGGTCGTGCCCCGGGATCGGCGGGTGCGCCGGGACGGCGGTGGCGGTCATGCCCGACGCCAGCGGTGGGGGCTACTGGCTCGTCACGAGCACGGGCAGTGTGTACGCCTTCGGCGACGCCGCCTACCTGGGCTCGCCGGCACCCCGCCCCGTGGCGGTCACCTCGGCGGTCCGCACGCCGGACGGCGGCGGCTACTGGGTCCTCTACGCCGACGGCCGGCTGTCCCCCTTCGGCGACGCCGGCCACTTCGGGGACCCGGCGGGCGCGCTCGGACCCGACCGGGCCACCGCGGTGTTCGCCACGACCGACGGTGGCGGATACTGGGTGGCCACCGCGGCGGGCTCGGTCTTCAACTTCGGCGATGCGCCGGCCGACGGCAGCATGGCCGGCACCCGCCTGAACGCCCCGGTGATCGCCGCCTCCGGCTGGTAGTCCGCCGGTCACCGCCGCCGGGAGTCGTCCGGTCAGTCGCGGCGGCGGGGCTCCGAGTGGTCCCAGTCGGCCAGCAGGGCCCGCAGTGCAGTGAGCAGGATCAGCGGCTGGTCGAGCATGGCGTGGTGGCCGGCTTCGGGCAGCTCGAGCACGGGGGTCACCCGGCCGAGCTCGTCGTACATGAAGCGGCCGATGTCCCGGGTCACCAGCCCGTGCTCGGACCGCAGCAGGGCGAGCCGGCACCGCACGCGCGACAGGTAGGGGAGGGCCACGCTCCGCATCCCCCCGCCGAACTGGGCGAAGACGTCCCGGTCGAACTTCCACTGGTAGCCCCCGTCGGCCGGACGCACTGACCGGTGGGCCACATGGTCCATGACGTAGTCGAGGTAGTGGTCCTGGGCCGGCACCGTCCGGAAGTGGGCGAAGGCGTCCTCCAGGGTCGGGTAGACGCGGGGCCGCCCGAACGCCTCCTTCAGCCGGTAGGAGGCGATCTCGGGGTCGGGCTCGGTGACCGGCGAGTCGCAGACGATGGCGCCGCTCACCCGGTCGGCGTGCCGGGCGGCGGTGCCGATGGTGACGAACCCGCCCATCGAGTGTCCGACCACGACCGGAGGTCCGGCGATCCCACCCGCCTGGGCCACGGCCACGACCTCGTCGGTCCACCGCTCGAGCGAGTACGACGGGCGGTGCCCGCTGTCGCCGTGCCCGGACAGGTCGACGCACACCACCCGGAACTCGTCGGCGAAGGTGGCGGCCACGTGGGTCCACCAGTGGGCGTGCGCACCGCCCCCGTGGACGAACACGAGGCCGCGGGTCCCGGGCTTCCCGAACGTCAGCGCATGGATGGCGCACCCGTCGACGTCGACCACGAGGTCGCCCCGGGGGACGGCCAGGGCCCGGACGAACCACGACGGGGCATCGGCACGCGGCACGTACTCGGGGACGACGTCGGTCACCGGCGGTGCTCCTCGATGGCGTCGGTCACGTCGTGCTCCAGCGGCTCACCGGCGAGGAAGCGCGTGAGGTTGGCGTCGAAGAGGTCGGCCTGGCGTGCGAACCGACCGCCGCCACCCGCCGCGTTGTGCGGGGTGACCCGCACGCTCGGGTGTGTCCAGAACGGGTGGTCGGGAGGCAGCGGCTCGGTGGCGAAGACGTCGAGGACCGCCGCCGCCGGCGTGCCGGTGCCGAGCGCGTCCAGGAGCGCACCCTCGTCGACGAGGGAGCCGCGACCGACGTTGACCAGCACGCTCCGTGGTTTCATCGAGGCCAGGAAGGCGGCGTCCACCATCCCCTCGGTCGTGGCGGTGGCCGGGGCCGACAGGACGACCACGTCCGCCTCGCCCAGCACGTCGGCGAGCCGGTCCGGGGTCACGGTGCGATCGACGGGGTCGCCCGCACCCGGGGTGCGTCGGCACCCGATGACCCGGGCGCCCAGCGCCCGGGCCCGCACGGCCACCGCACTGCCGATGTGACCGAGGCCCACCACCAGCCAGGTGGTGCCGTCGACCTCACGCCAGTCGTGGATGCGCCAGGTGAACTCGGCCTGCTGCCGGCGCCACTCCCCGGCCCCCTGGAACTCGTCGAGCACCGAGCGGAGCACGAATTCGGCGATGGGGAGGCTGTTGACGTGGGCGTTGCAGACGCGCACGCCGCGCCCGGCCAGCAGGCGGAACGCCTCGCTGTCGTAGCCGGCGGCGGGCGACTGGAACCAGCGGAGCGATGGGCACTCCACCAGGAAGCGGAAGAACGCGCCCAGCGGCGCCCCCTCCCGGAACAGGTCCGAGGTGCCCCAGGCCACCTCGGGCCGTGCCTCGGGCCAGGGGACCACCGATCCCGAGCCGTCGAGCAGCGATCCGTCGGACTCCATGGTGAGCCACTCGATGCCGGGACGGTCGAGCCGGTCGCCGAACGAGTCGTGGGCCACCGAGGTGCAGAGGAGGAGCATGGCCCGTTCATTGTGCCAGGGCACTGGAGTGACGACCGCAGGTGGACCGGGGAGCGGGACGTCACCCGTCCCCGGTGCTAGCAAGGGGTCCGTGATCACCACCGAACGCCATGGCCCGGTCGCCCTCGTCGTCCTCGACCGTCCCGGGTCCCGCAACGCCCTGACCGCCGCCATGATCGCCGACCTGGCCACGGCGCTGGCCGACGCCGACGCCGACCGGGACGTGGCCGCCGTCGTGCTGACCGGTCGGGACCCGGCGTTCTGCGCCGGGCTCGACCTGAAGGACCTGGCCCGCACCTACGAGGACGTGGCCGAGGCCCCGCGCGGCGACGGCGACGCGGTGCCGCGGATCGGCCGCGGGCTCACCCCGGAGACGACGAAGCCCCGGATCGGGGCGATCAACGGGCCGGCCGTCACCGGCGGACTCGAGCTGGCCCTGGGCTGCGACTTCCTCATCGCCTCGGAACGGGCGTCGTTCGCCGACACCCATGCCCGGGTCGGCGTGATGCCGGCCGGCGGAATGACCATCCGCCTGCCCGAGCTGATCGGGATCAACCGTGCCCGGCAGATGTCGCTCACCGGTAACTTCGTCGGCGCCACCACGGCCTGCGCCTGGGGTCTGGTGAACGAGGTCGTCCCCCACGACGAGCTCCTCCCACGGTCGTTCGCACTGGCCGGTGCCATCGCCGAGTCCGACCCGGCCGCCATCGCCGAGCTGCGGTCCATGTACGGGGCCCTCGCCCACCGGGGGGACGAGGAGTCCTACCGGGACGAGGCCCGCTGGTCGCGTCGCTGGATGAAGGAACGCTTCGACCCGCGGGCGTTCGAGGCCCGCCGGGACGGGATCATCGAGCGGGGCTCGACCCAACAGGCCTGAACCCCGGCCGGTCCCGGTGGGGATCAGGCGGGCTCGATGCCGGCGCCCTTCAGCATCCGGCGCAGGTCCACGACCATCTGGGTGTCGATGTCGTTGCTGCGTGGAGTGTCGAACGTCTCGGTCTCGGAGCCGAGGGTGATCTTGTAGCGACCCTCGTGTGCCTCCTCCACGTCGGCGACCGCCTCGAGCAGCGACAGGACGTCGTGCCACTGGATGTTGTGGCTGGTCGGGTGGGTGAAGATCTTCTCCACCGTCTTGCGGTGGTGGGCGTCGAGCTTGATCGCGTCGGTCATTGCTGCCTCCATCATGTCGGCTGAGTGCCGCGGACCCATCGTAGGGGAGTGGGGAGACCCCACCCGAACCGGGACCCGGCCCGGGCGCCCACGGCCCGTCCGTGCGAACATGACGTCCATGACCGACACCACGACGACCGGCTCCGCCGCGGCCGACAAGGCCCGGGTCCAGGAGTTCTGGGCCACCCTGTACGCACGGGACTGGGACGGGATCGCCTCGTTCTTCACCGCCGACAGCGAGTACACCGACGTGCCCTCACCGGCGGACGACATCGCCAGGGGTCCCGAGCAGGTGGTCGCCCGGCTGCGGCTCGGCCTCGAGAAGATCTCCGGCTACGAGCACGAGCTCCGGCTCATGGTCGCCGAGGGCGGCACCGTGGTCACCGAGCACGCCGAGACGTGGCACTGGCACACCGGCGAGGTGGTGACGTTGCCCTTCGTGTCCGTCCAGGAGCTGTCGGGCGGCTCGATCATCCGGTGGTGGGACTACTGGGACCTGCCGACCCTGATGAACGCCGCGCCGGCATGGTGGATCGAGGACATCGCCAAGGGGTACACCTGAGCAGCAGGGGGTAGACGGGAGAAGGGCTCCACTGCCCGCCACCCGCCGTCAGAGCACGACCACGGAGCGGAGCACCTCGCCGCGCTCCATGCGGTGGAACGCCTCCTCGACGTCGTCGAGTCCGATGGTCTCGCTGACGAAGCGGTCGAGGTCGAGCCGGCCCTGGAGGTAGAGGTCGACCAGCAGCGGGAAGTCCCGGCTGGGCAGGCAGTCCCCGTACCAGGACGGCTTCAGCCGACCGCCCCGGCCGAAGAAGTCGATCATCGGCAGGTCGATGCGCATGTCCGGCGTGGGCACGCCCACCTGGACCACCGTGCCGGCCAGGTCCCGGGCGTAGAACGCCTGCTCCAGGACCTTGGGGTTCCCGACGGCCTCGATGCAGACGTCGGCCCCGTGGCCACCGGTGAGCGCCTGGACCGCCGCCACCACGTCGCCGGCCGACGCGTCGACCACGGCGGTGGCGCCGAACTGGCGGGCCAGCTTCAGTTTCCGGGGATCGAGGTCGACAGCGATCACGGTCGACGCCCCGGCCAGCACGGCCCCGGCCACCGCGGCGCACCCGACGCCGCCGCACCCGAACACGGCCACCGAATCGCCCGGCCCGACCTCGCCGGTCAGCATGGCCGAACCCAGGCCCGCCATGACCCCGCAGCCGAGCAGGCCCACCGCCTCGGGCCGGGCCGCCGGGTCGACCTTGGTGCACTGGCCGGCCGCCACCAGGGTCTTGTCGGCGAAGGCGCCGATGCCCAGTGCCGGGGACAGCGGCGTCCCGTCGGTCAGCGTCATCTTCTGGGTGGCGTTGTGGGTGGCGAAGCAGTACTGGGGCCGCCCCCGCCGGCACGACCGGCACTCGCCGCAGACGGCGCGCCAGTTGAGGACGACGAAGTCGCCGGGGGCCACGGTGGTGACGTCGGGGCCCACGGCCTCGACGGCGCCGGCGGCCTCGTGACCGAGGAGGAAGGGGAACTCGTCGTTGATGCCGCCTTCCCGGTAGTGGAGGTCGGTGTGGCACACCCCACAGGCCTGGACCCGCACGACGGCCTCCCCGGGACCCGGGTCGGGGACCACGATGGTCACGACACGGACGGGCTCGCCTACGGCTGTCGCCACCACACCTCGGACCTCCGATGCCATGTGCCACTCCTGTCTGTCGTCGGGACGGGACGGGCCCAGTGTGCCATGGCGGCCCCGCGGGGTGGCCCGTGGGGTACCGGGGGACGCGGTCCGGCGGTTCACGGTGGTCCGTGGGCCCGCCGAGCACCCTGCTGGTACCGTGACGGGTCTGGCGGTCGGCGGAACGCCCGGAGGTGGTGCGGTTGACGTTCCCACCCTGGGGACGGAGGAGCGGAGTTCGTGGCAGACGACGTCAGCGGTGTGGATGTTGCCGGGGGGCAGGGTGATGGTCGGCGCGAGGAGATGCTGCGCGCCGCCCTCGACGTCATCGCCGAGCGCGGCTTCGCCGACACCCGGATCGCCGACGTGGCCGAGCGCGCCGGAACCAGCCCGGCGCTGGTCATCTACTACTTCCAGACCAAGGACAACCTCCTGACCGAGGCGGTGCGCCTGGCGGAGGACCTCTGGTACGACTTCGGCTACCAGCGCATGTCCGCCGTCGTCGGGGCGGCCGCCCGCCTCGAGGAGATGATCTCGACCAACTTCACCCCGCCGGACGAGGTCGGCTTCCCCGACCTGGGGGCGCTGTGGGTCGACCTGTGGGCCCGGTCGCTGCGGCACGCCGAGGTGGCCCGGGTCCGCGAGGAGTTCGACGCCCGGTGGCGCCAGGTGATCGCCGAGGTCGTCGCCGACGGCCAGTCGGCGGGCGAGTTCGCCGACATCGACCGGGTGGAGTTCGCCACCGCGCTGTCGGCCCTGCTCGACGGGCTCAGCGTGCAGCTCGTCCTGGGCGACCCGGCCCTCGACCCTCCCGCCGCGGTCCGGATCGCCATGGGCTTCGCCGCCGGCCGGCTCGGGTTCCACTGGTCGTCGGCCGCCGACGTGGTGGCCTGACCGGCCCCGGTCCCCGGGCCAGGCGGGCCCGGCGCGTTCCGGATCCCCTCAGGCGGTCGTCGCCAGGATGTCGGCGATGAGCTCGACGGTTGTGTCCGGGTGAAGCAGGGCCAGGCGGCCGACCGGCTCGTCCTCCCAGGTCGTGTGCATGACGAAGCCGATCTGCTCGGCCAGCAGCCGGTCCGACCACGCCTCGTAGTCCGCCTTGGCCCAGCCGGCCCTCCGGAACAGGAGCACCGACAGTTCGGGCCGGCGGACCAGCTCGAGATGGGGTGTCGCCTCGATCAGGTCGGCAACCTCCTGGGTCACGGCCAGCACGGTCTCCACGGCGTCACGGTAGGCGTCGGTGCCGTTGACGGCGAGGGAGAACCACAGGGGCATGCCCCGGGCCCGGCGGGTCAGGTGGTAGGCGTAGTCGCTGGGGTTCCACTCCTCGGGCGCATCGGTGTGGAGGACCTCGAGGTACGAGGCGTCCTGGGAGTGGACGGCCTTGGCCAGACGGGGCTCCCGGTAGAGGAGCGCGGCACAGTCGAAGGGGGCGAACAGCCACTTGTGCGGGTCCACGACGAACGAGTCGACCCGCTCGATCCCGTCGAACCGCCGGCGCACCGACGGCGCGAACAGGGCGGCCGCGCCGTAGGCGCCGTCGACGTGGAACCAGAGCCTGCGCTCCTCGGCCACGTCGGCCACGCCGGCGAGGTCGTCGATGATGCCGGCGTTGGTGGTTCCGGCCGTGGCCACCACCGCGATGACGTCGTCGCCCCGGGGGTGGGTGGCCAGTGCGGCGCGCAGTGCGTGCCCGGTGAGTCGGTGGTCCTCCACCGGCACCAGGAGCGGCTCGACGCCCAGCACGTGCAGTGCCTTGCCCACCGACGAGTGCGCCTCCTCGCTGATGGCGACCACCGGCTGCTCGGGCAGGAGGTCCCCCATCCGGTAGGCGGCGGTGTCCCGGCCCACCATGAGGCCGGACAGGTTGCCGGCCGAGCCCCCGGCCACGAAGCACCCGCCCGCCCCCTCGGGCAGCCCGGCCAGGTCGGACAGGACGCGGAGCGCCTGGTTCTCGGCGGCCACCGGCCCGGCCGCCTCGATCCACGACGTGCCGTGGAGCGAGGAGCAGGCGACCACCATGTCGAACAGGAGTGCGGCCTTGGTGGGCGCCGCCGGGATGAAGGCCAGGAACTTCGGGCTGTCACACGACACCACGGCTGTGGCCAGGGTCTTGTCGAACACCTCCATGACCAGGGCCGGGTCGATGCCGCCCTCGGTCATCAGGCCCTCGAGACTGGCGGCCAGCGACTCGTTGACGGCTCCCCCGAAGTCGAGAGGGACCGGGTCGAGGGAGAGCCGCCACCGGCAGTAGTCGAAGATGAGGTCGGTCAGCTGCTCGTCGTAGACGAACATCGGATTGCGCATGGAGGTCCGTTCTGGTCGGGTTGGCCCTCCATGATCGCAGACGGGGGCCCGCAGATCCGGGCCGCCCTCCGGGGCGGAGCCCCGGATCGCCGCCCCCGATCAGGGGGTCCGACGGTGCACCGATACGGCGTAGTCGCCCGCCGGGTCGAACGGGTCACCGGCCCAGGTCGACCAGCGGGAGACGGGCTCGAGCCCGGCCGCCCGGCAGTCCTCGTCGTACCGCGACACCGGGTAGCCGCGGCCCAGCTGGAACCCGGCCACCAGGATCCCGCCGGGGCCCAGGTGCCGGGCACACCCGGCGACCAGCTCGGCCTGTGTGCCGTCGGGTGTGAACAGGGGCACGTTGCCGGCCATGACGACCAGGGGGAACGTCCGACCGAGGTCGGCCGAGGCCACGTCGCCCACGTGGAACTCGATGGCCGGCGACACCGCCCGGGCGGTGTCGATCATCGACGGGTCCCGGTCGATGCCGACCACCTCGATGCCCCGGCGGTGGAGCTCGGCGGCCACCCGCCCGGTGCCGCACCCGGCATCGAGCACCGCGGCCGGTGCGAATCCGGCCACGAAGTCGGCCTCGCCGTGGACGTCGACGCCGGACCGGGCCAGCTCGTCGAAGCGCCGCTGGTAGGCCTCGCCATCCCACCCGGTCGCCCCGGGGGACCCGCCGCCGGTGGTCAGCGGTCGGCCCCTGCGGCGTGCCCGCCGAGGCGTGCCGCGCCTCCCGCGTCGAGCAGTTCGCAGGCGTCCCGGACCGGGCCGGTCGGCGAGGTCACGGCCGCCAGGGCACGACCCCCCGGGCTGCGGGTCGGGGGGAGGTCGGTCGACAGGAGCACCAGTGGGCCGAGGTCTCCGCGCCCGGGGTCGGCGAGCCGGGCCTCGTGGAGCACGGTGGCCACACCGAGGGCCCGCCACAGGACATCGGCCCGACGGAGCCCGGGCCGGGTGGCCGAGTACGCCCCGGCGAGTAGGAACAACCAGGTCCCCCCGCGTGCGTCACGGGCCCGGAAGTCGGCGGCCACACCCAGGTCGCCGAGTGCCGGGGCGCGCTCGACGGCGGTGAACCCGGCCTCGGCCAGCATCCGTTCGGCGACGTCCCGGGCCTTCCATCCGAGGGCCACGGGGTCGTCGTCCCCGGTGACGTCCCGGGCCCGTCCGGGCGCCACGGTGATCCGGCGTCCCACCGGGGCCGCGGCACGGACCTCGGCGATGCGCCGCTCGGCCAGCGACACGTACCCGTGGTCGGTGTCGAAACCCACGTAGTGGCGCTCGGTCCGGACGGCAGCCAACGCCGTGGAGCCCGACCCCATGAACGGGTCGAGCACGAGATCGCCGCGGTAGGTGTAGAGCTCGATGAGCCGACGGGGAAGCTCCACCGGGAACGGGGCCGGGTGGCCGACCCGGGTGGCCGACTCCGCCGGCATGTCCCAGATGTCGGTGGTGGCGTCCACGAACTCGTCCATCGTCATGGTGCCCTCATGGGGCAGTCCGGTCCGGGCCCGCTCCTCGGCGGGGACGGCACGGTCGAAGCGGCCCTTCGAGGCCACGACGATCCGCTCCGACACGTCGCGCAGGACCGGGTTGCCCGGCCGCTGGTACGTGCCCCAGGCGCACGAGCCCCCGGCGGCGTGGCTCTTCTGCCAGACGATCTCGCCCCGCAGTAGGAAGCCGAGCCCCTCCAGGATGTCGATGACGTCGCGGGCGAGCGAGCGGTAGGGCTTCCGTCCGAGGTTGGCCACGTTGACGGCGATCCGGCCGCCCGGTTCGAGCTTGGCGAAGCACTGGGCGAACACGTCGTGCAGCATGCCGAGGTACTCGGCGAAGTCGGCCGGAACGTGACCGACACCCATGGCCTGCTCGTACTCCTTGCCGGCGAAGTAGGGGGGTGAGGTGACCACCAGTGCCACCGAGTCGTCGGCGACCGCGCCGTGGGCATCCATGTCCCGGGCGTCGCCCACCCACAGGGTGTCCACGGCCGCGGGCCGCCGGACGGTGTCGTCGTCGGACAGCCGGGGAGGGGTGAAGCGGGCGTAGAAGTCGGAGGCGTCGTGGCCCTCGCGCCGCCCCACGCCGAATGCCGAGGTCGTCGTGGCCCGCCGGCGTCCGGCCGGACCGGCGGCGTCGTCGGGCGCCGCCAGGGGGACGGTGGCTGGGCGTGCTCCCATCGACCGGAGGCTACCGGCGCGTCCCGCCGGGATCAGGGATGGGAGCCCGGTCGAACGGCCCGGTGGGGTGACGGCCGGTGTGGCGGGCGTCAGCCGGAGGTGAGGTGGGCGGCGACCGACTCGCCCACCACCACGCAGGACGCCAGCGACCGGCACGACACCCCGGTGAGGGGCAGCGGGACGTCGGCCACGGCGGCCTGTCGCCATCCGCCGGATCCGGCCCCGGCCGATCCGGTGAGCACGACCAGTCCGGCCTCGGGTGCGGAGGCGACCGTGCTCCCCACCGCGACGCACGGGCCGGCGCCGCACGACACGGCCTGCAGCGCCGCGCTGGTGGCGGTCACCGCGGCCGACGTCCAGGTGGCTCCACCGGACGTCGTGGTGAGCGCCAGGCCCTGGCCCGAACGGGTGGCTCCCGCCACGGTCGCCGTGGTCCCGACGGCGGCGCAGTCCACGGCGTCGGCCGCACGACCGGTGGTCGATGCCGAGCCGCCGGCCCCCGTGCCCACCGTGCACCCGATACCGCGCAGGACGCCGGTCCCGGTCGGGACGGTCTGCAGCACCCAGGTGGCCCCGCCGTCGGCCGTGGCCGCCACCGCCCCGGTGGCATGGCCCACGTCGACCGGGCTGGTCACCGTGGCCCAGCAGTGCGTGGCGTCGGTGCACGAGAGTCCGGTGGCCGTCGCCACCGTCGTGGGCAGCGCCCCCCCGGTCGTCCAGGGCGAGCCCGTGCCGCCGGCGGTCAGGGTCGTCACCCGCCCGGCGACGTCGGCCAGTGCCGTGCACGCCTTCGGGGTGGGACAGGCCACCGCGGTCACGTCGGTGGTGCCGCTGGGCACGGGCTGCAGCGTCCAGGTGGCGCCGCCGTTCTGGGTGGTCAGCACGGCGCCGGGACCGGCGCCCGCGGTCCCCACCTGGCCCACGGCCGTGCACGCCCGGGTGGTCGGGCAGGCGATCCCGGAGAGGTAGCCGACCGTCGCCGGCACCGACTGGACGGTCCACGAGGTACCGCCGTCCGCGGTGGCCGCGACGGCGGCCGTGGCCGGGACCTTGGCCGTGCCCACGGTGGACCCGACGGCCCAGCACCGGGAATCCGACGGGCAGTCGACACTCTGGAGCGTCTGGATCCCGGCGGGCAGCGCCGTGGTGGAGAAGGCGCCCTGGAACGGCGCCAGTGCCTGGGTCGGCGCCGTGGTGCCCCCACCCGACGTCGGGGAGCCACCCGTGCCGCATGCGGCCGTGGCCAGCGCGGTCACCAGGGCCACCGCCGCGGCCGTCCGCCGACGGGTCCCCCCGGGTCCGGACTGGACTCCTGCGACAGGCACTGCGCTTCCCTCTCCGCCCGGTACCGCGATCGCGTGCGCCACCTGTGGCGCGGCCCGGGCCCCGAAGATACTGCCACGACCGGGGGTTCCGGCCGGCGATGACGGCTCAGCCGGACAGGTCCCGATTACCGTACGTCCGTGGCTGCAGCGTGCTTCCCGAACAGACCGCCGCCGGCCAGCCGGTCGGACCGGTGAACGTCGTCGACATCATCGTCATCGTCGTCGCGCTGCTCGCCGCGTACCAGGGTGCACGGGTCGGCGCCGTCGTGCAGGTCTGCGCCATCGTCGGCTTCTTCGCCGGCCTCTACCTCGGCGCCCTCCTGGCCTCGGTCACGGTGCGGTGGGCCCAGGGGCCGACGGCACGGACGGCGGTGGCGCTGTCGACCATGGTGGCCGTGGCCTTCGCCCTGGGCATGACCGGCCGTGTCCTCGGGGGGATGCTGACCACCCGTGTCCGACCCGGCCTCGTGCGGTCGGCGGACGCCGTACTCGGTACGTTCGTCGCCGTGGCGGCGGCCCTGGTTACCTTCTGGCTGCTGGCCAGCACACTGGTCAACAGCTCGTCGGTGGCCATCGACTCGTCGATCCTGCAGTCCCGGGTGATCAACGGCCTCGACCGGGTGCTGCCCGCCCCCCCGTCGGTGTTCTCCCAGGCACAGGGGTTCCTCACCGCGGAGGGGTTCCCCCCGGTGTTCGCCGCGCTGGCCCCGGCCTCGGCCCGCCCGGTGGCGCTCCCCTCGGACAGCCAGCTGCGGAGCGCCGTACTGGCGGCCCAGGCGTCCACGGTGAAGGTCGAGGGCTACGGGTGCGGCGTCCTCCAGGAGGGGTCCGGCTTCGTGGCGGCTCCGGGCCTGGTGGTGACCAACGCACACGTCGTGGCCGGGATCCCCCAGCCACTGGTCCAGGACGGGACCACGGTCCGGACCACGAAGGTCGTGCTCTTCGACCCGACCTTCGACCTGGCCGTGCTGCGCGTCTCCGGCCTCACCGCCCCGGTGCTGCCACTCGACCCGACGACGGTCGACCGGGGGACGCAGGCCGCCGTGCTCGGCTATCCGGAGGGCGGACCGTTCACCGTCGACGCCGCCGGGGTGATGGCGTTGTTCGAGGCCCAGGGACGGGACATCTACGGCCGGGCGCTGACGGTCCGCAACGTCTACGAGATCGACGCGCTGGTCCGCCCCGGCAACTCGGGTGGTCCGCTGGTGATGCCGGACGGGCAGGTGGTCGGCGTCGTCTTCTCGCGGTCCACGGTCGATGCCTCGGTCGGCTACGCCCTCACCTCGCCCGACGTGCTGACCCGGGTGGCGCAGGCGGTCCCGGTGGCGACGGCCGTCGGCACCGGGGCGTGCACCGCGTCCTGACCGGTCCGGCCCCGCACCGGGGTTCGGGTGGTCCCCGGCACAGGAACCGGCCCCTACGGGGTGCGGCGGAGTAGAACTGTGGCCGTGGCGCTCCCCATCGAGGACTACGGGATCATCGGCGACCTGCATACGGCCGCCCTGGTGGGCCGGGACGGATCCATCGACTGGCTCTGCCTCCCCCGCTTCGATTCGGGGGCCTGCTTCGCCCGACTGCTCGGGACCGAGGACCACGGCTCATGGAAGCTGGCGCCCAAGGGCGAGGTGCGGGCATCCCACCGGCACTACCGGGGGGAGACCCTGGTGCTGGAGTCGGAGTTCGTCACCGACGAGGGGACGGTACGGGTGGTCGACTGCATGCCGATCCGGCAGCGCAATCCCGAGGTGGTCCGTCTGGTGGAGGGCGTGCGGGGCAAGGTCACCATGGAGATGCGGCTGACCATCCGCTTCGAGTACGGACAGGTGGTCCCCTGGGTGCGGAGGAACGACGGCACGTTGACAGCGGTGGCCGGGCCGGACGCGCTGTCGCTGTGGACCACGGTGCCGACCCACGGCAGCGACCTGTCCACGGTGGCCGAGTTCACCGTGTCCGAAGGGCAGACCGTCCCGTTCTCGCTGGCGTGGTACCCGGCCAACGAGTCGCCCCCACGGCCGATCGACGCCGTCTACGCCATCGAGGACACCCAGCAGTGGTGGGAGGAATGGGTGTCCCAGTGCACCTATGAGGGCGAGTTCCGCGATGCCGTGGTCCGCTCGCTCATCACGCTCAAGGCGCTGACCTACGAGCCGACCGGCGGCATCGTGGCCGCCCCGACGACCTCGCTGCCCGAGACGCTCGGCGGGGGGCGCAATTGGGACTACCGGTACTGCTGGCTGCGCGACGCGACGCTCACCCTGGAGTCACTCATGCGCGGCGGCTTCTACCAGGAGGCGATGGCCTGGCGGAGCTGGCTGCTACGGGCCACGGCCGGGGACCCGTCCCAGCTGCAGATCATGTACGGGGCGGCCGGGGAGCGCCGCCTCGACGAGTGGGAGGTCGACTGGCTCCCGGGCTACGAGGGGGCGCAGCCGGTCCGGATCGGCAACGCGGCGGCCGGGCAGTTCCAGCTCGACGTCTACGGCGAGGTCCTGTCTGCGCTGTACGAGTCGGTCCAACCGGACGACCCCGAGGGTGACGCGGCGTGGGAGCTGCAGCTGTCACTCCTGTCGTTCCTGGAGGAAGGATGGCGGGATCCGGACGACGGCATCTGGGAGGTCCGGGGGCCGCGTCGCCACTTCACCCACTCCAAGGTCATGGCCTGGGTGGCGTTCGACAGCGCGGTCAAGACGGTCGAGGTCCACCACCTGCCGGGTCCGGTCGAGCGCTGGCGGGAGATCCGCCAGGAGATCCACGACCAGGTGTGCGACCAGGGGTTCAATGTGTCCACGGGGTCGTTCACCCAGTACTACGGGTCCGACCGCCTCGATGCGAGCCTGCTGATGATCCCGCTCGTCGGGTTCCTCCCGGCCACCGACCCCCGGGTGCGGGCGACCATCGAGGCCATCGAACGGGACCTGGTCGAAGGGGACTTCGTCCTCCGCTACCGGACCGCCGACTCGGGTGAGGTCGACGGTCTGGTCGGTCACGAGGGGGCGTTCCTGGCCTGCTCGTTCTGGTTGGCCGACTGCCTGGCCCTGCTCGGACGCAGCCACGACGCCCGTCAGCTCCTCGACCGCCTGCTCGACCTGCGCAACGACCTCGGTCTCCTGTCCGAGGAGTACGACCCGGTCGCCGGCCGCCTCGTAGGAAACTTCCCGCAGGCGTTCTCGCACGTGTCGCTGGTCAACTCGGCCGCCAAGATCAGCGGGAACAGCAAGCCGAGCGCCGAGCACGTCTTCCGCGGTCTCGCCCGCCAGGCGATGGGCGGGTTCCGTCCGACGAACACGGTCCGGCGCCACATGACGACGGGTGCGGTGGCGCCCGTACTGCGCGACCTGATCGGCCGGCCGGGCGTGCGTCCGGACCCCGGTCCGGGTCGGACCGAACTGTCGAGGCCGACGAAGTCCCGGTCGGTCAGGCGGCAGGTCCCGAAGAAGGTCGCGCCGAAGAAGGCGGCACCCAAGAAGGCGGCCGCCAGCAAGGGTGCATCCAAGAAGGCGGCACCCAAGAAGGCGGCGCCGACCGCGCCGGCGACGCCGAAGAAGGCGGCAAAGAATCGGGCGGCGGCCAGGAAGGCGGCGCCGAAGCGGGTGGCCGCCAAGAAGGCTGCACCGAGGAAGGCCGCCGCGCCCAGACGCACGGGGCGGTGAGTTCGAGGCGATGAGCGGCGTCCACCACCACGACCCGTCGGGCCACACCTACGACGACGGGTCCATCCCACCCCCGCCCACCGGGACCAGGATCGCCGAGGGTGTGCTCGAACTCGACACCCTGCTGGGCGGATGGGAGCGGGTCACCGCCGGCTACCTGATCGAGGGCGACGCACCCGTCCTCGTCGAGACGGGGAGCCAGAGCTCGGTCCCGGCCCTCCTCGCCCACCTCGACCGGCTGGGCCTCGGACCCGAGGACCTGGCCGGTGTGGTGGTGACCCATATCCACCTCGACCATGCCGGTGGCGTGGGCGACGTGGCCCGGGCGTTTCCGAAGGCCACCGTCTACGTCCACCCCAAGGGTGCCCGCCACCTGGCCGATCCCACCCGGCTGGTCGACTCGGCGGCCCGCGTCTACGGCCCCCTCCTGGACTCCCTCTACGGCCGGCTCGACCCCACCCCGTCGGAGCGCATCCACGTCCTGGAGGACGGAGAGGAGGTCCGTGTCAGCTCCAACCGGTTCCTGACGGCAGTCGACTCGCCCGGACACGCCAAGCACCACCTGGGACTGCACGACAGCTGGAGCGGCACCATGTTCGTCGGCGACGCCGTCGGCGTGAAGCTCCCCGACGGCGGTGTGCTCCGACCGTCGACACCGCCGCCCGACTTCGACCTCGACCTCGCCCTCGAGTCCCTGGGCAGGTTCGCGGCGCGGCGGCCGACCGGGCTGGCCCTGGCGCACTACGGGCTGCTGGCCGACCCGCTCGACGTCCTGGACGAGGCCGACGGGACGCTTCGGCAGTGGGCGGCCGTCGCCGCGGCGGCATTCCGCAGCGGCGGGGACATCGCCGCGGCCCTGTCATCGACGTTCGCGTCGGACCTCGACGGGGTACCCGAGGCACACCGGGAGAAGCTCGAGGTGATGAACGGAGTGCACTCCAACGCCGCCGGCCTGCAGCGCTGGCTGGCCCGGCGCACTCCCGCCGACGGCACCGCCGCACCGGACCCCTGACCCCGGACCGCCGATCCCGGACCGTGCCGGCCCATCACGGAAACCGCTCGTGCGCCCCGGGGGACTCGAACCACCCAACCTCCGGATTAAGAATCCGGTGCTCCACCGTTGAGCTAGGGGCGCGGAGCCAGCTTAAGCCTCCGCCGGTGCCCGGGTGGACCAGCGGCCGGGGTGGGCACGGGGACCTCTCCTAAGATGACGGCTCCGCGGCGGTCTCCGTCACCGACTGCGGGATCCCCCGGAACGAGGAACCAGCCGTGACTAACGAGACCGACCCGGCGTCCGAGGACGCCGCAGCCCCGACACTCGAAGCCCTCATCGCCGAGCGTCGGCGGAAGCGCACGGACCTGGCCGATCAGGGGATCGACCCCTACCCGGCGCGGTTCGACCGGACGGCTCTGGCCGGGGACCTCCACGAGCGCCATGCCGGGCTCGAGCCCGACACCCGCACCGGCGAGCACGTGCGCCTGGCCGGACGGGTCACCGCCGTGCGGGACCACGGCAAGCTCGCCTTCGTCACGCTGGCCGACATGTCGGGCTCGATCCAGCTGCTGCTCCAGGCGGCGGCACTGACCGGCCAGGCCACCGCCGTGCAGGCGGCGCTCGACCTCGGCGACTGGATCGGCGCCGAGGGTGAGGTCATCACCAGCCGCCGGGGTGAGCTCTCGGTCGACGCCACCGAGCTGTGGCTCCTGTCCAAGGCGCTGCGGCCACTGCCCGACAAGTGGCACGGACTGACCGAGACGGACACCCGCTACCGCCAGCGCGAGGTCGACCTGCTGGCCAATCCCGACAGCCGCCGGGTGTTCGAGATCCGGTTCGCGGCCATCGCCGCCATGCGACGGCTCCTGGAGGCCGAGCACTTCGTCGAGGTGGAGACGCCGATCCTCCAGCCCCAGGCCGGTGGGGCCATCGCCCGCCCCTTCTTCACCCACGCCAACGCCCTCGACATCGACCTGAGCCTGCGCATCGCCCCCGAGCTCTACCTGAAGCGCCTGGTGGTCGGCGGGTTCGAGCGCGTCTTCGAGATCGCCCGGAACTTCCGGAACGAGGGCGTCTCCACCCGGCACAGCCCGGAGTTCACCGCCCTCGAGGCCTACCGTGCCTTCGGCGACCTGACCGACGGCATGGATCTGACCGAGGCACTTGTGCTGGCGGCGGCCGAGGCCGCCACCGGCCGCACCACCTTCGCCGCCGGCGACGCCGAGATCGACCTGGCCGGACCGTGGCCCCGGCGCCAGCTGCTGGACCTGCTCGGGGAGCGCCTCGGCCGCCGGGTCCACCCGACCGATCCGGTCGGGGAGCTGCGTGCCGTGTGCGAGGAACACGGGGTCACCCCGCTGCCCGAGTGGGGCCCCGGCAAGCTGGTCTTCGAGCTGTACGACCAGGTGCTCCTGCCCGGTCTCGTCGACCCGCTGTTCGTGGTCGGCTTCCCGGTCGAGGTGTCGCCGCTGGCCCGCCACACGGCCGACGACCCGACGATGGCCGACCGGTTCGAGCTGTGCGTCGTGGGCCGGGAGTTCGCCAACGGCTACAGCGAGCTCAACGTGCCCGAGGAGCAGGCCGAGCGGTTCGAGTTCAGCGCCGCGGCCAAGGCGGGGGGCGACGCCGAGGCCCATCCGGCCGACCAGGCCTTCGTGCGGGCGCTCGAGTACGGACTTCCCCCCACCTCGGGCATCGGGATCGGCATCGACCGGCTGATCATGCTGCTGGCCGAGGTGGACGCCATCCGGGACGTGATCCTCTTTCCGATGCTCCGGCCCGAGTCCGCCGACTGAGCCGTCCCACCGGACGGGGTGACCGGACCGGAGCCCGATCCCGGTAGAACGGCGCCGTACGCCCGACGGCGCCGGCCGGCGCTGACCCTCCGGAGGCTTCCATGACCACCCTCGAGCAGTCCCACGACACGACCGACCGCCCGGTCGGCGGGGGCCGGCCGGCCCGGGACAGTGCCCTCGCCCGCCTGGCGGGCTGGTGCCACGACCACCGCTGGTGGGTCCTGGTGATCTGGGTCGTCGCCCTGGTCGGTGTCAACGTCGGCGCCCAGGCCCTGGGGAGCAATTTCTCCAACAACCTGTCGGGCGGGACCCAGTCGGCGCAGCAGATCCTCGACTCGCAGTTCCCCGCCTTCTCCGGCAGCCCGGCCCAGGTGGTGGTCACCACGTCCGCGCCGTTCACGGACCCCGCCAACCAGGCGCGCACGGAGCGGCTCGTGGCGGCGCTGGCACCGCTCCCGCACGTGGCCAAGGTGACCAGCCCGTTCTCCCCCCAGGGGGCGGCCCAGATCTCGAGCGACGGCCACATCGGATTCGTACGGGTGGACTTCGACGAAGCGGCCGGGAACCTGCCCACGGCCTCCATCCAGAAGGTCATCGACGCCGCCCGGTCCTTCGAGGCCCCGGGCTACCACGTGGCCCTCGGCGGACTGGCCATCAGCCTCGTGGCCGGGGCGAAGCCCGGCCCGGCCGAGGGGATCGGCATCCTGGCCGCCATCGTCATCATGCTGCTGGCCTTCGGCTCGGTCGTGGCCATGGGCCTCCCCATCATCACGGCCCTGTTCGGCATCGCCGTGGCCTTCGCCGTCCTCGACCTGCTCTCGCACGTGGTGACCACGCCCATCTTCGCCCCCGAGATCATGGCGATGATCGGTCTCGGCGTCGGCATCGACTACGCCCTGTTCGTGGTGACCCGGTACCGCCAGGGACTGGCCGAGGGTCGGGAGCCCCGCGACGCCGTCGCCGTGTCCCTCGCCACCTCGGGGCGTGCCGTGGTGTTCGCCGGGTCCACGGTGATCCTGTCGCTGCTCGGGCTGTTTCTGCTCCAGCTGCCCTTCATGCGGGGTCTGGCCATCGGGGCCATCTCCGCCGTGGTGCTGGTCATGCTGGCCGCGCTGACCCTGCTGCCGGCCATGCTCGGCTTCGCCGGACGCGCCATCGACAAGCTGGCCATCCCCGGGCTCCTCCAGAGCGGTGCGGAGCCGTCCGAACGCGGCTTCTGGTACCGGTGGAGCCGGACCGTCCAACGTCATCCGGTGGTGGCCGGAAGTGCCGCCGTCCTGGTGCTGCTGTGTCTGGCCATCCCGATGTTCCAGATGCGCCAGGCCTTCACCGATGCCGGCAACGACCCGCCGGCCACCACGACCCGACAGGCCTTCGACGCGTTGGCCACCGGGTTCGGTCCCGGGTTCAACGGGCCCCTGGTCGTCGCCGCCACCGTGCCGACCGGCCAGCAGGCGACGGTCGAGCACCTCGACGCCGCGGTTCGGGCCACCCCTGGCGTGGCCTACGTGTCGCCGGCGCAGCTGAACGAGGCCGGCACGGCCGCCGTCATCGTGGCGTACCCGACCACCGATCCGCAGGCGGCCCAGACCGAGGCCCTGGTGCACCACCTCCGCGACGAGGTGATCCCGTCGGCGACCGCCGGCTCCGGCGTGCAGGCCTACGTCGGCGGGGAGACCGCGGGGTCGGTCGACGCGGCCACCTACCTGTCCAACCGGCTCCCGTGGGTCATCGGCGTCGTCCTGCTGCTGTCCTTCCTGCTCCTGATGGCCGTGTTCCGGTCGCTGGCCATCCCGCTGAAGGCGGTCGTCGTCAACCTGCTGTCGGTGGCGGCGTCCTACGGGGTGATCGTGGCCGTGTTCCAGTGGGGGTGGCTGGGCGGGTTCTTCGGCATCGGGGCCACCTCGCCGATCGACCCGTGGATCCCCCTGATGATGTTCACCATCCTGTTCGGCCTGTCCATGGACTACGAGGTCTTCCTGCTGTCACGGATCCGCGAGGAGTGGCGGCTCACCGGCGACAACTCGACGGCCGTGGCCGACGGGCTGGCCAAGACGGCCCGGGTGATCACGGCGGCCGCGGCCATCATGATCTTCGTCTTCGGGTCCTTCGTGTTCGGCGACCCGCTCCATGTGCTCAAGGTGTTCGGGCTCGGTCTGGCCTCGGCCATCCTCATCGACGCCACGCTGGTCCGGATGGTCCTGGTGCCCTCCGTCATGGAGCTGCTGGGCGACTCCAACTGGTGGATGCCGAAGTGGCTCGACCGGATCGTGCCCAACCTGGGCGTCGAGGTCGACGTGGAGCCCCCGGCACCGGCCGTCGCACCTGGTCCCGTCGACGGACTCCCGATCAATGCGAAGACCCCGTGAACCAGGTTCACGGGGTCTCGCCGTGTCCGTGATGTCTCGCGACACCACACGGGCGGAAGGGGGGGGATTCGAACCCCCGGAGGCTTTCACCTCACACGCTTTCGAGGCGTGCGCATTAGTCCGCTCTGCCACCCTTCCGCCGGCGAGTGTAACGGAGCACGGAGCGGGTCCCGGACGGGCCGCCATCGCTGCGGGCCCCGACCTGCGCCGTGCCGCCCCGCCCGCCGCCCCGCCGTGGCCGCCGTCAGTGGCCGGCTTCGGCCGACGCCTGGTGGCCACCCCTGGGCACGGTTCTGGTGAGACAGGTATATCGGTAAGTCTCAGGTCCCGTCGGCTGCACCCCACCGCCCGCCAACGTCGGCATTGACCCTTCTCCGGACGTCCGAAGATGCTGGATCCATGGCCGGGACGGGGTACCCGACATCCGGGCACTCCCGCGCAGTAGGGTCGTGCATTCGGACAACAGGCCCGGGCTGATGGGGGAGTCATACAGCAGGTCGGGTTTCGACAGCTTGGGGGAAGAATGACAGGAACGTCCCGGAAGACCCGTCTGGCCGCGATGGGCGCCGTGCTGCTGCTGGCCACGACGGCGATGGCCTGCAGCTCGACCAACTCGGCGTCGACGACGACGACCGCATCGGGCGCCAGCAGCTCCACCGGCTCGTCGAAGATCCCGGCCAGCGCCTACTCCGACCACACCGGCATCACTTCCAACTCAGTCACCGTGGCCAACGTCTCCACCCTCTCGCTCGGCGGGCTCTTCAAGGGCGCCGATGTCGGCGCCCAGGCCTATGCCGACTACGTCAACTCCACCGGCGGCGTCAACGGCCGCAAGATCATCATCGACGGGGCCGACGACCAGTTCAGCGGGGCCACCAACAAGCAGGCCACGCAGAACGCGGTCACCAACGACTTCGCGCTGGTGGGCAGCTTCTCGCTCGAGGACAGCTACGGCGGCGCCGTCCTGGCCGCCAACCCGGGGATGCCGGACATCTCGAACGTGCTCGACACCACGACCGGCTCGCTCCCCAACGTGTACAGCGCGGTCCCGCTCAACGGCGGCTGGCAGGAGGGCCCGCTCCAGTACTTCAAGCAGAAGTTCCCGACCGACGTGACCGCCGTCGGCACCATGGTGGCCTCGCTCCCCTCGGCCCAGACCGACTGGGCGGGCGAGAAGTACGTCATGCAGAAGATCGGCTACAAGATCGCCTACGAGGCGAACTACGGGGTCGCCCAGACCGACTTCACGTCCAACGTGATCGCCATGAAGAACGCCGGGGTCAAGATCCTCTTCGTCGACTCGATGGCGGAGTCCTACGCCTCGGCGCTGCTGAAGAACCTGGTCCAGCAGAACTTCCATCCCGTCGTCGTCCTGGGCGCCGCCACCTACACCCCGAAGCTCGTGCCCGACTCGGGCGGTGCTTCGGCCGTCGACGGCTCCTACTTCCAGATGTCGACCACCCTCTACGAAGGCCAGGACGCCTCGCAGGTACCGGCCGTGGCGAGCTTCCTGCACTGGGTCAACGTGGCCTCACCGGGCTTCGCCCCCGACCTCTTCACCCTCTACGGCTGGCTGTCGGCCCAGCTGTTCGCCCAGGCCCTCCAGAACGCCGGCTCCAACCCGAGCCGCGGGTCGTTGCTCGCCCAGCTGGGCAAGATCACCTCGTTCGACGGCAACCACATCATCGGGCCCAACAACCCGGCCGCCAAGACGGTCGGCAACTGCTACCTCGTCGGCCAGGTCGCCAACGGGGACTTCCAGCGACTCGACGACCCGCCGGTGAGCGGCAGCACCCACGGTTTCCGCTGCGACTACTCGTACGTCACGCCGCCCGCCGGCTGACCCGTCCGACCCACGGTAGGGGATCGGCCCGTCGAGGGCAGGCCCCTACCGGACGGCGGTGGTGACGCCGTAGCGCCGGGTGTACCCGGCGAACTCCTCGGCCAGGCCGGCGTAGGTCCATCCGAAGTCGGTCGGGTCGTAGACGTGCCGGCCGAAGGCGTCCTGGGGCCGCTGCTCGAGGAACGCCCGCATCCGCCGGGCGTGCAGGTCGCTCACCTCCTCGTCGAATGCGGCGTACAGACCGCGGACGGCGCCGACCGGATCGGCCAGCAGCTCCTCGTAGTGCAGGTGCCGGCACCAGCCCGGCCCCGTCCGCTCGTCGTAGGCCGTGGCCGACCCGATGGCGAACGCACACTTGCGCTTCCACTCCTCGGCCGCCGGCCGGGGGTCGGTCCGCGACGTCAGGGGCCGCTGCCCACCGTTGGCCAGGCTGGCCAGCGAAGTCACCACCGGTCCGGGATCTCGGTGGGTCCACACGATGCGCGCGTCCGGGTAGGCGGCGAGCAGGGCGGTGAGGTCCCACAGGTGGTTGGGCGTCTTCAGCACCCACCGCTCGGTCGGCTGGACCGACTGCAGCGCCTGCAGCGCCGACGTGTGCTGCGCGTAGGCGGGGGCCATGTCGGCCTGTTCCAGCCAGTGGGCGTAGGACGGCACGTGGGCCTGGGTCTCGAGGGCCAGCGTGCGCACGTCGTACATGAAGAGGCTCACACACTCCTGGGCGAGGGTGGCGCCGAACGGGTGCATCACCCGCAGGGGAGGGTTGAGCTTGAACAGGCCGTCGAGCTCCTTGGCCGTCCGGGCGATCCGGGGGTCGGACGCCGCCTCCTCGAGCGTCGCCGGGGGGATCAGGTGGGCCGCCTCCCACTGCAGCAGGTTGCGGTTCATCGGGTCGAGGCCCAGGAGGTTGTTCAGCAGGCTCGTGCCCGTGCGCGGCAGACCGACGATGATCCACGGCGCCACGATGCGCTCGTCGGGCGCGGCGGGGTGGTCGGCCGACCACCGGTGCAGCTCGATCCGGTTGGCCAGCGCGGCGGCCAGCATCTTGGTGATGAGGATCCTTCCGAAGGTGGTGAGCTCGGCTTCGTCCCGGCACGAGGCCAGGAAGCGGTCGAGCGGCTCACGGAAGCTGTCGCTCCCGAAGTCGTCCGACCCGGCCGCCTTGGCCGCCGCGGCCATGACGCTCTCCGGCGTGAGTGCCGGTCGCACGAAACCGCGACGGGCGAGCCGGGCGCCGACGGCGTTGAGGGCCCGCAGGGGAGGGGTCGTCAACTCCGAGTCGCGCCACGTGTAGTCCCGGATGCCGCCGTCGCCCCGGCGGCTCATCCGACGGCCCCGGCCGCCGCCACCTCGACGACGGTGCGCCCGATCGACCGGCGGGCCCGGTGGTCCTCCAGCGCGTCGCCGGCCTCCGCCATGGTCACCCGCCGCCCGACGGCCGGCCGGATGGCGCCCTCGGCCACCAGGCGGAGCAGGTCGGCGTGGATCTCCTCGGCCACGTCGCGTCCGAACGGGTTGAACCCGAATCGGCGCATCCCCGGGTCCACCCGGTCGACCCAGGCCAGCATCACCCCGACCAGGTCGATGTTGCCGATGCAGGCCATGCGCAGCGGCCGGCCGGTCAAGCCGTTGTCATCGTCGTCGGCAAAGCCGACGGCCAGGTACCGGCCGCCCCGTGCGGTGCACCGCCAGGAGCGCTCGACGAAGTCCCCGCCGGCCAGGTCGTAGACCACGTCGGCCCCCTCGTCGCCGGTGGCGGCCAGCACCGCCTCGACGAAGTCCTCGGCGGTGTGGTCGACGACCAGGTCGGCGCCCTGGGCCGTGCAGAACGCCCCCTTGTCCGGTCCTCCGGCGACGGCGATCACCCGGGCCCCGGCCGCCTTGCCCAGCTGGATCCCGGCCGCGCCCAGCCCGCTGGCCGCCGAGTGGACCACCAGGGTCTCGCCCGCCGTCAGCCGGCCCCGTCGGAAGAGGGCGAGGTGCGAGGCCTGGAACGTCATGATGAAGGCGGTCGCCTCGGCGTCGTCCAGACCCTCCGGCGCGTCGAACACGGCCACGGCGTCGGCCAGCGCGTACTCGGCGATGCCGCCCAGTGCCGTGGTGGTGATGGCCACCACCCGCCGGCCCAGCCACGCCTCGGTGCCCCCCCCGGCCTCGACGACGGTGCCGCAGACGTCCATCCCGAGCGTGTACGGCGGCGGCGTCGGCACCGACACCAGCTTGCCCAGGCAGCGGTCGATGTCGTTGAAGTTGAGGGACGCGGCGCCGACCTGCACCAGCACCTGCCCCGGACCGGGGACCGGCCGCTCGACCGTCCGGACGGCCAGCACCTCGGCAGGTGGTCCGTTCCTCGTCACCTGGAGCGCCTGCATCTCGACCATGGGTCCCCCTTCGCTCGGTGCCCACGACGCGGCCGGTGCGGCCGATCCGCTCCCCCCGGAGCCAGTGCGTGAGACAGTCTGACCCTAGTGTCTCACCCGCCTCCCGGCCCACGTACGAGGATGGTGAAGGCGGGCAGGAACCACGAGGTCAGCTGGCGGCGGATCTCGACGGGCCCCCGCCCGCCGTCACCGGGGACCGCGGCGAACGAGATCAGGACGCGCAGGATCCAGTCGACCAGGTCGGAGACGTCGTCCTCGGACAATGTGCCGGCGGCCAGCGCCGGCTCGAGCAGGGGACGCACACCGGCGTCGCCGATCAGTCGGAGCGCCTCGACCGGGAAGGCCTGGCCGGCGGCCCAGGCCGCCGAATCGCTCCCGAACACCGCGGCATGGACCGGACGGCTCCGGATCTGGCCGATGCTGAACACCATCCCCTCGATGACCTGCTCACCCGGGTCGTCGAAGGCGGCGAGGTGCTCGCGGGCTTCGGCCGCCATGGCCTCGGACTCCCGGGTGAGCACGGCCAGGAAGATGGCCTCGTGGCTCCCGAAGCGCCGGTAGAGGGTGGCCCGCGAGAACCCGGCCTCCCGGGCGATGTCGGTGGCCGTGGTCCTGGCCACACCGAGGCGCAGGTAGCAGGCGGCGGCCGCGTCGAGCGTGGCCTCGCGCTCGGCGTCCGAGACCGCCGCCTCCGCCCCTCCGCCCGTCGCCGTCACCCGTCGGCCCGACGGTCCCCGAAGAACCCGGTCAGCAGTGCGGCGGCCTCGTCGGCCCGGACCCCGGCCGTCACCGGAACCTCGTGGTTGAGCCGGGGATCGGCGCACAGGTTGTAGAGCGAGCCGCAGGCACCGGCCTTCGGGTCCGCCGCACCGAACACCACCCGACCCAGGCGAGCGGCGACCAGCGCCCCGGCGCACATCGGGCAGGGCTCGAGGGTGACGACGAGGGTGACCTGGTCGAGCCGCCAGGAACCGACCACGCCGGCGGCGTCGGCCAGGGCCAGGATCTCGGCGTGGGCGGTCGGGTCCCCGGTCCGCTCCCGCTCATTGTGCCGGGACGCCACGACCCGGCCGTCCACGAGCGCCACCGCCCCGACAGGCACGTCCCGGTGCGCGGGGGCCCCGGCCGCCTCGGCCAGCGCGAGGCCCATGGCCTCCTCGTCGGTCAGCGGACCGGTGGGCGCCGGATCGTGGGCCGCGGACCCGGGGGAGCTCATGGCGGGATGCTAACGAACCGGGAGGGCGGATCCGACACTGCGGCCTGGACTGAGGCCACCGTGACCGGCGGCGGTGGCCGGAGGTACGCGAGGCTGAGCGGATGCGGAACGGATCGGGCACGGCAGGGTCCGACCGTCCCGGCCCGCTGGTCGAGGTGGACGACCCCGACGATCCCCGGCTCGCCGCCTACCGGAACCTGAACGACCCGGCGGGACGGAGCCGCTACGAGGAGGGTGAGTCGATCTTCGTGGTCGAGGGGC
>Ga0302279_10000869_pt1 | contig 44459 bp, 54 predicted proteins | sample III_Bog_N3_3_FD_194541 | JGI IMG/M metagenome (GOLD analysis project Ga0302279, IMG submission 194541) | Peat permafrost microbial communities from Stordalen Mire near Abisko, Sweden - III_Bog_N3_3 | ecosystem: Environmental > Terrestrial > Soil > Wetlands > Peat | place: Sweden: Abisko... | reverse complement strand
GAAAGGGGGAAGTGTGACTTCCGCGCGATGAAAACCCAAAGCCGAACCCGACCGAGGTCCTTCGATGTGTCAATCGCTGCTCGAACGTCGCGTTTCTCCGATCGGCGCGAAATGCAGGTTTAGTGGCAGGGGTCCCCGGCGACCTTGCCCATGGTCTTGGCCCCATCACACTTGATCCCTACCGAGGCCCCGGCCTTGACGTTCGTCTTGATCTTCATGGGAGTTTCCTTGCTCTAGCGAGTGGTTGAGCGGCGTCGTGCCGCCACTGCACGCCACGAGAGCAACGCGAGTGCCACGCGCGTATTTCCGCAGGCAGCGCCGCGCGCGCACGCAAACGGAAGTGCACGCGTGATGCGCCGAGTGCACTCGGTGATCGTGGGTCGTGCACGCGCCGCACAAAGAAAAAGCCCCTCGGCTCCTTTCGAAGCCGAGGGGCTGACCCGTGACTGCGCACGCCTACGGCGCGTGCGGAGTCACGACGTTCGACGGCGCGACCGGCGCGCTCGTCGATGCGGTGGCAGCAGGAGGAGTCGTCGGCGTTGCCGAGACCGAGGCGCCAGCCGTCGCTTGCGCGGCGGCCAGCTTCTCGGCCGCGAGCGCGGCCTTCTTCCCCCTCTGCTTCGGATGGGCTTTCTTCGCCGCCGGCGTGCGGTAGGCGAAGAACTCCTTCACGGGGGCGAGCTGCGACTTCAACTGCGAGTCGCGGTGCGCCACCTTCTGAAGCATCCCGTACAGCGTGCTCGCGGTATTGAACGAGCTGCTGCCAGCCGAATCCATGGTGTCCTGAACGAGCGTCAGGAGCGCCGTGAGCTTCGACTGAACGGGATCGAGCTGCTTGGACAGCTCGAGATTCGACGTCATCTGAGACGTCGGCTGCTTCGGTACGGAGACCCCGTGCTCCGTGCTCAGGGTGGCGAGGGTCGGGATGACCTTCTCCATTCCTTTGCGGGTGCGCGTGGCAGCCTTCCGTTGCTTGGCCGTGAGCGTCTGGGTGGGGAGCGCCAAGGCGGCAGTCACCTTGTCCAGGAGCTCGAGGACCGTCGTCGCGTCCACGGTGGACCCGACGTCTGTTTCTGATTTCTTGCTATGAGACATTTTAGATTTTCCTTTCTCCCGACCTCCCGCGCGCGCCGCTCCGAGGATCATCCCCGGCGCGTCGACTCGTTTCGTTCAGGTGAGTGAACAATGCCGGACCAGGAGGCGTTCGTCCGTTCCGTCCACCGTTCCTTTGCGGGCGCGAAATCGGGGTCCGCAGGAACGATCGAGGAACGCAAAGCGCCGATCGCTCGATTTTCGCCGAGCGAGTCGCGTTCTCGAAGATCCGCTCGGCGTTCCGATCGAAACGAGCGTGCGGACCACTCGACCGCGATGGTTTCTTCAAGAAACGCGGTGACGGGGGAGCGAAGAGCGGTGAGATTTCAGCGACGCGCGATGAAGGACGGGGCGGCCTACGGCTGTGGCGCCGCTCAGCGCCGCCAACACTCACGGCCAGTCAGCGAGAGGCTCTCGCACTCCTCGCGCCTGCGCTCGAGAAGGGGACGTACCTGGCAGACGGCGTCGCTGCTGCACTGTCACTGCACCATCGCACGTCGCTGGACCTCGATCTGTTCGTCCCAGCCACAGGAAGGCGCTCGACGACCTGGGGTTGAAGGCGCTCGCGCTCTGCACGAGGGTGCAGTGGCCGGAGGACACCAAGAAGCTGCGCGTCGTGCACGAGGGCAACAGCACGCAGTGGCCAGAGCTGCGACGCGCGCGGCATTCGCGCGACCCGCTCCCGGCCAGCGTTTCCCCTCGGACGTCGTACGCGTCGTACGCCGAGCGGATGCACTTCCGACTCTGCCGGCGAGTGACCCCGCCTTCCGCACTCCGCTGACCCACGTCCCGCCTGTGGCACTCCGTACCCCTGTGACATTTTGAATCACGCGCGCCCCCTCCCCTCGCGCGCCTCCCCCACGCGCTCCCCACGCACGTAACCGCCGACGCGCCGCGTCCCCCGCGCGCGCTCCTTGCTCAGCCGAACGCGCGACGCGCAGCCGAGCTCGCAGGCATCACGCTTGCTCACGGGGGCCCAGCAGCGAACCCGGCACGAAGGAGGTCCCATGCTCTGCGAACAGGTCATGAAGCGGCACGTCAGGAGCGTGAACGAAGAAGACAGCGCGGGCTCCGCCGCGAAGCTGATGCGCGACGCGAACGTCGGCTTTCTCCCCGTCTGCTCGATGGATGGGACGGTCGTCGGAACCATCACGGATCGCGACATCGTGGTGCGCCTCGCGGCCGACGACGGCGACCTCGAGACGCGCGTGAGTGAGCTGATGACGCGCGAGGTGGTGTCGTGCCGACCGAAGGACGACCTCAGCCGGGCCGAGAAGCTCATGGAGCAGCGGCAGAAGGCACGCATCGTGTGCACAGACGACAAGGGGCGCCCGCTCGGGATCATCAGCCTCTCGGACATCGTGCAGCACGAGGACGCGGCGCGCGTCGGGACGATGCTCCGCAACATCACGCGGCGCGAAGTTCACTGAGCGGAGCTCATCGCAGCTGAACGCAGGAGAGCGCGATGAAGCAGCCGAGCATCCTCGATGTCGTGCGCGCCGTGAAACAGACCTCACCGGCGTACGCGACCGTGAACGCGTGGTGGTATGCGCCGCCGGAGCGGATGCGCCTCGCCGGCGCGAGCGAGCTCGGGACGTCGTCGGAGCTCGAAGTGGTCGTCGAGGCCGCGCCCGCGTCCGAAGTGGACTGCGCGCGCATCGCCTCGGCGATCGCAGCGGCGCTCCGCGTCCCGTCCGTGCGCGTCCGCGCGCATCGGGGCCTGGAGGAAGCACGTGCACTCTTTCGTTTGTTGAGCACCGGCGAGCGCCGCGGCGTGTCGCCCGGAGGAGGAGTCGACTCATGAGCGCTGAAACGATGGCGACCTTGTTCCTTGCTTCCGAGCGCGCCCACGAGCGCGACGCCGTTCTCCAGCAACGCGAGCAAAGCGTGGAAGGGGGGTGGAAGGCGATGCCGGACTGGCGGTTCGATCGACATGTGCTCCGCGTCGCGCTGTACCTGCGTGAGCGCATCGGGATGCGTCAAGGCGACCGCCTGGCGATCGTGGCACCGATCGGCGTCGAGCCGCTGACGGCCGAGTGGGCGGGGTTCGTGCTCGGGCTGACGGTCGGGGCGGTCGATCCGCGCCTGGGAGAGGACGGCGTGCGGACCGCGCTCCACGCCTTCGCGCCTCGCGCCGTGCTCGCAGTGGATGCACGCATGGCGGAGGCGACGCACGGGCTCGTGGGGGTGGAGCGCGTCATCCTGGCGCGCGGCGTCGTGCAGAGGGACTCGTGGGTCACGTACGCGGACGTCCTCGACCTCGGAGGGACGCTCGACACCGCGGAGCGGGCACACTCGCTCCGCGCCAACGCGCGGACGATCGACGTGCATTGCGACGCAATGGCGTGGCGCAGGGGGACCAGCGGACAGGCCGAGTGGGCGACGCTGTCGCAGGGCGAAGCCGCCGCGAGCATCCGGCGGATATGGGCGGAGATCCCGTCGCACGCCCACGCCGTCCGCTACTTCGCCGACGCCGGCCCGCAGCTCGAGACTCGTCTCGCGCTGCACGCCTGCGTCGCCGATGGACTGACGCGGATCGCCTTCGGTGCACCGGATGTCGTGGACAGAACGAAGCCCAGGGCGCGGCCGGGCTGGCTGACGCGCGTGACCTCGCTCTTCTGAAGCGCTGCAAGCCCCGAGACCCGTCGGCTCACGCTTCAGCGACGCTCTCCGGGCGTTCCGCACGGGGGTCGACGCCTTCGGTTCGCGACGCACGCTGGCGCTGGCGCTCGTCATCGCGCCGCTCCCATGGCTCTGGGAGTCGGGCGCGCTCCTCGCCATCAGTCAGTCGTTCGGCGTGCATCTCACGTACACGAGAGCCTTCTGCGTGCTCGTTGGCTTCAACATCGCGATGCTGATCCCGTCACCGGGCGCTCTCGGCTCGCTGGAGACCGGTGGTACCGCAGCGCTGGTGTTCTTCGGCGTCGATCAGTCGAACGCGCTCGCGTTCATGCTCGTGTACCACATGACGCAGCTCCTCCCCGCCATCGGGGCCGGAGCGGCCGTGCTCCTGCTGACGACGATGGCGCCCACGGTGAGCCTCGCGCACGAGGCGACGGCGACGAACGGTGACGCGCAGGTCACGCCCCCCCCGTGCGCTTGAGCTCAACTGTCGACGCCCGTCCACAATTTCTCCACAGCTCCGCCATTGGCCCATGTCATGCTCTCCCGACACCTTTTTCCAGACGATGGGGGGACTCGATGGAACAGGCTCGCACGCAGTGGATAACGGAACTGTGCAGAATCGCGGAGTTCGCCGAGGATACGAAGCAGTCCTATTTGGCTGACGCGGTGGAGGGAAATGCCACAGCCGAGGCAATCGTGCTCAACGCCACGAGCGTGAGTCAGCTGGCTCGGCTCCTGAGCCGCGTGCCGCTCATGAGCGACGGCGACCAGAGGATCATGCTTCGAAAGGTCGGAGCGCTGCGGGACAAGATCGAACGACGGGCGAGCTGAGGACGTCTTCGGGGGACGCGAGACGATCAGTCGCTCGCGTCCCCCGCGTCGTTCGGTGCGCCGTCGTCTGCGCCAGCGTCACGCGGCCCCCCGCGTCAGCGCATCCCGCCGCTCCGCCCGCGCCGCTGAAGGCGATGGGGCCGGGGATGTTGATGTCGAGGTTCGCGAAGCACGCCATGGGAATCGCGACGTCGGCGTTCCCACCGACGCAGCTCACTTCGGCCTCGTCGCCGATGGCGAAGACCGCCGCGAGCATCCCCGCGTCGGCGGCATAGAGAAAGACGAACGCTCCGTCCGTGCCCGTCCCCTCCGGAAGCCCCGCGTACCCACCGCAGGCTCCCAGGATCGCCCCGGCACGCGGATTCGACGCGCACCACGGCCCGGGAAGCGCGCTCTCCAAGGAGGGAGGGCAGAGATCCGGCGCGCCCGCGCTCTCACACACGCTCGCAAGCGACGCGCTGCACCGCAAGAGCGTGCCCGCGTCCGCCGCACCCGAGTCGTCGAAGGTCGACAGCGTGCCCGCGTCCGCCGCACCCGAGTCGTCGAAGGTCGACGCTGTGCTCTCGTTACTCGACGAGCACGCCGGGACGAAAAAGACCGCCAGTGCCAGCGCCGCGTGTCGAAGCGTCGTCATGGAAGACGACGGCGATGCAGCCCACGTGCGCTACGTGATCGCGGTCTTTTCGGCTTCATTCGGAGGGAGAGCTGCGCCTCCTGTGCCGTGGGCGCGACATTCGGATCGCGCCAAGCTCAGCTCACGCCGCCCATCCGCAGCGCTTGCACGCTGACGTCCACGCTCCCCCCCGCCAGCTTCACCACGAACCCGCACCGCAGGAACCCTCGCTCGCCCCGCTCCCCGAGCTTGGTCGCGAGATACGCCACCTCGGCCGGGCAGCTCGAACGCATCCTCTCGGCGACCATGCCGCGCTCGCCCACGACCAGGTGACCGACCCCTTTGGCGCTCCCCCAGATGATCGCCGCGAGGTCGACGAGCGGCAGCCGCTTCGCGCACTCGTCCACGGAACGGCCGAGAGCATCATTGGCTTCCGCGATGAGGGCTGCGATCAGCCGCCTGCGCTCTTCGTCGTAATCGTGGTCGGTCTTCATGGCGTCATGGGCTTCCGCGCGTTTCCGGGGAGCCTAGCGTCGACCGCTCTTTCGTAGACTCAGAACTTCGCGAGCCCGCGCCTTCCGCGACCTAAAGCGGCTCTCATGAACATGGAACGCGGAACCCGCAGTGCGAGAACCAGCCTTGCGAGTCGCTGGGTGTGATGGCGAGGAGCGCGGCACCGAGCGCGCGAAAGAGCTTCCGCACCGTGCGCGCGCCGGCCTTTCGTAGCCGTGCTTTGAGCTTCGACCAGGCGTGCTCGATGGGATTGAAGTCGGGCGAGTAGCTCGGAAGGAAGACGAGCTTGGCGCCACGCGCCTCGACGAGATCGCGAATGCGCGCCGGCTTGTGGGCGCTGAGCTTGTCGAGAACGACGACGTCGCCGGGACGCAGCTCGGGTCCAAGGCACTGCTCGACGTAGGCTTCGAAGGCGCGCGCGTTCATCGCGCCGTGCAGCATCATCGGCGCGACGATTCCGTCGAGCGTCAGGGCCGCCGTCACCGTGATGTTGTCGCCCCAGTTCTTCGGAACCGCGTCGACCGCGCGCACTCCGGTGGGAGCGCGCGCGTAGGCGCGGGTCATCGACAGGTTGATGCCCGTTTCGTCGAGGAAGACGAGGCGTGCGGCGCCGCGGATGACGCGGCGTCGGACGAAGTTCTCGCGCTCGCGTTGGATCTCGGGGTTGTCGGCTTCGCTGGCGTGGAGCGACTTTTTTTGCGCGACATGCCCATCTCGATGAGGCGGCGCGAGACCGTCTGGATGCTCGCACGCACCTTCATGTGCTTCTTCATGAGGACGACGATCTCTTCGAGCGTCGCGTCGGGCTGCTCGAGAACGAGCAAGCAGAGTTGCTCCTCCTGCTCGACGCTGAGCAGACGCTCCCGGCCCGGCGGCGAGCCGGGGACCAAGTGGCCGAGCGTATCGAGACGAATTCGCATCTTGCGCACCCAGCTGTCGCTCACGCCGAGCATCTCGGCCACTTCAACGCTGTTGAGCCCTTCGTCCAGGAGCGCGACGGCGCGCTCACGCAGATCGAGCGAGTACGGACGGTACATGAACGACGCGATTAACACGTCTCGCAGCCGACAAAAAGGGCCTTCCGTCACGAGCCATGGAGAACCGCTTTAGCGTGCCGAGTGGACTTCGATCACGAACGTGCGACTCGGCACACTAGCTCGCCGCGACGCGCGCCCCAGACACTGGAAGAGCAATGGTGAACACGCACCCTCTTCCTGCGAGGTCACGTACGCGGATATCTCCACCGCACGCGGCAAGTCCCTTGCGACTGATGAACAGCCCGAGACCTAGGCCCGTTCGATCCGCGCCCCGCTGGGTGAAGGCGTCGAAGAGCTCCTGCAGTTTCCCCGGCGGAAGCCCCCCGCATTCGTCTTCAATCTCGATCAAGGCGCAACCACCAACCACCGACGTCCTTATCGAGACGCAGCCTCCGGGATGCGTGAACTTGAAGGCGTTCTGGAGGAGGTTGACGACTGCGCCCGCGAGAATCTGCGGGTCAGTATCGACGTCGATCCCGGGGTCGATCGGGTCCACGCGCAAGGAGACCCCGCGAGCGCCGGCCTCCACGGTCCCGCCCACTTCCACCTCTTCGAGGAGTCCGCGCAGATTCGTGCGTTGGCGGCGCACGTTTCCCGAGTCGACGCGCACATCTAGGAGCGTTCGACTGATGAGTGCGGTCATGGCTTGTAGGCTTTGCGTTACGACCGACGCAATGCTGCCCCCAACGGGCGCGCGTCCGCTCTTGATGGCCTGGAACGCAAGCTGTGCGGACGTTAGCCGGTTGCGAAGCTCATGCGCGAAGGCTCCGAGACGCTCCGTCTCGCCGGCAGCCGCGCTCTTGTCGCGAAGCCGCGAGTACTCGGTGACGGCTTCCGCGATGGCGTTGTCGAGCCACGTATTGAGAGCAAGAAAGTCCTCGGACGTGATCGACGCATTCGTCTCGTAGGCGAGCTCGCTGATGGCTCGACAGATGTCGCAGTAGTCGTGGACCACCTGCGCCACCGTGTGGCCGCGGCCGAGAAGGTCCGCGCCGTGCGCCGCGGCACTCGAAGCCACGACGCCGGGCAAGGGGGCCGACTGGCGCACACTCTCGACGATCCGATCGAGGAAGTGAGGCAGGTCTGCCAGCTCCCCCTCGGTAGCGATGGGCGCCGAGCGCTTCGCGACCTCCGCCCTCGTCCGCGCGAGGATCTCCTCGCGATTTGCTGCAATGAACTGCACCAACATCGCACGGGTCCTCCCCCGGATTGCTAGCTCGACCTGGCGAGGCATGCAACGAACGCTGCTCGTGCGGATGAGGTGAATTCTTCCATCCCACGGCCTCCTCAGCTCCGACCCGCGCTCGCACTTTCCTCGGCTCCTTCACCGGGCTCCACGGCGGTGATCACACTCGTAACGTCGTCGTCGACCCGAGTTGCTCTCCCATGCGGGGGGGGCCCTCGGAACGGAGAACGTGGGGCTCTCTCTCCGACCTTGAAAGGCGACGTCCGCCCATCCGGTTGCGACCAATCGCAGCGTGATGGCCGAGAAAGATCACCTCCGCTCTCGGTCGCGCACGTTCGTATGCCGTGAGCTCCCTCTTCGCACTGAAGATCGCACTGAAGACGTTTGCGAGCATCAATTGGATACCATTCCTGTCGTCGTGTGGCGCTTTGGATGCGATTCCAAAGGCGCCACGAGGCGTTCGAGGCAGTGGTTCATTCATTGCTTAGGCCGATGCCATGAACCACTCGATCCGCTCGTTCGCCCGCCCCGTATCCATCCTTGCACTCGGCTTCGCTGCCCTCACGGTTGCACCTCGCGTGGCCCATGCCGGCATCGCCGCATGCGGCAACGTCGACGTGAGCGCGACCGCGAAGTGCGAGCTCGTCACCGCGAGCGCGTGTACCACCCAGTGCACGCCCACCAGCTTCGTGCAGTGCTGCGCCGCAAAGCTCGAACGGCAGTGCGATGCCCAGTGCACCGCCACCGCCGAAACGAGCTGCACGTCGAGCTGCGTGAACGACTGCACGACGACGTGCACGGCGAACCCTGGTTCGGTCGACTGCACGACGAATTGCAATGACAACTGCCAGAGCGGCTGCAGCGCGAGCTGTACGACGTCGGCCAATCAGTCCGACTGCCAGGCCTCGTGCGGAGCCTGCTGCAACGACCATTGCGACACGCAGTGCGTGACCATTCCGCCGAGCGACGACTGCAGCACGAAGTGCAACACGAGCTGCACCGCGAGCTGCACCGCGCAGGCGAACACGAGCTGCCAGGTTCAGTGCCAGGCTTCCAGCTACAGCGCCTGCCAGAACGACTACACGGAGACGTGCACGACGCAGTGCTCGCAGCCCACGGGGTCGCTCTTCTGCGATGGTAGCTACGTCGACGTCGGCACCAGCGTCACGGACTGCGTCGACGCACTCAACGCGATCCTGAGCGTGAAGATCGAGGTATCGACGACCGCGACCGGCAGCGGGTCGTGCACGGGTGACACTTGTTCGGGACAGGGGACGACGACGACGAAGGTGTCGTGTGCCGCCTCGCCCGCGCCCGCGCCCGGTGGTCCGCTGGCGGCGCTCGGCGCCGTGTTCGCGATGGTCGTAGCGGCCGCGCGTCGCCGCGGAAAGCGCTGAGAGGTCGCATCAACAGCTCGCCGGCTGCCGTCGGCGTCACGCGGCAAGCTTCTCTCGCCATCACTCGGGATAGGAAGGCCGCGTGACTCACGCACATCAGACTCGAGGGCGCTAGCGCTCGTGTGCCGCACCGTGATCCCGCCGTGGACATGGTGCGATAAGACGGAGCGAGCGGAAGAGCGTTCCTTGAGACAGAGTCGATCGCACGCCACACAGTCTCGGCGTGGGCCACACGGCCCTCGTGGAGGCCCAAATGCGATTGAACCTAATTTCTCTAGTCTCGCTTGGTATGACCGCGGCGCTTGGATGCGCGGCGAACGGCAACGACGCTCCGGGGACCAACGACTCGACCGCGCTCGGTGGCGATGATGGCGGGCTCACACAAGCACGCAAACGGTACGACGGCGGCACTCCACCGAACGGTGACGGAGGGTATCGCCCGGGCGATGACGCCGGCGCACCTCCCCCGCCCGACAGCGGCGCGCGCTCTACGCCCGACAGCGGCAGCGTGGGCGTCGGCGGGACGTCTCCCAGCATCGGAGGCTGCGCGGTCTTTCCCGCCAACGATCCGTGGAACACGCGCATCGACGACCCGGTGGCGTATCCGCTCGATCCGAACGCCGCGGCGTACGCGGCGGAGATGGACCCGGGCCAGACGGTCCACCCCGACTGGGGTGATTGGACGACGGACCACTACGGCATCCCGTGGGAGGTCGTCCCCTCGACGCAAGCCGAGGTCCCCATCACGTTCACGCAGGGCTCCGACCAGAGCGATCTCGGCCCCTATCCGCTCCCGGCGAGTGCGCGCATCGAAGGGGGCGCCAGCGACCTCGGAGACGACCAGCACGTTCTCGTTCTGCAAAGCGGAACGTGCGAGCTCTACGAGCTCTATCAAGGTGCCTTTCTCAACCCGGGCTGGAGCTGCACTTCGGCGGCGAAGTTCAACCTCGGCTCCAACACACTCCGCCCCGACGGGTGGACATCGACGGACGCCGCAGGGCTCCCCATCTTGCCGGGCCTAGTGAAGGTCTCCGAGGTGCTCGCAGGCTCGATCCAGCACGCGTTGCGCTTCACGATGGCGCATACACAGCAGGGCTACATCCACCCGGCGACCCACGCCGCCGGGAGCTCGAATAAGAGCTACCCTCCGATGGGGCTGCGCGTTCGACTCAAGGCCAGCTTCGACACGTCGTCGTTCACCGGGCCCACGCTCGTCGTGATGACGGCGATGAAGCAGTACGGCCTCCTGCTCGCCGACAATGGCTCGAACTGGTACGTGACGGGCGACAGCGACGATGCCTGGATCCCCCTGATGGACGGCCTCGTCTCGGGATTGGGCACGATCCAGGGTAGCGACTTCGAGGCCGTCTACACCGGCCCCATCTCCACGGCCGGCTTGTAGACGCGATCCGTCGGCGCGCTCGGCCGCGGTTCCGGGCGGCTCTCCTCCTACGAGCGGAGGAGGGCCTGGATCGTCATCGCAGCCCGCAGGTGGCCGATTGCCTTGTGCTTGCACTCTCGCAGGTGACTCTTCAGCGCTGCGCTCTTCACGTACGGCATGACGCGCTCGATGATGTCGAGCAGTCCTTGCTGCCGCTCGACCTGAGAGTCGATGTAGACCCTGTCGAACGCGGAGCTCGGCGCCGAGCGCAGCGCGAGCAACGTTCCGTCGCTCCGCTGCCTCACTCGGTCGCTCAGTCTACCGTCGCGCGGCGCGACGCCGTCTTTCGCGTCGGCAGACCTGAGCGAGGCCGCTGCGAGGCCGTAGTCGGTGACGATGCGCTCCCCGAACTCCTTCAGGTTTACGCCCGTTGCATGCGTGAGAGCCAAGCGAGCGAGAGTGATCTCGCTGTCGTTGAAGGCATCGAGAGCGGCCGCCACCTGCGCATCGTCGATCGACGCGAAGTCGATGACGCCACCATGTGACTGCGGCGTAGGGACGCTCGCCGGCGCGGTCGCCGCCGGGACCGGCTCTACAACCGGCGCTTCTGGGGGAGCCTCGATGCGCGGCGTCGTGGCGGATTCGACGTAGGTCGCGGAGCTCGTCCGCGTCGTGCTCACGGGAACGCGCGTCGTATCTGGCCCGGCGCCGCCACATGCCGCCGTCGTGGTCACGACCACGAAGGCTGCAATCGAGAAGTGATGGCTATCGACTTTCATGGGGCCGTCCGTTTCCAAGCTCGATAAGAGCAAGCCGGGTGCCACGCTGCGCGGGTGCTTCCGCATGGTCGAGCAGCGGCGCTACAGGTCGCTCGCAGCGTCACGCACGCAGCGGACGAGCATGGGCACCTCGCGCGACGTCGGGTGCGTACGCCCGTCGTCGAAGCCCGTGTACATTCCGGCGCCGACGTCACCGGTCGCGAGCGGAACCGAGGACGTCCAAAAGCCCCCCTCGGGCGTGCGGGGGAACGCTTCCTGGTCGATCGACGGCGAGCAAGCGTCCGTTTCGTCGCCTATCCCGACGGGCCGCAGGAGAATCGACTGGAGCTCCGCGGCCGTGGGAAGGCGCCACCCACCCCGATCGCCCAGGGCGAGCCCGGCGCAGTAGACGGCGCCCTCGCTCTCGGAGCGCGGCGTGAGCGCCATCTCGCGCTCCCACTCGCGATTCCCTTCCTGGGTGTCGGACACAATCTCGCTCGTGACTCGCCACCGCCCCGGCTCGATGCACGGAAGTACGGAGGGCGTAGCGGCGCTCAACTGGCGCGCCCCGGAGGAATCGGGCGCAGAACATGCGCCGACGAGCGAGGCCGCGACTGCGACGGTGACCAGCATGGTGTGCTTCATCGTGGTGCGCGATGGTGCAAATCGATGACCACGGCCGGGACGGGCCAACCTTCCACGAGCCCACGTTTGTTCGCTTCGCGGCCCGATCCGCCGGCATCGTGTGTGTCGTGAATGCGCCGACCTCGCGACTGCGCCACACACGCACCGCCGCAGGCGACGGCCCATCGCGCCGCGCGCCGCGTGGCCCGATTCGTGGAGACGACTTTCCTCGCCCGACCAACGACGTCGAGGAGGAAATCATGCGCTTCGAATCCGTTCCCATCTTGCTCGCGTTCGCTGCCGTTTCGTCGGCAGCGTGCCGCGTCGTCGGTCCCGAGCAGCTCATCGAGGGCGTCCCGGCAATCGATGCGGGGACCACGCTCGACGTGCTCGCCACTCCAGGCAAGGGGATCCCCCTTCCTGCGACGTGCAAGGTTGCGCCATCGACGGTGACACCGATGACACGAGTCGTGGTCACTGCGGGTGAGTTCGCCATGGGGTGCAACCCAAAGACCGATACGGAGTGCCAAGACGACGAAAACCCGGAGCACATGGTCTCGGTCGACGCCTTCTCGATCGACGTGACAGAGGTGACTCAGGCGCAGTACGCGCTGTGCGTCGCATCCGGCGTGTGCACGCTGCCGTATTGCGCATGGGACGCTTGCACGGCGCCGAACTTGCCGATCGCATGCGTCTACAGGGAGCAGGCGATGGACTACTGCGCATTCGTGGGAGAAGAGCTGCCCACAGAGGCGCAGTGGGAGAAGGCGGCGCGCGGCACCGACGGGCGCAAGTACCCGTGGGGCAACGCAGACGTCGCGTGCGACCTGGCGAACCTCTCGGGCTGCGGCGACGGCGGCGTGCTCTCCGTCGGGAGCCTGCCCCATGGGGCGAGCCCGTATGGCGCGCTCGACATGGCCGGCAACGTCGTCGAGTGGACGCTCGACGTGTATGACTCCAGCTACTACGCGAGGAGCCCGCTCGCGAATCCGTCCGGACCTGGCGCGACGACCGCCTCTTCGTTCGTGGGACGCGGCGGCGGATGGCGGAGCGACGACAGTTGGCAGCGCGCGGGAGCGCGAGACAGCTACGACCCGCTCTACGTCAGAGACAGCATGGGCTTCCGCTGCTCGGTCCCTGGCGCCCCATGAGAGCGATGGGTCGCTCCACCCTCGGACTTCGAGCAGGACTCCTCGCCGCCGCAACCGGCGCCTGCTCCGCGCGTCTGGCGACCAGCGACCCGAACGACGAGACGACCCCGATGTCACAAGCGGTCCGCGGCGGCACGCTCGTCTTCGTTCAGAGCACGCGGGGCGGGTATGCGTTCTCGGAGCTCAATGCGCCGGCACGTGCGGGCACCGTCGCGGCGCTCGATCTTTCATCCACCGGGATCGATGCACGCGACATCGCCGGCGCGCTCGCCGAACCTCGCACGGTCGTCGTCCTCGGCGCCGTGCAGGGGGACGCACTCGTCGCGAGCGCGGTCTATCGCGCGCTCCCGGCCGTCGTGCCCGCACCGGGCGACGCCTTCTTTCTCGGACGCGTGCAGCGCGACGGAGACGTGGCGAGCGCGGTGAATCTGGGTGAGGAGTGGATGCTCGGACGACTCGACGTCTCGCGCCTCGCGCCGCGCACGCGATCGCCGCCGGCTCGCTCGTCGGCCCCATGGACGGACTCGTGCTCGACACGCGAGCCGTCTACCTGCACCTGCCGGACGACGCGACGTGCGCCGAGCCCGTCGACGCATGCGTTGACGGCACCGTCGCGACGTATGCGCGCGACGCCTCGAGATGTCTCGTGGTCTCGGGATGCGCGACACCGTCCGAATGTCCGAGCTTCGTTCCGCCGTGCGATCCGGGGTACCAGCTCGCTCGATGGATAGGAGCAGGAGGATGCGCGGCGTTTGCCTGCGATCCGACCTTCGATCCCTCCCCGGCCGCGCGCCGCTGAGGTGCCCCGTGGAGCGATCCGTGCATGGTCTCCCGACGAGGTGTCCACCATGGAAAAGAGTCCGTTCACCGACGTTACCGAGCTGCGCCGCCGGGCACGCCAGCATATCGAGAAGGGGGCCGTGACCGACGGCTATCGCGCGGATCGAGCCAAGGTTCTCGAGCTCCTCGACGCCGCGTTGGCGACGGAGATCGTGTGCGTGCTCCGCTACAAGCGTCACTACTTCATGGCGCAAGGGCGGAGCTCCAAAGAGGTCGCCGCGGAGTTCCTCGAGCACGCGCAAGAGGAGCAGGAGCACGCCGACCGGATCGCGGAGCGCATCACCCAGCTCGGGGGCGCCCCGAACCTGAACCCCGAGGGAATGGTGCGCCGAAGCCACACCGAATACGTGGAGGGGAACACGCTCCACGAGATGGTGAAGGAGGATCTCGTGGCCGAGCGAATCGCCGTCGAGTCCTACGGAGAGTTCATCCGCTACCTGGGCGACAAGGACCCCACGACGCGCAGGCTCCTCGAGGAGATCCTCGCGAAGGAGGAGGAGCACGCGGAGGATCTGCTGAACCTCGTCGCGCACATGGTGCCTCTGCCGTCACCCGACGCGCCGATCGCCGACAAGAGCACGAGCGGGAGCCACGTCGAACGGGCGGGGGCGACGATGCTCTCGGCGCGGCGTTCCTGACGGGTCGAGACGAAATGGGACAATAGGGGGATGGGCACCGCGGCCGGAGAGGGCTGCGGGCGTGAGGGCTCGCGTTGACGAGCCAACGCGTTCAACGGATGGCTCAGGGCAACCTGTTCGTCCGGCGCATCTGCGGTCGCGTGTCCAACGGAGCCCCGCCGAGAATCCCAGATCCCCCGACTCGCGTCGATGGCGAGCGGCCTTGCGCCAACGGCAAGATGACGCCAAGGAGAGACACACTGTCGTCCCCCCACGTCGTTCGTACGCCCACGCGCGTCTCTCCGACGCCGTTCGATGGCATTATGTCCACGGCGGCCGTTCCGCGGTCCCGCTTGCACGGCATTCTGTCTTCGCTCAACAGGCGAGGAGGACGAGCCCGAGGCGAAGGATTCGTTCGCACGATTGTGCACGGACCTCCGCAAGAACCGTCACATGACACAGGCAGAGCTCGGGCGATGGTTCGCCGTCTCCGCGAAGACGTTCGCGCGCTGGGAAGACAACGCGGCCTTCCCGACGAGGCTCCAGATACCCGGTGTCATCGCGACCATCGGCACGCACGCGCCCGATCTCGTGGATCGCGCGAGCCAATTGCTCGGCGTCGAGCCTCCGCCTCGACCCGCGCGGCTCGGAGCCCCGGAGGCGACTGCGGCCGTCCGCGCGTCGCCGACGATCGCGAAGGTCGCGCTGGAAGGGGCCCTCTTCGAAGCGGCGGAGCGCCTCGGGGTCCCGAGCGCGCGGACGCGGGAGGTCGCCGTGCTTCTGCTCGAGCGGGCGGCGTTGCTCGGGCTCGGGGTCAGCGAGGCGGCCGCAATCCTGCGAGGCCCGAGCCCGTAAAGGCCGGCGACGAGCTCCGGTCCCTGGCGCAAGCGGCGATTGGGCGGATCCGTCGTGCCTCTCCGCCCTCATTCCCCCCGTTCGCCGGCGACCGCGTCGAGATCCACGGCCTTCGTCATCGCGTCCGCCAGAGCGTCTTTCCGGTCCTTCACCGACGGAAGATCTCGGCGAAGCTCCTCGATGAGCGCGATGAGCTTCGCGATCTTTTCCTCCGCGATCAGGTTCACCTGAAGGTCGAGCTGCGCACGTTGTTGCGCCAGCCTCGCCACGCGGTTCTGCGACGTGAGGATCGTCACCGTCATCAGGAGCGCCGCGATGCACGCCACGACCTGCAGCCATGCAAAGGGGGGCGGATCCACGGCGTGGGCCCCCAATCGCGGCGCAACCCAGTTCGCGAACGTCCACACGATCACGGCGCACGCGAGGACGTATGCCGTGGTGGGACGTCCCACGGCGTCCGTCATGCGCTCGATGACGAGCTGCTGCCGGCCGACTCGCCTCTCCGTCTTCGCAAAGAGCTCGGCTATGTTCTGAATCTTGTGACCCACGTGCTCGGGCATGCCAGCAGGCTCGCGCGACGCTTCTTCGCTCGTCACGTCGTCGTCCGCGGGCGTGCCCATACGTCCCTACGACTGGTGCGTTGGGACGATGCGCGGCGGCGCGTGGTCCACCTGGCCGTTCGTCTTCTCGGCAGGTGCGGGTCCGTTCGCGTGCTCGGCAACGGCGTCGACGCGCGCCTCACGATCGCCGGCCGCTGCGAAGAGTCCCGCGAGGTTCGCGCGAATCCTCTTTCCAGTCGTCGGAATCAGGAGGAGTGCCACGGCACCAACGACCACGGCTCCGGCAGCGTAGGGGAGAGCCGACCGAAGCAAGCTTCGACGACGCTGGAGTCCCAGCCGTTCGAGCGCCGAGTCGACGGCGCCGGTCTCTCGGTCATGCAGTGAGTCGAAGAGCTTCATCGCGTGACTGCCACAGTCGGCGAGGGATCCGCGCGCAGCGTGCGCGCTGCTCTTGAGCTGATCGGCGAGGTGATTCGTGCTGCGTGCAAACGATGTCATGTCGGTCTCCATTTCCTTGGTTCTTCGCGGTCGACGACCACGACTCACTCGTTGCAGGACGCGCGCCCGCTACCTTCGCGGGGAGAAGATTCCTTGCGGCTCGTTGGCCGGAGCGTTCACCGTTCGAAAACCGTGATGTGCGTGGTGCGGGGGGATCACGGCGGCGTGCGGCTCTGCCGCTGGTGCAACGGTCGTCGGCGTGGGCGTCGGCACGAGTGCGCCGGTCGTCGAGGCGATCGACGGTGGGGTCGGAAGGGGAGCAACCTCCGTCGTCGGCGGGACGGACGCAGCGGTCGACGCTTCGTACACCGCCGCCCGGATGGCACCTGCCTGCTTCGCGACTTTCCACCCGGCGCCGCCAACGAGCGCGAGCACCGCCACCGCAGCGAGCGCGTATCCGCCAATGGGTCGCCTCATCGGGCGCGGGAGATCCGCGCTCGACACTTCACGGCTCATCGACTGTGAGTCCCGCTCGAGGCTCACGTGCCCCCGCTCGATCCCGCCTTCGACCACACGCGAGATCTTCTCGGCCGAGGCCAGGGCCGCAGGCGAACCGAACTCCGATAGGGCGCGCGACAGCTCGGCCACGTTCGCGTAGCGACGCGACGGGTCCTTCTCCAGGCACCGAAGCACGACGGCCTCGAGCTGGCGCGGGACGTCTCGACGGATGCGCGTGAGCGCGGGCGGTGGATCGACCGCGACACGGGCGCAGAGCACGGTGATCGTCTCCCCGTCGAACGGAGGACTCCCCGCGAGCAGCTCGTGCACGATGGCACCGAGGGACCAGATGTCGGTTCGCACGTCGACGTCGTCGGCGGACATCATCTGCTCCGGCGACATGTAGTGAGGCGAGCCCAACCGGGCGTGCGCTCCCAAAGGATGGAACCCGGATGTCCGCGCCGCTCGAGAACCGACCTTCGAGATCCCGAAGTCGAGCACCTTCACGCAGGGCGAGCCGTCGCTACGATGCGTGAGAAAGAGGTTCGCAGGCTTGAGATCACGGTGAATGGCCCCGAGGACGTGCGCCTCCGCGATCGCTTCGCAGGCCTGAAGTACGAAGTCGATCGCGCTGACGACGGACAGTGTTCCGAGCTCCGCGACCAGCGCGCGAAGGTCCTTCCCCTCCAGGTACTCGAGGACGAGGTACGGCCGCCCGTCGCACTCGTCGACGTCGAGGATGCGGACGCTGTGCTCGCTACGGATCGCAGCACTCGCGCGCCCCTCGCGCGCAAAGCGCTCGGCGAGCATGGGTTCGTCCCGCCACTCGGGGAGGAGCATCTTGATGGCGACGCGCTCACCGAGGCGCAAATGTGTCGCGGCGAACACGACACCAGTGGCCCCGGAACCGAGAACGCGGTCGATGCGGTACTTTCCAGCGAAGGTTTCCCCTGCTCGGGGCAGTCCACTGAGATCGGCGCGCAAAGGGCTATTGGATCGGTGCATGGCAAAGAGGCTCCGACTGCGAACTCCGCGCCATCGCAGGGGGCTAGCTGGACGGGGCACGCACGGAAGCTGCACGTCGGGTGGAAGAGGACATCCAAATGCAGACCCCCGTTCAGATTACGTTTCGGAGCATGGCGCACTCGGATGCGCTCGCGGCTCATCTCCAGTTACGGATCGACAAGCTCGATCACATTTTCGACCGCATCGTTTCGTGCCACGTCGTGATCGAGCTCGAGGGGCACCAGCATCACCACGGTGAACAGCATCGCATCAGCGTCAACGTCGGCCTGCCTGGTCACGAGATCATCGTGAACCACGCGCCGTCGCACTCGCCGACCATCGAGACCGCCTACGCGACCGCCGACCGCGCTTTCGAGGACGCGGAGCGGCAGCTCGAAGATTGGCTCCGGCGGCAGCGCTCTCACCGTCACGAGGCCGTGACGTTCGACGAGAGTGCCGCCCCTGACAGCATGGGCGGCAACGGGCACTACCGCAGGGCGTGACGATACGGGGGGGGCCGCGGTACCTACCGTCGGCTCGTGCGTAGGGGCGTCGCGACGGGAGGCGTGTCGCGCTCGTAGATCCTGAGTACGGCGAGGAAGAGGGACATCACGATCGGTGCGACGATGAGCCCCGCGAGGCCCATCACCTCGATTCCACCGATCAGCGAAACGAGCGTCAGCAACGGATGCCCATGCCCCTTCTTTCCGACGAGCCGTGGGCGGATCACGTAGTCCGTCGCCAGGCTGACCACGAGGAACCCCCATAGGAGAATGAACACACCCCAACCGATGTGGCCGATCCAGAGCTCGTAGCCGGCGATCGGGAGCCACACGAGGAACGTTCCCACCACCGGGAGCAGCGACGAGATCGCCGTGAGGAGTCCCCACGTGACGGGGGTGGTGACCCCGGCGATGGCGTAGCCGAGCGCAGCGAGCGCGCCTTGAATGACCGCGGTCGCCACGGTTCCGATGAAGGCGCTCCGGCTGACGTCGCTGAACTCGATCATCAGCGCGCGCGTGTGCTGCGGATCGAGCGGCAGCACGGACTCCAGGCGCAGGGCCATCTGAGGCCATTCCACGAGGACATAGAGCTCGGTGATGAGTGCGATCAGGAGTCCGAGCATGCCGCCGGTCGTCGCCTGGAGGACCACGGCCGCTCCCGCAACCGCACTCCCCTGCCCCTGCGCGAGGAGATCGTTCAGCCGTGCGGCCGCGTAGGCGCGGTTGACGTGGAGCTCGTCGAGGAGACGAAGCGCGCGCGGCCCGAGGGCGTCGAGCGGTGTGCCATCCGCCAGGCGCTGCTGGAGGAGAGTGCCCAGGACGAGGAGCTCACGCGCCAGGGTGTAGAGCGATACGACGCCGACGACCGTCACGATCAACGCGCTCAAGAGCGTGACGACCGATGAAGCGAAGTAGGGGTGCCTCGCCCAGCGGTTGGCCTTCGGTTGACCCCCGTACGCGAGGAGCCTGCCGTAGAGCGGCTGCGCCGTGAACGCCATGACCGTACCGAAGACGAGACCGACCCAGAGCGGCGACGCGATCCAGGCCGTCGCAAGGAACGAGAGGATGAGGAGGGTACCGAGCGCGGCTCGGTTCCCCCTCCCCTTGGCGGAGGTCACCCACGCAGCGTTCGTGGAACCGTCGGGAGGGACGGACGCCCTCGGAACATTGGACGGGATGGGGACGGAACGTGACAACGAGGGACCTCCGAGCGCGAGGCTCTGCAAGTCTGCGACCCAGGCCCAGCGTCCATCGTCGCGGCCCCCCCCTTCTCGCTGTGTACCCGCCGTTCAAGTACGTACCTACCGAGCGCGACGCCGGACCATAGGCCGACGCCAATCATGATGACGCCCATCGAGCGGACGATCCAGGTGAGCGTCAGGCGCGGGACGCCCCTGCCGAAGCGCTCGAGCAGCGCCACCACCGCGACTCCCCAAACGGCGATTCCCGCCGCCGCGCAACACCCGAACGGGATCGCGAGGAGTGCGGTGAATTGAACGAGCTGCTTCGAATAGAGAAAGGTGGTGACCGCGCCCCAGGTCACGATCAGCGTCGGATTCACCGCAGCGATCGAGAGGCCGACCCAGAAGCGCCCCGAATCGCTCTCGTCATGGAGCTTCGTGCTTCGTGCCTTGAGCGTGAAGAAGAGAAAGTGCGTTCCAAGCCCGCACAGGACGACCGCGGTGATTCCGTGCGAGATCGGGAGGACGAGGGCATGGCGAGCCAGGAAGGTCGCGAATCCCCAGAACGCGAGGAAGGCGTAGATCCCCTCGGCGACCGCGGCGCCGAAGGCGATCCGCCGTGCGTCCTTGTAGCGCCCGCTCGCTCCGTTCGACACGACGAGGAGCGCGATCGGCCCCGCCAATGGGAGAGAACCGACGAACGCGAAGACGAATGCGACCAGGCTCACAATAACGAACGACATCATGAGGGTCCGTACGGGCTCGAGCGTGGGCGCTCCGCGCGATCACAGCCGAGGCGGGGAGGCCGCCGCGTCGCTCGCAAGGACAGCGGCCGTCTCGAACGAGACCGCGACGTGGATCGCCTCTCCCGTGACCCGGACGACCCCCTTGCCGGCATTCAGCGTGATCCGGTCCACGGAGGTCATGCGCGAGGGCATCTTGAAGTCGAACGACAGCGTCTTGATGAAATCCCACGAGAGAGTCGCGTCTTGTTCCGCAAAGGCCTTATTGATGCGCTCGAGGATCGGCGCGTCCAAGAATCCGGGCACGTGCCGGAGATCGATGGCCTCGAGGAGGAGCGAAAAGACGAGCGCGTTGCGACCATCTCTGACGGCAATCGTCGGGAGAAGGAGAAGCTGAGCCAAGTTGGCCTTGATCGGCACTTCGACACCGGCGACGGTCCAGCTGAGCAGCAGCGTAGTGACGATCCGGAGCCCACGCGCGGGGACGAGCTCAATCGTATCGGGAGGCGAGATCACGAGCTCGTGGAGCGGGCCCGCAGGCTCACTGAGCCGGATCGTGAGCGGCGTGAGCATTCCGAGGAAGTGGGCGAGGTCGCCGCGCGAGAGGTTGGCTTGGAGGAGCATGGTTCACTCGGGAGCAGAACGGTTCGCTCGGGCGCAGACCAGAGCTCGGAGGCCGCTGCGCTCGTTTCGAGGACCTGCAAGATCGCATCCCTGGGCGCACGAGGTTCGTCGGGCGGCCCATCGATTGCAGCGCGAAGCCTGGCTATGCGTCACTCCATCTTCGCCAAGGTCGTCACGGGCCTGGTCGCAGTCGCCTGCATCTCGATCCTGTCTGGCTGCTGGTGGGGCCGGCGCGAGCCACGTCACGACGACCACGGCGATCACCACGAGGATCATCATGACGAGCATCATGACGATCGCGGCGAGCATCACGAGGACCCTCACTCGAAGTGAGCGGGGACGGCGCACGAACGCCACATAGTGGCGGGAGAGCGCGGCGGGAAAGCGCGGAAATCGCGCGCCGAACCGGGCTCGTCTCTCGGGTAGGCATCGATGCTGGGGGCCATCTGGGCACGTGCGGCGCAGGTCTTGCTGCGGGGGGGTTCATGGAAACGTCGCCGGTCATCGCAAAGATCATTCAATCGTGCCTCGACGACGAAAGGACGCTCGTCCAGGAGAGCAAGCTCGTCGATTCGCAGAGAAAGGCGGTGCTCATCCGTCTCGCGGACGAGCGCCGGCACTTCGCCGAAGAGCTCGAGCGGCTCAACGGACAGGGATCCCGAGAGTCGTGGACCGCTCTCGTTCGGGAGCTCGGCAATGGGCTGTGGGCGCGAATGACGGGGCGCAACGCGGGTGACGCCGTCGCCGAGTGCCGTCGTTCGCAGCGCCGGACGGAAGCGCGCTACGAGCTGGCCCTCGGCCTCGAGCTTCCGAGAGAAGTGAAAGACGCGCTCGTCATCCAGCACGAACGCGTGCATGCGGCGCGAGACGAGCTCACCCGGTTGGAGTTCTGAGCTCATGGGCGTCAGGGCAACGACGGCGCGCCTTTTCGCCACGCTCCCACCAAACGCGCACCAACACCTCGAAGGCGACCAAACTCGACACGGAGTCAACGAAGCCATGCGCGTCACCGCAACGATTCGATCGACGGGAGAGGGGCTCCTCGCGGAGTGCTCCGAGTACGACGTGCAGGGCGTAGGCTCGACGATCACTCTCGCGCTCGAGGCGCTGCGAGAAGCGCTCTATGAGCGCGTGGTCCGTCCGCAGGCCGTTGCACCGCCCGTCGACGAGGAACAGATCGAGATCGTCCTGTCGTCGGAGCTCATGCCCGGCGCAGCAGCCCCTTCGAACGACTCCATCCCGCGCGGCGAATAGGCCGGAAGCGGCCGGACTCGCGAAAAAGAGGGGCTCTCGCGAAGGGGCACGTTCGTTGCTCGAGCGCGCCGTGCGGGGCAGCACGTTTCGCACCCGAGGAGACCGTCATGAGCGAATCGAGTTCCGTCGTTGCGATCTACGACACGCGCGGCGAGGCCGAGGCCGCGATCGAGGCGCTGCGAGAAGCGAGCTCTCCGATGGCTCAGCTATCCATCGTCGGAACGGACTACCGCACCGAGGAGCATGCGATCGGCTTCTGCAACGCAGGCGATCGCATGAAGTTCTGGGGGAAGACCGGCGCCTTCTGGGGCGGTCTCTTGGGCTGCCTCGTCGGCGCGGGCTTTCTTCTCATTCCCGGAGTGGGGCAGATCGTCGTGCTCGGGCCGCGGGTTGATTGGCTGGTAGGGGCTCTCGAAGGAGCGACCCTCGGTGCGACTTTCGGCGTGCTCGGTGCAGCACTCGCAAGCTCTGGGATCCCGAAGAACTCCGTCATCAAGTACGAGACTGCCATGCGCGCCAGTAAGTTCGTCGTCGCCGCCCGCGGCACGCCCGCGGAAGTGGACGGGGCGCGCTCGATTCTCGGTGCGCAGGGCACACCTGGGTTCCACGTACATGGCGACATCCAAGTGAGCGTGCGCGCCGCGTAGATGTGCCCGGAAGGCAGACTCGTGCGCGTCGCACAGCCGCGGCACTCGGTATGCATCTCCACAGGACGCGATGGCAGCGACACTGGCCGCGAAGAACGTGATCGCGCCTCATGCTCGGCGAGCCTGCTGGAAAAGGCTCGCCAGCTGGGTCGTCGTGCCGGCCGCCGTCGCCTTCGCTGCGTCCTCAGCGGGCGCCCAGACGCCCCGCGCCCCGCTCTATTCGCAGCCACTCAACGCGCCACCACCGGCCGCACCGCCCGCGCAGACTCCCTCGAGCGCAGGCGCAGCGCTCCAGGGGGAGGCGACCTTGGATCAAATTGCGGCCTACCAGCAATATCTGCTGTACCTCTCCACCGTGAGCAGCCAGCCGGCGGCGAGCTCGTCCCAGGACGTCGGGGCTTACTTCCGCAACGGTGCTGCCGTGACGAGCGTGCCGTCGCCAGGCCAGCCGGGCTCGGCTTACTTCTCGAACGGCGCGTCCGTGACGAGCGTGCCGGCGGCAGGCCAACCGGGCTCGGCCTACTTCTCGAATGGCGCGGAAGTGACGCGCCTGCCGCTCGCCGCACCCACCGCGCCCACAGCGCCTCCGCAGCTCGCCGGCCCCCCCCGGTCGTCGGTGCCGGCCACCCCGCCGCCGACCTCCTCATCACCCGTGCTTGCCGCCTCTCCCTTGTCTTCGACTGCGCCCACCGAGACGTTGATCGACGGGCCGGTGATGTCGTTCGAAGCGTGGCTCCAATCGATGGGCGCTCCAGTGGAGTCGGAGCGCGAGACGACCCCTGGGCCACCATACGGGGTCGCCTACGCGGACAGGTCCCTCGCCGAGCCGACCGCCGACGCCGACGAGGCTCGAACACGAGCGACCTATGAGCTCCCCGAGAAGACGCCGGAGCGAGGCGTCATCGCGCGCAAGACGTGGAGAGGAGGCTTGGTCGCCATCCTGGGAGGGACATTTGCGATTGGACTGCTCCTCGGCGCACTCGCGATGCGGCGTACGCGTGCCGAGACACCTCTCCGGGCACCCGCTCGAAGACGCTCGACCTCCGCCCGATGAAGGGCGGCACGCGCATTGCGACGGCATCGAGGCTGCCCATGAAGACCCTTTTCGCCCCCATCGCAGCGTCGCTCGCCCTTGCATTCGCCGCGTGCGCCACGAACGCCGACGACAGCGCGTCGACGACGAGCGTACGGACCAACGCCCCGAGCGCTGCACCGAGCTCGTCTCCGCCAACGTCGACTGCAGCGCGCGTCACCGGGGAGCGGGAGCTCGAGACGTTGCACGAATCATCGAATGGAGCCGAAGGGACGTCGGGATCGGATATCGAATCGACCGAGGGCGAGGGGCTTGCGCAGCCTCCGTACGCGGCCCCCTCGGCCTACAGTGACGTCGGGATCCTGTATCCGCTGCCGAGCCTCCCCCTCAATCTCTGGGCGCCCCGCCCGACGCCCCCCATCACGCACACGCCAGAGACGCCACCGTTCTTCGAGACCTCGTTCGGTCCAGCTCCCGCCTCGTCCGGCTTCTTCGAGACGTCGTTTGGTCCACTTCCCGATTCCTATGCCGGCTTCTCGGAGAGCTCGTTCGGCCCGGACGCGGGATTCTGACCCGCGATTCGCGCCGCGGGCGCTACTCGTGCGCGATCCACCCCATGAGGGCCGCCGTGTATGCCGCCGCGTCCTTGACCTTGCCCCCTTCGTGCTTCTGCGCGCCCGCCGGTGCCTGGATGATGGCGCTCTGCGCGCCGTTGCCCACGTTCACCATCTTCAGCGCCTCCGCGCAGGCGCCCACGTTGTCCTTTCCAATGTTCCCCAGGTCGAGCGCCTTCGTCGCGGGCGCGTCGCCCCCTCCGTGACACTCGATGCAGCCGTCCCTCGAGAGAGCCGGCACCGCGCTGGACACGAAGGTAGCCACCGACTTGCACCCCCCGCCGGCTCTCCGACTCTCCAGAGCGGACGGGCCCGCGCTCGCGGGTATGACCAGGGAAATCCCGAAGCAGGTGACGAGAACGAACGCGGGCAAAACGAACGGAGTGGGGTTCATGACGACCGCGTGTCGCACCAAGCGTGCCGCCCGAGGGCCCGATTGGATGAAGCGCCGCGCGCTTGGCGCAGAATTCGCTCATGCGACGGCGATGCCGCACCACCTGCCAATCGACAGCCTCCCGCGCGAAGGCGAGCTCTTCGACGGCAAGTACCGGATCGGGGCGGTACTCGGGGTCGGCGGGATGGCCGCGGTTCTTGCCGCGCGACACCTCGGCTTCGACGAGATGGTGGCCATCAAGCTCCTCCTCCCGGAGTGCGTGGACGATCCTGCCGTCGTCGAGCGCTTCCTGCAGGAGGGGAAGACCGCCGTGAAGATCCGGAGCGAGCACGTCGTGCGCATGCTCGACGTGGGCGTATGCGCGGGGCGCGCGTATCTCGTCATGGAGCACCTCGACGGCAGGGACCTCGATCTGCTCCTGCGCGAAGGGGGATCGCTCCCCGTCGGCGCGGCCGTCGACCTACTGCTTCAGGCTTGCGAAGCGATCGGCGAGGCGCACGCGCTCGGCATCATTCACCGCGACCTCAAGCCAGCGAACCTGTTTCTCACGCATCGCGTGGACGGCTCGCCGTGCGTGAAAGTGCTCGATTTCGGGATCTCGAAGATGCCGCGCCGCGTATCCGGTGTGAGCTTCGCGAGCTCGCCCCCGACGCTCCCGGCGATGATCATGGGTTCCCCGCAGTACATGTCGCCAGAGCAAATGACCTCGGCGGCGAGCGCCGACGAGCGATCGGACATCTGGTCGCTCGGGGCGATCCTGTACGAGCTCCTGACGGCCCGGACTGCGTTCGGCGGAATGTCGACCGCGGAAGTCTGCGCGCGCGTGCTGCAAGGGGCGCCCGTCCCGATCGAGCACCTGGAAGCAGACGTGCCGAACGACGTCGTGCTCATCGTCGCGCGCTGCCTCGAGAAGGATCCTGCGCGCCGCTATGCGAACGTCGCCGAGTTCGCGCGAGTGCTCGCCCCGTTCGGCTCGCGGGGCGCACGGGCCTCGGCCGAGTCGATCGCGCGCGTGTACGAAGGACGGGAGGACGCCCCCCCCGCTCCGCCGGGCGAGGGCGGGACGATGAAGCCGACCGCGAAGTCGATTCTCGCCACGCTCCCGAAGCCACGCGGGAGACTGTCCGGATACCTCGGCGCGGCGCTCCTGGCGCTTGCGGCCGTGGCCGGTGTCGTGGGCGGCGTGGGCCGGTACGTCGGCGCTCTGCCGGTCGCGGCACGCGTCGCCGGCTCCGTACCGAGCTCGCTCTCGGCGCCTTCGGTCTCTTCGCCCGTCGCGTTGCCATCGGCAAGCGCCTCCGCGTTCGTCACCGTGGCTCCCCCCGCGGGTCCCGCGGAGCACCATCACGCCGACGCAGGCGCGCCCCTCGCGAGCCCGATCGCGCACACGGTCGCCGGCAGCGAGGACGGAGGCCCCTACTACGCGCCGTAGACACCAGGCGCCTTCCCGAGGGTCGCAGGATCGCCACAGCCGTTCGCGAACGCCTCGGCGGCAGGGTCCTCGCGCGGCACGGTCGAGCGGCGCAATTCCAGGCCCCCCTGGCGCCGCCGTCTCTGGCCCCCGTCGTGCAGCGCACGCTTGCGATGGTCTGCACGACGAGGGACGCGGGGGGAACCGCGGGCAGGTGGCGCTCACATACGTGTCGCGTTCTCGCCGCCCCCACGGTCATCGCTCGCATCGCGGCGGTCGCGGCCAGCTTGGTCGTCCTCTTCGCGCTCCCCGCCCGGGCGCAGGAACTGCCGCCCACTCGCCCTGGCCCGCCAGCCGACGCACGCGAGGTCCTCTCCGAGAGTCTCCCCGAGCTCGCGCGGGTGCCCGGAGGGTGGACCGCCGATGCCGTCGGCGTTCGGGCCAGGAAGACGAGCTTCGACGTCGCCGCGAAGGAAGCATCGCTTCGTTCGGCGGAAGCCAAGGTGACTGCGGCCATCGTCGCCTTCTTTCCGCGACTCTCGGGCCTTGCGAGCTACACGCGCTACCAGAGTCTCGCGCAGCCGAGCCTCGGAACGCTCCTCGAACCGACCCACGCCGTGCCACCAGGGCCGGTCAACCTGACGACGACTCCGATCTCCGCCATCCCCCTCACCATTCCGATCCCACTCGACTACTGGGTAGCGCAGGCCACGCTCACCGTCCCGCTGAGCGACTACGTCCTACGCCTCTCGCAGGAGCACGGAGCCGCGCGAAGACGCGCGGACGCGGCTCGATTCGACAAGCTCGCGAGCGAGGCGCAAGCCTACTCGGACGCGAAGATCGCCTTCTATCAGTATGCGAAGGCCGTCGCTCAGCGCGGCGTCCTCGTGCAGTCGAAGGGGGTCGCCGACGAGCATCTCCTGGACGCGCAGAACCTCTTCCGCGCGGGCCGCGGCTCGAACGCAGACGCGCTCGCGGCCGACGCCAACGTCGCGGCCGCAGTGCTCGCAATCGATCAGTCGAGCGAGCTGATCGGCGTTGCCGAGGAGCAGCTCCGGCTCGCGACGCACGCGCCGGCCGACGAACCGGTGTCGATCGGCGAAGACGTCACGGGCGCGCTCCCTCACGAGGCGTACGACGTGGCAGCCCTCCAGCAGGAGGCGGCGACGACCAGGCCCGAGATCCTCTCTTTGGCGTCGGGCGCTCTCGCACAAGACAGGCTCGCCGCGAGCGCGCGCGCCGCGCAGCTACCATCGATCTCGGCCTTCGGCGAATACGTTTACGCGAACCCGAGCCCGCGGGTCTTCATCCCCGAGGAGAAGTTCGTCGGCTACTGGGACGTGGGCGTTCGCGCGACGTGGGCCGTCAACGATGTCTTCAGCGCCGCAGCAGCCAGTAGCGATCAGAAGGCGCTGGCGGCCTCTCTGCGAGCGCAGGGCGCGCGGGTAAGGGACGCGGTCTTCCTCGAGGTGACGCAGGCGGTCCTCGCGATGCGCACCGCGGACTCGAGCCTCGTGAGCTCGGACGCGCAACTGCGGTCGGCCGAGGAAGCCTATCGCGGACGACGTGAGCTCTTTCGCTTCGGCAAGGGCACGAGCGTCGAGCTCGCGGATGCCGAGGCCAACCTATTTCGCGCGCGGCTCGCGGCCATCTCCGCCGGCATCGACCAGCGCATCGCGCGGGTCCACATCGATCACGCGACCGGTCGAGACGTGGTGAGGCGCGCCTCGTGAAGCGCGCATTGACCCTCATCGGCCTCCTCGCGGCAGCCCTGCTCATCGCCCTTCTCCTGCGCGTGCGGCATCTGCGTGCTGCCGAGCACGGACCTGCCGGCGGCAGCGGCGTCATCGAGGGCATCGACGTCAACGTCACGAGCCGCATCGCCACGCGCATCACGAAGGTGAACGTGCGCGAAGGAGACGTCGTCAAGCAGGGCGACGTGCTCGTGGAGCTTCTATGCACCGAGCAGGAGGCCGCGTTCAATCAGGCGAACGCCGACCTCGCGGCAGCACAGTCGAACGTCCTGGCCGCGTCGGCGAACGCGACCTCGGCGCTGCAAAGCGCGTCAGGCGGGTCTCAGAACATCAGCGCGGCGAAGTCGCAAGTGGACGTTCTCGCGGCTCAGGAGGAGCTCGCGCGCGTCGATCTGGCGCGAGACGAGGAGCTCGTGAAGAGCGGAACGCTCCCCCCGCAGGAGCTCGACGACGCGCGCTCGAAGGACCTCGCACTCCTCAGCCAGATCGCCGAGCAGCGCTCCCTCGAGTCGATGATCAGGAACCAGGCCGGCGCGCTGCGGGCGACGGGCGCCGGGGCCAAGTCGCAGACGAACACCGCGCGAGACAACGTCACCGCAGCGATGGCCGCGCTCGCACACACACAGACCGCCGTGGACGAGTGCAAGCTGCTGGCACCGCGGAACGCGATGGTCGTGTCGCGCAATCTCGAGCCCGGTGAGGCGGTGCTGCCGGGCACCAGCGTTCTGTCGATGACGGACGTCACCGAGGGGCGCACCCGCTTCTACCTCGCGAACTCGGAGCTGGCGGCGGCGGCCCCGGGGCGGAAGGTGCACGTCGCCGCGGACGCCTATCCGGGGCAGACCTTCGAGGGGGCGATCTTCTACGTCTCGCCGCGCGCCGAGTTCACCCCCCGCAACGTACAGACGCGCGAAGATCGCGAGCGCCTCGTCTATGCCGTGGAGGTCCGCATCCCGAACGCGGACATGCGCCTCCGCTCCGGGATGCCCGTCGACGTGACGATCGACGGGAGCTGGAAGTGAACGACGCCACTCCACGGATCGTGGCCGACGGCCTACGCCGCAGCTTCAAGAAGAAGGTCGCGGTCGACGGGCTCTCCCTGCAGGTGGCGGCGGGCGAGATCTACGGCCTGGTCGGGCCCGATGGCGCCGGCAAGACGACGACGCTGCGGATGCTCGCAGGACTGCTCGACCCTTCCGGCGGCACCGCGCGCCTCGTCGGCCTCGACCCTTTCGGGAAGGACGCTTCGGTGCGCGAGACCTTCGGCTACATGCCCCAGCAATACAGCCTCTATGGCGATCTCACGGTCGCCGAGAATCTCGCCTTCTTCCGCGAGATGTACTGTGTCGCGCCGGACGTATTCCGCACACGGCGTGACCGGCTTTTGTCCCTCACTCATCTGACCGAGTTCAAGGATCGTCGTGCCGAGGCCCTCTCGGGCGGCATGTACAAGAAGCTCGCGCTCTCGTGCGCTCTCTTGAACGAGCCCAAGGTGCTCTTGCTCGACGAGCCGACCAACGGCGTCGATCCGGTGAGTCGCCGCGAGTTCTGGGACCTTCTTCACGAGTTCCTCGCCGAGGGCATGGCCATACTGATCACGACGCCGTACATGGACGAGGCGGCGCGCTGCCACCGCGCGGGGATGCTCCTGGACGGGAAGCTGCTCGAGGAGGGGCGACCCGCCGAGATGCTTGCCGCGTTCGCGCATCCGGTCTTTCGCGTACGCGGCGACCGCGCCAAGGTTACCGCCGCCATCGAGAAGACCCCGGAGGTGCTCTCGTCCACCCCAGCCGGGGCCGAGCTGCGCATCGTCGTTCGACGCGGTCGCGAACAGGCCGTGCTCGCGCTCCTCGCGACCGTCGGCGCCGAGGCGTTACCCGCGTCGCCGACCTTCGAGGACCTGTTCTTGACCCACTTGCACGAACGGCAGGACCCGAAGAGCGTCTCGTGAGCGAGGACGCATCCATTCGCGTGAACGCGCTCACGAAGCGCTTCGACGCGTTCGTCGCGGTGGACGCCGTCTCCTTCGAGGTGAAAAAGGGGGAGATCTTCGGCTACCTGGGGGCCAACGGCGCCGGGAAGTCGACGACGATCCGGATGCTCTGCGGACTCCTTTCCGTCACGAGCGGAGAGGTGATGGTCGCGGGGGTCGACGTCGTCCACCACCCGAACGCGGTCCGCAGCGCGATCGGATACATGTCCCAGAAGTTCTCCCTTTACCTCGACCTGACGGTGGCCGAGAACCTCGAGTTTTTCGGCGGCGCGTACGACCTCTTCGGGGAGACGTTCCGCACGCGGCGCGACGCCGCCATGCGCGACCTCCAGCTCGAGGCGCTCTCCGGTGAGCTGACCGGATCGCTTCCGGGCGGTCAGCGGCAAAGGGTCGCCCTCGCGTGTGCGCTCCTGCACAAGCCCCAGATCGTCTTTCTCGACGAACCGACGGCCGGCGTCGACCCCGACGCCCGGCGGAACTTCTGGCGCGTGATCCGCGGCCTCGCTGACGGCGGGACGACCATCCTCGTCACGACCCACTACATGGACGAAGCCGAGTACTGCGATCGCGTCGGCCTGATGGTCGCGGGCAAGCTCGCCGCACTGGACACGCCGGCAGCCCTGAAGCAGACGTTCGTACCGGGCCGCGTCTACGAGGTCCAGGGAGCCACCATCGCGGACATGCAGAAGGCGGCGACCGACCTCGGGTTGCTCGACGTCGAGCAGTTCGGCACGGGGCTTCACGTCCGTATCGCACAGGACGGCCCGGACCCCGAGAAATTGAGGAGCGAGCTGGCCGCTCGGGGGATCCCCGTGACGGGCGTGATCGACGCCGACGTCACGCTGGAAGACGTGTTCCTGAGCGTGGTCGGCAAGGCCGAGAAGAAGGCACCGACGGCTGCGAAAGCGAGCAAGCCGTCGTGACGCGCTTTCTCCGCCGGACCATCGCCGTCGCGCACAAGGAGGTGCTCCACATTCTCCGCGACGCGCGGGCCGTCTACCTGGCACTGGGCCTACCGGTCGTGATGCTGATGCTGTTCGGCTACGGCATCTCGCAGGACGTCGATCACATCTCGATGGCCGTCGCCGATCAGGACCGCACGCCCGCCTCGCGGCGGGTGAGCGAGGCGCTCGTCGCCGGCGGCGACTTCGTGCGAGGAGCAGACCTCGCGTCCCCCGACGACGCGGAGATCCTGCTTCGCAAAGGGGAGGTTCGAAGCGTCCTCGTCATTCCGCGAGACTTCGCACGCGACCTCGCGCGTGGCGTTCCTGCAGCCGTGCAGCTCCTCGTCGACGGCAGCGACGGGACGACCGCGATGGTCGCGCTCGGCGATGCCGCCGGCATCATTCATGCGAGCTCGGCGGCGCGCGCGGTGAAGGCTTCGCTCAGCGTGGGCCCGCGCGTGCGTGTGCGATTCAACCCGGCGATGCGCTCCACCTACAACATGGTGTCGGGCGTCATCGTCCTCATCCTCGCGATGGTCTCTTCCCTCCTGACGGCCCTCACCATTGCTCGCGAGTGGGAGCGCGGAAGCATCGAGCAGCTCTTCGCGACTCCCGTTGGACGGCTCGAGATCATCCTCGGGAAGGTGATCCCGTACGTCGGCCTCGGCCTCGTACAGACGCTGCTCGTCCTCACGCTCGGCTCGTACATGTTCGACGTGCCGATCCGCGGTTCCCTCGTGACGCTCTTCGTCTGCTCAACGCTCTTCGTGCTCGCCATGGTCGGAACGGGCCTCCTCACCAGCGTGCTCGCGAAGTCGCAGCTGGTCGCCGTGCAGTTCGCGATGATGGTCTCGTACCTGCCGGTCGCGATGCTGAGCGGCTTCATGTTCCCGCTCCAGAACATGCCCGCATGGCTGCAATGGATCTCGATGATCGTCCCTGGCCGCTACTACCTCACGACGCTCCGCGGGGTGCTCCTCAAGGGGAACGGCCTCGGCGTGCTCGCGGGAGACGTCGCGGCACTCGCGATCTTCGCCGCGGCGACGTTGGCGCTGGCGGTCTGGCGCTTCCGCCGGAGGCTCACGTGAAGCTCGGCCTCATCGTGCCATCGCTCCTGAACGTGATGAAGAAGGAGCTGAGGCAAACCTTCCGCGACCGTCGCATGCTGGGCACGATCATCATCGCGCCGGTCTTGCAGCTCATCGTCTTCGGCTACGCGATCGATCTCGACGTCGACCGGATTCCGACCGTGGTCTGCGATCAGGACGCGACGCCGCAGAGCCGGGCTCTGACGGAGGCCTTCTTCGCCGATCGCACCTTTCTCCGGCACGCCGACGTGATCGATCCCGGCGCGGCACAGGACGCCCTCGACGAGGGGAGCGCCGCGGCCGCCTTCATCGTCCCCCGCGACTTCGGGCTGAACGCCGCGCGCGCGGCCGCGCCCGAGGTGCAGATCATCGTCGACGGAACCGACTCGACGCGCGCGCAGGTCGCGTCGAACGCGGCGAGCCAGTTCCTGCTTCTACGTGGGATCGGTGGAGAGCCGAGCGTGCTCCCCGCGGTCACGGCTGCGTCGCTCGCGCCGCGCGTGATGTACAATCAACGGCTCAAGACGGCGATCTACATGCTGCCGGGCGTGCTCGCCACGCTGCTCCTGAACGTGACCGCACTCGTCACCGCGATGGGCCTGGCGCGCGAGCGAGAGACCGGAACGCTGGAGCAGATCCTGGTGACGCCCATCCGGCCGGCGCTGCTCCTGGCAGGCAAGTGCCTCCCCTACGTAATGTTCGGCTTCGTCGACGTCCTCGCGATCCTTCTTCTGGGCAACATGGTCTTCGACGTCCCCTTTCGCGGGTCCTTCGGGATCATCGCGCTGGCGTCGTTCCTCTATCTGTTCTCGACGCTCGGCGTCGGCATCCTCATCGCGACGTTCAGCTCTTCCCAGCAACAAGCGATGCTCGGTGCCTTCGGCTTCATGATGCCGGCGATGCTTCTGTCCGGCTTCATGTCCCCGATCTCCAGCATGCCGGCGTGGCTACGTCCGTTCACGATGCTGATTCCGATACGGCACTACGTCGAGATCATGCGCGGGTGTCTCTTGAAGGGGGCCGGCATCGGCGATCTCGCCCAGCCGATGATCGCTCTCGGTGTTCTCGGGCTCGCGCTGCTCTCGATCTCGGTCGCGCGCTTCCGGAAGCAGCTGGCGTAGCGCGCTGCAATCCGAAGAGAGGGCTTATGCACCGACGACGTGCACCTCCCCATCCGATGCGACGAGGATGGCGTCTCGACGCTTTGGCCATAGTCCGATGAGACGGCACTCGCATCGTCGATGTGTCGCCGGCGGCTCGATATGACGGCAACCGCTTCGTTGATGCTTCGGCCGCTGTCCGAGGAGACGGCGAGCACGTCACCCATGCTCTCCCCCGAGCTCGATGAGACGGCGTCGCACTCGGGCATGACGAGCGTCAGGAATGACGAGACGACCGTCATGTCGACCGTGGACTTTCCGTCCACGGTTCAGAAGAGTGCCACGTCGGATACGACGGGGAGATCGTCGGCGCTCTGCACCGTGCACGACGATACGACAGCGGGCTCGCTGGCGAGGCTCCGCGCGTGGTCGCATGAGACCGGCGTCGCAACGAACCTGCCCGCTCGTCGCATCGATATGGCTGGCGTCACGAAAATCTCGCCCGGCTACTGCGAGCATAGGACGGGGATATCGGCGACGCCGCTCGTACCACGCAACGATACGACGGCGTCGAAGAACGACATGACGGTGGTCCCGCGCGATGCGCCAAGCTCGTGCAACGCGACCGGGGGCGTCTCCACCCCGGCTCAGCGCTCTCGTCCGCGGCCCTCCACGGGCCGCCAAAGTGCCCCAGGCTCACACGCACGCCTCCACCGTCGCGCATGGGGCGGGCGCGCAGCGAGCGCCGAGCCTCAGCCGCTCGTGGGCACGCCGGTGACGGCCTACCTCGATTGCATGCACAGCACGGTTCGACGGAGAGCGTCTTGCAAGTCCTTCGATCGCATTCACGACCTCGGCCGCGCGCCGAAAGGAACTGCTCCCATGTTGCGAAGCTTGAAGGATCTCGAACGCTACACGGTCGTCGCGAGCGACGGCGAGCTGGGCCGGGTCGCCAACTTCCTCTTCGACGACGAGCGCTGGGCCATTCGCTATCTGGTCGTCGAACCCACCCTCTTCTTCCAAGGGCCCCGCGTGCTCATCTCGCCGGTGCTCTTTCGTCGAGCCGATTGGGCGACCCGCTCCTTCCACCTCGCGCTCACGCAGGAGCAGATCCGAAAGAGTCCGAGCGTCGACACCGACAAGCCGGTCTCGCGCCAGCACGAGCGCGATCACTTCCGCTACTACGGCTATCCCTACTACTGGGCGTACTCCGGGCTCTGGGGCCTCGGCAATTACCCCGGTCTCCTCGCGCCGTGGGACGAGCCGCGTCCCGCGCACGAAGAGCCGATCGGTGACGTCCACCTGCGGAGCGCGAGAGAGGTCACCGGATACGACATCCAGGGGACCGACGGCGCGATCGGCGATGTCGTGGACTTTGCGGTAGACGACGAGACCTGGGCGCTCCGGTACCTCGTGGTCGATACGAGCCACGGGTGGTTCGGGAAGAAGGTGCTCGTCGCACCCGAGTGGGCGAGCCGCATCAGCTGGACGGAAAAGAAGGTCTACGTGGCTCTCACGCGAGAGGCGATCAAGACGAGTCCCGCATGGGATCCCGCGGCCGCCATCCATCGCCAGTATGAATCGCAGCTCTACGACCACTACGGACGCGCTGCGTACTGGGCCAAGGACCAGCCGCCGCAAGCCACATCCGCGCAACACTCGGGGCGCGAGTCCGCATGACGCCGCGCATCCTCGTAGCGACCGATCTGAGTGACGCCGGAGGCGAGGCGGTCCTGCAGGCGGACGCCCACGCGAGAGCGATGGACGGAGTCCTTGGCGTTTGCCACGTCCTCCCCGGGCTGAGGCTTCACATGCTCTTTCCACAACGGTACGGGAGCGAGGCCACCCAGGAGGCCGCGCAGGAGGTTCGCGCGCGCGACGTCGTCGTCGAGCGCATCTCGTCGCTGACCAGGCGTAGTCCGTCTTCGTTCGAGACGTTCGTCGAGCACGGGACGGAATACGCAGCGATCGTCCGCCGCGCCGAGGAATGGCGCGCGTCGCTCGTCGTCATCGGCAGCCACGGGCACACCGGCGCTACACGCGGAGTCTTGGGCGGCGTCGCCGAGCGTGTCGTTCGACACGCGCACTGCCCCGTGCTCGTCGCGCGTCCCTGCTCGTGGCGCGGGCTCGTGGTTTGTGCGACCGACTTGTCGGCGCCGTCGCTTCCCGCGGTCGAAGCGGCGGTCGCCGAAGCGCGCCTGCGGAACGCGCGGCTCCAGATCCTGAACGTCATCGACCAGGGCCTTCCGCTCGCCACGGTCGGACCGTCCGAAGGGCTTACTCCGCTCGTGCTGGCTCCCGAGATGCTGCATGACCTTCAGGGGATCGCGCGCGCGACGATCGACGCGGTTCTCGCGAAGCTCCACGCCAAAGCGGAGGTCGCGGTCGTCGAGGGGCACGCGGCCGCGACGATTCTCCAGTATGTCGAAGAGCGGCAACCCGAGCTCCTGGTGGTCGGGACGCGCGGCCGGACCGGGCTCGTGAGGGTACTCCTCGGGAGCGTGGCCGAGCGCGTGGTGCGCGCTGCAAGGGGCTCCGTCCTCGTCGTGCGGCCCCGTTAGCCGACTTCGGTCTTGGCGCCCGCCACGTCGAACTGCACGTCCGCCGCGAGCTTCACCAGAGGCACTCCGTAGGCTTCACCGCAGGGTTCGATTGGTTTCCGTCGCACCTGCACGCCCGTCGCGCCCGCTATCTCCAGGGCCACTTGGACGAACGCTTCTCCGACGATCGTGAACCACTGCGCCATCAGGAGCGGCATGCCCGTCTGCTCGAACCGCACGACGCCGGGACGGACGACGTGTGCGTCCGTCGTGCCGAAGTCGAAGTACTTGCCGACGGCACGCGGGACACGCAGCGCCACGGTCTCGGCCGACGCGAGCTTCAAGATCAGTCGATAGACGCCGTGAATGTCCTGCCGCGCCTGATGCTTCGCGCGGGCCTTGAGGAATTCGATGGGAGGCTGATTGCAGAGCCGCGCGCAGACTTGCCACGCGGACACAATCGGGAGTGCGTCGTACCAGCTCGCGGCAAGGAACGGCTGCTCGAAGAAGTAGGCGAGTGCCCGGTTTCGATAGGCCGCGTTGACCGCGCTCGCTCCGCCCGGAATGAACGCATTCTCGTATTCGACGTGCCCGCGATAACCGATCCCCTTCAGGTGAAACGGACTCGACCCGGGTGCGAACGGGAGATCCTCGTAGTCTGTAGCAGTAGTAGCCACGGTTGACGCCTGCTGCACCCTCAGTGCCAGTGCGCCGACGATTCCTGCGCGGCGCGCACGACGCATGCTTACGTCTTCGTTGCATGACGACGTCAATGCGATCGCAGCTCGCGGCAGAGCTCATAATCCCGATGGCGACGTCTGCGCTCGGTCAGGTCGAGCCCGTCACGCATGTAAGGAGCACGCTGATAGCCGCGTCCCTCCTCTCACTGAAGTCCTTCGGTCACCTCGACGCCTATCTCAAGAACCTGCCCGTCGCTCTCCACGACACGATTCTGCACTCCGTCGCGGGCATGTGGCTCCCGCTGAGCGTCGGCGTCGCGCACTACGCCGCCGCGGACGCGCTCGGTCTCACCGTCGACCAGCAGCTCACGATGGGTCGCGAAGTCGCAGACAAGATCCAAAAGAGCGTATTGGGTACGCTCGTTCGCTTGGCAAAGGGGGTCGGTGTCACTCCATGGATCGGGCTCGAGTACATGCCCAAGCTGTGGGGACGCGTGATGATGGGGGGCGGCATGGCGCTGTATCGCCTGGGGCCAAAGGAAGCGCGCGTCGAGTGCCACGGCGCACCGCAGCTCGCCGCACTCCAGTACTTCCGGAACGGGTTCCGCGGGATGTTCATGGGATCGGGGCAGCTGTTCTGCAGCAGACTCTATGTAACGGACCTTCGCGCACTGGCAGCGAGAGGCGTGGCGGGATTTCAGATGTCGTGGGTGTGAACCCGCGGATTGCCGTCGCTGGTAGGCGCCGCGTGCGACCCGTCCCGGTCACGTCACCGTGCGATCGCCGCGGCGATCGCGTGCGCGCAGACGCCATTTCGCCCGGCGAGCTTGGCTCCGTACATCCGACCGTCCGCGAGGGCCAGGAGATCGAGGTAGTTGACCGCGGGCGCACACTCCGACCAAAGGGCAGCGCCGACGCTCACCGTGGCGCTCACGGTGCCGGCACCGATTTCCACGCGCAGCTCCGCGAACGAATGTCGTACGCGTTCCGCAAGCACGATGAGGTCGTCTCTCGTGGCGCCGGAGATCACGGCCACGAATTCCTCGCCCCCGTAGCGTGCGAGCACATCACCGGCGCGGAGGATCTTCGAGGCCGACATGGCGAGCGCGCGGAGCACGTGATCACCGGCGAGGTGACCGAAGGTGTCGTTGATGCGCTTGAAGTTGTCGACGTCGATCATGAGGAGCCCGATGTCGTCTCCGTCGACTCGCCCGCGCGCGACCTCGACCTCGAGCAGGTGCAAGAGTCGGCGGCGGTTCGTGAGCCCGGTGAGCGCGTCCCGCGTCGACGCTTCGTAGAGTTGCCGCTTGAGCACGTCTTCCCGCTCATCGACGAGCGAGAACAGGAGGATGAGATCCGGTCCGAGCTGAATGCGATCGCCCGACTCGAGCGCGACGCGGCAGACGACGCGCCCGTTCACGAACGTGCCGTTCGTCGAGCCCAGGTCTTCGAGCAAGTGCCGCCCACCGTCCGTCTGGAAGATGCGTGCGTGGCGCCGGCTGATCGAGGGGTCGTCGATCGAGAGCGTCACGTCACGCGCGCGCCCCAGTATGACCTCGCGCTCCTGGAGAGCCAACACGCAGCCGGGGTCGGTGCCGCTGAGGACCGTCAAGGTCGCGCGATCCCGGCGCGGCGAGACGTGCAGCACGGTGCTCATCGGCGTCGCGCGTCGCTCGCGCCGCTCGAAGGTCGCAGAGGAGGCAATGGGGGCCAGAGGCGCGCTCGCGGGCACGGTCCGTAGGTGCGAGAGCGTAACCTCGCTGTCATCGTGAACGCGCGCGGGCTCGGCGTGCCCACCGCCCGCCTTCGAGCTCTCGCAGTTCTCCGGTTGCAGGTGATTCAAGGCGGTCTCCTTCGGGGGCGCAAACATGTGATTCACAATCAGCGCAGCGCGCCGCCTAGTAGAATGTCTCGACGCGCGGGAACGCCCGACCAGGGCGTGCGAACAGATAGCCCTGCATGAGGCGGCACCCCAGGGCGCGCAGCCTGCCGCACTCTTCCGCGGTCTCGACCCCTTCGGCGATGACCGTCATGTGCATGCGCGTGCGAAAAGACAGGATCGTCTCGATGAGACGCTGGCGTACGGCAGAATGGTCGACGTCGCGGACGAGGACCATGTCGAGCTTCGCGAAGTCGGGCTCCAGCACGACGCAGGCCGAGAGGCTCGCGTACCCCGCGCCGAGATCATCGATCGCGATGCGGAAGCCCTGATGCCGCAGGTCGCTCAATCGGGCCTGGAGGTCCTTCACCGCGTCGAGCGAGGTGCGCTCGGTGATCTCGAGAACCACCCGGCCGGCGATCTTCGTGAGCGGGGAGTGTGCCTCGTAGAGGGCGGGGTCGAGGAGATCGGCGGCGTGAAGGTTCACGAACAGCATGGCGCCGGCCGGCGCGTGCGCGAAGGCTTCCGCGCTCAGCGCGCGCGCGCGCCGTCCGACCTCCTGCACGCAGCAGAGGCGCTCGGCACCGCAGAGTACGGCATGCGGATCGGGAAACGAGCCTTCCTCATTTCGCATGAGGGCCTCATAGGCAAAGACGCGGCGGTGCTCCGTGTCGACGATCGGCTGGAAGGCCATCCACATCGTTTCCAGCATGCGGTCCATCCTGGCCCTGGCGCGCCCTCTCGATGCTCGCGCGACGGCGTTGAGGACGCTCACCTTCACCGAAGGTGGCCTCGCGAGAAACGGGGGTCGTAGGAAGCTACGCGGGCTGGCTTCGGAGGCAGAGTGCAACCGCGGCGCGCCGGCGCCGAGTATGTCGTAGTCCGCGATTGCACACATTAAAACCCCCGTGAAATCCAGCGTCGAAGCGAGCCCTCCAGATCTCGTGCCAAGGGCGCGCGCGAAAGGTTTCACGAGCATGCGGCGCCGTCCTCGGACGGGCGCGCCACACACCGAGGCGGAATGGTGGACCGATGAGGGGCGCACCCGGCGATGCATCGCCGTGCGCGCGCGCGCACTCAGCCCGACAGGGTGGACCCGCGCTTGCACCAACCGCAGCAGCAACGAGTCGTTCGGCTTCTCTAAGGGATGACCATGAAGATGCATGTCGGTGTCGCGGTTGTCCTCGTGCTCGCCACGGCCTCGGTGCCGGCGTTCGCGCAAGACGCTGCACCCGCCTCGCCGGCATCAGCCCCCCTGGCGACGACGTCGGCCCTCGTGACAGGGATCGTCCTCCTTGCCTCCCCATGTGTGGCCTCGATCGTCGTCGCCGGCTCGAGCAACACGTCGGTGACCTTTATGCCCGTGCGGTTGGGTACGGCGGGATACGGGCTGGGGGCGTTCGCCCGATTCTGACCGCGGGCATCGCTCGATTCTGGCCGGAGGTATCGTTCGTGATGGGGTGGAACCGAGGGAAGCACAATGCTCAGCGAATTCATCAACGACAGGCGAGACCAGCTCATTGCCCTCACTCGCGTGAAAGTCGCGAAGCGGCTGACTGCGGCGCAGACGGAGCAAGTCATCGCAGGCGGGGCTCGACTCTTCCTGGAGCAACTCGTCGAGAAGCTCGAGCACCCGCTGCTCACGGGGAGAATCGAGCATGGGGCCACCGTTCACGGAGCCGCGCTCCTCGCTCTTGGCTACACGGTCTCGCAAGTCGTGCACGACTATGGCGAGGTCTGCCAAGCCATCACCGAGCTCGCCAGCGATACGGACACGGCGATCACTTCGGAGGAGTTTCACATCCTCAACCTGTGCGTCGACAACGCGATCGCCGAGGCCGTCACGGAGTACTCGCGGCTACGAGACCTCTCGAGCGCGGCCTTGCTCGATGACTCGGAGCCCGAGCTCCCCTTCACGGACTGAGGAGTCGACCCATGCGCTGGCGCGGAGTTCGCACCATCGAACCGTCGAGAGGTGATTCATGAGCCGACCTGAGACGCACGAAGACGAGCTCCGCGGCGTGCCCCATCGCGGGAATGTGCTCGATGCGAAGTACAGGTTCGAGAGCGTGCTCGGCGTCGATGCGACGACCGCCACCGTCGTGGCGACGCACCTCGGCCTCGAAGAGAAGGTCGCCATCAAAGTCCTTCTCCCCGAGTGGGCGGGGGACCCGGCGCTCGTCGAGCGCTTTCTGCTCGCAGGGCGCGCGGCCGCGAGGGTGCACGGAGAGCACGTCGTGCAGGTGCTCGACGTCGACGAGGCGGGGAGCATCCCCTTCGTGGTTCTCGAGTATCTCGAGGGGAAGAACCTCGAGGAGCTCGTCGTCGCGCAGGGAGCGCTTCGAATCGCGTCCGCGGTCGACCTCGTGCTCCAGACGTGCGAGGCGCTCGCCGAGGCGCACGTCGCGGGGGTCATTCACGGCGCTCTGCAGCCCGGGAATCTGTTCCTGTGCCGTCGTGCAGACGGGTCGCCTTGCGTGAAGGTCATGAACTTCGGTCTCTTCGAAGGGCTGTTCGGCACGTCCGACGAGCTCGGCCGCACACCGACCGCGCGAGCGGCGGCGATTCGCTGCGCGTCGCCAGAACAGCTCGGAGCGGCGGCGAGTGTAGACCAGCGAACGGACATCTGGTCCCTGGGGACGATCCTTCACGTCTTGCTGGCAGGAACGGCGCCGTTCCAAGCCGAGACGATGGCCGATCTTCTTGGATGCATTCTCCGAGAGAGTCCGCCGGATCTCACGCGTCTACGAGCCGATGTGCCGGTGAAGCTCGCCGACGCCGTCCTGCGGTGCCTGGCCAAGGACCCGGCGCATCGATTCACGAACGTCGCGGAGCTCGCGAGAGCGGTCGCGCCGTTTGGCCCGCCAGAGGCGCTCGCCTCCGCGGAGCGGATCGGACGAATCGTGGAAGGGGGCATCGACACCGGCGCATCGCGCGTATCCCCTCGCCCCCCGATCCCGGCTATCGCCCCAAGCGCGGACGCGCCGGACGACTTGCCCCCGACGCCGATGAAGAGCCGGGGCGGCGCAGTCGCGCTCGTGGCTGTGGCGATCGTGTTGCTCGTGGGCGGCGTGGGCTGGAAGATTCTCGACCAAGCTCGGTCCATCCGCGAACCGTGGCTCGCCACGGGAGCGCGAATGACCTGGTCGCCGGAAGAAGCGCTCGCGATTCCGCCTGCGCCGGCACTCACGTCCCAGCTACCGACGACGAGCGCCGTCATCGCGACGACGACCGCAGACGCGCCTTCGGCCACGCCAGTGGTCGCCTCGCCGGCGCCTGCCCGCCGGCTCGCACCCGCGCGCCATCTCGTTCCACACCTTGCGCGCACGCTCCCGCTTCCAGGCGACGACAACCCCTACTGAGGGGGCGCGGAGCGAATGGCCGCGCTACGCGCGTGCTCCCACGAAGCGTGCCGATATGCGTGCCGGCGTCCCCACGATCTCCGCGGCCAGTGTCTCGGCGATGGCGAGGACGGCGAAGCGTAGCGCCGCGGACTTCTGTGCGACCAGGTGCAGCCTCCCCCGCTTGCCGCGAAGCACGGAGGCAAAGAGCGCGCGGGCGATCAGAATCCGGCCATCCAGCGTTCGGCTGACCATGTCGTCGTTGCAGCTCAGAACAGCGCGCAGGATCGTCCCCCCCCTCGCCTCAATCCCCTGGATCCGTTCGCACGTCCGTCGGAGCAGCGCATCTTCGCACTCGTCCTCGTCCTGCTGGATCGCAACGAGCTCGAGCCCTCGATGGCAGCGTGCCGGCCAGTGGCTCCCGCGCTCCATGACGACGAGCGCAGTTCCAGGGCGGGGACCAGAGGGGCGCGTGCTCACGGTGTGCATGGCGATCCCTGCCGTCCTGCAAGGTATCGACCATTCGATCCCGACCCCGATCTACACGAGCTGGTCGAGCGGAATTCGAACGTTGTCACGCAGCCTCTCGGTCAGGCCGCGCGTGTCGACGTGACCCATGTCTTTGTCGACCGTCGCGAGAATGTGCTTCTTGAGCTCCGGCGTGAGCTCTCGCTCGACCAACCCCAGGAAATGAGGTGGCGCGACCAGGACCCAGCGATGGAAGCGCTGCGATCGCATCGCCTCGTCCAGGATCCGCCCGAGAACGTGCGCGAACCGCTGCTTCTCCACGTCCTTCGGCGACGAGGCGGGCGCGAGCGCGTTGTGGTGAGCCGACGCCCCCTCGGAAGACCGGCTCCCGGAGCGATCGCCCTCGAGCTCGGCAGCCTTGCTACGAGACTCCTCGTGAAAGACCTCCTTCGTGAGGTGCCATGACGGTTCGGCCCCGTGGACCTCGAAGAACCTCGCTTTCGCCGCGTCGCAAACCAGAACCCATACGGTGTTCTTCATTGGTCTCCCCTTCCTCTCTCTCACGGATCTCGGACCAATCCGTGCAACTTCGCGGCCGCCCGCGAGACACCGCTTCTGCTGGCTCGCATCGTGCGTGGAAGTCGCCATGAAAACCGATCTCCAACTGAAGCAAGACGTCGAAGCCGAGCTGCTCTGGGACCCGAGGGTGAACGCTGCCCAGATTGGCGTGAGCGTCGACAACGGGGCGGTCTCGCTGCTCGGAGCCGTGGACACGTATGCGCAGAAATGGGCCGCTGAGCATGCTGCGAAGCGCGTTTTCGGGGTGCACGCGGTCGCGCAGGCTCTCACGGTCAAGATCCTGCGCGAGCACGAGCGGACCGACGCGGAGATCACCGCCGCCGTCCAGAGCGCGCTCACCTGGGACGTCCGCGTGCCCGGCACCGTGACCGCGAAGGTCGAGCGCGGCTGGGTCACGCTCGAAGGGGAGGTCCCGTGGAACTTCCAACGTCGCGCTGCAGCGCGCGTCGTGCGCCACCTTGCAGGCGTCGTCGGGCTGTCGAGCTCGATCACGATCACACCTCAGCCCTCCGCCGTGGACGTGAAGGAGAAGATCGTCGCCGCGCTACAGCGGCAGGCTACGACCGACGCCGATTCAATCCACATCGACACGTCGGGCGGCAAGGTGACACTGACGGGCCACGCCTCCTCCTGGCAGTCGATCGAGGATGCTGCGAACGCGGCGTGGGCGGCTCCGGGCGTGACCGACGTCTTGGATCAGGTGAAGAGGTCGATGACGCTCTAGATCGCTCTGAGCGCTACCGCCGCGCTCATTCGCCACGCGCGCGCGAGAACACCACACGGCACGGCTCACCTTCGGCCGATCTCTCGCCGCGCACCCGTGGCTCCATCCTTGCAGCGAGGGTCGGTATGAAGACGAGTAGAAGGTTTGCGGCCTGTGCTCTCGCGTCATTTGCTTGCCTCGCATGCCCGGCTCTCGTGCAGGCACAGGAGCGAGTCGATGATCGTCGCGATGAAGCGGCGCTCTATCCTCTCGAGATCGAGCCGCACTTCGCCTTCGGCGCAGAGAACGTCTACGGCGCGACCGGCTTTGGCGGCGGCCTGCGCGTGTCGATCCCCCTCGTCTTCGGGCATATCGGCCGCCTGCCGGACAACCTCGCCTTCAGCTTCGGCGGCGACATCCTTCACTACGACAACTGCTACTACGCGACGAACTGCGGCGCGAACTACCTCATGCTGCCGGCGGCGGCTCAGTGGAACGTCTACGTTGCTCGACGCGTGAGCCTTTTTTTGGAGGGGGGCGCGTTCCTCTACAAGGGCTGGTTCGACGGCTGCAACTCGGTCGACGGCTACGGCTGCTCCGCGCCATCCGATTTCGGACTGCTCCCGACCTTCGCCATCGGCGGCCGCATCCACATGGGCGACAACGTCTCGTTCATCGCACGCGTCGGGTATCCGACGACGACCCTCGGTCTGTCGTTCCTGTAAACGCCCGTGGGCTGATGCTGTGCCTAATCTCGTAGGCTGAGAAGGTAGGCCGTGGCCACGCCGCAGGCCGGGACCGAGCGCGCTGCGGCGGCCAGCCCGCCCACCCACGCCGCAGCGCGCTCGGTCCCGGCCTGCGGCTCACCGAGGCTGTCGACGATTGAGCGTTCCGCGGGCCCCAAACGATCGTGGGCGGGCGCCGTGCGACGGCGGCGATGGGTGGGCAGGCTCGCCGCCGCCGTC
>Ga0302279_10000868_pt1 | contig 44468 bp, 37 predicted proteins | sample III_Bog_N3_3_FD_194541 | JGI IMG/M metagenome (GOLD analysis project Ga0302279, IMG submission 194541) | Peat permafrost microbial communities from Stordalen Mire near Abisko, Sweden - III_Bog_N3_3 | ecosystem: Environmental > Terrestrial > Soil > Wetlands > Peat | place: Sweden: Abisko... | reverse complement strand
GGGTCGGCGCAGACGCTCGAGCCAGGCTTCGCCGCCCGGCAGGAGCTGGTAGTCCGTCATCGACACGGTCATGCCGACCGGGAAGTCGCCGGGGCCCGACCGGATGGCGTCGACCGCCTTGCGGTGGGCCACCGCCATGGCGGCGTTGACTGTATCTCGTCGGGTCCGGTCCCGGACCCGCGGGGGGAAGATCCCGAGCCGCCACCCCATGGTGGCCACCACGTTGGGCTCGTTGAGGGTGCAGGCGATGCCGATGAGGTCGCCGAGGTGTTCGGTCACCTTCTCGCAGTAGCGGGCGAACCGGTCGGGGGCGTGGAGGGCCTCCCAGGTGCCGGCCGCCGCCAGCCAGCGGGGGTGGGTGAAGTGATGGAACGTGACCACGGGCTGCACGCCGTGCTCGTGGCAGGTGGCGGCCATGCGCCGGTAGTGGTCGAGGGCGACCGTCGAGAACTCGCCCTCTTCGGGCTCGATGCGGCTCCACTCGAGGGAGAACCGGTAGGCGCCGAGGCCCAGGTCGGCGATGAGCGCGACGTCCTCGGGGTAGCGGTTGAACGAGTCGCAGGCGTCGCCGCTCACGTCCGCGCAGCCCGACGTCGGGTCGTGCTCCATGGCCCACCAGTCGTTGTTGACGTTGCCCCCCTCGATCTGGTGGGCGGCAGTGGCCGTCCCCCACAGGAACGGATCGGGGAAGGTGATCTCTGGCACGGCGCCACCGTAGCGGCCGACCTGTGCCGGTGTCCCTCGGGGAACCGGCGCGTCCGGGGTCGGGCGGTCGACCTGACAGGATGTGGGCCGTGAGCGAAGCCCTCGAGTCACTCGTCGAACTGCTCGATCTCGAACCGATCGAAGTCAACATCTTCCGTGGTTCCAATCCCAACGAGGAGCGCCAGCGGATCTTCGGCGGCCAGGTGGCGGCCCAGGCGCTGATGGCGGCCGGGCGGACGGTCGAGTCGGGTCGGCCCCACTCGCTGCACGCCTACTTCCTCCGTCCCGGCGACCCCAACGTCCCGGTGCTCTACGAGGTCGACCGCATCCGGGACGGGCGCTCGTTCACCACCCGCCGGGTCGTGGCCATCCAGCACGGCCGGGCCATCTTCAACCTGTCGGCGTCGTTCCACATCGACGAGCCCGGGCTCGAATTCCAGATCGAGATGCCGGACGTTCCGGACCCCGAATCGCTGCCCACGCTGCGCGAGCGGCTCGAGCCCTACAAGGACGAGGTGGGTGACTTCCTGGACCGGCCCCACCCCATCGACCAACGCCACATCGGCCCGTTGCCGTGGACGCACCGGAGGAGCACCGAGCCGGTGCAGCGCCTGTGGCTCCGGGCCGACGGCACGCTCCCCGACGACCAGCTGCTCCACTCGTGCGTGGCCGCCTACGCGTCGGACATGTACCTGTTCGACACCATGCTCGCCCCCCACGAGGTGGGCTGGGACGACCCGGAATTCATGGGGGCCAGCCTCGACCACTGCATGTGGTTCCACCGACCCGTTCGGGCCGACGAGTGGCTGCTCTACGACATGGAGAGCCCGACGAGCCACGGTGCCCGGGGACTCGCCCGGGGCTTCATGTTCGCCCGTGACGGCGAGCTGGCCGTGTCGATGGTCCAGGAGGGCCTGATGCGCCTCGTCGACCGGACGCCGGACACGCCGGACTCCTGACCCGTGCCGGGGCGCCGCCCCGGCTGCCTACCGCTCGCCCATGGGCAGGTAGTTGCGCTCCTCGGCCCCGATGTAGAGCTGACGGGGCCGGGCGATCTTGGAGTCCTGGTTGAGCATCTCCTGCCAATGGGCCAGCCAGCCGGCGGTGCGGGGGATGGCGAACAGGACGGGGAACATCTCGAGCGGGAACCCCATGGCCTGGTAGATCAGGCCCGAGTAGAAGTCGACGTTCGGGTACAGCTTGCGGGAGGTGAAGTACTCGTCGGACAGGGCGATCTCCTCGAGCTTGAGGGCGATGTCGAGGAGGGGGTTCTTCCCGGTCACGGCGAAGACGTCGTCCGCCGTCTTCTTGATGATCTTGGCCCGGGGGTCGTAGCTCTTGTAGACCCGGTGGCCGAAGCCCTGCAGGCGACCGCCGGCGCCGGACTTGACCGAGGCGATGAAGGGCTCGACGTTGTCGAGCGAGCCGATCTCGGTGAGCATCCGGATCACGGCCTCGTTGGCACCGCCGTGGCGCGGCCCGTACAGGGCGGCGGCGGCGGCGGCCGTGGCCGAGTACGGGTCGGCGTGGGACGAGCCCACCACCCGCATGGCCGTGGTCGAGCAGTTCTGCTCGTGGTCGGCGTGGAGGATGAAGAGCACGTCGAGGGCACGGGTGAGCACCGGGTCGGCCTCGAAGCGGGGCTCGGCGATCTTCCACATCATCGACAGGAAGTTCGAGGTGAACGGGAGGGAGTTGTCCGGGTAGACGAACGGCATGCCGACGCTGAAGCGGTGGGCGGCGGCGGCCAGGGTCGGCATCTTGGCGATCAGGCGGATGATCTGCTTGTCCCGGGACTCGGGATCGAAGATGTCCTTGGCGTCGAGGTAGAAGGTGGAGAGGGCGGCCACCGCGGACACCAGCATCCCCATGGGGTGGGCGTCGTAGTGGAAGCCCTCGAGGAAGCGCTTGCGAACGTTTTCGTGGATGAAGGTGTGCAGGGTGATCTCCCGCTCCCACACCTCGTACTCGTCAGACGTCGGCAGCTCGCCGTTGAGCAGGAGATAGGCCACCTCGAGGAAGGTCGAGTCCTCGGCCAGCTGCTCGATCGGGTACCCCCGGTACCGCAGGATCCCGGCGTCGCCGTCGAGGTAGGTCACCGCGCTCTCACACGCGGCGGTGGCCGTCAGGCCCGGGTCGTAGAACCAGACCCCCGGCAGGAGCTTCGAGAAGTCGGCCGCCGACACCCCACCGTTTTCCAGTGGGATCTCGAGTGACTGGCCCGTGCGGTTGTCGGTGATCGTGATGCTCTCGGCCACTCGCGTCAAACCCTTCGCTCGGTTCGTATCCTCGTCGTCACCCCGATCCTAGATGCTCACCCCGGGGTTCCGGCCAACCGGGACGGCACCGGTCAGCCGCTGACCTGGACGAGGAACTGCTGGGTCGAACCGGTCGGGTCGGCCTGGCCCGGAGGGAGCGACACCAACACGGTGAGCAGATAGCGGTGGGCCGACGCCACCGGTAGGGCGTCGAGGGACGGCGCGGCCGACGCGCCGGAGGCGATCGACACGGTCGCCTCGCTCCGTCCACCGGTCTCGCCGACCGGCGGCGGTGCGGACCCCGGCGGGTCCGACGGGGAGACGGTCACGGCCACGGTCACGTCCGCCTCGGGCACGGTGCCGCAGTTGGTGACCGAGACCAGCGCGCCCAGGGTCGCCGTGGGGGGAACCACGGTCGGGGTGCTCCCCGGGCCGGTGGACTTCGGGTCGGTGCACGAGGTGGCGACCACACCCACGCCGCCGGTCGGGATGGCCGGGGGGACCAGCCCGACGGCGGTGACCACGAGGTGGTGGAAGGGGACCAGTGCGGCCGACGAGGCGAGGGCGCCGGCCGTGGCCCCCAGCGCCGACGATCCCAGCGGGGCCGTGGCGGTCGGCACCGGCACCCACACCGAGGGGTGGAGTCGGAACGGTGCACGCATGGCCGCCGCCGTGGCCCGCAGGGCTCGGAACTCGGCGTCGGCCCGCTCGTAGGCCAGGCCCTCGGCGGACATCTCGGCGGTGGCCTGCTCGACCGAGATGAGGGTGCCGGGGGCGGCCGGCGCGGCCGTCGTCGGTGCGCCGGCGACGGGCAGCGGCCCCATCCCGAGCAGCCGGTCCACCGTCGAGCGGAGCTGGGCCGTGGTCGACGCCCGCAGGTCCATTACGGCGGTGAACCTCGAGGAGAGGTCTCCGACGGCCGGTGGCGAGGCGATCGTGGCGGCCTGGGTGGCCTGGGTGCCGGTGTCGAGCACGGCGGTGTCGAGGCCCTGCTCCAGGATGGCCCGGGCCGTGAAGGGCAGCGTGCGGTTGGCCAGGGACGGGGCCGAGGCCATCAGGCCCGACAGTCGGGACCCGGTGCGGGTGGACGCCTGGCCCAGCTGGTCGGCCAGCGCCGCGTACCCGCGGGTGGTGGCGTCCCGGTAGCCCTGGGACTGGGTGTGGATGGCCAGCAGGGAGCCGGCGATCAGCACCACCGTGATGGTGGCGGCGATCCCGATCAGGACCGACTGCCCGAGTCCGCGCCCGGGCGGACGGCGGCGGCGGCTGGCTCGGGGCATCCCGAGCACGATAGTGCCGACCCCGTGTGCGGACCCCGTCGCAGGGGCCCGTCAGCGGGGAACGGTCAGCCGATCTCGGCCGAAGCGGCCTCGTCGGCCGCCGGGCCGGGGTTCCCGTGGGATCCGGACGTGACCAGGCTGGACGACGTGGAGCGCCAGTCGACGGTGGGAAGGATCGCCGCAGGATCGACCCGGTCCTTGTACTGCTCGCAGACGGCCAGCAGCGACCGGACCACCGAAGCGGTCAGGAGGTGGGGGACCAGCCCGAGGTCGAGGAGCTTGGTGTGGGCCGCCCGGTAGTAGTGCTCCTCCTTCTCCACCCGCGGGGTCGGCGGGTGCTCGATCGTCACCGGTCCGGAGTACTCGGCCACCACCTTTTCGGCCATCTCCTGCACCGAGAACGACTCGGTGAACTGGTTGAACACGCGGAACTCGCCGCGTTCAGCCGGGTTGAGGCAGGCCAGCTCCACGCAGGCCAGGGTGTCGAGGATGTTGAGCATGCCCCGCGTCTGGCCACCGGCGCCGTAGACGGTGAGCGGGTGGCCGGTGACGGCCTGGACGCAGAACCGGTTGAGCACCGTGCCGAAGACGCCGTCGTAGTCGAACCTGGTGGCCAAATCCGGGTGGAGGCTGGTCTCCTCGGTCTCGTGGCCGTAGACGATCCCCTGGTTGAGGTCGGTGGCCCGGATGCCCCAGATCCGGCAGGCGAACATGATGTTGTGGCTGTCGTGCACCTTGGACAGGTGGTAGAAGCTGCCCGGCTGCTTGGGGTACGGGAGCACGTCGGTACGACCACGGTGGGTGATCTCGATGAATCCCTCTTCGATGTCGATGTTGGGTGTGCCGTACTCGCCCATCGTCCCGAGCTTCACCAGGTGGATGTCCCGGTCCTGCTCGGCGATGGCGTACAACAGGTTGAGTGTTCCGACGACGTTGTTCACCTGGGTGTAGACGGCGTGCTTGCGGTCGATCATCGAGTACGGGGCGGAGCGCTGCTCGGCGAAGTGGACGACGGTGTCCGGCTCGAACGAGGCGAGGGTCGCACTGACGAAATCGGCGTCCGTCAGGTCACCCACGAAGACGTCGATCTCGTTGCCCGACACCTCGTGCCAGCGGCGGACCCGCTGCTGGAGACCGACGATGGGGATCAGCGAGTCGACCCCCATCTCGAGGTCGTACCCACGTCGGGCGAAGTTGTCGACCACGCCGACCCGATGACCCTTGCGGGACAGGTAGAGCGCAGTGGGCCAGCCGAGATAGCCGTCTCCTCCGAGTACCAGGATGTTCACGCGGTCGCTCCCTTTTCTGCCCGGGGCCTGATCTGCCCGGTGCCGTGCCGTACTCCCGAGACGAACGTCAACCGGGGAGTGCGGGCACCTCTGTTTCTAGCGGATCCACCTTGGAATCGCCTGAGAATTGCAACACGACCGTAATACTGGGACCGGGTCCGACACGAATCGGCGCGGTCCTCCACCCCTCCCGGACCGGGTGGGCGGGTGTCGTCACACGGGGACGTCGGCCCCCGGGTCCCCCGCCACCGGCGCCGTGCGCACCAGTTCCGTGGCCTGCAGCGGGCGGGGTGCGGCCTCCACCGGGACCGGTGGGGGGATCGGCTGCTCCCCCCCGCCGACCACCCCCATCTCCACGAACCGCCGGGCGGTGACCAGCACCCGTCCTTCCAGCGAGCCGACCGCCCGGTTGTAGGCGGTGACCGCCCCGTTCAGGCTGCGGCCGACGCCGGCCATGTGGTCCCCGAGCACCGAGATCCGCTCGTAGAGCTGCGCCCCGAGCACCTGGACCTGGCGGGCGTTGTCGGTGAGCGCGTCCTGCTGCCACCCGTAGGCCACCGCCCGCAGGAGGGCGATGAGCGACGTGGGCGTGGCCAGGAGCACGTGGTTGGCGACGGCGTACTCCATGAGTCCGGGCTCGTGCTCCAGGGCGGCGGTCAGGAGCGGGTCCCCGGGGATGAAGGCGACCACGAACTCGGGGGACGGGTCGACGCGCTTCCAGTACTCCTTGCGGGACAGCGCGTCCACATGGGCCTTCATCTGGCGGCCGTGGCTGGCCAGATGGGCCCTGCGGGTCGTCTCGTCCCCGGCCTCGTTGGCGTCGAGGAACGCCTGCATCGGCACCTTGGCGTCGACGGCGACGTTCTTCCCACCCGGCAGGTGCACCACCATGTCCGGACGCAGACGGCCGGCGTCGCCGTCGGAGCTCACCTGCTCCGAGAAGTCACAGCGCTCGAGCATGCCGGCCATCTCCACGACCCGCCGGAGCTGCAGCTCTCCCCACCGGCCCCGGGTCTGCGGGCTGCGCAGTGCCGTCACCAGGCTGCGCGTCTCCTTCTGGAGCTGATCATGCGAGGTGGCCAGGTGCTTCATCTGCTCGGTGAGCGCCGTGTACGACCGCACCCGCTCGCGCTCGAGCTGCTGCATCCCCTCGTCGTACCGGCCGAGCTGCTCGGCGATGGGCGCCAGCAGATGCTCGATCGCCTCCTGACGGCGGGCCAGGTCGTCGTCCGCGGCGGTCCGGGACTCGCCCAGGCGGGTGTCGGCCAGCTGCAGGAACTGGTCGGCGTTGCGCCGCAGGGCCTCGGCGGACAGCTGGGCGAACTCCCCCGCCATCTGGCGCTTCAGGTCGTCGGCGCCGGCGGAGCGGGCCTCGGCCGCGGCCCGGGCGGTGCGCGCCCGCGCCACCTGGGATGCCCGTAGGAGGAGTCCGAGGCAGAGCCCGGCGGCGAGGCCGGCGGCGAGACCGATCACGAGTCCGGTGAGCATGGCTGTACCTCCCGTTGCGCCGGTCCGGCCCCGCCCCGGGTGGGAGGGGACGCCGCCCCACGGGTGCGGGGCGACCGGCACGGTCGCCGCGCAGCGTACCGATGGGGTGTGTCACCGCCCGGGGACACCGGCCCCCGGACCGGTAGGTCGGGGTCCGGCCCGCCCTGTGCGAGCATGGGTCATGCACCGGGTCGTGGTCGTCGGAGCCGGGTTCGCCGGCCTGTCCGCAGCCCGCGCCCTGATCGGGAAGCCGGTCGAGGTGACGATCGTGGACCAGCGCAACTTCCACACGTTCCAACCCCTGCTGTACGAGGTGGCGACCGCCGGTCTCGAGTCGGGCGACGTGGCGTACCCCATCCGGGTGATCTTCGGGAAGGCCGACAACGTGTCGTTCCGGATGGACCGGGTCACCGGCGTCGACTGGGACCGCCACGAGGTCCTGTGCGACGGGGAGTCGGCGCTCCCGTTCGACTCGCTGATCGTGGCCAGCGGGGCGACCGCCAAGTTCTTCGGGATCCCCGGGGCCTCGGACCACAGCTTCCCCCTCTACACGCTGACCGACGCCCGGCGGCTGCGCGACCACATCCTGCGCCGCCTGGAGGACGTGGACGCCCACCCCGAGGGGGCGGACGCCCACGGCGCGCTCACCTTCGTCGTCGTGGGCGGCGGGCCGACCGGCGTGGAGGTGGCCGGCGCGCTCGCCGAACTGCTCGACGTCGCCGTCCGCCACGACGGCTTCCACTTCGAGCGGTCGGCAGGCCGCATCGTCCTCGTCGACGGCCTCGACCGGCTGCTGACGCCGTTCAAGGAGTCCGCCGCCGACTACGCGGCCGGCACCCTGTCGGGACGCGGGATCGAACTGCGCCTGGGCCGCATGGTCAAGGCGGTCACCGCCGACTCCGTGGAGCTCGACGACGGCACCGTCATCCCCACCCGCACCGTGGTGTGGGCCGGCGGCGTCACCGTCGAGCACACGGTGGCCGGCAATCTCGACGTGCCGACGGGCCCCAACGGACGCCTCGTGGTGCGGCCCGATCTCACCGTCGAGGGGCATGACGACGTCTACGCGGTGGGGGACGCCGCCGCCGTGCTGTGGGGGCCGGGCGACGACGCCGCCACGGTGTGCCCGCAGGTGGCCCAGGTGGCCATCCAGTCCGGCGGACACGCCGCCCGCCAGATCCTGGCCAAGCTGGACGGCAGGGAGCTCACGCCCTTCCGGTACAAGGACAAGGGGATCATGGCGACCATCGGCCGCCGGGCGGCCATCACCCAGTTCCGCAGCGGCCGGGTCATGCGGGGCACGCTCGGGTGGCTGGCCTGGCTGGCCCTCCACCTCGTCTACCTGGTGGGCTTCCGGAACAAGATCGTGGTCTTCATCAACTGGTCGTGGCGCTACCTGTCCTGGGGCTCCGGCCCACGGATCATCGTGGGTGAGGAGCAGGTGCCGGAGGACGACGGGGGGCCCGGGCCGGGAACGGGCTGAGGGGCCGGGCCACGGCGGTACGGTGGATTCCGTGGAGTCTCCCCTCGAACAGATCGACCGCAAGGTGCTGCAGCTCTTCGCCCTGGTCGGCGACTCCGTGTCCGGTGCCACCCACGCGCTTCTGGCCGGTGACCGCGAGGCGGCCAAGGCCCTGGCCGACCGGGACGAGGTGGTGGACTCGCTGTGCCACGACATCGAGGAGCTCACGCTGCAGCAGCTCACGGTGGCCGGGATCACCTCACCGGACCAGCTCCGTTACCTGGTCACCGTGATCCGGATGCTGCCGGACCTGGAGCGCAACGGCGACCTGGCCGAACACGTGGCCCGTCGGGCGGCGCGCGGGCTCGGTGCCGAGCTGTCCGCCCGCAGCCGGGGCCTGCTCGAGCGGATGGGGGAGGTCGCGGTGCACATGTGGCGCGCCACCACCGACGCCTACGCCGAACGCCAGGTGTCCGGGTGGGAGCTGGTCGACGACCTCGACGACGAGATGGACGATCTGCACGTGAGCCTGACCGTCGAGGTCGTGGCCGGCACCATGCCGCTGCCCGTGGCCGTCGAGCTCGCCCTCCTGGCCCGCTTCTACGAGCGGTTCGGGGACCACGCCGTCAATCTGGCCAAGCGGGTGGCCGTGCTGTCACGCTCCAGCGTCGTGACCGGCGACTGACCGTCGACTCCGGCGTGCCGGCGCCCCACCCCGGTGCCGTGCGGTGACCGGACTCAGGCGACGATGCCCATCCGGACCAGCGACTCGGCGATCTGCACGGCGTTGAGCGCCGCCCCCTTGCGGAGATTGTCGCCGCTGACGAAGAGGGCCAGCCCGTTGGTGCCGCCCTGGGCGGATCGGATCCTGCCCACGATCGAGGGGTCCGTGCCCGCCGCCGCCAGGGGGGTGGGCATGTCGGCCAGGACGACCCCCGGGGCATCCGTCAGCACTTTCGTGGCCTCGTCGGGACCCAGCGCCACGGCGAACTCCGCCACGATGGCCAGCGAGTGCCCGGTGAACACCGGCACGCGGACGCAGGTGCAGGTGACGGCCAGGTCGGGTAGCTCGAGGATCTTACGGCTCTCCTCGCGGAACTTCTGCTCCTCGTTGGTCTCCCCCGACCCGTCCGCCACCAGGGTGCCGGCGATGGACAGGACGTTGTGGGCGATGGCCCCGGGGAAGGCCGAGGGTGCCGGCCCGGCCACGGCCGACCCGTCGAACGTGAGACCCGCCGCCCCGTCGACCGTGGCCCGCAGCTGGGCGTCGAGCTCCGCCACCCCGGCGAGCCCGGCGCCGGAGACCGCCTGGTAGGTGGAGGCGATGAGGCGGGTGAGGCCGGCGGCGTCGTGCAGCGGCTTGAGCACCGGCATGGCCACCATCGTGGTGCAGTTGGGGTTGGCGACGATCCCCTTGCGGATCGACCCGAGCGCAGCCTCGTTGACCTCGGGCACCACCAGCGGGACGTCGGGGTCCATGCGCCAGGCCGACGAGTTGTCGATCACCACGGCCCCGCCGCCGGTGAAGCGGGGGGCGAGCTCCCGCGAGGCGGTCGCACCGCTGGAGAAGAGGGCGATGTCGATGTCCGAGACGTCTGCGGTGGCCGCGTCCTCGACCACGAACGACTGGCCACGGAAGGCGAGCGTGCGCCCGGCCGAGCGGGACGAGGCGAAGAGGCGCAGGTCGTCGAGGGGGAAGGCGCGCTCCTCCAGGATCGCCTGCATGACCGTCCCCACCTGCCCGGTTGCTCCCACCACTCCGATGCGCATGGGTGTCAGTCTACGGGCGCACCGGGTGGACCCGACGGCCGGTGCGGGTCAGGCCAGCTCGAACGCGGCGTGCAGCGCACGCACGGCATCCTCGGCCTGCTCGGCGCGGATCAGGCACGAGATGCGGATCGACGAGGTGGAGATCATCTCGATGTTGATGTCCTGGCCGGCCAGGGTCTCGAAAGTGAGGGCCGTGACCCCGGGGTGGGTCTTCATGCCCACGCCCACCAGTGACACCCGGGCCACGTCGTCGTCGCTGATCACCCCGGTGGCGCCCAGTTCGGGGGTGAGCGCCTCACAGACCTCGGTGCTGACCCCCAGGTCCGACTCGGGGATGGTGAAGGAGATGTCCGTGGTCCCGTGGAGCGAGACGTTCTGCACGATCATGTCGACGTTGATGTTGCGGTCGGCGAGGCCCCGGAAGAGCTTGGCCGCCAGACCGGGCCGGTCGGGCACCCCGGTGACGGTCACCTTGGCCTCGGACAGATCGTGGGTCACCGCGGTGACGACTGCCTGCTCCATGGACTCCTCCTCCTTGTCGACCCACGTGCCCGGCTCCCAGGTGAAGCTGGACCGCACGTGCAGCGGTACGTCGTGGTTCCGCGCGAACTCCACCGACCGCAGGGCGAGCACCCGCCCGCCGGTGGCCGCCATCTCCTGCATCTCCTCATAGCTGACGCGCGCCAGCTTGCGTGCCTCGGGGACGATGCGGGGGTCGGTGGTGAAGACCCCGGACACGTCGGTGTAGATCTCGCAGGCGTCGGCGCCCAGCGACGCGGCCAGGGCCACGGCGGTGGTGTCCGACCCGCCGCGGCCGAGGGTGGTGACCTCCTTGTCGGTCGACACCCCCTGGAACCCGGCCACCACGGGCACCGCGCCCGCCGCCAGGGTCTCGCGGATCCGGTCGGCCCGGACCTCCAGGATCTTGGCCCGGGTGTGGGACGTGTCGGTGATCATGCCCGCCTGGCTGCCGGTGAAGGAGACGGCGTCGACCCCCAGTCCGGCGAGGGCCATGCACAGCAGGGCCATGGTGATCCGCTCGCCCGAGCTCAGGAGCATGTCGATCTCCCGGTCGGGCTGCACCGAACTCACGTCCGCCGCCAGTCGGACCAGCTCGTCGGTGGTCTTGCCCATGGCGCTCACCACGACCACGACATCGTTCCCGGCCCGGCGGGTGCGGGCCACGTGGTCGGCGACAGCCCGGATCCGGTCGGCGTCACCGACCGATGTCCCGCCGAACTTCTGCACCACGAGCGACATGGTCGGCAAGGCTACAGCCCGCCACCGGCGACTCCGGTCGGACCGGCTACCCTGCAGGACCGTGGGAACCGAGAAACGTGAACGTCAGAAAGCCGGTCGCCAGGCTCGCCTCGAGGCCGAGCAGAAGGCCGTCAAGCGCAAGCGGGGCATCCGCCGGGCCGTGTCCATCGGCATCGCCGTGGTCGTGGTGGTCGGTCTGTCCCTCCTGATCACCAAGCCGTGGAGCCACTCGACCACGACGGCGGCGACCACCACCACGACGACCGCTCCCCCGTCGGCGGCCCAGGCCACCGCCGACGCCGCCTCCAAGGCGGCCGGCTGCCCGTCCGACCCGTCGACGGCGCTCCCCAACCCGCAGTATCCGGCCCCTCCGATGACCATCGACACCTCGAAGACCTACACGGCGACCATCACCACCGACCTCGGGACGATGGTGGTGGCCCTCAACGCCAAGACGGCACCGGTGGCCGTCAACAGCTTCGTCTTCCTGGCCGACAAGGGCTACTACAACTGCAACACCTTCCACCGGGTGATCCCGCAGTTCGTCAACCAGACCGGCGACCCGACCGGCACGGGCTCGGCTGGACCCGGCTACACCGTCCAGGGCGAGGTCCCGGCCACGGCCACCCCGCAGTATCCGCTGGGCTCGCTGGCCATGGCCAAGACCACCACGGCCCCGGCCGGGACCACCAGCAACGAGTTCTTCATCGTGGCCGGCACCCAGGGCGAGTCGCTCCCGCCGCAGTACGCGCTGTTCGGCCAGGTGACCTCGGGGCTGAACGTGGTCAGTGCCATCAACGCCGACGGCAGCCAGTCCGGCACCCCGCCGACCGTCACCCACCGGATGTTCAAGGTGACGATCGCCGTCTCCTAGGCGGCACCCGACCGACCCTTCCGATTCAGCACCCACCCACCGAGGAGTAGACCCATGGCCCCCGAGATCCCCGCCGCAGACGGCTCCAGCCCCAAGACGCAGCGCTTCGACGCCGCACCCCCGATGATCATCGACCCGACCAAGACCTACACGGCCGAGATGCTCACCAACAAGGGCGCGCTCACCATCTCGCTGAACCCCATCGCCGCACCGACCACGGTCAACAATTTCGTGTTCCTGTCCCGGTGGCACTACTACGACGGGGTCACCTTCCACCGGATCATCCCCGGATTCATGTGCCAGGGCGGCGACCCCGACGGCTCGGGCCGGGGCGGTCCCGGCTACCGGTTCGAGGACGAGCTCCCGGCCCCCGGTCGCTACGAGATCGGGTCCCTGGCCATGGCCAACGCCGGACCGGACACCAACGGCAGCCAGTTCTTCATCGTGAGCGGACCCGACGGCGTCGGCCTGCCCCCCAGCTACTCGCTCTTCGGCAAGGTGGTGAAGGGCCTCGACGTGGTCAAGGCCATCGAGTCGGTGGGCAGCCGGTCCGGTGCCCCGTCCGAGCCCGTCATCATCGAGTCCGTCACCATCACCGAGGGCGACTGACCCGACCGGTCACCGGGGCAGGGCGGCCAGCCCGTCGGGCGCCGGGGCGCCGTCGAGGAAGACGGCCACCGGCTTCTCTCCGGCCGAGCGCCACGAACCGTCCGGGTCCCGGACCAGCGCGGTCCGCTCGGGAATCCCCACCACCGGCGTGCCCGCCGGGGCCAGCAGCACCGAGCGGTGCAGCTTCTGTCCGTGCTCGTCATCGCCCGGGTCGCCGAAGTGGGGGACGACGGCCACCCCGGTCACCAGCCCGAGGCCGATCGTCAGTCCGCCGCCACGGGCGTCCACCATCGGGTCGGTCAGGGCCATCGCCGCGCCCGAGGAGCCGACGACGACCGCGCCGTCGTGCCAGGCCGCCACCAGCGCGTCCCACACGGCCGAGTGCTTGAGCACGCTGCGGACGTGCATCGGGGAGCTGCCGGCCAGGTAGATCAGGCGGGCCCGCCGCATGATGCCGGCGGCTCCGTCGTTTTCGGCGTCGGCCCGGGTCAGGACCATGAGGCCCTCGACGGCGCCGCCCAGCGGCTCGAACCAGGCACCGGCCCGGGCCACCAGGCGCTCGGGGTGCTCGTAGGCTCCGGCCGTCGGCAGCACCAGGACCTGGTCACCGCCCGAGGCCGCCAGGAAGTCGGCGTCGAAGGTGCAGCCCTCCTGCCACTCGCCTCCACCGACGAGGGCCAGGATTCCGGGGGTCGCGTCCATGTCCGGAGTGTAGAGGGCGCCGTGGGCCGGATCCGCAGGGCCGGGGCGGGCGGCCGTCCGTCGCCCCGATGCGGGGTCAGTCGCCCCGGTGCGGGGTCACCCGCCGCATGAGGGACCCCATGGCGTCGCACACCTCGGTGGCCAGGGCCAGACAGTCCGGCACCACGCCCATGCCGAAGAACCCGTGGACCATGTCGTCGTAGCACCGGTACTCGACCGCCACCCCGGCGCCGGCCAGCGCCGCGGCGTAGGCGGTGCCCTCGTCGCGCAGCGGGTCGAAGCCGGCGGTGACCACCACGGCCGGGGCCAGCCCGTCGAGGTCCTCGCACAGGGCCGGCGAGGCCCGGACGTCCCCGTAGTCGGCCGGGTCGGGCACATAGTGGGCGCGGAAGGCCTCCATCCCCTCGCGGGTCAGGAAGAACCGGTCCCCCATCACCCGGAACGACTCGGTCACGAACCGGGCGTCCAGGGCCGGGTAGATCAGGCACTGGGCCACGGGCGGGGGGACATCGTCGACGGCCGACCGCCGTCCGGGCCGGGTCTCCTGGGCGACCACGGCGGCCAGGTTGCCCCCGGCGCTGTCCCCCATCACCCCGACCACGCCCGGCGCCGTCCCGAGGATGCCGTGGTTGCGCTGGATCCAGGCGTAGGCGGCCACGGAGTCCTCGACGGCGGCCGGGAACGGGTGCTCGGGGGCCAGGCGGTAGTCGACGGCCACCACCACGCACCCGGTCACCGCGGCGATCAGCCGGCACGACGCATCGTGGGAGTCGAGGTCGCCGACGACCCAGCCCCCGCCGTGGAAGTAGGCGATGGCCGCCGGGCGGTGCCCCGGCCGGCCGATCCCCACCCCGAAGCGCCGGTAGACCCGTACCGGCACGTCGGGGGCACCGGCGGGTCCGGGGATGGTGCGGCCCACGGCGTGGACGTCGGTGCGGCTCGGCATCACCATCCGGGTGGTGGCGACGAAGACCTCCCGGGTGCCCACCGGGTCGGGCGTGCCGCCGCCCCGGTCGGTGACCTTGTCGAGGACGGTGGTGAGCCCGAGCAGCGCCTGGACGCCCGGGTGCAGGACCCGGCCGTCGCGCTCGACCGGTGTGCGGTCGGCGCCGAGTGCCTGAATCAGGCCGGGACGGGCCAGCAGCGCGCCGAGCAGCCGGCCCGGAACCGTCCACTGTTCGTGCGTGGCCCGTAGCCGGCGGTCGTAGAGGGCCCGTCGCCCCCCGGGCCCCCGGGGACCGGGCGGACGACGGCCCCACGGTCCGTCGGCGGCGGCCGGCGGTTCGTGGGCGGCGGCGTCTGCGGGGGTCTCGGTCACCGCCCCATCGTGGCGGGGCCGCACGGGCGAGGCAAGCGCCCGGGCCCCGACCGGCCGGGATCCGGTTCGGCGGCACCGGTCGGCCACCGCTAGCATGCCCTCCCATGTCAATCGCACGCGTGGGAATTGTCGGTTCGGGGATCATGGGGTCGGGCATCGCCGAGACGGCCGCCGTCAGCGGCTTCGAGGTGGTGCTGCGGTCACGGAGCCAGTCGACCGCCGACGCCACCCTGGCCGCACTCGAGAAGTCGCTGAACCGCCAGGTGGAGAAGGGCAAGAAGACCGAGGCGGAGCGGGACGAGGCCCTGGGCCGGGTGACCGGCACGTCCGAGCTCGACGCGCTGGCCGGGTGCGACCTGGTCATCGAGTCCGTCGTCGAGGACCTGGCCGTCAAGAAGGAGCTCTTCAGCGACCTGGCCCGGATCACCGGTGACCACGCCATCCTCGCCACCAACACCTCGACCCTGCCTGTGATCGAGATGGCCATGAAGACGGGCCGCCCCGACAAGGTGTGCGGCATCCACTTCTTCAATCCGGCCCCGGTGATGTCACTGGTCGAGGTGGTCCGCCCGCTGACCGCGTCGGACGAGACCATCGCCGAGGCGCGCCAGTTCGCCGAGGCGTGCGGCAAGACCCCGGTCGAGGTGAAGGACCAGGCCGGCTTCATCGTGAACGCCCTGCTCTTCCCGTACCTCAACAACGCCGTCCGGCTCTACGAGCAGGGTGTGGCCTCCATTGCCGACATCGACGCCGCCATGAAGGGAGGGTGCGGGTTCCCCATGGGCCCCTTCGCCCTGCTCGACCTGGTCGGCCTGGACACGTCGCTGGCCATCCTCGACGCGCTCTACGAGGAATTCCGGGACCCGAACTACGCCGCCATGCCCCTGCTGCGCCGCATGGTCAGCGCCGAGGAGCTGGGCCGCAAATCGGGCCGGGGCTTCCTCGACTACCGCAAGTAGCGGATATCCGGGCCGCCCGGCCTACCGCCCGGGGGCCGGTTCGGGCCACAATGAGGGCATGAGCGACGTCGACAGGGCAGTGCAGGGCAACGGCTCGTCGGGGACCGCCCCGACGAGGGACAAGCCGTGGGTGATGCGGACCTACTCGGGCCACTCCACCGCCAAGGCGTCCAACGAGCTCTACCGGACAAATCTGGCCAAGGGCCAGACCGGCCTGTCCATCGCCTTCGACCTGCCCACCCAGATCGGCTACGACCCGGACGACCCGGCCGCCGCCGGTGAGGTCGGCAAGGTGGGCGTGCCGGTGGCCCACCTCGGCCACATGCGCGAGCTCCTCGACCAGATCCCGGTCGAGTCGATGAACACCTCGATGACCATCAACGCCACGGCGGCGTGGCTGCTCGGGCTCTACATCGCCAACGCCGAAGACCGCGGCGTGGACCCGCGGGTGCTGTCCGGGACCACGCAGAACGACATCGTCAAGGAATACCTGTCGCGGGGGACGTTCATCTTCCCCCCCATCCCGAGCCGGCGACTGACGGTGGACACCATCGCCTACACGGTGCGCAACGTGCCCAGGTGGAACCCGATCAACGTGTGCAGCTACCACCTCCAGGAGGCGGGGGCCACGCCGCACCAGGAGGTCGCCTACGCCCTGGCCACGGCCATCGGCGTGCTGGACGCCGTGCGCGACTCGGGGCAGATCCCGGCCGAGGAATTCCCGGCAGTGGTCGGGCGCATCTCGTTCTTCGTCAACGCCGGCGTCCGGTTCGTCGAGGAGACCTGCAAGATGCGGGCCTTCACCGAGCTGTGGGACCGGGTGTGCGCCGAGCGGTACGGGGTGGCCGACCCCAAGCTGCGGCGCATGCGCTACGGCGTGCAGGTGAACTCCCTCGGGCTGACCGAGGCGCAGCCCGAGAACAACATCCAGCGCATCGTCCTCGAGACGCTGGGCGTCACCCTGTCCAAGAAGGCCCGGGCCCGGGCGCTGCAGCTCCCGGCCTGGAACGAGGCGCTCGGTCTCCCCCGTCCGTGGGACCAGCAGTGGTCACTGCGGATCCAGCAGGTCCTGGCCTTCGAGTCCGACCTCCTGGAGTACGGCGACATCTTCGACGGCTCCGTGGTCATCGAGAAGAAGACGGCCGAGGTCGCCGAGGCGTCGTGGGTGGAGCTCGAGGACGTTCTGGCCCTGGGGGGCGCATTCGAGGCCATCGACGAGCTCAAGTCCCGCCTGGTCGGGAGCCAGTCGGAGCGGGTCCGGCGGATCGAGACCGGTGAGCTCCAGGTGGTGGGCGTCAACTGCTTCACGGAGACGGCCGACTCGCCGCTGGCCTCGGCCGGTGACGAGGGTGGGTCGATCATGCGGGTCGACCCGGCTGTCGAGTCCCAGTTGCGGGCCGACGTCGAGGCGTGGCGGGCCGCACGTGACGGGGCCGCGGTCCAGCGGGCCCTCGACGACCTGCGGCGGGCGGCCGAGGGCTCCGACAACGTGATGCCGGCCACCATCGCCCTCGCCCACGCCGGCGGGACCACCGGCGAGTGGGCGAACGCCCTGCGCGAGGTGTTCGGCGAGTACCGGGCACCGACCGGGGTGAGCGGCGGCGTCGGCCACCGGGGGGCCGAGTTCCAGGGTGTGCTGGCCCGGTCCAAGGCGCTGGCCGACCGTTCGGGGGGCCCACCCCGGCTGCTGGTGGCCAAGCCCGGCCTCGACGGCCACTCCAACGGGGCGGAGCAGATCGCCGTGGCCGCCCGCGACGCCGGGTTCGAGGTGGTCTACCAGGGGATCCGGCTCTCCCCCGCGGAGATCGCCGCGGCCGCCCGCGACGAGGACGTCGACATCGTCGGCGTCTCGATCCTGTCGGGCAGCCACCTCGAGCTGGTGCCCGAGGTGGTGGAGCGCCTGCGGGCCGCCGGCGTCGAGGCCCCGGTGGTCGTGGGTGGGATCATCCCGCCGGAGGACGAGGCGGTGCTGCTGGGCAAGGGCGTCGCCCGGGTGTACACGCCCAAGGACTTCGAGATCGGCCAGATGATGGACGACATGATCGATCTGGTGGAGCAGCACCGGGCGGCCGCCGTCGGGTGATCGGTCGCCCGTTCTGCGGCCGCTCCGTCGGCAACTGATCCGGCGGCGGCCACACGAATGAGAATGATTATCAGTATCGGTTCCCGTCGGATCCGGACCCTCGACCGCTGACCGCCCCACCCGGGCTCCACCTCCGGATCGCACCCACCGGATAGGTTCCCGGCGTGCCCAGCCCACCCACAGGTCCGAACCGCCGCTCGTCCGGCATCCTGTCCGGGCCCATCGACGCGGCCCCCGAGGCCAGGCTGGCCAAGGTCTATCCCGTGGTGGCGGCCATGGTGGGCATGGCGCTCGTGCACCGGGCCAGCGGGTTCTCGGGGACCCTGGTCCGCATCGAGGGCGGGGGCGTCGAACTGCGGGGCCGCACCGGCCAGGAGCGGGTGTTCCGTCTGCTGCCCGGGGCCTTCGCCGTGGACGGCACCGCGGTCAGCCTGGTCCGTCCGGGCGGAGGGCGGGCCGCCCCGGCCACCGTCACCGCCTCGGGGTCGGTCGCTCTCGACGGCGTGCCGGCCCGGGTGGCCAAGGCGGCCCGGATCTGGGTCGAGGGGGTCCACGACGCCGAGCTGGTGGAGCGGGTGTGGGGCGATGACCTGCGGGTCGAGGGCGTCGTCGTCGAGCGCCTCGACGGGATCGACCACCTGGACCGGGCCATCCGGGAGTTCCGCCCGGGGCCGGCCCGCCGGCTCGGGGTGCTCGTCGACCACCTGGTCCCCGGCAGCAAGGAGTCCCGCATCGCCGAGGGGATCCGGCAGCCCGACGTGCTGGTCACCGGCACCCCGTTCGTAGACGTCTGGCAGGCCGTGCGGCCCACGGTGCTCGGCATCGGGGCCTGGCCGGTCATCCCCCGCGGGACGGAGTGGAAGGCCGGCGTCTGTGCCGAGCTGGGGTTCGGTGACCCACCGGCCGCCTGGCGCCGGATCCTGGCCTCGGTGACCAGCTATGCCGATCTGGAGCCGGCCCTGGTCGGCGCGGTCGAGCGGCTCATCGACTTCGTCACCGACCCCACCTGACCCACCGGGCCCCAGCCAGGCCGGACCCCGGCACCGCTATCCGGAGGTCGGTGCCGTCGTGGTCAGCTGCAGCTCGTGGGAGCGGATGACGTCGGCGACGTGCACGGAGTACCACGAGTAGAACTCCTCGCGTCCGCGCTGCTGCGCGGCGCGGTGCGCCGGGTGGCCCCGCCAGGCCTTGGCCGTCCGGTCGGTCTCGAAGAACTCGAGGGAGACATGGGTGCCGTCGGGCGCATCGAAGCTCTCGATGGAGAGGAACCCGGGCTGGGTGGCCACCAGCTCACGCATCTCGACCAGCAGTGCCCGGTAGGCGTCGAGGTCGGCACCCTCCTTGTACCGGGAACGGAACACCACGATCACCATGACCACCACCCAACTTCCCGGCCGTGCCGGCCTGTCGTCGCGTGCCGGAGACGTTATCGAAGGGGCCCGACCGAGGCCGGCCGACGGTGCCGGGGCCCGTCTGGCCGGCTCCGCAGATAGAGCACTGCGGTCCCCTGCCACGGGACCTTCGGCCCTAGGTTGGGAACCGGCCCAGCCTTAAGGTTTGCCTGTGGATCAGCCCCGAACCTCGGGAGCTCCTCCACAGGAGGCGATTCGCATGAAGCGCAAGACATTCGACGGCATCCTCGCAATCGTCGGTGCGGGACTGACGATCTTCTTCATCGTCGCCGGCAGCCTGGGATTGTGGGCCTACAGCTTCGCCAACTCCAACGTCCACAACCAGTTGGCCGAACAACAGATCGTGTTCCCGCCGGCGTCGGCCTTCGCCAATGCCAAGGCCGGGAGCGAGATCACGCCCAGCATGATCCCGGAGGTGTCCCAGTACGCCGGCCAGCAGCTCCTCACCGGCAAGCAGGCCGAGGCGTACGCCGACCACTTCATCGCCGTGCACCTCGATGAGATCGGCGGCGGCAAGACCTACTCGCAGCTGTCGACGGCGGCCATGGCCCTGCCCAAGGGTTCGCCGGAGTACACGGCGGCAGAGGCAACGGTGCAGACCGTCTTCCAGGGGACGACGCTCCGGGGCCTGCTCCTCGAGGCCTACGCCTTCTGGCAGATGGGGCAGATCGCCCTGTACGCCTCGATCGCCTGCTTCGCCCTGGCGGTGGTCATGCTGATCTTCACCATCCTCGGCTTCGTGCACATGCGCCGCACGTCGGAGGACACGGAGATCTGACCAGTCCGGCTGGACCGGGGCGATGGCGTCCCTGGATCGGTGGGTGGAGTTCAGCCCCCGGTCCAGGGACGGTCGCGTCGGCCGGCTGGGCGTGCCGTCCACCAGCGCCCGCTGAACCGCCAGGCCGGCGGCGTGGCCGGGGAATCGGCGACCACGACCACCGGACGGGGCCAGACCTGGTCGACGGCGGACGCCAGCACGGCCAGCACGGCCGGGTCGATCGGCTCCCGCTCGCTCACAGGGGCATGTTCCCGTGCTTGCGCTTCGGCAGGTCCTCCCGCTTGGACACCAGCAGCGCCAGGCTCCGCACCAGGATCCGCCGGGTCTCGGCCGGGTCGATGACGTCGTCGACGTAGCCCCGCTCGGCTGCCGCATACGGATTGGCGTAGCGCTCGGTGTACTCCTCCACCAGCTCCTTGCGGCGCCCCACCGGGTCGTCGGCCTCGGCCAGATCGCGCCGGTAGACGATCTCGACGGCGCCTTCGGGGCCCATCACCGCCAGCTCGGCCGAGGGCCATGCGAAGGCGAGGTCGGCGCCGATCGACTTGGAGTTCATGACCACGTAGGCCCCGCCGTACGCCTTGCGGGTGATGACCTGCACCCGGGGCACGGTGGACTCGCAGTATGCGTAAAGCAGCTTGGCGCCATGACGGATGATGCCCCCGTACTCCTGGTCGGTCCCGGGCATGAACCCGGGCACGTCCACGAAGGTGATGAGCGGGACGTTGAAGGCGTCACAGGTCCGCACGAACCGGGCGCCCTTTTCGGAGGCGTCGATGTTGAGCACGCCGGCCAGCATCTGGGGCTGGTTCCCCACGATGCCCACGGCCCGGCCGTCGATCCGGGCAAAGCCGCAGACCAGGTTCATGGCCCAGTGGTGGTTGACCTCGAAGAACTCGCCGTCGTCGACGACCGCCTCGATGACCTTCTTCATGTCGTAGGGCTGGTTGGGCGACTCCGGCATCAGGGCCGACAGTTCGGGCGTGAGCCGCTCGGGATCGTCACCGGACGCCACCAGCGGCGCCTCCTCCAGGTTGTTGGACGGGAGGAAGCTCAGCAGGTAGCGCACGTCGTCGAGGCAGGACTGCTCGTCGGGGGCCACGAACGCGGCCACACCCGACTTGGTGGCGTGGCTCATGGCGCCGCCGAGCTCCTCGAGGGTCACGTCCTCGCCGGTCACCGTCTTCACCACGTCGGGTCCGGTGATGAACATGTGGCTGGTCTCCTGGACCATGAAGATGAAGTCGGTCATCGCCGGGCTGTACACCGCGCCGCCGGCGCACGGCCCGAGGATGACGCTGATCTGGGGGATCACCCCGGACGCCTGGGCATTGCGATGGAAGATCCCGCCGTAGGAGTGCAGCGACACGACGCCCTCCTGGATGCGGGCGCCTGCGCCGTCGTTGAGTCCGATCATCGGGACCCCGATGGACGAGGCCAGGTCCATCACCTTGTGGATCTTCTCGGCGAAGACCTCGCCCAGAGCGCCCCCGAAGACGGTGAAGTCCTGGCTGAACACGCACACGCGACGGCCGTCGATCGTGCCGAATCCTGTGATCACACCGTCGGTGTAGGGACGGTTCTCCTCGAGTCCCATGCCGTGGGCCCGATGGCGGGCCAGCATGTCGAGCTCCTGGAACGACCCGTCGTCGAGCAGGTAGTCGATCCGCTCCCGGGCCGTCATCTTCCCCTTGGCGTGGTGCTTCTCGACCGCCCGGGCCGATCCCGCGTTGCGGGCGAGCTCCCGGCGCTCCTCGAGGTCCTCGAGCCGTTGGGTCATCGTGTGATCCATGGACGGTGAGGCTATCGGAACCGCCACAGGGGTTCGATCCGGCGCCCCACGGTCCCGGGTCCGGAGCCGGCGCTACTGGGCGGTGTTCACCCAGTGGGGGCCGCACCAGACGTAGGTCACCTGGCTGGGGGTGCCCGTCCCCAGGTAGGCGGCCACGCTGCGGCCGACGTATCGGGACTCGAGGTCGGCGTCCCGCTCCCCGGCGAACGACCAGCGCTCGACGCCTCCGGGCGGCCCCGAGGGGGACGTGGACTCCCAGCCGTCGATCCGGTAGACGGCGTCGACCAGATCGCCGGCGACCAGCACCGCCCACCGGGGAGACCGCACCGATCCGGAGTCGACCCACCGCCGGCCGATCCTCCAGCCGTGGCGGGACCGGTCGTACGCGGTGTCGGAGCCGTGGGGGCCCACCCGGAGCAGGACGACCGGGTGGCTGCGCTTGATCTTGGCCCGCTTGGCCAGCGAGGCGCCCAGGTCGACGGCGGGGGTGCGCTGGCCGCCCAGCCGGGTGGGCAGACCGAGGGTGAGGACGTCGTCCACCGCGGCGACCACCAGGTCGGCCTCGGGGCCGGTGAGGCCGTGCCGCAGCACCTCGATGCGGACCGGGCGCCCGTCGGACTCGGCCTCGCGGATCCGGTCGAGGCCCGGGTACTTGTCCGCCGGTGCACCGACGTCCCCCGAGCCGGCGGGCCCCCCGCCGACGGGAACAGCGTCGACGGGAACCGCGCCGACGGGAACCGCGCGTGCGGCCTCCACGTGACGGAAGCAGCGGTCGCCGCGCCCACGTCCGACGTGGAACACCCGTCCGGTGCGGGCGTCGATCAGCAGGTACACGTAGACGGCCAGCTGGTCGGCCACGCCCGGGGGGAACGACACGCGGGCGGGCGAGGCGGCCACGGCCGTCGGCACCGACCCGGGGGCCGGCGGGTCGACGGGGGCCACCTCCACGTCCCAGGGCATGACCGGGGTCACCACGTCGCTCGGGACCGGGACCGGGACCGGGACGGGGATCGGCGGAGCAGCGGGGGCCACGGGAGCCGCCAGACCCGCCCACGGGTCGTCGTCGCCGACGATCGGTGTGGCCGGGGTACGGGCGGTGAAGTCCATCTGCCCGGTCGCCTACTCCTGGACGAGCTCGATGAGGGTGCCGAAGGCGCCCTTCGGATGGACAAAGGCGACCGTGGTGCCCCGGGAGCCGGGTCGCGGCACCTGGTCGATGACCTGGCCGCCGTGGTCCTTCACGGACTGGAGCGCGGCGGCGCAGTCGGCCACCCGGTAGCCGACGTGGTGGATGCCGGGCCCCTTCTTCTCCAGGTACTTGGCCACCGGCGACTCGTCGCTGGTCGGGGTCAGCAGCTGCACGTAGCTGTCGGCCACCTTGAGCAGTGCCTCCTCGACTCCGTCGGAGTCGATGCGCTCACGGTGGGTCACCGTCGCCCCGAACGTGTCGGCGTAGTACGCGACGGCCGCGTCCAGGTCGGGCACGGCGATGGCCACGTGGTCGATCTCGGTCAGCAGCATCTCGGTCATGCCCCGTGCCTCCGGAACAGCGTGATGCGGTCCTCACCGATCCGGGCCCGCAGCTCGGGGTCGTCGATGCCCAGGCCCTCCTCCGGAGCCAGGCACAGCACCCCGATCTTGCCCTCGTGGAGGTTCTTGTGCACCTGGTAGGCGGCCTCGCCCACGTGCTCCAGGGTGTGGACGGCGGAGAGCGGCGGGAGGATCTTGCCCTCGCACACCAGTTGGTTGGCGTCCCACGCCTCCCGGTAGTTGGCGAAGTGGGAGCCCTTGATGGTCTTGAGCTTCATCCACAGGTGCCGGTTGTCGTACTCGATCATGTAGCCCGATGTCGCCGCGCAGGTGACGACGGTCCCACCCCGCTTGGCGGCGAACACCGAGGCGCCCATGGTCTGGCGGCCGGGGTGCTCGAAGACGATGTCGACGTCGTCGCCCACCAGGCCGCGGATGTCCTTGCCCAGCCGCCGCCACTCCGACTCGTCCTGGTGGAACTCGTCCTTCCAGAACTTGTAGCCGGCCGCCTTGCGGTCGATGACCGCCTCGACCCCGAGATCGTGGAGCAGGTCGACCTTGGACTGCGAGGAGACGACGCCCACCGGCGTGGCCCCGCCGTTCAGGCAGTACTGGACCGCGTAGGCGCCGAGACCGCCCGACGCCCCCCACACGAGGACCTTGTCGCCCTGGGTAATCGGGGCCCCGTTCTTGGACACCAGCATCCGGTAGGAGGTGGAGTTGCACAGCGCATTGACCGCAGCCTCCTCCCAGCTCAGGTGGGTGGGCTTGGGCATGAGCTGGTTGGCCTTGACGACGGCCAGGTCGGCCAGGCCACCGAAGTTGGTCTCGAAGCCCCAGATCCGCTGGTTGTCGGCCAGCATGGAGTCGTCGTGGGCCGTCGGGCTCTGGTCGTCGACGTAGTTGCAGTGGACGGTGACCTTGTCGCCGGACTTCCAGTTGCGGACGGCCGAGCCGACCTGCAGCACCACGGCCGAGGCGTCCGAGCCGACCACGTGGTAGTCGAGCGCGTGGCGTGCGCCCCAGACGCCCTCGCGCCCGAGGCGGTCGAGGAACCCGAAGGTCGGCAGCGGCTCGAAGATGGAGGTCCATACGGTGTTGAAGTTGATGGCGCTGGCCATCACCGCGATGTACGCCTCGTCTGGAGCGAGTTCGGGGGTCGCCACCTCGCCCACGTGGAGGGAAGTGCGGGGGTCCTTGTCATCGGACTCCACGCCTTCGAACATGCCGACTTCGTCGCGCCGGACGAAGGCGGCGCGGTAGGAGTCGGGGACGGGTAGGGCGGCGATCGCCTCGCCGGACGAACCGGCCAGGATGGCGGAGAGGATTTCCTGCATGGGGGTGGAGGATAGCCGGGTCGGCGCGCCCCCTTCCCGGTCCAACCGGACCCCGGGATGGCACAACCGCGGCCAGGCCGTATCATGTCCAGTTGTCGTGGTGGACCCATGGGGGGACCGCCGCCTGAATCGGCCACAGGCCGCGGAGGTTCCCATGTCCGGATCCGTCATCGTCGCTGGAGCACGCACCCCGATCGGCAAGCTGTCGGGCGCCCTCGGCAGCTTCTCGGCCACCGACCTCGGCGGCTTCGCCATCGCGGCCGCCCTCGAGCGGGCCGGCGTCGCCCCCGACCAGGTCGACTACGTGTTCATGGGTCAGGTCATCCTGGCCGGGGCCGGCCAGATCACGGCCCGCCAGGCCGCTGTCAAGGGTGGCATCCCGATGGACGTCGCCTCGACCACCGTCAACAAGGTCTGCCTGTCCGGCCTGAACTCGATCTACCTGGCCGACCTGATGATCAACGCCGGCGAGGCCGACATCGTGGTGGCCGGTGGCATGGAGTCGATGACCCAGGCCCCCTACCTGCTGCCCGGCGCCCGCGCCGGCTACCGCATCGGGGACGGAGCGCTGGTCGACTCGATGATGTACGACGGGTTGTTCTGCGCGTTCGACCAGTGCGCCATGGGTCTCGGCACCGAGCGCTACAACGGCGCCGACGGGGTGTCCCGTGAGCGCCAGGACGAGTTCAGCGCCCTGTCCCACCAGCGGGCCGCCGCCGCCATCGCGGCCGGCAAGTTCGCCGAGGAGATCGTCGCCGTCGAGGTCCCCCAGCGCAAGGGCGACCCGAAGATCGTCGACACCGACGAGGGTGTGCGGGGCGACACCACGGCCGAGTCGCTGTCCAAGCTGCGCCCCGCGTTCGACAAGCAGGGCACCATCACCGCCGGAAACGCCAGCCAGATCTCGGACGGGGGTGCCGCCGTCGTCGTGATGTCGAAGGCCAAGGCCGAGCAGCTGGGCGTCAACCCGCTGGGCGAGCTCGTCGGCTACGGCCAGGTGGCCGGGCCCGGCCCGTCCCTGCTCAGCCAGCCGAGCCACGCCACCCAGGTGGCGCTCAAGAGGGCCGGCCTCAGCATCGGGGACATCGACCTGTTCGAGATCAACGAGGCCTTCGCCGCCGTCGGGCTCACCTCGACGGACGACCTCGGGATCAGCGCCGACGTCGTGAACGTGAACGGTGGGGCCATCGCCCTCGGCCACCCGGTCGGGATGTCCGGCACCCGCCTGGCCCTCACCTCGCTGCTCGAGCTCCGGCGCCGGGGCGGCGGGACCGCCGCGGTCAGCCTCTGCGGCGGCGGTGGCCAGGGCGACGCCGCCATCCTCCGCACCCTCTGACGGGCCACGGGCGGCTCAGTACGGCGGTGTGAAGAGGCCAACCAGCGTCCCACACCCCGGGGCCACGTCCTCCCACCCGCCGACGCCGAGGGCGACGACGGCCAGGCCGCAGGTCGGGAAGCCACCGGCCTCGAGCACGTCCCGGTCCGCCGATCCGTCGGGCAGCAGGTCCCAGGCCAGCAGGTACATCGTCGGGTTGTGGCCCACCACCAGGGCCGACCGGGCGTGTTCGTCGACCTCGCGCAGGTAGGTGAGCACGGTCTCGGGGTCGGCCTGGTAGAGCGAGCGGTAGGCGTCGAGCGGGACCCGCTCCCCGTGGGTGGCCAGCACCAGCTCGGCGGTCTCGCGGGTACGGACCGCGCTCGAGCACAGCGCCAGCTCGGGCGCGGTCAACCCCACCAGCCCGAGCGGGGGGTCCTCCTCGGCCAGCCGGCGCCCGAGTGCCGTGGCGTCGCGACGGCCCCGCGCCGTCAGCGGCCGGTCCCGGTCGAGGCCGCCCCAGGTCGACTCGGGTGTGGCCTTGGCGTGTCGGAGGATCCAGAGGTGTCGGATGTCGGCGGCCTGCTCCATCCCCTCATGGTGCCCCACCCGGGCCACGGACCGCGTTCGGGCCCGGGGACGTCCCGGGCATCGGTTCAGGCGTCGACCTCGCGCCGGCCCTCGAGGGCCCGGCCCAGGGTGAGCTCGTCGGCGTACTCGAGGTCCCCGCCGACGGGCAGTCCGCTGGCGATCCGGGTCACGCTCAGGCCCAGGGGTTTGAGCAGCCGGGCCAGGTACATGGCCGTCGCCTCACCCTCGAGGTTCGGATTGGTGCACAGGATGACCTCGGTGATGCCCTCGTCGTCGAGCCGGAGCAGCAGCTCGCGGATGCGCAGCTGCTCGGGCCCGATGCCCTCGATCGGGTTCAGCGACCCCTGGAGCACGTGGTAGCGGCCGGAGAACTCCCCGGTCTTCTCCACCGACACGATGTCCCGCGGGTCCTCGACCACACAGACCTTCGTGCCGTCGCGCCGGTCGTCGAGGCAGATGGCGCAGAGGCCGCCCTCGGCCACGTTGAAGCACCGCGTGCACAGGGTGATCCGCTCCTTGACGGCGATGATGGCCTCGGCCAGGCGCAGGGCGTCCTCGGGAGCCACCTTGAGCAGGTGGAAGGTGATGCGCTGGGCGGACTTCGGCCCGATGCCGGGCAGCCGGCCCATCTCGTCGATGAGGTTCTGCAGGGGTCCGCTGAACACGGCCACCTAGACCACCTCCTCGGCCCCGGGGAACGCCTGGAGCAGGCGGGCCTCGGCCGAGTTGTCGATCTCGGCCACCTCGAGATCGTCGGCGTCGAAGGCGGACAGGTCCTCGTCCGGGTCGACGGCCTCGACCGGGCGGGGCGGGGCCGACGAGGGTGCCGTCGCCGGGGGGTCCTGGTCGGGCCGGTCACCTCCGGCACCGGAGGCCGGGGCCCCGGGCGAACCGTCGACCACCAGCACGAGGGGGACCGGCCGGCCGAACTGGTCGGCCAGGGCCGCCTCGACCTCGGGCCGCATCTCCTCGCACCGGTTCCGGTGGATCTCGTTCGGGAGCCCGAACTCGGCACGGACGCCGTCCGCCCCGATGAACCGCCCGGCCTGGAACAGCGCCTTGGCCTTGGGCCGCAGGCGGCCGATGACCTGGTCTCCCCAGGCCTGGACGAGCTGGTCCCGGGACGGGAACGCGGCGCCGGGGGCCGGGGCCGGGGCCGGGGCCGGGGCCGAGACCTCGGAGGGGTGGGCGATCGGCTCGGTCGTCGGCGCTGCGTCGTCGAAGGGCGCCGCCGGTGGCCCGGACCCGTCCGGACGGGAGAGCGACGGGTCGGCGGGCGGCGGAGCGGTCTGGCGGCGGTGGGCGCCCAGCGTCTTTCGGGGACCGGCCGGGGTTGGGGCGGTGGCGGCCGGCCCGGAGGTCGGGGGGGCGGGCGGTGGCTCGGCGGGGGCAGCGGCCGGCCCGGGGGTCGGGCGCCCGGTCGGGACGGCGGCGGCCCGGGCGGCCAGTGCCGCACCGGACGACGGGGCCGGCGGCGTGGTCGGTGCGGCAGTGGCCGGTTCCGGCGACGCCGCAGCCGCCGGGGACGGCGACGGTGCCGGCGGCACGCCGGACCGCTCCAGCCGCTCGATCCGGGCGAGCAGTGCCGCCGGCGAGTCGTCGGCCTCCGGATGGACCAGGCGTACCAGGGCCACCTCCAGGTTCACCCGGGGGTCGGGCGCGTCCCGCATGCCGACCTGGGCACGGCCGAGGTCCTCCATGGCCCGGACCAGGGTGGCGAGGCCGACCCGGCCGGACTGCTCGGCCAGGACGTCCCGTTCGGTGCCGGCCACCGTCACCAGGTCGGGCGCCACCAGGGCCAGGAAGCCCTGGCGCAGATGGTCGACCAGGTCGACGGTGAGCTGCTGGGGACTGAACCCGGCCGCGGTCAGGTGGGCGACGGCAACCAGGGCCCGCTCGACGTCGCGCTCGGCGAGCGCCTCGACGACCTCGTCGAGCTCGGGCAGGTCGTCGTCGACGGTGTCGGACGCCGCCACCTGGTCGAGGATCGACAGCGCGTCGCGCGCCGAGCCCCGGCCCCGCCGCACGGCCAGGTCGAGGGCGTCGTCCCCCACCTCGAGGTGGGCGTCGTCGCGCACCTGGGCCAGGAGAGCGGAGAGCGTGTCGGGGCCGAGGAGGCGGAACTCGAAGTGCTGGGTGCGGCTGCGGATGGTGGGCAGCACCTTCTGCGGATCGGTGGTGGCGAGCACGAAGACCACGTGGGCCGGGGGTTCCTCGAGTGTCTTGAGGAGGGCGTTGGACGCCGCCGTCGACAGCATGTGGACCTCGTCGACGATGTAGACCTTCTGGCGGCCCGGCGAGCCCAGGGCGGCCCGGGACACCAGGTCCCGCATGGCGTCGACCCCGTTGTTGGAGGCGGCGTCCAACTCGTGGACGTCCATCGACGTGCCCCGGGTGATCTCCACACACGACGGGCACACGCCGCACGGCTCACCGTCGTGGAGGTCGGTGCAGTTGAGCGCCTTGGCCAGGATCCGGGCCGTGGAGGTCTTGCCCGTCCCCCGGGGACCGCTGAACAGGTAGGCGTGGGCCACCCGGCCGTCCCGCACGGCGTTGCGCAGGGCCAGCACGACGTGGTCCTGGCCCCGGACCTCGGCGAACGTCGAGGGGCGGAACCGTCGGTAGAGGGACTGGTAGGGGACTTCCTCGGTCGTGTCGGCCACGGTCGGGAGCCTACCGGTCGGCCCGGCCACCATCGGGGGCCGGCGACGGGGACGGCCCGTGTCGGTCATCCGGTAGGGGTGGTTGATTCGCGGACGGCCCGGTTCCGATAATGAGAATCATTATCGTCACGGTGGCGGCACTCGGAAACAAGTTCCCGCGGTGTGGAACAAGTCGCGCGGCGTGGAACGACATCCCCCGACGGGATCGAACTCCCCCGAAGAAGACGCCCCCGGTGGTCGGTGCGACGGCCAGGTTGACTGCGGCACACGGCCCTGACCCGCTGAGAGCTGCTGCCTTCCGACCCTGACTCGATTCACAGGAGGACGTTGCGCAGGACCCAGCCGTCGCACCCACCACCGGGGAGACACCGATGCTACCGCCCCGGCGGGCCGTCGTCGGATCCGGCGGTCCGGGCCGGTCGGGCGGTCGGAGTAGCCTGTCGGGGCCGTGGACGGCCCGGGACCCGGGTCGTGCGCGACACGGAGGCGTGCGAGAGCGGCCGAATCGGCACGATTGGAAATCGTGTGTGGGGAAACTCACCGTGGGTTCAAATCCCACCGCCTCCGCCACACCACCGCCTCCGCCACCCGGGTCCGGACGGATCCGGACATCGGCGGCCGTGGGCGGGGTCCCGACGGCCCCGGGACGGATCGTCATCAGGAGCGCGCGGTACCCTTGTGGGGTATCCCGACCCCGGAGGACAGATGCACGGTTACGGCGAGGACAAGGACCAGCTGGCGAAGCGGCTGCGCCGGGTCGAGGGCCAGGTACGCGGCATCCAGCAGATGATCGAGGACGACCGGTACTGCATCGAGGTCATCACCCAGGTCTCGGCGGCGACCAAGGCGCTCCAGGCGGTCGCACTGGAGCTGCTGGGCAGCCACCTGGGCACCTGTGTCCGCGAAGCGATCGACGCCGGCGGGCCCGAGGCACAGCTGAAGATCGACGAGGCCACCGAAGCCGTGGCCCGGCTCGTCCGCTCCTGACCGGGGACGGCGGGCCCGGATCCCGTCGACCGGGCGGCCGCCCCGGCCATCGGGCATGGGCCGGTCCTCCAGGCAACGGGATAGAATCGACTCCGCCGGAAGAGGGGGATCCGTGACCGAGTCCACCACGTGTGACAACCCGATGTGCTCGTGCGACCCGTGCACGTGCGAGGACTGCGCCTGCGGCGGGGCGCGGCTGGGGGAACTCGAGCGCAGGGTGATGGAGATCCTGTGGGCCCAGGGCGGTCAGGAGATCACCGGTCGCGAAGTTGCCGACCAACTGCCGGAGAACGCCTACACGACGGTGGCCACGGTCCTCGATCGGCTGGTCCGAAAGGAACTGGTGCACCGTCGCAAGGACGGTGGCAGGGTCCACTACACGCCGGTCGGGTCCCCGGGGGCCCATGCGGCGGTACTGATGCGCCAGGCCATGGCCGTCGGGTCCGACCCGGACGCTGCACTGTCGACCTTCGCCCGGACGCTGACCCCGTCGGAAGCTGCCACGTTGCGTCAGGCGCTCGGCGGAGCCGGACTCGAGACGGCCGCCACCACCCCGTAGCGTCCCGGGCTCCCGAAGACCCGGGGCAGCCGAACGGTTCAGACCATCAGGATGAGCATGAACGCCATGCCGATGCACATCACCACGTGGCTCAGGTCCTCGAGCCAGGGGATGGCGACCATGGCCTCGACCTCGCCGGTGGTGCCGTCCGGGCCCCCGTGCGGGCTCGCCGGCGAACCCGTGCCGGCGGCGCTCATGGCGTAGGCGGGCAGGTGGGTCCCGTGATGGGACGCACCCTTGTTGGGCGACGCCAGCGTGAAGATGGCCGAGCCGAGGAAGACCAGCGCCAACAGCAGGCCCAGCCCGGCGTCGAGGTGCGCCCCGTCCGGCCGGCCGGCCATCGACATGTCCATCGAGCCGGACCCCGATACCAGCCCTGCGGGGAACCAGTACATGAGGATCATGGCGAAGCTCATGACCGCATGCACCAGGGCATGGGGCACGTGCAGGCCGAACCGTTGGATCGACTGCATGCTGCGCACGGCGAACCAGACCAGGAGCACGGCGAAGGCGAGCTCCCACAGGGCCCTCGGGCCGAACGCCCAGGAGGGGACGAACATGCCGGCCATGGCGATGCCCATGAGCGTGTGGGAGATGTCGACGTCCCGTCCAGCGGGCCGGTGGGTGGCCACGGACAGCACCAGCAGCACGAAGCAGTAGCCGGCGACTACCAGCATCAGCGCGCCGAAGAGGTAGTAGAGCCAGGCTGGGGTTCCCATCTCCGTCAGACCTCCGCCTTCATCGGTACCGGGGCGGACACCGCGTGTGCGCCCGGCGACCGGCGCTCGTTCGTGGGCCAGTAGGCCAGGGCGAACAGCAGGATCGGGAGGCCCGAGTTCGGGTCGGTCGCCCCTCCGGCCAGGACGCCGCCGAAGTTCTGCACGGCCACCCAGATCGCCGCGAACACGACGATGGCGACGACCAGGGTCACCTGGGTCAGCTGGGGAGGCAGGAACACACCGACCGCCACTACGACGCACACGACGGCGAGCAGGATCGCCAACGTCGTGCCTTGGTGCAGGAACAGCGTCGCCGATGACCGGTCGATGTGGGCCAGCCAGCCGGGCTGGCCGCTGTTCAGGTTGGCCACGAGGTCGTGGAGCGCCTGCGGCGACCGACCGGAGCCGACCAGTGCCAGGACCGCCAGGAGTCCCCACACCACTACCCAGATGCCCTGGGCGACGCGGACGCCCACCGTGCGGGCGGCCACGAAGGGCTGGTCCGATCCCTCGCTGGGCCAGAGCAGCACGGCCAGCACGGCGTAGAAGAGCACGCCGCCGGGGCCGCCGCCGAACGGCGTCGCCCCACCCTGGAAGATCCCGCCGGCCCCCTCACCGAACCACCAGACACCGAGGGCCCACACGATCGAGAGCCCGAGGGCGTAGGTCGTCGAGCGCCTCCAGACGATTCCGAAGGCGATGAGGAACTGCACCGAGGCGAAGGCGGCGTTGGTGAGGACCGGCTGGTGGTACACGATCGACCCGTTCCAGGTGATCGTCTGGGCGACCCATCCCGGGTTGCCGCCGGCCATCCCGTTGAGCATCCCGCTGAACCCGTTGGAGCCCCGGGTGAACATGAACGGCTGGAGCTGGAGGACGGCGTCGAGCAGCCAGACGGTCGCCAGCAGGAGCTGGAACGTCCGCTGGAGGTCCCTGGGCGGCCGCTGCTGGTCGACCGGCGCGGGGCTGCTCCCCGTGATCGGGGCACTGTCCAACTCGGTCTCGGCAATCACCATGTCCACGCGACCCTCCGTCTCGGGGGGAATTACTACCACTCGTAGTACTTGGGGACAAGTGATACCCGCGCCGGCCGGCGTGGCGGCGCGGTGCTCAGCCGACGGCGTGGCGCTGGGAGAACGAGACGGTCCGGGGCCCGAACGGGGTGGTGACCACGAAGCGCCACGTCCCGGCGGTCAGCACGACGAAGTCGGTGAAGTGCCCGGGGCTGACCGTCAGCTGGCGCAGGGTCTGGAGCTGGCTGCCCTCCGGTCCGGCCACCACCAGCGGGTGCACGGTGGCCAGCTGGGCCGACGTGCCGGAGAAGATCAGGTGCCACTGGTTGACCCCGACACCGCCCGGACTGAAGTAGCTCTCGACCGAGCCGCCGTCGGGGAGCGTGGTGACGACGACGGACGGGAGCTGGGGGAGCAGCGCCTGCCCCCGGGCCGGGGACACGGCCTGGCTGACGACGGTGAGCCCGGCGAAGAGCACCACCGGCAGCAGCACGGAGAGCACCACACCCCACCGGCCGGTCATGCCGCGGCCCCCGCCCACGCTGCCCAGGCCCGACCGGCCGAGCCGCGCCAGCCGCAGGCTGTTGAGCACCACCAGCACGCTCGAGAGTCCCATGGCCAGGGCGGCCACCAGCGGGTCGAGGAGCCCGAATGCGGCCAGCGGCAGGGCGGCCACGTTGTAGCCCATGGCCCACCCGAAGTTCTGGACGATCACCGCGTAGGTGGAGCGGGCCATCCCCACGGCCGCCGGGATCCCCTGCAGGTCGTTGCCGAGCAGGGCCACGTCACTGTTGGCCAACGCAGCCTCGGATCCGCTGCCGATGGCGCAGCCGACCTCGGCCGCCGCCAGGGCCGGGGCGTCGTTGACGCCGTCCCCCACCATCAGCACCCGCCGACCGTCGCTGCGCATGGCGGTCAGGGCGGCCACCTTGTCGGACGGGCTCAACGTGCTGCGGGCGTCGGTGATGCCGAGCTGGTCGGCCACGTGGTCGACCGCCGGGGCGCTGTCGCCGCTGAGAATGGTGGCCGGGAGCCCGAGGTCGCCCAGATGGTCGATGGTGGCCACCGCCTCGGGCCGGAGCGGGGTCGACACCGCCAGGATGCCCAGCACGGCGCCGTCCGCCCGGACCACCACGACCGTGTCCCCCCGGGCGTGGCCACGGTCGACCGCATCGGCCAGCACCGGGTCGAGTCCTCCGGGCACCACGCGGCCGACCTCGACCAGGCGTCCCCCGACCGATCCGGACACGCCGATACCGGCCAGCGCCCGGACGTCGGTGGCCACCGGGAGCGGGAACTCGGTGGCCCCCCGACCGGCGGCCTGGAGCACGGCGACGGCGATCGGGTGGTCGCTGCCCGACTCCACGGCGGCGGCCACCGCCAGCACGGCGCCCGACTGCCCTTCGTCCACCGTGACCACGTCGGTGACCTCGGCGAACCGCTCGGTCAGCGTGCCGGTCTTGTCGATGGCCACCCGGTCGACGTGGGCGAGGCGCTCGAGTGCGTCGGAGCCCCGGACGAAGATCCCCAGTGCGGCGGCCCGGCCGCAGCCGACCATCATGGCGACCGGCGCCGCCAGCCCCATGGCGCAGGGACAGGCCACCAGCAGGACGGCCAGGCCCGACAGCACCGCCCGGCCGAAGTTGCCGACCAGCACCCACCAGGCCAGGAAGGTGACCAGCGCGCCGAGGATGACGGCCGGCACGAACACCGCGCTGATGCGGTCGGCGATCCGCTGCAGGGGTGCCTTGTCCCGCTGTGCCTCCTCGACCAGGCGCTGCAGTCGCGCCAGCACGGACTCGGCGGCCACGGCGGTCACCTTCACCACCAGGACGCCGCTGCCGTTGCGGGTACCACCCGTGACCGGGTCGCCGGGCGACCGGTCGACGGGGAGGGGCTCGCCGGTGAGCATCGACTCGTCGACGGCGGACTGGCCACTGCGGACGACCCCGTCGAGCGGGAGCGCCTCGCCCGGGAACACCTTGACCAGCGCCCCCACCGGGACGGACTCGGGGGCGACGAGCTCGCCGTCGCCTTCCGGCCCGGTGACGACCCTGGCCGTCGGCGGGCGGAGGGAGAGCAGCGAGTGCAGGGCGGCCGATGCCCGACCGCGCACCCGCGCCTCGACGGCCCTTCCGGTCACCAGGATGGCCACGATGACCGGCGCCATCACCCCGTGCAGGCGGGCCGCGAAGGCGCCGCTGTCCCCCAGGTGGACGTGCCGGCCTCCGAGGGCGACCGCCTCCACCAGGGAGACGGCCAGGGCGGCCAGGGTGCCCAGCGCGATGAGCGTGTCCATGTTGGTGGCGCCGTGCCGGGCCAGTCGGGCCGCGTTGCGCAGGAAGGGCCAGCCTCCGGCGATCTCCACGGCGATGGCCAGGAACAGCACGATCCAGCTGGGTGTCGCCGTCTCCGGGGCGAACAGGGCCACCGCCAGAGCGGTCAGGGCCAACGGCCAGGAGATCGCCAGCCGGATCATCCAGTGGTCGGGGTCGGACACCTCACCCGTCGGCGCATCGGCGGCCACCGGTGCGGCGGAGTACCCGACAGCGGTCACCGCGGCGCAGAGCTCGTCGTCGTCGGCCAGCTGGGGGTCGTAGGACACGAACGCCCGGTGGGTGGCCAGGTTCACCGAGGCGCTCGCCACGGCCGGCAGCTTGTTCAGCGAGCGCTGGATCCGGGTCGCGCACGCACTGCAGTGCATGCCGCCCAGATCGAGCTCGACGGTGTCGTACCCGAGGCCGTCGTCCGTCTGCTCGGGTGCCCGGGTGGGAGCGGTCACCATGTGGCCGTCACCACGCGGCAGTCACCCGGTCAGCCAGCCGGGGTCGCGGCGTACCCGGCCTCGGCGACGGCTGCGGTCAACGCATCGACATCGATCAGGGTCGGGTCGAACCCGACGACCGCCCGGGCCGAGTCGAGGTCCACCGTCGCGCTGCGCACACCGGCCTGCTCCTGCAGGGTCTCCTCGACGAGGGCCACGCACGAGCCGCAGTGCATCCCCTCGACCAGGAGCTCGACGGACGCGGGGGCGTCGCCGTCGGGGGAGTCGTTGATGGGGTCGGTGTTCTGGCCGTTCACCTCCCCAAGCGTAATTGCTCCGACACGCCGATGCGGCAGCGGGGCCGGCGGTCACCGGAGGGCACGGGGAGCCGGATCGCCCGGTGGGGGACCGACCGGGGCGACCACCGGGCTCCCGGCCCGATGGTCGGGTACACGGTCCACCGGGCCCGGGCCGCCCGACGGCGGGACGACGTGCACGAACCGGGACAACCGCCGACGCAGATGGCGCTCCCGGCGCAGGTCCGGGGTGAGCGGCGGTCCCTGCGTACGGGCCAGGCCCGTGCGGTAGAAGCGGGTCTTGGCCAGCTCGACCAGCACCAGATAGACGGTGACCATGGCGAACAGGAGCAGGAAGAACGTCGCCGGCAGCGGGGTGAAGCCGAGGAGCCGGGCGAGGCCGGTGTAGGGCAGGACGGCACCGATCAGCGCGGCACCCGTCGGCACGACCAGCATGGGCAGGCTCGGTCGACTGGTGAAGAACGGGACCCGGCGAGTCCGGATGACGTAGATCACCAGCGTCTGGGTGGCGATCGACTCGACGAACCAACCGGTCCGGAATTCGACGTGGCCGGCGTGCAGCACCGACAGCATCACCCAGAAGGTCAGGAAGTCGAAGATCGAGCTGATGGGGCCGAAGACCGACATGAACCGGCGGATGAACGCCATGTCCCATGCCGCCGGCCGGGTCAGCGCCTCGGGGTCGACGCGGTCGGTGGGGATGGCCAGCTGTCCCGTGTTGTAGAGCAGGTTGTTGAGGAGGATCTGCGACGGCAGCATGGGCAGGAAGGTCAGGAACACCGACGCGCCGGCCGCGCTGAACATGTTCCCGAAGTTCGAGGATGTCGCCATGAGGACGTACTTCATGGTGTTGGCGAAGATCCGGCGCCCCTCCATCACCCCGTCGGCGAGCACCCCGAGGTCCTTGTCGAGCAGCACGACGTCGGCGGCGTCCTTGGCCACGTCGGTGCCGGAGTCCACCGAGATACCCACGTCTGCGTGGTGCAGGGCCACCGCGTCGTTGACCCCGTCACCCAGGAACGCCACGTCGCGGCCCGTGCGACGCGCCACCTTGATGATGCGCGACTTCTGGTCCGGTCCGATGCGGGCGAAGATCGTCGTGGTGGCGATGGCCGCCTCCAGCTGATCATCGTCGAGTCCCTCGATGGCGGGACCGTCGAGGACGCCCGCCGACGCCACCCCGATGTCTGCGCACAGCTTGGACGCCACCAGGCCGTTGTCACCGGTGATGATCTTCACCTCGACGCCCAGCTGCCGGAGCCGGTCGATCGACGACCCGGCGTCGGCCTTGGCCCGGTCGGCGAACGTCAGGAACCCGACCAGGGTCAGGCCCGCCTCGGCTTCGGGCGTCAGCGTCTCCAGTCCGCCGCCACCCCGGGAGGCCACGGCGATCACCCGGGAGCCTTCGGCGAACAGCCCCTCCATGACATCGTGCGCGGTGGCCGGCACGTCGACGCACCGGGCGACCACCGACTCGGGTGCGCCCTTGACCACCAGCAGCGGACCGACGTCGGGTGACTCGACCAGAACCGAGGCCAGCTGCCGGTCGTGGTCGAACGGCAGGACGCCCAGCCGGCGGTAGCGGGCGACGGCCGAGGCGACCTCCCCCCCGGACCCGGCCACGGGCGCCGACCACAGGGCCTGGTCCAGCGCATTCCCTCCGACCGGTCCCTCTGCGGTGAGCGTGGCCTCGTTGCACACGAGTCCCAGTTCCATCGGCCGGCCAGCCTCGTGGCCGGCCGGGTCGAGGGACCGGGCGAAGGTGATCCTCCCGTCGGTGAGCGTGCCCGTCTTGTCGGTGAAGAGGATCTCGATGTTCCCGAGGTCCTCGATGGCGACCAGCCGCTTCACCAGCACCTTCTTGGCCGCCAGCGCCCGGGATCCGGTCGACAGGCTGACCGTCACGATGGCCGGCATCATCTCGGGGGCGATCCCCACGGCGATGGCCAGGGAGAAGAGCAGCGCCTCGATCAGGGGGCGTGACAGCGCCACGTTGACGACGAAGATGAAGACGGTCAGGACGGCGGCGACACCGAACAGGAACCGCGAGAACTTGGACAGCCCGACCTCGAACGCGGTCTGCGCCTGCTTCTCGGCTAGCCCGGCCGCGATCCGGCCGAACGCGGTGCGGGTCCCGCTGGCCACCACGACCCCCCGGCCGGAACCCTGGTGGACGACGGTCCCCATGAACGCGCAGCCGGGCAGATCGAGTGGCTGCCCGGCTGCCGCAGGCGCAGTCGACTTCTCGACCGGGAGGGACTCACCGGTGAGGACCCCCTCGTCGCACTCGAGCTCCTCGACGGACACCAGACGCAGGTCGGCGGGGACGATCACCCCGATCCGGAGCACGACGAGGTCGCCGGGCACCAGCGTGGCCACCGGGACCCGGCCGGTCACCCCGTCACGGACCACCTCGGCATCGTGGCGGATCTGGGCGCGGAGCGACGACATTGCCGCCTCCGCCCGGTATTCGTTGACGAAGCCGAGCCCGACGCTGAGCGCGACGATCACGGCGATGATGACCGCGTTGGTGCCGCCCCCGGTCAGTCCCGACACCAGGGCCGCGCCCAGGAGGAGGACCAGGATCGGGTTCCGGAGCTGACGGACCAGGACGGTACCGGCCCGCACCCGGCGGGTGCCCAGGACGTTCGGACCGAATTGCCGGAGCCGGTCCGCGGCCTCGGCTGCCGTCAGGCCGTCCGGGCCGCTGCCCAGGTGACGGACGACGTCGTCGGACGTCCACCGGCCGGCGGTGGACAGGTCCAGTTCGGCCCCCACAGGGCCGGGTCCGCTCACGGTTCGATGATCGTTCCCCGGGACCCGTCGAGCAGTTCCGCGGCATCCCCCAGCTTCCCGATCATGGCCGGTCGGCCGGTGGCCTCGACGAAGCGGCAGGCGGCCTCGACCTTCGGGCCCATGGAGCCGGCCGGGAACGTCCGGGTGCGGAGGGCGGACACCGTGGTGTGGCCGATCGGCGCCGCCTCCGGCGTCCCGAACCCGACCTCCACACCGTCCACATCGGTCAGGATCAGCAGGGCGTCGGCGTCGAGGTCCCGGGCCAGCAGGGCCGCCCCCAGGTCCTTGTCGATGACCGCCTCGGCACCGCGCAGGCGTCCGTCCGCGCCCCGGACCACGGGGATCCCCCCGCCGCCGGCGCAGACCACGACGGCGCAGTCGCCGACCAGCACCCGGATCATCGCCAGCTCCACCATGGCCAGCGGCTCGGGCGACGGCACCACGCGGCGCCACGCCGGCCCGTCCTGGCGGATCTGCCAGCCCCGCCGGTGGGCCAGGTCCTCGGCGACCTCCCGGGTGTAGACCGGGCCGACGAACTTGGTCGGGTCCCCGAACGCCGGGTCGTCGGCGTCCACCTCGGTCTGGCAGATGAGGCTGACCACGCCCCGGCCGGGCAGGGCGTTCTGGAGTGCCTGGAGGAAGAAGTAGCCGATCATCCCCTGGGACTCGGCCCCGAGGACGTCCATAGGGTAGGGCCCGGGAAGATCGGGGTCGCCGGCACTCTCGTTGGCCAGCATCCCCACCTGGGGCCCGTTCCCGTGGGTGATGACCAGTTCGTTGTCGCCGGCCAGACGGGCGATGGCTTTCACCGCCACCGCCACATGGCCCTCCTGGATCTGGGCGAGGGGGACCTCGCCGCGCTCCAGCAGGGCGTTGCCGCCGACCGCCACCACCAGGCGCATGTCAGTCCCCGATGCTGGCGACCATGGCCGCCTTGATGGTGTGGAGACGGTTCTCGGCCTGGTCGAAGACGATCGACGCCGGCGACTCGAACACCTCGTCGGTGACCTCGAGCGCGTCGAGGTGCCAGGCGTCCGCCAGACGCCGGCCCAGCGTCGTGTGGGTGTCGTGCAGGGACGGCAGGCAGTGCATGAACTTGATGTCCGGGTTCCCGGTCATGGCCATGGTGGCCTCGTTGACCTGGAAGGGGAGCAGCTTCTTGATCCTCGGCTCCCAGTCCGACGCCGGCTCCCCCATCGACACCCAGACGTCGGTGTACAGGAAGTCAGCTCCCTCCACCCCGCTCAGCACGTCGGACCCGATGTGCAGGCGAGCCCCCGACTCCGTGGCGAGCGCCCGGGCGATGGCCTGGACCTCGGCGGAGGGCCAGAGGTCCTCGGGGGCGGCGATCCGGACGTCCATGCCCAGCAGCGCGCCGGTCACCAGCAGCGAGTTGGCCGTGTTGTTCCGGGCGTCTCCCAGGTAGCAGTAGCCCACTCTGTCCAACGGCTTGCCCGAGTGGTCCCGCATGGTCAGCATGTCGGCCAGCATCTGGGTCGGGTGCCACTGGTCGGTGAGCCCGTTCCACACCGGCACCCCGGCGAACCGGGCCAGCGTCTCCACCGATTCCTGGGCGAACCCCCGGTACTCGATGCCGTCGTACATGCGGCCGAGGACCCGTGCGGTGTCCTTGATCGACTCGCCCTCACCGATGTGACTCCCCTCGGGTCCCAGATAGGTGACGTGGGCTCCCTGGTCGTAGGCCCCGACCTCGAAGGCCGCGCGCGTGCGGGTCGACGCCTTCTCGAAGATGAGGGCGATGTTCCGGCCGACCATGCGCCGCCGCTCGGTGCCCGAACGCTTTTCGTCGCGCAGGATCTCGGCGAGGTCGATCAGGGACAGGAACTCGTCCGCGGTGAGGTCCGTCTCCTTGCACAGGCTACGGCCCCGGAAGTGCCCGGCCAGGTAGCCGCCCGATTCGGTGGTGGCCACACCCATCCTCAGCCGGCGTCCCGCTCGAGGGGGCACGTCATGCACCGGGGCCCGCCCCGCCCGCGGCCCAGCTCGTTGCCGCCGATGTCGACGACCTCGATGCCGTTCTTGCGGAGCATGGTGTTGGTGGCGACGTTGCGCTCGTAGCCCATGACCACGCCCGGGGCCACGGCGAGGTAGTTGGTCCCGTCGTCCCACTGCTCGCGCTCGGCCGCCCGTATGTCCTCGTCCGTGGCGAGGACGGTGATCTCCTCGACCTCGAGGATCTCGGCCAGGGTGTCCCACAGGCTGTGGTTCCGGGCGATGGCGAATCCGCCGGGCTCGTCGGACCGGGTGAGCGTCCAGCTCCTCAGGTGCCGGTCGAAGTACGGGTAGAGCACGAACGTCCCGGCGTCGACCATGGACATGACCGTGTCGAGGTGCATGAAGGCGTGGCTGTGGGGCAGCTCGATGGCCACCACCGTCGTGGCCTGCCCGGCGGCGAACAGCGCCCGGGCCACCGACTCGACGGCCATGGGCGTCGTCCGCTCACCCATGCCGATGAGCACCGCACCGTGGCCGATGACGTGCACGTCCCCGCCCTCGATGGTCGCCGGCTGGTAGTCGGCATCGTCCCCGCCGTAGTAGGTGGTGAAGTCGGCCCCGACGAAGAGCGGGTGGTGCTGATAGATCGCCCGGGTGTGGAGCGACTCACGCCGACGCGCCGGCATGGCCATGGGGTTGACGGTCACGCCCCCGTAGATCCAGCACGAGTTGTCCCGTTGGAACAGGTGGTTGGGCAGCGGCGACAGGATGAAGTCGTCCGCCTGCAGCATGTTCCACTTGAGGCTGTGGGCCCGCATCGGGTGGAGGTCGGCCTTCAGGATGCCACCGATGAGGTACTGGGCCAACTCCGTCCCGTCCAGGTCCTCGAGCAGGTGGCGCACCGGGTCGACCAGGGACGGCCCGAGGTTCTCCGGCGTGCACATCCGGTCCAGCACGAAGGCGCGCCCGTCGGGGATCTCGAGCGTCTCGGACAGGAGCCGACCGAAGTAGTGGACGAGCACCCCCTTGTCGCGCAGTGCCTCGGCGAAGGCGTCGTGCTCCTCCTTGGCCTTCGACGCCCACATGACGTCGTCGAACAGGAGGGCCCCGATGTTGTCCGGCGTGAGCCGCGACAGTTCGAGGCCGGGACGGTGGACGACGGCCTGGCGGAGCTGGCCGATCTCGGAATCTACGTGGAAGGACATTGCTGGTGCTCCAGACGGGTGGGGGACGGGAAGGGTGCCGATCAGACGGGAGTCGACGAGTCGACGGCGACCGGGGGGGCGGGCACGACGCCGGGCTGGTCGTCGGGCAGTTCGACGGGCTCGGTCGCCTCGCCCAGCCGCTGGCGACGGGCGTTGAGGAAGGCGTACAGGACCAGCCCAGCGAGGATCACGACCAGGGCCTGGTAGACGACCTGGTAGCCCGAGGCGAAGGTGACCCACATCGAGAACAGGACGCTGGCGCCGGCTACGCACAGATCACGGGCCAGCTGCCAGCCCTGCACCTTGCGGCGGCGAGACACCAGATAGGTGAGCTGGGCGATGGCCGACATGAAGTAGGGGATCGCCACCGTCACCACCGTCAGGTCGACCAGGTAGGTGAAGACCGTCAGGCCTGCGCTGGTGTTGTAGCGCCACAGCATGAGCAGTGACGGCAGCGCCGTGCCGACCAGGATGCCGAACCACGCCGTCCCCTTCTTGTCCGTCCACGCGAACGGTCGGGGAAACAGGTCGTCCTGGGCGATGGCACGGGAGGTCTCGGTCACGATCAGGGTCCAGCCGTTGAGCGCCCCGATGCCGGAGACGACGGCCACCGCAGCGATGAACTTCCCGGCCCACGTGCTGTGGGGGAACATCGAGTCGAAGGCGTTCACGAACGGCGACCCGGTGTTGACCAGGGTGTGGTGGGCCACCAGGCCCATCACCACCGCGGTCACCAGTACGTACAGGACGGCACTCAGTGCGGTGCCGAGCATCGAGGCCCGCAGCACGTTCACCCGTGGGTTGCGCACCCGCTTGGCCGTCATCGCCGCAGCCTCGACGCCGATGAAGGAGAACAGCGCCACGCCGGCGGCGATGCCGATGGCGCTGTAGAGGCTGCCGCCCGACGCGTTGAACGGACCGAAGTGGGCCGCGGTGACGAAGAACCATCCGACGATGCCCACGAAGAGCAGCGGCAGGAACTTCAGCACCACCGTGATGTTCTGGAACCAGGCCATCTGGCGGACACCGGCCAGGTTGATGAGGGCCGGCACCCACAGTCCGACCATGGCGATGCCCCAGTTGGCCATGCCCGAGGGATGGGCCCAGCCGAACAGGGCGTCGACGTAGAAGACCCACGAGGAGACGATGGCGGCGTTGCCGGCCCACGACTGGATCCAGTAGCACCAGCCGACCAGGTAGCCGGCGAAGTCGCCGAACTCGTGCCGGCTGTAGGCGTAGAGCCCGCCGTCGCTGTTGGGGATCCGCCTCGTGAGCTGCCCGAACAGGACGGCCAGCAGCATGGCGCCGACGGCGATGACGCCGAGGACGATGATCCCCATGGTGCCGGCCCCGGCGATGACCGCCGGCATGGTGAACACCCCGGTCCCGACGATGCTCCCGATGACCAGGCCGGTGGCCGAGGTCAGGCCGAGGCTGTGGGCCTTGGCCTCGTTCCGGGGGGAGAGCGGCGGGGTGGGCGGCGGCGGGGTCGCCGACTGGGGCGGTTCGGTCAGTAGGGCCATGGGAGCTCCGTTTCGGTGGTCCGCCCGAACGGGCAGGGGCTGAGGGGATCAGTGTGAACCGGCAATTCCGGACGCGGCAGAGTCGAATGGCCCACGTGGGTGAGCCGAATGGCCCCTCTGGGTGAACATTGGGTGACGCCGCGGTGTGGCCACGCGACACGTCCGGCGGATGGTGCACCCCGGTGCACGGATGCGCCCGCGGCGGACCGACGGACAGGGAAATTCGGGTGACCCCATGTCCGCGCAACAGGAGTTGCGGCAACAGGAGTTACCGCGACACGGGTTACGGCAACGGGTGTCGTGGTGACCGGGAAACGGCCACGTGGGTCACCTTCGGGCTCATGCTCACACCGACCGTGCACGCGGACTCCTGGTGGAGTACCAGCGCCACCGGGGTTCGGAGCGACGAAGGACGGGCCGTCGGGAGCGACAGGACCGTTTGCGGGTTTCCGCAGGTCACCCTACACCCCGACGTCCACCCGGCCCTCGGGTGCGGCACCCGGCGGCCACTGATTCCCCACCGCCGGGCGGTCAGACCGCGGACAGGGCGTGGAAGGCGACGGCCGCCGCGGTGGCGACGTTGAGGGAGTCGACCCCGTCGGCCATGGGGATGGTGACGACCAGGTCGGCCGCGTCCCGGGCGGCGTCCGACAGCCCCGGCCCCTCGGCGCCGAGGAGCAGGGCCACGCCGTCGCCCGACGAGGCCCGCCGACCGCGCAGCTCGGCCAGGGTCGCCGTCGGGACGGTGCCACCAGGCGCCGGGTGCGGGGACAGGGCGGCCACCACGAATCCGGCGTCCCGCACCCGCTGGAGCCCGTCCGGCCATGGCGCCAGACGGGCGAACGGCACGTGCAGCACGTGACCCATGGACACCCGGACGGACCGACGGTAGAGGGGATCGGCACAGGTCGGGTCGCCCAGGACGCCCGACACCCCGAAGGCGGCGGCGTTCCGGAAGAGCGCGCCGATGTTCTCGTGGTCGTTGAGGCCCTCGAGGACGGCCACCAGCGGAGGCCGGGCCTGCGGAACCGCGGCCCACGCATCGGCCAGCACCCGGTCGGCGTCGGACGGGTCGGGCCGCTGCGCCACCGCCACCACCCCGCGGTGGAGGGAGAACCCGACAGTGGCGGCCACGACCGCACGGGTGCCCACGT
>Ga0302279_10000865_pt1 | contig 44531 bp, 42 predicted proteins | sample III_Bog_N3_3_FD_194541 | JGI IMG/M metagenome (GOLD analysis project Ga0302279, IMG submission 194541) | Peat permafrost microbial communities from Stordalen Mire near Abisko, Sweden - III_Bog_N3_3 | ecosystem: Environmental > Terrestrial > Soil > Wetlands > Peat | place: Sweden: Abisko... | reverse complement strand
ACTCGGCATCAGTCAGCGAGCTGGCGTGGTGATCCGCATCGGACGCAGGCGCGCGATGCGCCGCGGTGTAACCGTACCGCTTGGGCTGCGGCCCAGCCCGCTTCTCACGCGTCGTCTTGCGCTCGAGTCCCGCGCGCTTAATCGCGCGATGCAGCGTGACGGTGCAGACCTCGAGGCCTGTGCGTTTGGCGAAGTCGTCGCACAGTTGCTGCATCGTCGCGCCTCGCCGGGCGGCGACCACTGCGCGCACATCGGCCAGCATCTCGTCGGTGATCGTCTTCGGTCGCCCCATCGGTTCCCCTCGTCAACGAGACGTAGTGGAACATAGTGTCTTTATTTTGTCTAAAACCTCTGAGAAGCCGTGAACGAATCCGGCGGGAGACAATCGCGCGATGTTCCGCATCGTCCTAGTCCATCCCGAGATCCCGCCCAACACCGGCAACGTGATCCGCCTGGCCGCCAACACCGGCTGCGAGCTGCACCTGATCGAGCCGCTGGGCTTCTCCATGGAGGACAAGCTGCTGCGCCGCGCCGGCCTGGACTACCACGAGTTCGCCGACGTGCGCCGCCACGCGCGCTGGGAAGACTACGCCGCGACCGCCGACCCGGCGCGCTGCTTCGGGTTCTCCACGCGCGGCACCGGCACGCTGGCCAGCGTCGACTGGAAGGCCGGCGACAGCCTGGTCTTCGGCAGCGAATCGGCCGGGCTGCCGCCAGCGCTGCGTGACACGTTTCCGCCTGAACGGCTGGTTCGCCTGCCGCTGCTGCCCGGGCAGCGCAGCCTCAACCTGAGCAACGCGGTGGCGGTGGCGGTGTTCGAGGCGTGGCGGGTCAACGGCTACGCCGGCGGATCGTAGGAAGCGGACCGGGAACGAGCCGGGCCGCCGCCGCAGGGGTGTGGCAGCTCGCACCGCGGATGAAGGAGGGGCCAGACCCCTCCATGACCGCGACGCGAAGCCTCAAAGCCCTTCACCGCGCGAGTCGCGCCGCATCAGCGACACCACCGCATCGCGCGCGGCGATGCGGCGATGGATCACGGCCGACACCATGTCGGTGATGGGCATCGCCACGCCGTGGTCATGCGCGAGCCGCGTGACGGTCTCGGCGCAGTACACGCCTTCGGCCACGTGCCCCAGGCGCTCGAGGATGCCGTCCAGCGACAGCCCTTGCGCGAGCATCAGGCCCACCTTGCGGTTGCGCGACAGGTCGCCGGTGGCGGTCAGCACCAGGTCGCCCAGCCCGGACAACCCCATGAAGGTATCGGCCTGCGCACCGAGCGCGACGCCCAGGCGGCTCATCTCCGCCAACCCGCGCGTGATCAGCGCGGCGCGCGCGTTCAGGCCGAGATTCAGGCCGTCGGCGATGCCGGTGGCGATCGCGAGCACGTTCTTGACGGCGCCGCCCACTTCCACGCCGACGAGGTCGGTGGAGCGATAGATGCGGATCGACTCGCCATGGAATGCGCTGACGGCCAGGTCGCACAGCGCGGCGTCGCTGCTGGCGGCCACCAGCGCGGTCGGGCTGCCGCCAGCCACTTCCTGCGCGAAGCTCGGGCCCGACAGCACGCCCACGGACGCGCGCGGCAACACGCTCGCCGCGATCTGGTGGCCCAGAGCGCCGGTGGCGGACTCGACGCCCTTGCACAGCCAGAACACGCACGCGTTGCTCGGCAACGCGGCCAGCCGCTCACGCAGCGACGCCATCGGCGTGGCAACGATCACGAGCCCGCCTTCGGCGTGATCCAGTGCGGCCGAGTGATCGGAGGTGACGGCGAGCTGGTCCGGCCACACGGCGTGCGGCAGGTAGCGTTCGTTGCGGCGGTCGACCGCCATCTGCTGCGCCTGCGCGGCGTCGCGCGCCCACAGCAGCACGCGATGCTGCCGCGCCGCGGCGATCGCAAGGGCGGTGCCCCAGGCGCCGGCGCCGATAACGGAGATGCGCATCGCGGCTCTATTGATCTGATGTGACCGAAGCGAAGGGGTCAACTGAAGGGGTCAGGTCTTGCCTTTTGCACGACATGCGCTTCCATGTTGCGCAGACGTCTCAACGTGCAAAAGGCAAGACCTGACCCCGTGCCTCAGTTCGGCGCGCCGCTGGCCGATGCGGCCTGCGCCAGCTGCGCCTGTTGCTGCGCCTCGAACATGGCCTGGAAGTTCACTTCGGCCAGCAGGATCGGCGGGAAGCCGGCACGCGCGCAGACGTCCGAGACGATGGCGCGCAGGTACGGGTAGAGGATCTGCGGGCAGACGACGCCCAGGATGCCTTGCTGCTGCTCGGCCGGGATGTTGCGGATCTCGAAGATGCCGGCCTGCTTGGCCTCGACCAGGAACAGCACCCGCTCGCCCACCTTGGTGGTGATCGTGCCGGCGACGGCGACTTCGAACAGACCCGGGCCGACAGCTTCGGCGGCCATGCTCAACTGGATGTCGACCTGCGGCTGAGTCTGCTCCAGCAGGATCTGCGGCGAGTTCGGTTGCTCGAGCGACAGATCCTTCAGGTAGATGCGCTGGATCTGGAAAACGGGGGATTGGTCTTGTTCAGCCATGGTGCTCTCGAAGAAAACGAAGCCCGCAAACCGGGACGGTGCGGGCTGCATCCAGCATTATGTCGCAGGCCACGTGACGGACCTGTGAGGGGCGATCCTCAGCCGTTGAGCAGCGGTACCAGGCCGCCCTTCTGGTCGAGCGCGATCAGGTCGTCGCAGCCGCCGACCCAGGTCTGGCCGATGAAGATCTGCGGCACCGTGCGACGGCCCGTCTGGGCGATCATCGCAGCGCGCTGCGAAGGATCCAGGTCGACGCGGATCTCGGCGATCGTCTCGACGCCGCGCTGCTTGAGCAGCTGCTTGGCGCGGATGCAGTACGGGCAGACCTGCGTGGTGAACATTCGGACGGCATTCATTGGCTAGACGCCGCGTCAGGCGCGGCGCAACAACTGCTGATGTGCCCGATTTTCGCGCAGGCCGGTCAACCTTGCATCGTCAGGTGACAAACCGGTGACACGTGGCGTGACCGAAATCGCGCCGAAAGAAGGATCAGGCCGGCGCGGCGGCCGTCTCGATCGGCAGGTTGGCCGTCTTCCACGCGGCCAGGCCGCCGGCCAGGACGACGGCCTTGGCGTAGCCCTTGGCCTCCAGTGCCTTGGCAGCCTTGGCGGAGCGCTTGCCGCTGGCGCAGACGAGCACCACGGGCAAGGTCTTGTTCTTGGGCAGTTCCGGCGCGACCTCGAGGCGGCCGATCGGGATGTTGCGCGAGCCCACGACATGGCCGACGGCGAACTCGCCCGGCTCGCTGACGTCGATCACGGTGGCCTTCTCGCGATTCATCAGGCGCACGACTTCCGTCGGCGACACGCCGCCGGTGCGTGCCTTGTCGAGCGCCGGCCACGCCAGCAGCCCACCCGAGACGAGGGCAGCGGCGAACATGAGCCAGACGATGGGGTCGGTGAAGAATTGCAAGGGAGCCGTTCGAAACTGGGAAGAATGGTGATTATAGAAAGATCGCGCGTCGCGCCGCGTGCCCGATTCGCGTCGTTCGACGGCGCGCGGCCAGCATAGAATTTGCGCTCCATCCGACCGACTTTGGCGCCGCACGGCGCGAGGCCTCAACCCATGTACAAGCTCGTCCTGATCCGCCACGGCGAATCCACCTGGAACCTCGAGAACCGCTTCACCGGCTGGACCGACGTCGAGCTCACGCCCACCGGCGTCGCGCAGGCGCGCACCGCAGGCGAGCTGCTCAAGGAGGCCGGCTACGAGTTCGACGTCGCCTATACCTCGGTGCTCAAGCGCGCGATCTGGACGCTGTGGCATGCGCTGGACACGATGGAGCGCACCTGGCTGCCCGTCAAGCAGGACTGGCGTCTCAACGAACGCCACTACGGCGGCCTGCAGGGCTTGAACAAGCTCGACATGGCCAAGGAGTACGGCGACGAGCAGGTGCTGATCTGGCGGCGCAGCTACGACACGCCGCCGCCGCCGCTGGAAGCCGACGACCCGCGCGGCCAGCGCCACGACCTGCGCTACGCCAAGCTCTCGCCTGACCAGATCCCGCTCACCGAGTGCCTGAAGGACACCGTGGCCCGCGTGCTGCCATGCTGGAACGAAGTGCTGGCGCCCGCGATCAAGTCGGGCCAGCGCATCGTCGTCGCCGCGCACGGCAATTCGATCCGCGCGCTGGTCAAGTACCTGGACAACATCGGCGACGCCGACATCGTGGGCGTCAACATCCCCAACGGCATCCCGCTGGTCTACGAACTCGACGCTGACCTCAAGCCGATCAAGAGCTACTACCTGGGCGACGCGGAAGCCGCGGCGAAGGCAGCCGCCGCGGTGGCAAACCAGGGCAAGAAGGCCTGAGCCCGCCCAGGCAATGGACTCGATCGGCCTGCGCCTCGTCTACGACGGCAGGGGCCCCGTGCACTGGAGCCCCGCGCCGGGCGCGGTCGACGCGTTCGGCGTGCAGGACAAGGCCGGCAGGCTGCATCCGGGCACGCCCGGCGCGAACGGCACCGTCATCTTCGACCTGACATTCCTGCTGAAATCGCAGGACAGCGAGGCCCCGGTGTTGTCCGGCGAGTTCGCGCACGGGCCGGCCGCCGCGCGATTCGTCTATCTCGGCTGGCGCAACGCGCCGGGCAACTTCGCGCAGCGCCTCAAGCTGCCGCTGTCGACCATTGCCTGGGACGACCTGCGGCGCGCCTTGAAGTCGCAGCAGCCGCTGTCGGCCACTCTGCTCGATCATCATCCCAAGGCGACCACCACGGGCGCGAACGTCGGCGGGGCGCGGCCGATCGCATGGGTATTGCGCTGATTCGACCTCCCGGACCCGGTGCATTCCCTGCTCTGCCGCGGCGTACGCACCGCGACCGAGCTGGCTAGAATTCGCCGTCGAGCGACCAAGAATCGGCGCGCCCAGGAAGGCAGCGTCGCACATCGCGAGGGAGGGAATCCATGTCGAGCTTCATGCGCGCGCATCGTCGCGCGCTGGCGGCGTGCGTCGCCGCAACGCGTGCGCTGGCAGGCATCGCCGGCTGCGCATCGCCCTATGGCGAAGCCGTCATGACGGCGGCTACCTGTCCAATCGCCTGGACGCCAATCATTGGTACGTGCAGTACGACGGCAACGGCAACACGCCGAGCGAGCAGGTCTGGGCCTACTGGATCTATCGCTGCGCCGAGGTGATGCGCCAGAGCGGCTACGCCTACTTCGCGTTGTTGCCGGCCACCTGGAAGCCTTCGGCGGACCCGAAAGCCGCGGTGCCAGCGCCGGCGGCGTGGCTGGCCGACCTCCCGGCGAAGGCGGTCGCGCGGCCCGCCGTGTGGAAGGCCGGCGGCGAGTTGCCGCTCGTGCAGGCGCGTTCGGGCGGCGGCGGCTTCATCTACATCCCGGGCGGCACCTACACGATCAGGACCTGGCACACCAAGGGCGTCGTGGCCATGTTCAACGCACCGGCACAGCCCGAGGCGATGCTCGTGCTGAACGCACAGTCGGTGATGGACGACCTCGCCCCGTATGTTCGGGAGCATGAACCACATCCGATCGATCGCGACCTGATGGTCGGCCACGCCTTGCGCTGGGTCAGCGACACGGGCGCCGTGCTGCCGCTGATGCCGCCGCCCGCGGCACCCGCGACGGCGGCGAGCGCCCCGATGGGCTATGCCGCGCCACGCGGGCTGTCGATCCGTCAGACGGGGTCGACGTCGTGAGCCGCCGCTTCGCCTCGTTCGCGGCCACGGCGCTCGCGGTATCCGCCTGCCCGGCGGCTGTCGGCGCGAACGCCCCGCTGCGCCATTGCGTCTTGCTGGCAGCCGAGTACGCGACCCAGGGGCAGGCCAGCCCCGAAGCCGTGGCTGCGCTGCACGCCAACACGCGCGTCATCCAGGCCGAGCTGCTGCAGCGGATGCAGGCCGATCGACTGGTCGCCAACACCTTCTTCATCGACTACGACGACCGCCACCTCACGCGCGGCAAGATGGTCAGGACGCGCGCCGTCACCGGGTGCGACACGGTCGTCGAGATCCGCGGCGTGTTCTGGAGTTCGCCAATCGGCGGCGCCTTCGGGTACGACCTCGTCGTGCAGCGCGCGACGGACGCGGGCTACACGCTCACCAACGCCTTCGAGCGCCAGTACCGCTACGGCCTGGACAAGGCCATGCTCAGCAACTTTTCGTACGACGGCTTCGGCGAGGCGGCGTGGGCCGATCTGCGCCAATCCGCATTGCTGGACGTCGACCGCGAGGCGGCGCCCATGACCGAGGCCACGGTGCGCGCAGTGTACGATCGTGCCGCCGCGGCGTGGCCCGCCAACCTGCCCGAATACCACTTGCGCCGCATCCGGCGCGACACCGAGCAGCAGGGCCTCGCGACGATCTCCAGGCTGCACGAGCAGAACCCGCCCGACTTCGCCGCGCTGGCGGCCGACTCGTCGAGCGACAGCGCGAGCGCGGCCAAGGGTGGCGACATCGGCTGGATCACGGCGTCCAGCATGCCGCCCGAGGTCGCGAGCGCGGTGCGCGAGCGTGCGGGACATCCGGGGCTCATCGATCGCCCGATCCATGTCGAGGAAGGTTGGCACGTGATCGAAGTGCTGGGCGAGCGGCCGTCGCATGCGCCGCCGTTTCCCGAGGTGTCCGATCGCCTCGCCGCGGCGCTGCGCTGGAACGCGATGGTGCCGCCGGCGACGTGGGCGCAGGCCCAGCGGCCCTGACGCATCACGGCCGCGCGGCCAGCGCGCCAACCCGCCGCACGAAGCTCAGCACGCGCTCCGACGCCTCGTCCGCGCGCGTGGCCGCCGACATCACCAGCAGCGCGCCCTCGCCCGACAGCGGAACGTAGTGCACGCCCTCGATGCGCAGGGCCTCGAGTGGCGCAGGCAGCACGGCGACGCCCAGCCCCGCCGCCACGAGCCCGATCTGCGTCGTCGCCTCGCGCGCCTCCTGCGCGATGCGCGGCTCGAAGCCGGCCTGCGCGCACAGGCGCTTGAGCAGCGGCCCGGTGCCGGTGCCGGCGTCGCCGGGAAAGCCGATGAAGGCCTCGTCGCGGCAATCGGCGATGGACACGGATCGCCGGCGCGCGAAGCGATGCGCCGACGGCACCACCAGTCGCAGCGGGTCGCGCCGCAATACGGCCAGCCGTATGCCCTCGGGCGCGCGCTCGTTGTAGCGCACCAGGCCGACATCGAGCTCGCCGCGGCGCAGGCTGTCGAACTGCAGCTGCGAATGCATCTCGCGCAGGTTCAACGCGACGTCGGGGTGGCTGCGCCGGTGGTCGGCCACGACGTCGCGCAGCACCCTGGTCAGCGGCAGCGTCGACGAGAAGCCGATGCGCAGCAGGCCGAACTCGCCGCGCGCCACGCGCTGCAGTTCCTGCGGCAGCGCCTGCGTGGCGGCCAGCAGCTCGCGCGAGCGCGCCAGCAGCGCGTGGCCGGCATCGGTCAACGCCACCGAGCGCCGCGTGCGCACGAACAGTTGCACGCCCAGCTCGGCCTCGAGCGCACGGATCTGCTGGCTCAGCGGCGGCTGGGCGATGTTCAGGCGCAGCGCCGCGCGGGTGAAGTGCAGTTCCTCCGCGACAGCGACGAAGTAGCGCAGGTGGCGCAATTCCATTGAGTCTTTCAACGTCTCAATTGATCATCAATCATATATTGGACTGACTAAGCGCGATTGCCTAGGATCAAGTCCATGTCCGCGATCCCTGCCCAGTTGCCTTCGATGTCCGCGCCGCGCGCGATCGCGGTCGATGCCCTGCCGCCGCCGCTCGAAGCCGGCAGCGCCGCGCATCGGTCGGCCAAGTGGGCGCTGTTTGTCGGCGGCTTCGCGGTGTTCGCGATGTTCTACGGGCCGCAGCCGCTGCTGCCGCTGTTCGGCACTGAGTTCGGGCTCACGGCCGCGCAGGCCAGCGGCGTGCTGTCGGCCACCGCCGGCGCGATGGCGCTGGGCCTGATCCCGGCCGGCTTCCTGGCACAGCGCTTCGGACCGAAGCCGGTGATGCTGGCGGCCATCGCGCTGGGCGCGCTGTGCAGCCTGCTGTGCGCCGCCGCGCCCAACTACGCGGGGTTGATCGCGTTGCGCGCGATGCTGGGCCTGTGCCTGGCCGGATTGCCGGCCGTCGCCTCCGCATGGCTGGCCGAGGAGATGGACGCGAAAGCACTGGGCCAGGCCGTCGGGCTGATCATCGCGGGCAATGCGGCGGGCGGCATGTCCAGCCGGCTCGTCTGCGGGGTGCTGGCCGATCTCGTCGGCTGGCGCGTCGCGTTCGCGGGATTGGGCACGCTGGGCGCGATCGCCGCGCTGGAGTTCTGGCGCAGCCTGCCCGCTTCGCGTCGGCACCGTCCGCGTCCGCTGCACCCGCGCCACGCGATGGCCGACCTGCGCGCCGTCTTCGCCGAGCGTGGCCTCGCGCCGCTGTTCGGCCTCGGGCTGCTGCTGATGGGCAGCTTCGTGAGCTTCTACAACTACCTCGGCTTCCGGCTGGTGCAGGCGCCGTTCGCGCTGTCGCACGCGACGATAGGCGCGATCTTCCTGCTCTACGTGGTGGGCATGTTCTCGTCGCCGTGGGCCGGACAGCTGGCCGACCGCCGCGGCTCGCCGCGCGTGCTGTCAGCGATGCTCGCGCTGTGCGCGGCCGGGCTGGCGTTGACGCTGTCGGCGGCGCTGCCGGTGATCATCTTCGGCGTCGCGCTGTTCACGTTCGGCTTCTTCGCGGCGCATTCGGTGGCCAGCAGCTGGGTCGGGCGGATCGCGAAGCGCTCGAAGGCGCTGGCGTCGGCCGCATACCTCACGGCGTACTACCTCGGTGCCAGCGCCATGGGCTGGCTGGGCGGGCACGCGTGGCAGGCTGGCGCATGGGCGGGGGTGCTGGGCTTCCTGGCGCTGCTGTGGATCGGATGCGTGGCCATCGCGGTGCGCATGGCACTGCTACAGACCACATCGTCAACTGGGCTGTCATCCTGCGCGCCGCAGTCGCAGGGTCCACGCGCCACGTGAGGCGTATTGGCGCAGGTGGATCCGCGACTGCGCGCAGGATGACACCTTGTCAGCGCGTCGTCGGACCGGTGCCGCACTCGTGGCCCGAGTGGGTCTGCGGATCGAGCCCCGTGTCGGGCGATTCCTTGGCCTGGCGCTGGCCGGTGCCCGGCTCGATCAGTTCCTCGATGATCAGGCGGCCGAACTTCTGTGCGCGGTCGGCGTTGTGGCGCGCGACGATGTCGGCAGCGCGGCGGGCCGCGTCGTCTTCCGGCGCCAGCACCGAGACGAACGGATGCCATTCCTCGGCCAGGTCGCGCTGCTGCTTGACGAGGTTCAGCTCCTGGCCGATGTTGGCCAGCACGCCAGCGTTGGCGATGTCGCGCTCAGCGCGCTCGCGCACCTCGTCGGCGGAATAGAACGCGACCTCCGGAAAGCCGGCCTCCTGCAGCGCGACGACGGCCGAGCGGGCGTCGCGTTCGGTGGGAAAGGAGGCGAGCACGTGGCCGACCGGCTTGAACACGCCGTAGGCCGTCTGGGAGTTGCCGTTGTTCATGGTGATGCCCTTTCGAGCGGGAAAGGGCAAGCCGCGTACCGCTGCGTTCAGGCGGCGCGGTCGAACGCGCGCAGCTCGGCGGCAATGCGCTCGCGCAGCTTGTCCGCCAGCACGCGCCGTTGGGACTCGACAGCGATTTCAGGCGGCAGGAAGCGCACTTGGACGGCCAGGCCGCGCGCCCGGCATACCTTCATCAGGCTCTGGCCCAGCGTGGTGTCGTCGATGTACTGCGCCGCGGTGCTCAGCGGCAGTCCGGGCTCGCTGTAGCGCAAGGCGACGGGCTGCACGACGCTGTTCGTCGTGATCGCCGCCTGCAGCAGGTTGGCATGGAACGGCAGCACGCCGGCGCCAGCGCCCGTGGTGCCTTCGGGGAACACTGCGACCGTGTCGGACTGGCGCAGCGCCTCGGCCACCTCGTGCACCACGCGCAGCGCGTCGCGCTTGCGTTCGCGTTCGATGAACAAGGTGCCGCCGGCGCGCGCCAGCCGGCCCAGCAACGGCCAGTGCGCGATGTTGGACTTGGAGACGAAGCGGATCTGCGGCGCGCTGGCGTGCAGTACGGGGATGTCCAGCCACGACACGTGGTTGGCCACCACCAGCACTGCGCCCGGATGCGCGGCGCCCGACGTGCGCACCGTCACGCCCAGGCAGCGCAGCATCCGCACGCTGAAGCGCTGCACGATGGCGCGGCGCCCCGCCGCATCGCGACGCGGCATCACGACACCGGACAGCCACAGCCCGACCATCACCATGGCCACGACGCACAGGAGGCGCCAGACCGCGACGACCGTTCTCAAGCGATGTTCGCGCCCGCGGATCGAACCGGCTCGGCGCTGTACGCGAGCGTGCCCGCGACGAGCGTGTGGCGCACGCGGCCGGGCATGCGGGTGCCGCTGGACGCTGCGTCGAACGGCGTGTGCTTGCCGTGGCTGCGCAGCGCCTCAGGCGTGACCTGCCACTGGGCCTCGGGGTCGAACACGCAGATGTCGGCCACGCCGCCCTCGACCAGGCGGCCCGCGCTCTGGCCCAGCGAGCCGAGCGCCTCGCCCAGCACGCGCACGGGCCCGCTCGTCACGCGCGCGAGCGCCTGCGCGACCGACAGCTTCGATTCGTCGCCCCACTTCAACGCCAGGCTCAGCAGCAGCTCTAGACCGGTGGCGCCGGGCACTGCCTCGCCGAACGGCAGCATCTTGTCGTCGTCGCCCACCGGCGTGTGGTCGGACACCAGCGCGTCGATGGTGCCGTCGGCCAGGCCCGCGCGCAGCGCGTCGCGATCCTTGCCCTGGCGCAGCGGCGGCGTCAGGCGCATGTCCGAGTTGAAGTAGCCGATGTCGACATCGGTCAGGTGCAGCGAGTTGATGCTGACGTCGGCCGTCACGGGCAGGCCCTCGGCCTTGGCACGGCGCACCAGCTCGACGCCGGCGGCACTGGACAGGCGGCACAGGTGCACGCGCGTGCCCGTCTGCCGCACCAGCTCGAGGATGGTGTTGAGCGCGATCGTCTCGGCGGCCACCGGCACGCCCGACAGGCCCAGCCGCGTGGCGACCGCGCCGCTGGCGGCCACGCCGCCACTGAGCGAGGCGTCCTGCGGCCGCAGCCAGACCGCGTAGCCGTGCGTGCTGGCGTACTGCATCGCGCGCATCAGCGTGAGGTTGTCCTTGACCGGCCGCTCGGCTTGCGAGAAGCCGACGCAGCCCGCCTCGGTGAGATCGATCATCTCGGTGAGCTCGACGCCAGCCAGCCGCTGCGTCAGCGCGCCCAGCGGGAACAGCCGGCAGCGGCTCAGCTTGCGGGCGCGGAACTTGAGCATGTCGACAAGACCTGGCTCGTCGAGCGGCGGGTCGGTGTCGGGCGGGCAGACCAGGCTGGTGACGCCGCCGGCCGCCGCGGCCGCCAGTTCGCTTTCCAACGCGCCGGCGCCGGCTTCCTTCAGGCGCGCGGCCAGGTCGACCAGGCCCGGCGCGACGACGCAGCCGTCGGCGTCGATCGTGCGTTCGGGCGTGAAGTCGGCCGGCACCTGGCCGATGGCGACGATGCGGCCGGCGGCGATGGCCACGTCGGCAGCTTCGTCGCGGCCGCTCGCGGGGTCGACGACGCGACCGTTGCGGATCAATATCTTCATGCGTCGTTCCCCGCAAGAATGGACATCACGGCCATGCGCACGGCGATGCCGAACGTGACCTGCGGCAGGATGACGCTGTGCGAGCCGTCGGCCACGTGCGAATCGATCTCCACGCCGCGGTTGATCGGGCCCGGGTGCATCACGATGGCGTCGGGCCTGGCCAGCGCCAGCACGTCCTCGGTCAGGCCGTAGCTCTTGAAGTATTCGCCCGCGCTGGGCAGCATCGCGCCGCTCATGCGCTCGTTCTGCAGGCGCAGCATGATGACGACGTCGGCGTCCTTGACGCCTTCGCGCATGTCGTGGCACACGCGTACCCCCATCTCGCGCAGGTCGCCCGGCACCAGCGTCTTGGGGCCGACGGCGCGGATCTCGGGCACGCCCAGCGTGGTCAGCGCGTGGATGTCCGAGCGCGCGACGCGCGAGTGCACGATGTCGCCGACGATGGCCACGGTCAGGTTGTGGAAGGACTTCTTGAAGTGCCGGATCGTGTACATGTCCAGCAGCCCCTGCGTCGGGTGCGCATGGCGGCCGTCGCCGGCGTTGACCACGTGCACGTGCGGCGCGCAGTGCCGGGCGATCAGGTAGGGCGCGCCCGACTCGCTGTGGCGCACCACGAACATGTCGGCATGCATGGCCGACAGGTTGGCGATGGTGTCGAGCAGGCTTTCGCCCTTGGAGGCCGACGACTTGGCGATGTCCAGGTTGATCACGTCGGCCGACAGGCGCTTGGCCGCGATCTCGAACGTGGTGCGCGTGCGCGTGGAATTCTCGAAGAACAGATTGAACACGCTCTTGCCGCGCAGCAGCGGCACCTTCTTGACGTCCCGATCATTGACCGAGAGGAAGGTTCCGGCGGTGTCCAGGATCTGCGTGAGGATGGCGCGCGGCAGGCCCTCGATCGACAGCAGGTGGATCAGCTCGCCGTGGGCGTTGAGCTGCGGATTTCGTCGCGCGAGCATCAGGTGGACTCCTTGACGGCGAAGGTGAAGCGGCCGTCGTTCTCGCGCGCGAGCGACAGCCGCTGGTGGGCGGGCAGCGTGAGCTTGGCCGCGGCGAACACGGGGGCGATCGGCAGCTCGCGGCCGCCGCGGTCGACCATCACCGCCAGCTCCACCGAGGCCGGGCGGCCGTAGTCGAACAGCTCGTTGACGACTGCGCGGATGGTGCGGCCGCTGGCGATCACGTCGTCGACCAGCAGGATGCGCGCGCCATCGATCTCGAACGGCAGGCTGGTGGTGGCCTCGACCGCGCCGAGGCCGCGCTCGCCGAAGTCGTCGCGGTGCAGCGTGCTGGAGATCGTGCCGACCGGGCGATCGGTCTTGAGGTCGGCGTTCAGGCGCTGGGCCAGCCAGGCGCCGCCCGACCAGATGCCCACGAGCACCGTGTTCGGCGTCATCAACCGGGAGACGCCCGCGCGCAATTCGCCGTACAGCTGCTCGGCATCCAGAAGCAGGTTGGTCATTCGTTTTCTCTGAAGAACTGTTCGAGGATCAGGGCCGCCGCCGCGGCATCGGCATCGCGCGCGCCGGCCGCTTGGGCATCGACAGTGGTGTAGCGCTCGTCCACCTCGTGCACCTTCAGCCCGAAGCGGCCGTTCAACTGGCGGCCGAACTTGCGGGCGCGGATCGTATTGTCGTGTTCGGCGCCGTCAGGATGGAAGGGCACGCCGATCACCAGCGCATCGGGCGTCCATTCCTTGATCAGCGCCTCGATCGCCTTGAAGCGCGCGTCGCCCTCCAGCGCCAGCGTGCGCAGCGGCTGCGAGAGCCTCATCAGCGTGTTGCCGGTGGCCACGCCGACGCGTTTGGTGCCGTAGTCGAAAGCGAGAAAGGAACGGACGGCGCGGGAACCGGCTGCGGGCTCGCCCATGGCCAGCGCCGTCATGCGTGGCCGGCTTCCTGGCTGAGCATCCGCGGATCGATGCCCAGCAAGGCCAGCGCGCGCTCGTAGCGCTTCTCGATCGGGGTGTCGAAGATGATCTCGGGCGCGGCGTCGACGTTGAGCCAGCCGTTGCGGCCCAGCTCGTCCTCCAGCTGGCCGGTGGCCCAGCCGCTGTAGCCCAGCGTGACCAGCACGCGGCGCGGGCCGTTGCCCACCGCCATCGCCTCGAGCACGTCCTTGCTCGTCGTCATCTCGAGGCCGCCGGGCACCGACAGCGTCGAGTTGTAAGGCGTGGCGCCATCCTGGCGCTCGTGCAGCACGAAGCCGCGCTCGGTCTGGACCGGGCCGCCGTAGAACACGGGCTGCTCGGCCAGCGCGTCGCTGCCGAGCGTGAGGTCGACCTTCTCGAACAGGTTGCGCAACCGGATGTCGACCGGCTTGTTGATCATCAGGCCCAGCGCGCCCTTCTCGCTGTGCTCGCAAAGGTAGACCACCGAGCCGGCGAAGGCCTCGTCCACCATTCCGGGCATCGCGATGAGGAACTGGTTGGTCAGGTTGATCGGTTCTGAAGACATTGCGATGATTTTAGGACAGCGCCGGCCCCACAATCGGCCGCCATGGAGATCTCCCCCCGCGAATCGATGGCACGTGCGCTGGTGTGGTTCCGGCGCGACCTGCGCATTGCCGACCACCCCGCCCTGGCGCAGGCGCTGCGCGACGCCGAAGCCGTCTGGTGCGCCTTCGTGCTCGACAAGGCCATCCTGGCCGGCCTGCCGTCGCAGGACCGCCGCGTCGCGTTCATCCGAGCCAGCCTGGCCGGCCTGGACGCGCAGATCGCCACGCTTTCGGGCGGGCGCGCGCGGTTGATCGTGCGCCACGCCGAGGCCGTCGATGCGATCCCCCGCCTGGCCGCGGAACTCGGCGTCCAGGCCGTCTACTTCCACCGCGACGACGATCCCGCCGCCCGCGCGCGCGATGCGCAGGTGTACGAGCGCCTGCGCGCGGACGGCCGCGCGATGCGCGGCTTCAAGGATCACGTGATCTTCGAGCGCAAGGAGATCCTCACCGGCGCCGGCACGCCCTACGGCGTCTTCACGCCCTACAAGAACGCCTGGCTGAAGGCCCTGCACGCGCGTCCGGAGCTGCTGGGCGATTGCGGCAGCGACGTCGATGGTTCCGCGCTGGCGGGTGCGCCGGCCAGCCCGTGGCGAGACGGCGCAGCCGTTCCCGAACTCGACGAATTCGGCTTCTCAGCGAGCGTCTCGACGCCGCTGGACGATCCCGGCCTGCGCCCAGGCTCGCGCGGCGGCGAGGATCTGCTCGAAGAGTTCCTGGATCGCTTGGACGACTACGACGCCACCCGAGACTTCCCCGCGCAACCCGGCCCCAGCCACCTGGGCATTCACCTGCGCTTCGGCACGCTGTCGCTGCGTCGCCTGGTCGCCCTGGCCACGCAGCGCATCGAAGGCGGCAGCCGCGGCGCGCAGACGTGGTTGTCGGAGCTGGTCTGGCGCGACTTCTACCACCAGGTGCTGTTCCACCACCCGCACGTCGTGGATCACGCCTACCGCGCCGATTGCGACTCGATCCGCTGGGAGCAGGGCGAGCACGCCGAAGATGGCTTCGCCGCCTGGTGCGACGGCCGCACCGGCTATCCGCTGGTGGACGCGGGCATGCGCCAGCTCAACGCCACCGGCTACATGCACAACCGGCTGCGCATGATCACGGCCTGCTTTCTCACCAAGGACATCGGCGTGTCGTGGCAACGCGGCGAAGCGTACTTCGCGCTGCACCTGAACGACTTCGAGCTGGCCTCCAACAACGGCGGCTGGCAATGGGCCGCCTCCACCGGCTGCGACGCGCAGCCCTGGTTCCGCATCTTCAACCCGGTGACGCAGAGCGAACGCTTCGACCCGCAAGGCGCGTTCATCCGCCGCTGGGTGCTGGAGCTGCGTCTGCTGGGCGACAAGGCGATCCATGCGCCGTGGAAGGCGACGCCCGCGGAGCTGGCAGGGGCGAAAGTGTCGCTGGGGCGAGACTATCCGCTGCCGGTCGTCGAGCACGAGGTCGCGAGGGCGCGCACGTTGGCGCGGTTCGGGGCGAAGGGGAGCGGGAGCCCGGTGGTCGAAAACGTCGAGAAACCCCGCTGATTGCGCGCGGCGTGAGCGAGCGAGTTCAGCTATTCTTGTTCCATGTCCCCCGCACTCGATCGCCTGCGAACAGAGGTTGCGCTCCTCGATGAGAGCGAGCGCGCTCAATTGGCACTCGAACTGCTCCAGTCGCTGGACGGCGACTCGCCGGAGTCGCTCGAGGAAGTCGAGGCTGCCTGGAACGAAGAGGCTGCGCATCGCGTGGCGCAGTTCGATCGTGGAGAGATGGCCACCATGTCGGCCGAAGACGTGCACTCCGACAAACCGCTTCCTTCTGGCGCTTAGACAATTGGCGTCGAATCGGGTCGCCGAGGATCAAGCCTCTGCAATGGCGCGAATCAGCCGATCGATGTCCAGGGGAAGTTCGGTATCGACTTCGACGACCTTTCCCAGCACGACGGGACCGAGCGCGGCAAATGCACGAAACCGCGCCAGTTCTTTAGCTCGGTCTCGCACGCCGTCAAGATGACCCGGATGTCGTGCGCGGGCGAAGAATCGCTCGCATGCGACTTCCGCGCAACAGCGGCAGTGGAGTTCAACGAGATTCGGTTGCAGGCTTTGCAACCAGCCGATCGGCGTGCCGGATTCGACGGACGAACCGGGATGACGCCACCACGAAACGAGAATGGCGCCAGGCAGCGTCATCGCCCGCGTTTCCAGTTCCATGTCTGCCATCCGACTCAGCGCGTTTCGATGCGCGCTGTCGCCGACGCCATGATCCGCGAAGAGTCCTTCGAGGATCTCGTCCTTGTCCAGCATGGGCAGCATCAACGCGTCGGACAGGTGTCGACCGATCGTCGACTTGCCGCTGGCCGGCAGCCCCGTCAGGACGACGAAGCGGGGCATGGACGCCTCAGAACAGCTCGACGTCGCTCGCCCGCGTGCCGTCTTCGATGATGCCCTGGCGCATCAGCTCGGCGTGGTTGCTGACCTGGTCGCGACCGTTGTGCTTGGCGTGGTAGACGGCGCGGTCGGCGCGTTCGAAGGCGGCGGCGGGGGTGTCGCCGACCTCGATGGCGGTGAAGCCGACACTGACGGTGATCTTGCCGGCCTGCGGGAACGGGTACTCGCCGACGACGTGGCGGAAGCGCTCGAAGGCGGCGGCGGCATCGGCCTCGTCATTGCACAGCAGCAGCACGACGAATTCTTCGCCGCCGAAGCGGTAGAGCTGGTCGGAGAAGCGAAACGCGCCGCGCATGATGCGCGACAGCAGCAACAGCACTTCGTCGCCGATCAGGTGGCCGAAGCGGTCGTTGACGGTCTTGAAGTGGTCGATGTCGACCACGCCCAGCCAGTAGCGCGAGCCGGACGCGTGGCGGCGTTCGCCGTCGTCGAGCTTGGCGTCGAGCAGCGGCAGCGACGACACCTTGTAGAAGCTGTCGTCGAAGATCTTGCGATTGAGCAGGCCGGTGAGGGTGTCGCGCTCGCTGTAGTCGAGCAGCGTCTGCACGTTGCGGTAGATGCGCAGCACGCCGAACACCAGTCGCCGCGTCTTGGCGCCGACGCCGCGCGCGCTCTGCAGCTCGATGACGCCGACGGCGCCGGTGTCGGACATCACCGGGAACAGCGTCGTGACGATGCCTTCGTCGCGCAACTCGATGATTTTGGACGTGGTCAGGCACTCCAGCCAGGCCGGCCGGTCGGCGGCCCGCGGCAGCGTTTCCAGGTCGACCCAGGCCGGGTCGGCGGTGGCCGCCGGCGAATCGGCCAACAGCGCGGCACGCGTCAACCAACGTTCCTCGCCCTGATCGCCCACCAGCCGGTAGACAGCCACCCGCTTGGGCGCAAGCAAGTCGCGCATGGCATGCGCCAGGCTGACGTCGAGGGTGTCGCGGTCGCGCAACCCGGTCAGCGAGGCGAGGTGGTCAATGATTTCCGACATGGATTTTTGGAGCGGTGATCCCTGTTATCGGTCGAGCAGGCGCCCAACTGAAATCCTAGGCCGGCATCGCTTTCGAGACATTCTCCTGGATCAGGGCAATCAACTGCTCTTCATCATACGGCTTGCCCAGATAGTGGTCGGCGCCGAGCTGTTCGGCCAGGTCGCGATGCTTCTGGGCGATGCGCGACGTGATCATGATCACCGGCAGGCCTTGCCAGCGCGGATCGTGGCGGACGTTGCGCAGCAGGTCGAAGCCGTCCATGCGCGGCATTTCGATGTCGGTGAGCATCACGGACGGACGTTCGACCTCGAGTTGCTCCAGCGCGTCGAGGCCATCCTTGGCCACGGTGACGCGGAAGCCTTCGCGGGTCAGCAGGCGCTGGGTGACGCGGCGCACGGTCAGCGAATCGTCGACCACCAGGATCAGCGGCGCCTTGGCCGCTTCGACTTCCTCGACGATCACCGGCACGTGCGGCGCGCCCGACTCGGCCGTCGGCCGCTGTCCGTACACCGCCGCGAGCGCCACCGGGTTGTAGATGGGCACCACTTCGCCGGTGGCCAGCAGGGACATGCCCGCCAGGCCCGGCAGGCGCGCCAGCTGCGGCCCCAGGTTCTTGACGACCACTTCCTGGTTGCCCACGACCTGGTCGACGTGCAGCGCGACGCGCTGTTCGGCGCTTCGCACGAGCACGATCGAGGTGGTCTTGCCGGCCAGCACGCCGTGCGTGCTCGATTGCAGCAACGCGCCCAGCCAGAAGAACGGCACCTCGTGCGCGCCGTCGCGGTAGATGCCGCTCAGGTAGGCCTGCTCGACGTCGGCGTTGGGGGTGCGGCGCACCACTTCCACCAGCGATGCGGGCATGGCGACGGTGAGGTCGCCGCAGCGCAGCTGCACGACGCGCGTCACCGCCGTGGTCAGCGGCAGCAGCAGCGTGAAGGCGGTGCCGCGTCCGGCCGCAGAGGCGGTCTCGATGCGGCCGCCCAGCGCCGTGATCTCGGTGCGCACCGCGTCCATGCCGACGCCGCGGCCGGCCAGTTCGGTCACTTCGTCGGTGGTGGTGAAGCCCGGCGTGAAGATCAGGTTGGCCAGCTCGGCATCGCTCGGGCGGCCCTCGGTGGTGATCAGCCCGTTGCGGCGGCCGCGCGCCTCGATGCGCTCCAGGTCCAGGCCCTTGCCGTCGTCGCGGATCTGGATCCGCACTTCGTTGCCCTGCTGGGCCAGCGTGACGTCGATGGTGCCGATCGGATCCTTGTCCTGCGCGCGGCGCGTGTCGGGCGACTCGATGCCGTGCACGACGGCGTTGCGCAGCAAGTGCTCGAAGGCGCCGGCCATGCGGTCCAGGACGCTTCGATCCAGCTCGATGGACGAGCCTTCCACGTTCAGCCGCACCTGCACCGAGGTTTCCTTGGCCGCCTGGCGCACCACGCGGTAGAGGCGTTCGGACAGCGCGTCGAACGGCACCATGCGGGCACGCAGCAGGTCTTCGGACAGCGCGCGCGTCAGGCGCGCCTGCGCGGCCATCTCGTCTTCGGCCGACTGCACCGTCTGCGTGATGCTGCGCTGCACCGTGGCCACGTCATTGACCGACTCGGCCATCATGCGCGTCAGTTCCTGGAAGCGCGTGAAGCGGTCCATCTCGAGCGGATCGAACTCGACCGACGAACTCTTGCTCGCCTCCAGGCGCGATGCGATCTGCGTATCGGCCTGCAGCTCGATGTCGCGCAGCTGGCGACGCAGGCGGTCCAGGTTTTCCGTCAGTTCGCGCAGCGATGCGCGCATCTGCGTGACGTCGCCTTCCAGGCGCGAACGCGTGATCGACACTTCGCCGGCCTGATTGACCAGCCGATCCAGCAGCGGCGCCTTGACGCGCACCGTGGCCGTCGCCGGGTTCCCGGTGGCAGCCTCGACGACGCGCTGGATGCGCGACGGGTTGGCGGCGCTGAAGCGAGCCCAGTCGATGGTGGACGGCGCGGCGTCGGCCAGCGCCTTCGGCACGATCTGGCGGATCGTCGATTCCGGCGCGGCCGCGGGGACGACCGGTGCGGCCGGCGCTTGCGGCTCGGGCTGCACGACGGCCTCGACCGCCGCAGCGGCTTCCTCGACGACCGGCGCCGCGACGACCGGAGCCGCCACAGGCGCAGGCGCGGCGACCGGCTCGGCCGCGCGCGGCGCCTTGAGCAGGCGCTGGAATTCCTCATCGAGCGCATCGACGCCGGTGTGCAGCATCGCCATCGTCGGCGGGTTGGCCGAACGGCCGCCCACGCGTTCTTCGAACGCCGACTCGAGCCGGTGCGCCAGTTCGCCCAGGCGCATCGCGCCGGCCAGGCGGGCGCTGCCCTTGAGCGTGTGCAACGCGCGCAGCGCGCCGAACGCTTCGGTCTGCATCTCCGGCGCGTCTTCCCACGCCCGCAGGTGCGAGGCGAGCGATGGCAGCAGTTCCTGCGCCTCTTCCGAGAAGATCTCGAACAGCTCGGGATCGATCGCGTCGTGCGCGTCCAGATCCTGCGCGAAGCCGGAGCCGTCGTTCTGCGGTTCGGCCACTTCATGGCGCTCGCCCGATTCTGCACGGACGGCGTCGTCCAGCACGCTGAAGCGGACGGCGCCGAGGCCGGACTCAGGAACCGCGGCCTGCTGCGCGACCGGCGCGACCTCGGCGATCGGCTCGACGTGGGGCGCCACAGCCGCGTCCGCGGCGGCGTTGAGCGCGTCGAACTCGTCGGCGCCGATCTCGGTGTCAGGCGAGTCGATCACCTCCGGCGCGGCGATCTGGGGTTCGGCGAAGTGATGCGCGTCGGCTTGAGCAGCGGCCTGGGCTTCGGCGGCAGCCACCGCCTGCGCAGCGGCGGCAGCTTGTGCAGCAACATCGGCGTCCGCAGCGGCTTGCGCGGCCTGGGCTTCGGCAGCAGCGTGAGCTTCGGCAGCTGCCTGCGCTTCGGCAGCGGCTCGTGCCTCGGCGGCGGTCTTTTCTTCAGCGGCGGCTTGCGCGGCCGCTTCGGCCGCAGCCCTGGCCTGCTCTTCGGCCTGGGCCGCGGCGGCGGCCTGCGCCGCCTGTTCGGCCTGCGCCGCCGCCTCGGCGTCACGGGCGCGCTGCACGCTCTCGTCGTGCGCGGCCTGCGCGACCTGCGCCTGTATCGAGGACTGGAAGGCGTCGAACCGGGCGATCAGCGCGGGCATCGGCGCTTGCAGGAAGCCCGCGGCGAACTGGTGCAGCAGCCGGCGGATCTCTTCGCCGACGTCGTTGTAAAGGCGAGCCTCGTCCGGCGTCACCAGGCGCGACTGCGAGACCTCGAGCGCGTGCTCGAGCCGGCGCGCCAGCGACGACAGGTCGGAATGGCCCACGGTGGCCGAGTTGCCGGCCAGCGAATGCGCCAGCGAGACAGCTTCCTCGCCGACCGGGCGCGGCAGCTCCAGCACCCACTCGGCGAGCGAGGTGCACAGGCGGCGCGACTGCTCGTCGGCTTCGTTCAGGAAGATGTTGAACAGGCCCAGCCCGATGCGCAGCGGGCCGATGACCTTGTAGTTCTCCGCGTCGTCGGCCGGCAGCTGGTCGCCCACGGTGAGCGTGTCGAACGCGTGCGTGCCGGTGACCGGGGCATCGGCCAACGCATCGTTGGCGGCAGGCTCGGCGGTGCGGCCGGTGGACGACAGGTCGGACGAGGTCTCGTCGAGCGCAGCCGGAACCGTCTCGGGGCCGGTGTCGGTCGCAGGCTCGGATGCATGGTCGGGCGCAGCGGGCTTGTCCAGGTCGCCCAGGTCGAACTGGAAGTTCGGCGCGACGTATTCCGGGGCGTGCGCCGACGGCTGGACGACCGTGCGTTCCTCGCGATCGGGGAGGAATTCGGTCGGCGCATGCTCCGCTGTCGTCGGGGCGTCCGACGGCAGGTCCAGCGTGAAAGCCGGCGGCAGGCCGTGCGAGCCAGGCGTCGCGTGCAGTTCGGTCAGGTCGCCCGAACCGGTCTGGGCGAAGTCGTCGAGGATCTCGGTGTCCGGAGCGTCGTGCTCGGGCGCGGGTTCGAAGTCGTCTTCAGGCGTCCCGGCGGATGGCTTGAGCACGACCGTGTCTTCGATCGACAACGGCTTGGGCTTGACCAGTTCGGCATCGGGATCGACGCCATCGCGCATCGCGGTGGCCGCCGCGACGATGGGCGCGCTGTGGAAGCCGGCAGCACCGGTCTTCGCGGCAAGGGCCTTGACCCAGCCTTCGAGCTCGTCGAGCACGTTCAGCGAGAACGAGCGCAACTGCGGATTGGCCTCGATGACCGCATCGGCCAAGCGTGCGTTGTACAGCTGTTCGCAGGCCCAGGCGGCGTCGCCGAAGTCCTTCAGGCCGACCATGCGCGAGCTGCCCTTGAGGGTGTGGAAAGCACGGCGGACGGTGGAGATCGACTCGAAGTGCTGCGGATCCTCGGCCAGCCTGGCCAGGCTTTCGCGCGCACCGGCAATGACCTCTTCGGCTTCTTCGAAGAAGACGTCGAGCATCTCGTCGTCTTCGGCGGTCGCCGTGGCGGACACGGCCGTGGCGGGCACCACCGGAGCCGGCGCGGGCGGCGCGGCAAAGTCCGACATCGCCTGCGCGATCTCCTGGCGCACTTCGGTGGCTGCGTGGTCGTCGCTGCGCGCCAGCGCGCTGCGCGCGGCCTTGGCGGCGTCGGCGACGCTCTTTTCATCGGACGCCACCGCCTGCTGCGCAAGCTCGTCGAGCTTGTGCATGATGTCGGCCTTGGACGCAGCGTCGTCTCCGGCGGCGTCCGCCAGCTGCTGAACCTGCGCCATCAGCTCGCTCTCGTGGGCGGCCGGCGCATCGGGTTCGGACGGCGCGACCTCGTCGGTGCGGCCCATCACGGTCTCGAGGCGGCCCGAGTCGGCGTCGAACTTGAACAGCGCCTTGGCCAGCTGCGGCTGCACGCCCAGCAGGTCGATCAGGAAACCCAGCGCGCCCACGTTGGCGGCCAGGCGTCCGACGGCTTGCTCGGACAGCGCCCGCGCGGCCGGGTCGCTCGGCGCGTCCTCGCGCGATTGCGCCAGCACGCCGTCGACTTCATCGCGCATGCGCACGACGGCCTGTCCGGCCTGGTCCAGGCCCAGCACCGACAGCACGCCGCGCATGGCCGACAGCTTGGCCGGCACCGGCACCAGCAGCTCGCGTTCGTTCGGATTGCGGTTGAACTTGTCGAGCTGGCCTTCGACGTCGGCCAGCGACGAGCGCAGCTCCTGCACCACGCTGCCCATCGTCTGGCGATCGGAGGCGCGGCGATACAGGTCCTCCATCCACGGCTCGATCGGGCCGGGCGTCTTGCCCTGGCGCGCCAGGTCGATGCGCTCGGCGAGCTGGTGGATGCGGGTGCCGAACGAAGCGTCGGCGATGTCGGCGTCGTCAAGGGCGGCGTCCAGGCACAGCAGGCTCGTGGCGACTTCCATCGCCAGGTTGGGCGACGGCACGCTGCTGCCGTCGGCCACCTGCGTGACGGCCGCGTCGAGCGCGCGCGCCATGTGCTCGCCCTCGGGATGCAGCTTGCGCACCGAGTCGGCCACCAGCGTCGCCTGCTCGCGCAGGCTGGCCGCCAGGCCCGACTGGCCCGCAGTGACCTGCGACCAGGATTCCTTCAACGCTTCCACGCGGCGGCGTGCCAGCGGAATCAACGCGGGGTCGTAGCGGCCGAGCGCTTCCTGCTCGTAGTCGACCGGTGCTTGCGCCGACAGCGCGAACGCCTGGCGGACGGCCTTCAGGCGCGGTGCCTTCGCCTCGTCGCCGGACAAGGCGCGGGCGCAGAAGAACAGCAGGTCCTGCGTCAGGCGGTCGGAGACATCGACCTGGCCGCGTTCGGCCAGGCGCACCTGCGCCAGCAGGCGCGACGTGAGGCGCTTGCTGTAGACGTCGGCCGACAGGCGGCCCTGGGCCTGCGCCTCGAAGAATGCAGCGGCCACGGACCACAGGCCCGACAGCTTGCCGCTGGCGCCGGCAGCCAGGCCGGCGAACAGCTGGCTCATCTGCGTGGCCGCAGGGCCCACGGGGCCGCGCAGCAGCGCGAGCATGCACTGCTCCATGCGGCCACGGGTATCCGCATCGGGCTGCAACGCCATCACGTGCGCACCGGCCGAAGCTTGCACGAGCCGCGGGGCGACGTCGGCCAGCTGGCTGCCCTGCGAAGACGAATCGGGCGACCACAGGTCGGCCGGATGGATGCGATCGGCGCCGGCCAGCGTCTGCACTTCGCGGTATTGCGGAAACAGGGCGAGCGGCGACACGTCCTTGCCGGACAGGCGGCGACGCAGGAAGTCGAGCAACGCGAACGACGAGCGTTCGATCGTCGAAGCCGCCGCGTTGTCGAGCTGTCGCACCTTCTGCATCAGCCGCACCACGGCCTGCTCGCTGGCGCGCAGCATGCGGGCGCCTTCGACCTGCCCCACCATGTCGAGTGCACCGGCGCCCTGGTGGAACAGCGCGCGGGCCTGCAGCAGCGCCGGCGCAGCGGTGCCGTCGATCTCGGTGCCCTGTGGCGCGGTCTCGGTCTCGCGCACCTGGCGCCGCAGCGCCTTGTGTGCGTTGTCCAGCGTGCGGCGAAGCTCGTCGGCCACCCAGGCCAAGGTGCTCAGATCTGCAGGCACGGCGTGCGCTACTTGTTCACTCAACGTCGTCTCCAGCGCGCATACCCCTGAGGGCATGTTGGCAAGGGGTATTCAACAGTCCAGTCGCTCGAAGAAGTCACGGGCAGCGAGGATCGCATCCGAGCCAATCCGTGCTCCCTTTTCGGGGGCAGCGACGGGAGGAGCGAGGGGGGCAGTCATCTAGCCGATCTTGAACCGGGAGACGGATTGACGCAATTCTTCGGCAGTCCGCGACAGCTCGCGAACGATCTGCGCCGTCGAACGCGTGCCGTCGCCGGTCTGTTCCGTCACGGCGAAGATGTGCTGGATGTTGGAGGCCACGACGTTGGCGGACTGCGCTTCGCTCTGCGCCTGCGTCGAGATGCTTTCAACGAGGTTGGACAGTTCGCGCGTCACACGGTCGATGTCGATCAGCGCCGTACCGGCCGCGTCGGAAAGTTGCGCCCCCTGCACCACGCCCTGCGTTGAACGTTCCATGGCGGCCACCGCGTCGCCGGTGTCGGTCTGAATGGCCTTCACGAGCGCCGCGATCTGCCGCGTGGCGTCGCCGGAGCGTTCGGCCAGCCGCTGCACTTCTTCGGCAACCACCGAGAAGCCGCGGCCCGCGTCGCCGGCGGAGGCGGCCTGGATGGCGGCGTTCAGCGCCAGCACGTTCGTCTGTTCGGTAATGTCGGAAATCAGCTCGGTGATTTCGCCGATCTCCTGCGACGACTCGCCCAGGCGCTTGATCCGCTTGGAAGTTTCCTGGATCTGGTCGCGGATCGAGTTCATGCCCTCGATGGCGTCCTGCACCGCGCGGCGGCCGGTCTGCGTCACCGTCAGCGACTGCTGGGCGGCTGCCACGGTTTCCTGGGCGCGTTGCGACACGTCGTTGATTCGGCCGGCCATCTGCAGCACCGACTCGCCGGTTTCGCGGATCTCGTGCAGCTGTTCGGTGGAGGCCGCCAGCAGTTCGGTGGACGTCTGTTCCACCTGGCCGGTGGTGTCCGTCACCCGGTTGGCGGTGCCCTGCACCTGCGCCACCAGCGTTCGCAGCTCTTCCACGGTGTAGTTGACCGAGTCGGCGATGGCGCCGGTGATGTCCTCGGTAACGGTTGCCTGCTGTGTCAAGTCGCCTTCAGCGACCGACTGCAGTTCGTTCATCAGCCGGAGAATGGCGGCCTGGTTGGCGTCGTTGACGCGCTGGGCTTCGCGCTGGCGGGCGTCGGACTCGCGCCGCTTGTCATCGGCGTCCTTGGCTTGTTGCTGCTGCGCGACCACGTACAGGCGCAGGATGCCGACGGCGCCGAGCACCAGGAACAGCAGCGCCGTGATGATCACGACGTAGGAGCCGACGGAAACCGCGCCGATCTGGTCCAGGCGCGACTGCACGCCTTCCAGGCCCTTGCGCAGGGGTTCGCTGTCGGTCACGATCTGCGACTGCGCCTCGCGCGCGGCGACCAGGCCCTGCAGGTTGGCCAGAATGGCGCTGGACTGGCTGCGCGTCTGTTCGTACTGCGCGATCAGTTGCTCCAGGCGCTCGCGCGTGGCGGGCTCCTTGGTGCCGGGCAGGCGCAGGTCAGCGTTGCCCTGGAGCAGGCCGTCGGCGATCTCGCGGAAGGTGTTCAAGTCCTTGCCCAGGAGGAACACCGCCTCGGGGCTCACGCCTTCGTAGGTCAGGAACTCGTTCGCGCTCTTGCCGATACGCTGCGTCAACATCACGAGCTGGCCGACGGCGGAGATCTCGGCCGCCGAGGCGCCGCCCTGCAGCTTCAGCGACGACACCGTCTCGGCGGTCTCGAGCAGGTCGGACGACTGGCGATTGATGGTGCGCAGCGCCTGGCCGACCTGGGTCAGCGTCTTTTGCTGCGCCAGCACGACGTTGGCGTTCTTCTCGGCGCGATCGACCAGCGGCAGCAGCGGCTGCACCGTGTCCTGCGCGCCGGACGGCACCGCGCCGACGACGTCGTTGCCCGCGCTCAGGCCGCGCACGTTGGTGGCCAGCACCGTGCCGGACTCCTTGACTTCCGGGAACGCGGCCGGGCTGCCGATCATGGCCTGCGAGACCGACTTGGCCAGGCGCTGCGACTGCATCAGCGCCGCACCGGTCGCCTCCACCTGCTTGGCGTGCGCGGTGGCCGCGGAGATGGCCGCGTAACCGCCGCCGAGCAGGCCGACGAAGCCCAGGATCGCCAGGCCCACCACGACGGTGCGCTGGTAGTCGAGCGAGCGGCGGCCGATCAGCGGCAGGCCGGTGTCGTCCTTGTCGACCGCCACGACCGGCGCCTCGGCCGGCTCGGCGTCGAGCAGGCGGGTGGGCGCGGCGTCCGCGCCGTGGTCGGGGACCATCGTCGACGCCGTCATCGTGGCGGTGTCGACCCCTTCGAGCGGCAGGTCGATGGACAGGTTGCTATCGGAGTGGCCGACGCCATCGTCGTCATAGCCCGGCCCGACCCCGTCCAGCGGGAAGGCCGAGTGGCCCATCGTCTGGACTTCCAGGTCGAGCGTGGGCACCGCGCCGCCGGTCGAGATCGCGTGCGTCGCGTGCTCGCGGTGGCCGGCGCCGTCATGTGAATCGTGCAGCGATTGCCGGTGCGAATCGACCGGGTCGCGCGGATCGGCATCCGCCAGCGCGACGTCGCTGGCGCGCGCGCCGGACTCCGAAGCGACGGGAGGATAGACGTTCTCGAGGCCGCCCTCGGTGTGGGCGCCGTGCTTGAGCACGTGGCCGCTGTTCTGGTCTGACAAGTTCATCTCGCCCTCTTCACGCTAGATTTCAAAGCCCAACTAATCCCGAACGGTCACTCGACGCACTGCGTGCCTAGGCGCCGCAGGAACGGCGCGTCGTCGCAACTGAACCCTGCTCAGCTCATGACATCGAGGAACGCGCCGTCCACGGCGAGCGCCCCCAGATCGATCTCCTGCCAGGACACGCCTTGCGCGTCCTTCCAGCGGCCGGCCGCGAACGCCGGCCGGGCGTCGACGCTGCCGGCCGGCTCGGCCTGGCGCGTCAGTTGTTCTTCGCCGCGCAGGCCGGCCAGGCGGTCGACGCGCAGCGCGGCGTTGACCTGCAGCGTCGGCGCCAACATCACGAGCTGGCCATCGAGCGCCGCGGCGTCGCCGGTCTTGGGGGCGCGCAGGCCCAGGAATGCCGCCATGTCGATGACGGTGTACAGATCACCCCGCAACTGCGCCACGCCGGTCATCCAGGGCTTGGCGTGCGGCAGCTTCAGCAGCGCCCGCAGCGGGAAGATCTCGCCGGCCTGGGCCAGCGGAAACAGCAGGCCCGTGCCGGCGCATTCGACGGCCAGCCAGCCGCGCGCGCGCGGCTGCGTCTTGGCGGCTTGCAGGCGGCTCGCCAGCCGGGTTTGCAGTTCGCGCAGGGCATCTTTGTTGGCCATGGAGGGGTGCGTGCCGGATTGACGTCGGTGAGGGGCGGGTCAGTTCGCCGGCGTTCAGCCGAGGGACTTGATCTTGGCCATCAGGTCGTCGGTGTCGACGGGCTTGACGACGTAGTCGCGCGCGCCCTGGCGCAGGCCCCACACACGATCGGTCTCCTGGCCCTTGCTGGTGCACATGATCACCGGGATGTCGGAATATCGCGGGTCGCGCGTGATCGAGCGAGTCAATTGGTACCCATTCGTGCCGGGCATGACGACGTCCATCAGAATAAGGTCGGGTTTTCCCTCGGCCAACCGTTTCATGGCGTCTTCACCATTTTCAGCGGTCCGCACGGTGAATCCCCGCTTGGCGAGCAAGTCGGAGAGATAAGCCAACTCGGTCTTCGAATCATCGACCAGGAGAATGTGCTGGATCGGCATGGTTTGTCCTTGAAATGCGCCTGGATCTGCGCTTGACCCGTTTATCTTCGGCAACTCGTTGCGGCCTGGAATACCCTCGGGCGCGAAACTTCTTACTGTTCGGTGGAAAGCCTGGCCGGGTGGTATTGGGCCACCGCGCGCAAGAGCTGTTCTTTCGTGAAAGGCTTGGTCAGGTAATCCTCGGAGCCGACCATCCGGCCACGGGCCTTGTCGAATACGCCGTCCTTGGAGGACAGCATGATCACGGGCACCGCGGTGAAGCGCGGATTGCGCTTGATGATCGCGCAGGTCTGGTAGCCGTCGAGCCGCGGCATCAGGATGTCGCAGAAGATCAGGTCCGGCGTGTGGTCATTGACCTTGGCCAGCGCGTCGAAGCCGTCTTCGGCCAGCACGACTTCGTGCCCGCCCTGGCGCAGGAAGATCTCGGCGCTGCGGCGGATCGTGTTGCTGTCGTCGATCACCAGCACGCGCACCGAAGGCAGTGCGGGTGCGGCGTTGGGGGCCGGCGTGGCGTCAGCCATTGAAGCTCTCGTTCAGAACATGCGCCATCGTGGGTTCTTCCATCAGATGCGGACCATCTCGAAATCTTCCTTGCGTGCCCCGCATTCCGGGCACGTCCAGTTCATCGGAACCGCGGCCCAGGGGGTGCCCGGGAGCAAACCCGTTTCAGCGTCACCCGCGGCTTCATCGTAGATCCAGCCGCAGATCAGGCACATCCAGGTTTGAGGTTCGTTCACAGTCGTTCGCGTTCAGGGTCACTACAATCGTCTGGATTGTAGCCACGGCCTCAAGCGGTTAACGACGTGTTAAAGGCCAAACTAATCACATTTTCCGGGCAAGCTTCACAAGTATGCCCCCACTGGACATGGCAATGGACCTCCCTTCCGGCGCGGAAACGCCCGACGAAATCGCAGAAGAAGCGAGCGCGCCCGCCTGCATTCTGAGCTTCAACGCCAGTGACGCCAGTGGCGCGGGGGGGATTGCGGGCGACGTCGCGACCATCGCCGCGATGGGTGCGCACGCGCTTCCGGTGGTCACTTCCGTGCTGATGCGCGATACCGCCGAGATATTCGACCAGCACGTCATCGATGCCGACGCCGTGGTCGAGCAGGCGCGCTGCATTCTCGAGGACATCACCGTCGCGGGTTTCAAGGTGGGATTCCTTGGCAATACCGACAACGTTAGCGCGGTAGCGGAAGTACTGTCCGACTATCCCGATGTTCCGGTAGTTTCCTACCTGCCGGCGCTGTCTTTCATGGAAGACGACGACCAGAACACCTACCTGGACGCGTTCCGAGAGCTGATCCTGCCGGCGACCGAGCTGCTCGTGGGCAACCACAAGACGCTCACGGACTTCCTGCTGCCGGAGTGGGATTCAGACCGGCCAGCCTCGCCGCGCGAACTCGCGGTCGCCGCGGCCGAACATGGCACCCGCTTCGTGCTGGTCACCGGCGTGATGCTGCCGGCCAAGGGCACCGGTCAGTTCATCGACAACGTGCTGGCGTCGCCCCAGGGCGCGCTCACCGGCGAGAAGTTCGAGATGTTCGAAGCCACCTTCGTCGGTGCCGGCGACACGCTGTCGGCCGCGCTGGCCGCGCTGCTGGGCGCCGCCGCGGAGTTGCAGGCGGGCGTGGGCGAGGCGCTGCAGTTCCTCGACCAGAGCCTGGACGCGGGCTTCCGACCCGGCATGGGCGGCGTCGTGCCGGATCGATTCTTCTGGGCGCTGCCGCCCGGCGAGGACGAGGAAGGCAACGAGACCATCGAGGAAGCGTTGGGCGACGACGCAACGGAAGTCGGAGGCTCGCGCAGTGTCCATTAACGACGAGCTGTTCGAACGCGCCCAGAAGGTGATCCCGGGCGGCGTCAATTCGCCGGTGCGGGCGTTCCGCGCCGTCGGCGGCACGCCCCGGTTCATCGCGCGCGCCGAAGGCGCCTACATGATCGACGCCGACGGGCGGCGCTACGTCGACTACATCGGCTCGTGGGGCCCGATGATCCTGGGCCACGGCCATCCGGCGGTGCTCGAGGCGGTGCTGCGCGCCGCGCGCGACGGCTTGAGCTTCGGCGCGCCCACCGAACGCGAGGTCGAGCTGGCCGAGGAGATCATCCGCCACGTGCCCAGCGTCGAACAGGTGCGCCTGGTCAGCTCGGGCACCGAGGCCTGCATGAGCGCGATCCGCCTGGCGCGCGCCGCCACCGGACGCTCGCGCCTGATCAAGTTCGAAGGCTGCTACCACGGGCACGCGGACGCGCTGCTGGTCAAGGCGGGCTCGGGACTGGCCACGTTCGGCCATCCGACCTCGGCCGGCGTGCCGCCCGAGGTCGTGCAGCACACCACCGTGCTGGACTACAACAACGTCGCCCAGCTCGAGGAAGCGTTCGCGGCGTACGGCGACCAGCTCGCCTGCGTGATCATCGAGCCGATCGCCGGCAACATGAACTTCGTGCGCTGCAGCGTGGCGTTCATGAAGCGCTTGCGCGAGCTGTGTCACCAACATGGTGCGCTGCTGATCATGGACGAGGTGATGACAGGCTTTCGCGTGGCGCTGGGCGGCGCGCAGAGCCTCTACGCGGCGCAGATCCCCGACTTCGCGCCCGACATCAGCGTGTTCGGCAAGGTCATCGGCGGCGGCATGCCGCTGGCGGCGTTCGGCGCCTCGCGCAAGATCATGGCCCAGCTCGCGCCGCTGGGCCCGGCCTACCAGGCGGGCACGTTGTCGGGCAATCCGGTGGCCACCGCCTGCGGCCTGGCCACGCTGCACGAAATCGCCAAGCCCGGCTTCCACGCCGCGCTCGGCGCGCGCACGCGCGAGCTGGTCGACGGACTGAAGGCGCAGGCCAGCGCAGCCGGCATCGCGATGAGCGTCGATTCGCAGGGCGGGCTGTTCGGCTTCTTCTTCACCGAGGCGCTGCCGCACGATTACACCAGCGCCGTCGCCGTGGACAAGGCGCGCTTCAACCGCTTCTTCCATGCGATGCTGGACGACGGCGTCTACTTCGCCCCAGCCTTGTACGAAGCCGGTTTCGTCAGCGCCGCACATGGCCCGGCGGAAATCGAACACACCCTGAAGGCGGCCCGCGCCGCCTTCGCCGACCTCCAAGCCTGACCCGTGGCCTCCGCAAAACAGACCGAATACAACGGCCACCCGGCGGTGGCGCTGCAGTCGTCCGACGGCGCGCGCGCCACCATCCTGCTGCATGGCGGCCATCTCGTCAGCTGGATCCCGGCCGGCGGCCAGGAGCAGTTGTACGTCTCGCCCACCAGCCAGTACGGCGAAGGCCAGGCCGTGCGCGGCGGCGTTCCGGTGATCTTCCCGCAATTCTCCAGCCGCGGCACCCTGCCCCGGCACGGCCTGGTGCGCACTCGCACCTGGCAATTGGCCGACACCACGTCCCACGGCGCCCATGCCCAGGCGGTGTTGCGGTTCACGTCCGACGACGCCACCCGCGCGTTGTGGCCGCACGATTTCGAGGCCGAGATCACCGTCAGCATCATCGGAAAGCAGCTCGACATCGAATTCGCGGCCATCAACGCCGGCGACACCGCGTTCGAGTTCACCGTGGCGCTGCACAGCTACCTGCGCACCAATGATGTGCTCAAGGCGCAGCTGGAGGGTTTGCAAGGCATCAAGTACGAGGACAACAACACCGGCCAGTGGCAGCAGCAGTGGGGCGACATCACCCAGGTGGTGGGCGAGGTCGACCGCCTGTACCACGATGCGCCGGCTGCCTTGACGTTGCGCGAACTGGGCCGCAAGCTGTCCATCACGCATGCCGATTTCACCGACGTGGTCGTCTGGAATCCAGGCCCGGACAAGGCCGCCCAGCTCGGCGACCTGCCCGACGACGATTGGCGCCAGATGCTGTGTGTCGAGGCGGCTCGCGTGATCGACCCGGTCATGCTGTCGCCCGGCCAGGAGTGGGCCGGCATGCAGACCTTCATCGCAGGCTGACCCTGAAATCAAAGGCCGAGGCGGTGCAGCTGCCGTCGGCCGAGGTCGAGGAGGCCGGGCGCGAAACGTGCATGGCTGCGCAAGACCGAACAAGAACGATATCGTCATGCACATTCATATTCTGGGCATCTGCGGCACCTTCATGGGTGGCCTGGCCGCGCTGGCCCGCGAGGCCGGCCACAAGGTGACCGGCTGCGACGCCAACGTCTACCCGCCGATGAGCGACCAGCTGCGCGCCCTGGGCATCGAGCTGATCGACGGCTACGGCACCAACCAGGTGGCGCTGGCGCCCGACCTGTTCGTCATCGGCAACGCCGTCTCGCGCGGCAATCCGTTGATGGAGGCCATCCTCGACGACGGCCTGCCCTACGCCAGCGGCCCGCAATGGCTGGCCGAGCACGTGCTCGCGGGCCGTCACGTGCTGGCCGTGGCCGGCACGCACGGCAAGACGACCACCACGGCGATGCTCGCGTGGACCCTCGACCAGGCCGGCCTCGAGCCCGGCTTCCTCGTGGGCGGCGTGCCGCGCAACTTCGGCGTGTCGGCCCGGCTCGGCAAGACCGGCGGTCCGGGCGGCGCGCGCTCGCCGTTCGTCATCGAGGCCGACGAATACGACACCGCCTTCTTCGACAAGCGCAGCAAGTTCGTCCACTACCACCCGCGCACAGCGGTGCTCAACAACCTCGAGTTCGACCACGCGGACATCTTTCCCGACCTGGCCGCCATCGAGACCCAGTTCCACCACCTGGTGCGCACGATGCCGTCGCGCGGCCGGCTCGTCGTCAACGCGCGCGAGGAATCGCTGCAGCGCGTGCTCGAACGCGGTTGCTGGAGCGAAGTGATGCGCTTCGGCGCGCGCAAGGAGGAGCCCGGCGCGCTGCGCGCGCGCGGCGAACCGCATTCGTTCGACGTGCTGCGCGGCTCGATGAAGATCGCCCACGTCGAGTGGTCGTTGCTCGGCGAGCACAACCAGATGAACGCGCTCGCGGCCATCGCCGCGGCCGAACACCTGGGCGTCGCGCCGGCAGCCGCGGCCAAGGCGCTGGCGTCGTTCGAGAACGTCGCGCGGCGGCTCGAGCTCAAGGGCGAGGCCAACGGCATCCGCGTCTACGACGACTTCGCGCACCACCCCACCGCGATCCGCACGACCATCGACGGCCTGCGCCGCAAGGTCGGCGCGCAACGCATCCTGGCCGTGTTCGAGCCGCGCTCCAACACGATGAAGCAGGGCGCGATGAAGGCGCAGCTGCCGTGGGCGCTGGAAGAGGCCGACCTGTCGTTCTGCCATTCGGGCGGGCTGTCGTGGGACGCCGCCGAGGCGCTGGCGCCGATGGGCAAGCAGGCGCAGGTCTGCGACACCATCGGCGCACTGGTCTCGGCCGTCGCGCGCGTGGCCAAGCCCGGCGATCATGTGCTGTGCATGAGCAACGGCGGCTTCGGCGGCATCCACGCGAAGCTGCTCGCCGCGCTGCAGGCGCCGCAGCACACCTGAGAACCCCGGGCGGCGGAGTGACCTCGCACCTGCTGTACCTGCACGGCTTCCGCTCGTCGCCGCAATCGTTCAAGGCGCGCTGGATGGCCGGCTGGGTCGCACGGCAGCGTCCGGACCTCGTGTGGGCCTGCCCGCAGCTGTCGCCGTCGCCGGCCGAGGCGCTGGCGCAGGTTCGCGCGCTCGTCGCCGATTGGCCGGTGGCGTCGACCGGGGTCATCGGCAGCTCGCTGGGCGGCTTCTACGCGACGATCGTCGCGGAGTCGCTGGGATGTCGCGCCGTCGTCGTCAATCCGGCGGTCGATCCGGCGCGCGACCTGGCGGCGCATATCGGGCGCCTGACGATGTATCACTCGGCAGAAGAAAGCTTCGACTTCCGCGCCGAGCATGTCGATCAACTCGCCGGGATGGCGCCGCCGCGCCAGCTCGCCCATCCCGGCAACATCCTGGCGATCATCGCCAAGGGCGACGAGGTGCTCGACTGGCGCGAGATGACGGCGCGCTACGCGCACGGCCCGCTCAAGCTGATCGCCGGCAGCGACCACGGGCTGTCGGATTTCGAGGCGCATGTGCCCGACCTGCTGCGCCATCTGGATCTCTGACCGCCGATCGGCGACACGAGGCCGCGTGCGCGGTCCGCGGCTCCCAAGCCACCGGGCGCCATGCCAGATCGGTCATCGCGCGTAACAGCGGCAACGCCCGTCGCATTCCGGGCCTGCGCGGGCTGGGAGGCGTCCGAACTCAGCGACAATCGCGAAGTGAATTACGCTCTCTTCGATGACTCCGGGAAGTTCCTCGCCGGACGGGTGATGTCCGAGGCGGACAGCTCGATGCAGGTGGAACTGGACTCCGGCAAGCGCGTGAAGGTCAAGTCTTCCCACGTGCTCCTGCGCTTTGACAAGCCGCTGCCCGCCGAACTGATTGCCCAGGGCCAGGCGCTCGCGGGCGAGATCGACCTCGACCTCGCCTGGGAATTCGCCAGCGAGACCGATTTCGGCTTCGCCGACCTGGCGCGCGACTACTTCGACAAGTCCGCCGGCCCGGTCCAGCAGGCCGCCGCGCTGTTCCGCCTTTTCGACGCGCCGCACTATTTCCGCCGCATGGCCAAGGGCGTGTTCCGCAAGGCGCCCGAGGAAACCGTGAAGGCCGCGCTGCTGGGGATCGAGCGCAAGCGCCTGCAGGCGCTGCAGATCCAGGACTGGGCCACCGAACTGGTGGCCGGCCAGACGCCGCAGCCCATCCGCGACCAGCTCTACAAGATCCTGTTCCGCCCCGACAAGAACGCCGCCGAGTACAAGGCTGTCGTCGAGGCCTCGCGGCGCGCGCAGCGCTCGCCGCTGGACTTGCTCAAGGCCGCCGGCGCGATCTCCAGCCCGTACCAGTTCCACTGGCGCCGCTTCCTGTTCGAGGAGCTCACCAAGGGCACGGGCTTCCCGCCGCTCGAGGCCCCTGCAATCAAGGACGAACTGCCGCGCGCCGACGTGGCGGCCTTCTCGATCGACGACTCGCAGACCACCGAGATCGACGACGCGCTGTCGGTGCGCGGCCTGGGCACCGGCACGGTGACCTTCGGCGTGCACATCGCCGCGCCCGGCCTGGCGATCCTGCCGGACAGCCCGGTCGACAAGGTCGCGCGCGACCGCCTGTCCACCGTCTACATGCCGGGCTGGAAGATCACGATGCTGCCCGACGGCATCGTCGAGAAGTACACGCTGGCCGAAGGCCGCGACTGCCCGGCGCTGAGCCTGTACGTCACTTTCGACAAGGCGACGCTGGAGATCCGGGCCAGTGAGACCAAGCTGGAAAGCGTGCCCATCGCGGCCAACCTGCGCCACGACAAGCTCGATGCCTTCGTCACCGAGGACTCGCTGACCGGCGCCGCACCGGCCGACTACCCGTTCGGCCCGGAGCTCGCGTTCGCGTTCCGCCTCGCGCGCCACCTCAAGGCGCTGCGCGAGATCGCGCGCGGCAAGCCGGAGAACTTCAACCGGCCCGACTACAACTTCCGCCTCGAGACCGCCGACGGCCACGCGCCCGCCAGCGAGCCCAAGGGCGACGAGAAGGTCGTGATCAGCGAGCGCCGCCGCGGCGCCCCGCTGGACCTGATCGTCTCGGAAGCCATGATCCTGGCCAACAGCACCTGGGGCGGCTGGATCGCCGAGATGGGCGTGCCAGGCATCTACCGCAGCCAGGCCAGCCTGGCGCCGGGCGTCAAGGTGCGCATGGGCGTGCGCCCCGCGCCGCATGCCGGCATGGGCGTGGCGCAGTACACCTGGGCCACGTCGCCGCTGCGCCGCTACGTCGACCTCGTCAACCAGTGGCAGATCATCTCGTGCGTGCGCAACGGACGCATGGCGCCGCTGTCCGCGCCGTTCAAGCCCAAGGACGCGACGCTGTTCTCCATCATCTCCGGGTTCGACACCGCCTACGCCGCGTACAACGGCTTCCAGACCGGCATCGAGCGCTTCTGGACGCTGCGCTGGCTGCAGCAGAACGACGTGACCGAACTCGACGCCAGCGTGCTCAAGGAAGGACTGGTTCGCGCCGACACGCTGCCGCTGGTCTTCAAGGCCGCCGGTTGCGACGGCCTCGCGCGCGGAACGCGCGTGCGCGTGCGCGTGGACGGTGTCGACCTGCTCACGCTCGACCTGCACGCCCGCCTGCTCGCCAGGCTGGATGACGACGCGGCAGCGCCGGCCGATGCCGCGCAGGAGACCGATGACGCGGAAGAAGCGAGCGCCGGTCCGTTGACGCTGGCCATCGACGTCGACGAAGAGGCACCGCCTGCCGAAGGCGCCGCAACGCCGGCCTGACGGCGCGACACCCCCTGCCGCATGGACAAGAACTTCACGCCCCCGAAGCCGCGCCAGATGTTCGCGCCCGAGCCGCTGTCGGTGCGTATCCGCGCGTGGCGGCCCAGCGTGATGCAGCTGGCGCTGGCGATCTCGATCTCGCTGCACGCCGCGGTGCTGGGCGTGCGCTTCGTGGATCCGGAAGACTTCAACCGAGTCTTCCAGGACACGCCGCTGGAGGTGGTGCTCGTCAATGCACGCTCGACCGAAGCGCCGACCAAGGCCCAGGCCATCGCGCAGGCGAACCTGGCCGGCGGCGGCGAGGCCGAAGCCGGCATCGCGACCTCGCCCCTGCCGCCCTCGCCCAGCGAGCTGGCCGGCGACGATCAGTCGGACGCCGCCAAGGCCATCCAGCAGCAGCAGCAGGAGCAGCAGCAGTTGCTGTCCAAGATCCGGCACGACGTCGCGGCGATGCCCGTCCCCGACCCGCGCAAGGCCTCGATGACGCCGACCGAACGCGCGACCGAGGAGCTGCGGCAGCAGAAGCTGCGCCTGCTCGCCGTGATCGAGAAGCGCATCAACGAGGAGAACGCACGTCCGCGCCGCCGCTACATCAGCCCGGCCACGCGCGAAGAGGTCTACGCGATCTACTACGACAAGCTGCGCCACAAGATCGAGGATCGCGGCACGACCAACTTCCCGACCCTCAACGGCCACAAGCTCTATGGCGAGCTGACCGTCAACCTGACGATCGACGCGCGCGGCCGCATCGTCGAATCCGAAGTCGTGCACAGCTCCAACTCGCGCTTCCTCGACCAGCGCGCGCTGGCCATCGCCAACGCGGCGGCGCCGTTCGGCAACTTCAGCGACGACATGAAGGCCAAGGCCGACCAGATCGTCGTGACCTCGCGCTTCCGTTTCACGCGCGCCGACGGCATGCAGGCCACGATGACCAACAATGGCGGCTGAGGCGATCGTCGTCCCGCCGTCCGAAGATGAACGCATCGCGACGCGCGGTGCTGAGACTTGTCCATGAATCCCATACGCCTGGCCGTCATCGGCAACCCCGTCGCCCACAGCCGCTCGCCGCAGATCCACGCGCGCTTTGCCGCCGCGTCGGGCCACGCGGTGGGCTACACGCGCATCGAGTCGCCGCTCGACGGGTTCGTCGCCACCGTGCGAGCCTTCGCCGACGGCGGCGCGCGAGGCTGCAACGTCACGGTGCCGTTCAAGGGCGAGGCCTTCACCGCCTGCGCGCGCCTGAGCGAGCGCGCGCGACTTGCGCAGGCCGTCAACACGATCGCGTTCGACGCCGACGGCTGGTTCGGCGACAACACCGACGGCGCCGGCCTGGTGCGCGACATCGAAGCCAACGCCGGCGTACCGCTGCGCGGCAAGCGCGTGCTGGTGCTGGGTGCCGGCGGCGCCGCGGCGGGCGCGCTCGATCCGCTGCTCGCCGCGCGCCCGGCCGCGCTGGTCGTGGCCAATCGCACGCCGGCCAAGGCGCAGCAGATGATCGAGCGTTTCGCGGCCAATGCGGCGCAGCTGGACGTCCCGCTGTCGGCTACCGCACTGGAGACGCCTGGCGCCGATTTCGACGTGCTGGTCAACGCCACTGCCGCCAGCCTGCAGGCAGCGGTGCCGCCGCTGCCCGCAGGCACCCTCAGGGCGGGCGCGCTCGCGCTGGACATGATGTACGGCGCCGCCGCGCTGCCCTTCCTGCGCTGGGCACGCGCGCAGGGCGCGGTCGCGCGCGATGGGCTGGGCATGCTGGTGGAGCAGGCGTCGGAAGCGTATTGGATCTGGCTGGGCGTGCGCCCGGACACGGCCCAGGTGCTCGCCGCGCTGCGACTCGAGGTCGATGCGCAGGTCGCCGCGGCCGAAAAGGCGGGAGGCGCGAGTTGACGGCCGGCCTCCGCAACGCCGGCCGCTTGATCGGCATGCTGGCCGTCGCGGTGCTGGCGCTGCAACTGTTCTTCCTGCTGCGCATCGCGTCGATGGTCGTGGTCGCGCCGCAATCGACGGCGTTCCAGCGCAGCGAGATCTGGCGCATCGTCATCGAGAAGCACCAGTTGCCCTGGTCGCAGGAGTCGGTGCCGGGCAACCGGATCTCGGACAACCTGCGCCGCGCGGTGATCGCCAGCGAGGACGCCGGCTTCGTCGAGCACCATGGCGTCGAATGGGGCGCGGTCGAGAAGGCCTGGAACAGGAACGAGAAGGCCGAAGCGCGGGTCCAGGCGCAGGAAAGCCGTGCTCCGGCAGTGCGACGCGGCCCGGATGGCAAGCCGCGCGTGGCGGCAGCCAAGGTGGTCGGCGGCTCGACGATCTCGCAGCAGCTGGCCAAGAACCTGTTCCTGTCCGGCGAGCGCAGCATCCTGCGCAAGGCCCAGGAGCTGGTCATCACGATGATGCTGGAGCTGGTGCTGGGCAAGCAGCGCATCCTCACCACCTACCTGAACAACGTCGAATGGGGCGAGGGCGTGTTCGGGGCGCAGGCCGCCGCCGAGCACTATTTCCGCACCAATGCCGCGACGCTTGGCCCGGCCCAGGCGGCCAGGCTGGCGGTGATGCTGCCAGCGCCCAAGCGCTTCGAGAAGTCGCCTTCGTCGCCGTACGTCCTCGGTCGCTCGGCGACCATCGTCGCGCGCATGGGCGGAGTCGACATTCCAGACTGAAGCGAGCGGGGTTGAACCAGCCGACCTAGACTCGCGGGTCGGCGTGCAAAGCCGCAATTGTTTCGACGGCTTCGCCCCGGACACGACATGGAACTGGATCGAGAACAACAGGAAGTCGCCCAGGCCGCGGCGCGGATGATCGTCGAGGACGGTCTGGATTACGCCAGCGCACGCCGCAAGGCCGTGCAGGAAGTAGGGGACGGTGATCGGCGACTACGCGATGGCCCGAGCAATGAAGCCATCGAAGACGAAGTGCGCGCCCACATAAATATTTTCTGCGCCGATACGCAGCCAACCGAGTTGCGCGCGCTGCGCGGGGCGGCACTGCGCTGGATGCTGCGACTGGCGGAGTTCCGGCCCTACGTTGGCGGCGCCGTCTGGCGTGGCACGGCGACGCGCCAGTCCGTCGTGCGCATCGATCTTTATTGCGACGACATCAAGGCGCCCGAGATCGCGCTGCTCAACAAGGGCGTGGACTACGAGACCGTCAGCGAGCCCCTGGGCCGCGGCGAGCATTCATTGACGCTCGTGCTTGGCGAGCGCGATGAAACGCTGGACGACTGGATCACGATCCACCTGAACGTGCTGGACCTGGACGACCTGCGCGGCGCGCTCAGGCCCGACGCGCGCGGCCGCACCTGGCGCGGCGACGCCGCCGCGCTGCGCCGGCTATTGGAAGAGGACATCGAATGAGTGCATTGAAGCGCCGTGACTGGATCGCCGGCATCGCGATCGGGTCGCTGGGCCTGGGCGTCGGCGCCTGGCTGCGGCATCGGCAACCGCCCGTCGTCGTCGGAGACACGGCGGCTGCCGCGGCCTCGGCGGCCAGCGTCGCCCTGCCGACGCTGACGCCGCTGCCCGACCCGATCCACATGACGGATGGCCGGACGCTGACCAACGCGGACGTCGCCGGCCGCTTCGTGGTGCTCAATTTCTGGGCACCGTGGTGTCCGCCGTGCGTGCGCGAGATGCCCGACATCGACCGCTTCGCGCATTCCGACGCAGGCAAGAATACGCTGGTGATCGGCCTGGCGATCGACGAACAGGCCAACGTCGACAAGTTCCTGGCCGCCCATCCGGTCTCGTATCCGATTTCGGTACTGGGGTATGCCGGTCTTGCCTGGGCCCGCCGCCTCAGCAATGATCCGAACGTCGCCTTGCCCTTCACGGCCGTCTTCGATCGCTCGCAGCAACTAGCCCAGCACAAGTTCGGCTCGACGAATGCGGACGAACTCGCCGGCTGGACGCGGGGTTCCTGAACGAACTTTCAGCATCCGGAGCGCCGGTTGCCTCGGACCGGCCTGGAAGCGCCGATTTGCCGTCAACTGGCTTGAATCAACGCGGCAAGAGTTGTCAAGCACTCTTTTTGGGGTAAATTCTCGCTTAGTGGAGAGAACGGCGCTCAACCTGTCGTAAAGTCCGCTTCTTTCCAATTGACACAATCGGTTTCGCCGATTGTCTGCGCATCGCATGAACGTCCTCGTGCTTCACGGACCCAACCTGAACCTGCTCGGCACTCGCGAGCCGGCAGTCTATGGAAGCGTCACGTTGCCGGACATAAACCGCGAATTGACGCAGATCGCCACAGAAGCTGGCGCCACGCTGCAAACCCTCCAAAGCAATCACGAAGGCGTGCTGATCGACCGCGTCCACGCGGCGCGCACCGACGGCACCGACTTCATCGTGATCAATCCGGGCGCGTTCACGCACACCAGCGTCGCGCTGCGCGACGCGTTCGCCGGCGTGGCCATCCCGTTCGTCGAGGTGCACCTGTCGAACGTCCATCGTCGTGAACCGTTCCGGCACCATTCCTATTTTTCCGACCTGGCCGAAGGCGTGATCGTTGGCCTCGGCGCCCAGGGCTACTCCCTGGCGCTGAGGTTCGCTTTGTCTCGCGCTCCCGCGCGCAGCTAGCCCGCCAAAGCGGCCCGGCGCCACCAGCGCCGCCCAAAAAAACAGCAATTTCTCCAGGAGACCGTTCCATCATGGACATGCGCAAGCTCAAGACATTGGTCGACCTCGTTTCGGAATCCAATATTTCCGAACTAGAAATTACCGAAGCCGAAGGCAAGGTTCGCATCGTCAAGGCCGGCTACGGCGTCCCGACGACGATGATGATGCAGCCTGCGGGGCAGATGATGATGCAGCCGGCGCCGCAACAAGCCGCCGCCCCGGCCGGCGAGGTCGCCGCCCCTGTGGCCGAAGCCGCCGCGCCGACCGGCCACGTGGTCAAGTCGCCGATGGTCGGCACGTTCTACCGCTCGGCCAGCCCGGGCTCCAAGCCCTTTGCCGAAGTCGGCTCCGCCATCAAGGAAGGCGACCCCATCTGCATCGTCGAGGCGATGAAGATCATGAACGAGATCGAGGCCGACATGTCCGGCACGGTCAGCAAGATCCTGGTCGAGAACGGCCAGGCGGTCGAGTACGGACAACCGCTGTTCATCGTCGAATAAGCGAAGCGCCGTCATGTTCAAGAAGATATTGATCGCGAACCGGGGCGAGATTGCCCTGCGGATTCAGCGAGCGTGCCGCGAGATGGGCATCCAGTCCGTCGTCGTCTATTCGGAAGCCGACCGCGACGCCAAGTACGTCAAGCTGGCCGACGAGGCCGTGTGCATCGGCCCGGCGCCCTCGATGCAGAGCTACCTCAACATGCCGGCGATCATCTCGACGGCCGAGGTCACCGACGCCGAGGCGATCCATCCGGGCTACGGTTTCCTGTCCGAGAACGCCGACTTCGCCGAGCGCGTCGAAAAGAGCGGCTTCACCTTCATCGGCCCCACGCCCGAGTCGATCCGCATCATGGGCGACAAGGTGTCGGCCAAGCAGGCGATGATCAAGGCGGGCGTGCCCTGCGTGCCGGGCTCCGAAGGCGTGCTGCCGGAGGATCCCAAGGAACTGATCCGGATCGCGCGCGCGGTTGGCTACCCGGTGATCATCAAGGCGGCCGGCGGCGGCGGCGGGCGCGGCATGCGCGTCGTCCACACCGAGGCCGCGCTGGTCAACGCGGTGCAGATGACCCGCTCCGAAGCCGGCGCGGCGTTCAACAATCCGGCCGTGTACATGGAGAAGTTCCTCGAGCATCCGAGGCACATCGAGATCCAGGTGATGGCCGACCAGCACAAGAATGCGGTCTGGCTGGGCGAGCGCGACTGTTCGATGCAGCGGCGTCACCAGAAGATCATCGAGGAAGCGCCGGCGCCGGGCATCCCGCGCCGCGTGATCGAGAAGATCGGCGAGCGCTGCGCCGCCGCCTGCAAGCGCATCGGCTACCGCGGCGCCGGCACGTTCGAGTTCCTGTACGAGGACGGCGAGTTCTACTTCATCGAGATGAACACCCGCGTGCAGGTCGAGCATCCGGTCACCGAGCTGGTGACGGGCATCGACATCGTGCAGATGCAGATCAAGGTCGCGGCCAACGAGGCGCTGCCGTTCACGCAGCGCCAGGTCCAGATGCGCGGGCACTCGATCGAGGTGCGCATCAATGCCGAGGATCCGTACAAGTTCACGCCGTCGCCGGGCCGCATCACGATGTGGCACCCGCCGGGCGGCCCGGGCGTGCGCGTCGACTCGCACATCTACACGAACTACTACGTGCCGCCGAACTACGACTCGATGATCGGCAAGATCATCGTGCACGGCGACACGCGCGACCAGGCGCTCGCGCGCATGCGCGTGGCGCTGTCGGAGACGGTGGTCGAGGGCATCCAGACCAACATCCCGCTGCACCGCGAGCTGATGGTGGACGCCAAGTTCATCGAAGGCGGCACCAGCATCCACTACCTGGAAGGCTGGCTCGCCCAGCACACCCGCTGATGTTCGAGCTGGTGCTGCAGGCGCCCGAGTCCCTCGTGGAATCGGTGTCCGACGCGTTGATGGAAGAGCTCGACGCGCTGTCGGTATCCGTGGAGGACTCCGATGCCGACACCGACGCCGAGCACGCGCTGTTCGGCGAGCCGGGCATGCCGCCGCCCAGCGCGGGCTGGCAACGCTCGACGCTGAAGGCCCTGTTCGAGACCGAGGCCGCGGCCAGCGACGCGGCCACGCTGCTGCTGGCGCAGGACTGGGCCACGCAGGTCGGCTCCAGCGTGAGCATGACGGCGCTGCACGAGGTCGCGGAGCAGGACTGGGTGCGCCTGACGCAGTCGCAGTTCGATCCCGTCGAGATCACGCCCACGTTCTGGATCGTGCCCACCTGGCATGAACCGCCGGCGGCCGCCGCGCACCTGATCCGGCTCGACCCGGGCATGGCCTTCGGCACCGGTACGCACCCGACCACGCGCATGTGCCTGGGCTGGATCGCGGCGCACGAGGCCGACATCCGCGGCCGGCGCGTGCTCGACTACGGCTGCGGCTCGGGCATCCTCGCCATCGGCGCCGCGCTGCACGGCGGCGCGCCCATCGACGCCGTGGACATCGACCCGGCCGCCATCTCCACCACCGCGCAGAACGCGTCGGACAACCACGTGACGCTGCGCTCCGGCGCGCCCGACATGGCGTCGGGAGAGTATCCGCTGGTGCTGGCAAACATCCTCGCCACGCCCCTGAAGATGCTGGCGCCGCTGCTGTGCGGCCACGTGGCGGCCGGTGGCCACCTGGTGCTCGCCGGCATCCTCGACCGCCAGGCCGACGAGCTCAAGGCCGCGTACGCGCCGTGGATCGCGCTGGAGGTGGGCAACACGGTGGACGGCTGGATTCTGATGACCGGGCGCAAGCCGGCCTGAGCTTCGTCCCAGCCGTTACGGCGCGTGACGATCTCATACCCGGTGGGGTATTGATCCTGGTTCGCCCGGCCGGGAATCCCCCTCGTCGCGTCGTATGATTCGGGCATGAGCCTCGCCACCCGCTGCCCCGCTTGCGGCACGATCTTTCGGGTCGTGCAGGACCAGCTGAAGGTGTCCGAAGGCTGGGTGCGTTGCGGCCAGTGCCACGAGGTCTTCCACGGCATCGAGGCGCTGTTCGATCTCGACAGCGACCCGGCCGTCGCCGCCCGGCGCGCCACCGCGCGCGGAGCGGCCCAGGCCACGCGCGCGTTCGCCGACGAACGTGCGAGCTCGCCAATCCCCATGCCGATGCCGGACGCGCCCACGCCCTCGCGCATCGCCATCCCGTCCCGTGCGACCGCGCCGCCGCCACAGAGCACCCTCGGCCCGTCGACGTTCGGTCCGTCGGACTACCCGCCCGCGACGCATGCCACCCGGCCCGGCTACACCGGCTTCACGCCGGCCACGTGGCCGATGCCCCCGGCCCCGCCAGCGCCCCAACACCAGGACGCGTATCTCCCGTCGACGCCGACGGCCAGTTCCCTCGCGCCCGTGGCCACGCGCGGCAGCATCGCGCCCCGCTTCGCGGCGCGGCTGGCCGAGGAGGCGGCACGGGTGCAGGCCCTCACGCCCAGCCCGATCCCGTCGGCCTTCCCGCCGCCGGCCGCAGCGCAGGTGCCCGATCCGGTGTCCGAGCCGGCCGGCGCGTCGGTGGACATCGTCTTCCCGGAGCCCGAGGCCCCTGTGCCGACGCCGGAGCCCGTGCCGGAGCCGGCGGCCATGTACATCCCGCCGTCGTTGCTCGCGCGTCGGCCCGTCGTCGAGCCGCCGTCCTCGCCGCCCGAGCCGCGGGCCAGCGCCGTGGATCTCGCCGCCACCTTCGCCGCGCCGCCAGCG
>Ga0302279_10000864_pt1 | contig 44532 bp, 1 predicted proteins | sample III_Bog_N3_3_FD_194541 | JGI IMG/M metagenome (GOLD analysis project Ga0302279, IMG submission 194541) | Peat permafrost microbial communities from Stordalen Mire near Abisko, Sweden - III_Bog_N3_3 | ecosystem: Environmental > Terrestrial > Soil > Wetlands > Peat | place: Sweden: Abisko... | reverse complement strand
CGCGGGTGGCAGCGGGTACACCGCCGCCCCGACGGTGGCGATCACCGGCGGTGGCGGCTCGGGCGCCACGGGTGTCGCCACCATCGCGAATGGCAAGGTCACGGGAGTGTCCGTGACCAACGCGGGCAGCGGGTACACCTCGGTGCCCACCGTGTCGCTCAGCAATTCGGGCATCGGCGGCTTCACGGTGACGGCCGGGGGCAGCGGCTATACCAGCGTGAATGTTGCGATCACGGGCGGCGGCGGCTCGGGCGCGACGGCGACGGCGACCATCTCGAATGGGGCGATCACCGGTTTGACGGTGACGAATGCCGGGACCGGCTATACTTCGGCGCCCACCGTCACGATCACCAACTCGGGTGTGAGCAGCATCGCCGTCACGGCTGGCGGCACCGGCTACACCGCGGCGCCCACGGTCACGATCTCCGGCGCAGGCACGGGGGCCACCGGTACGGCGGTGGTCTCTGCAGGCAAGGTCGTGGGGGTGACGCTGACCAACATCGGAGGAAATTACACCACGGCGCCCACGGTTTCCTTCTCCGGTGGCAGCGGCACCGGCGCGGCGGCGACCGCCAAGATCGGCTCGGGCGCGACGGCGACCGCCCAGGTGGGCGCGGGCTCCGGCGCGGCGGTCACGGCGATCCTCGGCGGTTCGGCGACCTATTCCGGCTCCGTGACCCTGACCAGCCTCTTTGGCACCCAGGCGACGCAGCAGCCGATCACGGTGAATGTCTCGGTGGTGCTCTCGGGCAACCTCCTGTCGATCACCGCGCCGGTCACGACCCCGCAGACGATCACCATCTATCCGTCGAATCCGAACACCAATATCGTCCTCGTCGCCAATACCGGCAACCTGGGCGCCCCGGGCCTCAACGGGGCGGGGTCGGGCCTGGTCCTCACCCAGGCCGAGTTGAACGAGCTCCTCTCCGGCCAGACGGTCTACGTCGGCAACAGCAATCTGCTCAATACCCTTTATATCGGCGACGGCACGGGGACGACGGTGACCCTGCCCGGCCCGACCACCGTGCTGAGCGGCATCGAGCTGACGATCCTGTCGCCGACCTCGGGCAATAACATCGTCGTCAACGGCAGCGGCCACACCACCAACCTCAACGCGCCCCTTTCCTCGGCCACCAGCGTGGAAATCAACGACGGGGTGGTCGTCACCGGCACCCAGTCGATCACCGCCCAGAACGGCGGCATCACGATCGAGCAGCCGGCCGGGACGATTGACGGCAACCAGGCCGATGGCACCCCGTCGAGCGACAACCTCACGCTCGACGCCACCCAGAACATCTACGTCCAGGACGCCGTCGGCTCGGTCGATCCGCTCAACAACCTGACAATCGACACCACCGGGGGCAATGTGACCTTCGGCGCCGCGGTGACGGTCGCCGGGGCGCTCACCGTCACCCAGGGTGAGACCATCACCTTCGAGGGTCCGGTCTCGGCCGGCAGCGTCTCGATTGCCAATGGCGGCTCGGTCAACTTCGAAGGCGGCCTCACGGTCGCCGGCAACGTAAATATCGCGCAGGCCGGTTCGGTCACCTTCGGCGGCAATGTGGCCGTGGGCGGGTCGATCGCGGTCGGCAGCTCGGGCAACTATGCCAACGTCTCCAGCGTGGTCTTCACCTCGAGCTCGCGGCTGGATTACGGCGGCACGGCGAGCTTCTACACCTCGGGCGGACTCACCTTCGGCGGGGCCGTCGGCCTGGATGCGCCGACCCTGACGCCGGGCGCGATGACCCTGGGTTCGGACGGAGCGATCCAGTTCAACACCGGCGCCCAGCTCCTCCTCGGCACCTCGACCCTCACCATCGCGCAAGCCACCGACGTCAACTTTGGCGATGGCTTCACCGCCGGGGCGGTCGCCCTGGCGGGCATCTCCGACGCGCTCGTCGATTCCGGCGACACTTCGGCGCAGGGCATGGCGGTCACGGCGGATAACTCCATTTCCTTCGCCGCCCTGGCGGTGGGTCCCGGCGGCGCGGTCATCACCTCGAACTCGATCAGCTTCACCGGTGGCGACAATTCGGTCACCAATTCCGGGACCGCTTCCAACCTGACCCTCCAGCCCTATACCTCGAGCCAGGCCATCCTGGTGGGCTCGCCCGGGGTCACGTCCTCGGGCAAGCTCAACATCTCGGGCGCCGATCTGAGCGCGGTCGCCTCGGGCTTCGCGCTGCTGACCATTGGCAACGCCACGGCTGGCACCGGCGCGGTCTCGGTGGGCGGTACCCACACCTCCGCCGGGGCGATCCGGAATCCCACGGAGATCGTCGGCGGCACGGTCACGGTGTCCGCCGCCACGCAGGTCGAGCCGACGGCGGGCTACCTGAAACTCGTTTCCACCACCGGCGACATCACCGTCAGCGCCGGGATCAACACCACCGCCGGCGACCAGAACCCCTGGGTCTGGCTGCAGTCGGATGGCAATATCGTGGTCAACGCGCCGATCGAGTCCACCGACACGATATCCCTGGTCGCCGGCTTCGGCTCGGGCACGGGCTCGGTCACCGTCAATGGCACGGACGGCAACACCGGCGCCCTGACCACCCTCGGCACCACCGGCCTGGGCAGCCCCGGCACCGCCCTGGGCGAGCCAAACAACCGGATCGAACTCGTGGCGGGCTCGACGTCGGGCTCCATCTCTATTGGCGGGACCGGCAGCACCAGCGAGGTGAGCGCGGCGGGCACCGCCAGCTCGGTGGTGCTGAGCGCGGTCAACGGGGGCGTCGCCCAGACCGGGCTGCTCAGCGCGGGCACCCTCGCGGTCACGGCCGCGAGCGCCGTGACCCTCAACACCAATGTCTCGACGATCGGCACCGAGGTCATCAACGGCGTGGTCCTGACGGGCGGCTCGGGTGCGACGGCGACGACTTCGCTCACCACCGGGGTGGTCACGAGCATCCCGCTGGGCCTCGGCGGCGCCAACTACGCCTCGGCGCCGACCGTCACCCTCGTCGGCGGGGGCGGTTCGGGCGCGACCGCCAGCACCACCATCAGCGGGGTGGTGAACACCATCACCCTGACCAACGGCGGCTATGGCTACACCAGCGCGCCCACCGTCACGATCGCCGGCAACGCGACCGCGAGCGCGACGATCAGCGGCGATGTCAGCTGGGTCGAGGTGACCAACGGGGGCAGCGGCTACACCGCGGCGCCGACGGTTGTCTTCAGCGGGGCCGGCGGGGCGGCCGGGTCCGCCACGGTGATCAATGGAGTCGTCGTCGGGGTCACGGTGACCTCGGGCGGCGCCGGGTACACCAGCGCCCCGACGGTCAGCTTCACCCCGGTCAACGGCGGGACCAACGCGGCCGCCACCGCCATCCTCAACGCCTCGGTCACCGGCATCACCCTCACTCCCGTGACCGGCGGGGGCAGCGGCTACACCAGCGCCCCGCTCGTCACCCTTTCGGGCGGCGGTGGCACCGGCGCGACGGCGACCACGACCATCGCGAGCGCCGTGGCCAGCGTGAGCCTGACCAACGGGGGCAGCGGCTACATCAGCGCGCCCACGGTGGTGTTTGGCACCGGCGGCGGGTCGGTGACCATCGCCGGCATCCAGATGGTGGGCTCCGGCATGGTGACCATCACCCAGGCCGCCGGGATCGCGGTCAATAATGTCAACGAGACTTCGGCGACGGCGGGCGGCTTCTCCCTGACCACCGCCTCGGGCAGCGGCGGCAGCATCGCGGTCGGATTGATCGACACGCTCTCCGGCCCGGTAACCCTGGCCGCCGACGGGGCGATCACCAATGCTCTCGGGGCGAACGGCATCAATGTGGTCACGAGCGGGGAACTGACCGCCAACGGCGGCACGGGGGTCGGCACCGCCGCGGTGCCCCTGGGCACGGCGGTCGGCTCGGTCGAAGGCAATGTGGCGACCTCTGGTGGATTCTTCCTGGCCGAGACCGATGGCCTGGGCATCACCGGGACCGGCATCCAGACCGGCGGCGGCAACGCCCCGATCATCGTGGCGGTCGCGGTCGGCACCCTGACCGTAAATGCGCCGGTGAGCGCGAACGGCAGCGGCAACGTCCTCCTCGAGGCGACTGGTTCCGGCGCGGCGCCCGAGTCCGACGTTCTGGTGGGAGCGGCCGTCTCCAGCGGATCCGGGGATATTTCGATCATCGGCTATCGCAACGTGGCCCTGGCGGGCGCCGGCAGCGTCACCGTGACCGGCAGCGGCGGCACGGCTGATATCTGGGCCGAGAATGGCTCGATCACGGAGGCAGCGGGCTTCGACGTGGCCACGGATGGCGGCAACATCGGCTTCCTGGCGGCGACCAGCGTGCTGCTGGGCGAGATTGACGCCCGGGTCACGTCCGACCGGACCGGCAGCACCACCTTGCTGCAGAGCACCTGGGGTTCCGTCTCGGTCGTCGCCTCGGCTGGGTCGATCACGGACGCCCAGGCCTATCCGACGACGACCACCGAGATTTACGCCAATGCGCTCGGACTGCGGGCCACTGCGGCCATCGGCGGTCTCGCGACCGGGGCGCCCGACCCGGTCGAGACCGAGGTGATCACGGTGGCCGCGGCCACCACGTCCTCGGGCGGGATCTCCCTCTCTGACGCCAGTGCCATCACGGTCAACGGCGTCGGTTCGATCCCGGTCAACCGGGTGTCCACCGGCAGCACCACGGCGGCCACGACCACGGTGCCGCTCGCCGAGCTGACCACGGCGGCCAATGGCGCCATCGTCCTGACGGCCGGCGGCACGATCACGCTCTCGCAGGCGGTCATCGCCAACGGTTCGGGCACCGTTCTGATCCAGGCCTCGGGCGCGAGTTCGAGCGTCACGGCCAACGCCATGGTGGCCTCGACCACCGGCAGCGTCACCGTGGTCGGCGGCCAGAACGTGACCTTCGGCTTCGGGGACAATCTCTCAACCACCGGCAGCGTGGACGTCGAGGCGACGACCGGCTCGGCGACCTTCAATGCGGACAGCCTGGTGAGCAGCGGCGGCGGCAACGTCCGGGTCCTGGCCGGGATGAGCGTCACGGTCGGCGGAATAAACGCGGGCACGGGCAGCGTGGCCCTGGTGGCGGGCTCCGCCGGATCGATCATCGACGGCGGCGACACCTATTATAAGAACGTGATCGCCGCGTCCCTCTGGCTCAACGCCGGCACCGGCATCGGCGCCGCCGGGCTGCCGCTCGAGGCGACGGTGGGCACGATCACGGCCGTGGGCGGCAGCGGCGGAATTTATGCGCAGGTCTCCGGGACGGTGGCGGTCGATGCCGTCACCTTCACCCTCGCCAAGGTCAAGACCGACTCCACCACCACGACGGCGACCGTCGCCAGCCAGCAGGGCCTGACGACCGCCTCCGGCGGCAATATCCAGCTGGAGACCACGAACGGCTCGATCACCCTGACGACCACCACCGGGGCGGTGAGCGCCAACGGCGCCGGCACCGTGACACTGATCGCGCAGGGTGGGGTCTCCACCCTGACCATCAATGCGGTGGTCTCCTCCGGCAGCGGCAGCATCACCCTGGCCGCTCCCGCCAGCGTGACGGTGGGCGCGACCGTGACGACGGTCGGGGGCGCGGTCGGTCTGACCGCCGGGACCACCGCAACCCTTAATGCCGCGATTTCCGCGGGCGGCGGCGCCATCACCATCACCGGCGGGACGGGCGTCGCCCAGAATGCCGCGATTTCCACCTCGGGCGCCGCGACGATCGGCGTCTTCGCCACCGCCAACTCGATCACGATGGCCAACGGCACCACGACGACCAGCGGGTCGGGGGCGATCACCTACACCGCCGCCCAGAACGTCACCGTCGCTTTGCTGACCAGCACCAGCGGGGCCCTCAACGTCACGGCCACGGCCGGGGCGATCATCGACGGGCCGGCGGCGGGGACGACGAATCTGCAGACCACCGGCCTGGCCACCCTGTCCGCGGCGACCGGGATCGGCGCCACCGGCACCGGCCAGATCAACACCGCGGTCGGATCGCTCGTCGCGACCGACGGCACCTCGGGCCTGATCGTCATCAGCCAGACCGGGGCGCTGACCATCGCGGCGCCGGGTGTCCGCAACCTCGGCACGACCAACGCCAATGCCGGGACCGTGCTCATCACCGTAACCGGCGGCAGCCTGACGGTGAACGGCGTGGTCACCGCGGCGGGCGCGGGCCTCGTCCTGCTTAATGCCGGCGGCGCCGGATCGAATCTCACCACCGCGGCGGCCATCAGCTCCGGTTCCGGCGCGATCAGCCTCCTGGCGGCCAACAGCCTCACGCTGGGCGGCGCGGTCACGACCGGCGGCGCGGGCACGCTGGATCTCGAAGCGGCGGCCGGCAGCCTGACGATCGCCAACGGTGAGGCGGTCCAGACCGCGGGCGGCAACATTTACCTGCTGGCGTATGTCTCGGCCGCGGTCACCGGGGTCAATGCCGGCTCCGGCGCGGTCTCGGTCAACGCCACCACCGGGTCGATCACCGACGGGGGCGATACCCTGATTGATGTCAGTGCCGCCTCGGCCCGCTTCAGCGCCGCCCTTTCGATCGGCACCGGCGCGCTCCCGATCGAGCTGGCGGTTGCGACCCTCGCCGCGGCGGCGGCCTCCGGGGCCATTTACCTGAAGGACAACGCGGCGGTCGTGGTTGGCGGAGTTACGAACGTGACGATCAACCAGGTCGCGGCTGCCGACTCGACCAGCTCGCAGGGTGACACCTCCGGCACCCTCAGCGGCCTGACGGCCTCCGGCGCGGCGGGCAACGTCATCCTGGTGACCAGCAGCGGCCAGATCACGATCAACAATGCGGTGAGCGCGGCCGGCACCGGCAACATCCTGATCCAGTCCGGCGGGGCGGCCTCCGACCTCGATGTCACCGCGGGGGTGACGGCGGCGAACGGAAATATTTCCCTGGTGGGCGGCGACGACGTTTACTTCACCAGTGCGGGCGACGTGATCGTGTCGGGGTCCAACGCCACCGGCGGCACGGTCCAGGTGGTCGCACAGGCCGGCCAGATCAGCCAGGGGTCGGCCGACTACGTCAGGACCGACGAAGGCAACATCAGCTTCAACGCCGCCACCAGCATCGTCCTGGGGGTGGTGGACGCCCGCCTCAACTTCGACCGGACCGGCAACGGCATCGGCAGCCAGGGAGCCTGGGGCAATGTCTCGCTCGTCGCCGGCAGCGGCGCGATCGCCAACGCGCAGGCCACGGCGGTGCAGACCGACCTCTTCGCCAACAGCGCGCGCCTGGAGTCCTCGACGGGGATCGGCGTGCTGGGCGGCAGCGCCAATCCGATCATCACCGAGGTGGCGACGCTGGCGGCGCGGACGGACAGCGCGATTTCCGGCGGGATCAATCTCCAGGAAGACACGGCGGTGATCGTGGGCTCGGTCGCCAACTTCACGGTCAACCTCGTCGGTGCGACCGGCGGGTTTACGGCGACGGCGGTGGCGGCCTCGGCCCTCGCCGGCCTGACCACTGCCACGGGCAGCACCGGCTCGATCGTCCTGGTGACCACGCTGGGCCAGGTCACGGTCAGCAATGCGGTGAGCGCCGGCGGCACGGGCAATATTCTGGTCCAGTCCGGCGGGGCGACCTCCGACCTGGATGTCACGGCGGCGGTCCAGGATGCGACCGGCAGCATCACCCTGGCCGGCGGCGACGACGTGTACTTCACCAGCGCGGGCAACGTGACGGTGCTGGGCACGGCCGCGATCGGCGGCACGATCCAGGTGACGGCCGGCGCGGGCGTGATCAGCCAGACTTCCGCCAACTACGCGCAGACCGACGAGGGCAACATCAGCTTCGCCGCCGCGACGGGCATCACCCTGGGGGTGGTCGACGCGCGGTTCAACGGCGACCGCTCGGCGAGCGTCCTGACCAACCAGGCCACCTGGGGCAATGTCTCGCTTGTCACCACCGCGAACGGGATCGCCAATGCGCAGGCCACGGCGGTGCAGACCGACATCTTCGCCAACAGTGCGCGCCTCGAGGCCTCGACCGGGATCGGCGCGCTGGGCGTGGGCGTCGACCCGATCATCACCGAGGTGGCGACGATCGCGGCGCGGACTGACAGCGCGGTCTCCGGCGACATCAGCCTCCGGGAAGCCACCGCGGTCATCGTGGGCTCCGTGACCAACTTTACCGTCAATGCGGTGGGCGCCAATGGGGTGGCGGCAGCCACCGCGGTTGCCGCTTCGGCCCTGGCCGGTCTGGCGACGACGGCCGGCGGCACCGGTTCGATCGTGCTGGTGACCACCCTGGGCCAGGTCACGGTCAACAGCGCGGTGAGCGACGCCGGTTCGGGCAACATCCTGATCCAGTCGGGCGGCGCGACCTCCGACCTCGACGTCACCGCCGGAGTCACGGCGGCGAACGGCAACATCACCCTGATGGGCGGCGACGACGTGTACTTCACCAGCGCGGGCGACGTGACGGTCTCCGGCAGCATTACCCCCGGCGGCACGGTCCAGGTGGTCGCGTCGGCCGGCCAAATCAGCCAGGTGTCGACCGATTACGTGCGGACCGATGCGGGCAACATCAGCTTCCACGCCGCCACCAGCATCGTCCTGGGAGTGGTCGACGCCCGCGTCAACTCAGACGATCTGGGGCAATGTCTCGCTGGTGGCCGGCAGCGGCTCGATCACCAATGCGGAGACCACGGCGGCGCAGACCGACCTCTTCGCCAACAGCGCGCGGCTCGAGTCCTCGACCGGGATCGGCGTGCTGGGCGGCAGCGCGAACCCGCTCATCACCGAGGTGGCGACGATCGCGGCGCGGACCGACAGCGGGGTGGCCGGCAACATCAATTTCCAGGAGGACACCGCGGTGGTGGTCGGCGCGGTGGTGGCCTTCACCGTCAATGCCGTGGCCGCCAACGGGGTGGGGACGCCGGCGGCGGTGGCCGCCTCGACCCTCTCCGGCCTGACGACCACCGCGGGCAGCGCCGGCTCGGTCGTCCTGGTTACGACCCTCGGGCAGATCACGGTCAGCAACCTGGTCACCGTCAACGGCACGGGCAATATCCTGATCCAGTCCGGCGGGGCGACCTCGGACCTGGATGACACCGTGGCGATCCAGGATGCGAGCGGGAACGTCACCCTGATCGGCGGCGACGACGTGAATTTCACCGCCACGGGCGATGTCACGGTCCTCGCCAGCGGTACGGTGGGGGTGCAGGCCCAGGCCGGGGCGATCGCCCAGGTCGCGGCCGACTTTGTGCAGACCAACGGCGGCAACATCGCCTTCACCGCGGCGACCTCGATCACCCTTGGCCTGGTCGACGCCCGGCTCACCAGCGACCGCCCCGCCAGCGTAACCAGCCAGTCGGGCTGGGGCAGCGTGGCCCTGACCGCGGGGACGACGATCACCGACGCCCAGGCCCGGAATACGAATGCCGTTAATATCTACGGGTACAGCGCCCGCCTCGAGGCCGGCACGGGGATCGGCCTGCTCGGCCTGAACAGCGACGAGCCGATCGTGACCGAGGTGAGCGTCATCGCCGCCGAGACCGACACCTCGGGCGGAATCGATCTCCTGGAGACGGTCGATACCGCGGTCCGGGTGGACACCGTCGGGCCGATCGCGGTCAACCAGGTGGCCGCCAACGCCTCGACCTCCACCACCTCGTCCACGGCCGCCGCGCTCTCCGACCTCACGACGGCCGGCAGCGGCTCGATCGTCCTGGTGAGCCAGGCCGGCACCATCACCCTCAATGACGGGGCCGATCCGGCCAACGGCACCGCGATCACGGCGGGCGGCGCGGGCAATGTCTATGTCTCGACGGTGGCCGCCGGCACGGATGTGCTGGCCAACGCGGACATCGTCTCGGGCTCGGGCAATATCACCGTCCTGGCCGCCCGCAACGACACGTTCGCCGCCGCGGTCGATGTCGCCACCGGCGGCGGCACGGTCGATGTCGAGGCGGGGACCGGCGCCATCACCTTCAATGCGGACGCCCTGGTCTCGACCGTCGCCAACGCCGCGGCGGGCGGCGCGGTGCGGATGCTGGCGGCCACCAATATCACGCTGGGCGGGGTGACCGCCGGCACGGCCAACGTCTCCCTGACCGCGACGGCCGGGACGATCTACAATGGGGGCACCTCGTTCTACGCCGACAACGTCGCCGCCGCCGGCCTGCGCCTCTCGGCCGGGACGGGCGCGGGCCTGGCCGCCACCCACCTGATCACGAATGTGGGCACGGTCTCCGCAGTCGCCGGCGCGGGCGGCATCTTCCTCAGCAACGACACCGCGGTCAGTGTGAACAGTGTCGCGGTGACGGTCCAGGAAGTGGCCGCGAACTCCGTCGCCGGCCCGATCACCGACGGCGCCCAGGCCAGCCTGACCACCTCGGCGAACGGCGCCATCGTGCTGCAGTCCGTGGCCGGCACCATCACCCTCGCCAGCACGGTTTCGGCGAATGGTGCCGGCAACATCCTGATCCAGGCCGCCGGCGCGGGCACGAGCGTCCTGGGCAACGCGACCGTCCAGTCCGGCAGCGGCCAGGTCACGATCCTCGGCGCCTTCGGCGTCACCTTCTCGGCCACGGATAATATCCAGACGGGCGGGGGCACGATCGACGTCCAGGCCGGGACCGACGCCATCACCTTCAATGCAAATTCGCTGGTCTCGACCGTCGCCAATGGCGCGGCGGGCGGGGCGATCCGCATGCTCGCCGCCACGAACATCACCCTGGGCGGGGTCACGGCCGGGACCTCCAATGTGTCCCTCACCGCCACCGCGGGCACGATCTTTAACGGCGGCACGACCTCCTATGGCGACAATGTCGTCGCCGCGGGGCTCCGCCTCTGGGCGGGCACGGGCGCGGGCCAGGCCGCGACCCACCTGATCACCCGGGTCGGCACGATTTCCGCCACCGCCGGCTCCGGCGGCATCTTCGTCAGCAACGATATCGCGATCGCGGTCGGCACGGTCGCGGCCACGGTCGAGGTGGTGAATTCCGCGGCGGGCGTGGGCCCGGTCACCGATGGCGCCCAGTCCGGCCTCACCACGGTCGCGGCCTCGGCCGGTTCGATCGTCCTGCAGTCGGTCGCCGGCACGATCACGCTCGCCACCACGGTCTCCGCGGACGGCGCCGGCAACATCCTGATCCAGGCCCAGGGTGCCGCGACCGACGTCGCCGGCACCGCCACGGTGGAGTCCGGCACGGGCAATGTCACCGTCCTCGGCGCCCGCAACGTCAGCTTCTCGGCCACGGACAACATCCTGACCGGCGGCGGCACGATCGATGTCGAGTCCGGCACGGGCGCCATCACCTTCGACCCGGATGCCCTGGTCTCCACCGTGCGGAACAGCGCGGCGGGCGGCGCGGTGCGGATGCTGGCCGCGACGAACATCACGCTCGGCGGGGTGACGGCGGGGACCGGGTCTGTCTCGCTCACCGCCACCGCGGGCACGATTTACAATGGCGGCACCACCTCCTACAGCGACAACGTGGTCGCGGCCGGGCTGCGGCTCTGGGCGGGCACCGGCGCGGGCCTGCCGGCCACGCATCTGATCACGAACGTGGGCACGGTTTCCGGCACCGCCGGCGCGGGCGGCATCTTCGTCAGCAACGATGTCGCGATCATCGTCGGTAGCGTCGCGGTCACGGTCCAGAAGGTGAATTCCGCCGCAGTCGCGGCCGGGGTCACCGACAGCGCCCCGATCGGGCTGACCACCGCCACCTCCTCGAACGGCGCCATCGTGCTCCAGACGGTGGCCGGGACGATCACGCTCAACCAGGCGGTCGCCGCCGATGGCAGCGGCAATATCCTGATCCAGGCCGCCGGCGCCCTCACCGACGTCCTGGGCAACGCCAGCGTCACCTCGGTCTCCGGCAATCTCACGATCCTCGGCGCCCGCTCCGTCACCTTTGCGGCCACGGACAACATCGAGACGGACGGCGGCACGATCGATGTCGAGGCCGGCACGGGCAGCATCACCTTCAATGCGAATTCCCTGGTCTCGACCGTCGCGGGCGGGTTGGCCAGCGGCGCCGTCCGCCTGCTCGCCGCCGTCAATGTCACGCTGGGCGAGGTGACGACCGGGCTCTCGAACGTGTCGGTCACCGCGACCGCCGGCACCATCTACAATGGCGGCACCACCTCCTATAGCGACAACGTGGTCGCGGCCGGACTGCGGCTCTGGGCCGGCACCGGCGCGGGCGTGGCCGGCACGGCCCTGGTGACTGACGTCGGCACCCTCTCCGGGGTCGCGGGTTCCGGCGGGATCTTCGTCAGCAACGACGTGGCGGTCACCGTCGGTTCCGTCGCGGCCACGGTCCAGAAGGTCAATTCCGCCGCGGTCGCGGGCGCCGCCACCGACGCCACCCAGTCCGGGCTGACCACCTCCGCGAACGGTTCGATCGTGCTCGCGACCGTGGCGGGCACCCTGACCCTGGCCAGCGCAGTCTCGGCCAGCGGCACCGGCAATATCCTGCTGCAGGCCAGCGGGGCTGGCACCAGCGTCGCGGCCGGCGCCGCCGTCGCATCGGGCACGGGCAACATCACGGTGCTCGGCGCCCAGAATGTCAGCGTCGCGGCCGGCGATAATCTCCAGACGGGCGGCGGCACGGTCGATGTCGAGTCCGGCACGGGCGCCATCACCTTCGACCCGGATGCCCTGGTCTCCACGGTCCTCAACAGCGCGGCCGGTGGCGCGGTGCGGATGCTGGCCGCCACCAGCATCACCCTGGGCGGAGTGACGGCCGGGACGGCCAATGTCTCGCTCACCGCCACGGCGGGCACGATCTACAACGGCGGCACCACCTCCTACAGCGACAATGTGGTGGCGGCCGATCTGCTGCTGAATGCCGGCACCGGCGCCGGGTTGCCCGGGACGCATCTGATCACCAAGGTCGGGATCCTCGCCGCCACGGCAGGCTCCGGCGGCATCTTTGTCAGCAACGACATCACCCTCACGGTGGGCACGGTCTCGGCCACGGTCCAGAAGGTCAATTCCTCCGCGGTCGCCGCCGGCGTCACCGACGGTCCCGCCTCCGGCCTGACCACGCTGGCGTCCTCGAATGGCGCCATCGTCCTGCAGTCGGTCGCCGGCACCATCACGCTCAGCAGCGCAGTCACGGCCAGCGGCACGGGCAATATCCTGATCCAGGCCGCGGGCGCCGGCACCGATCTGCTCGGCAACGCCGCGGTCGCGACCAACGCGGGCAATATCACCCTGCTCGGCGCCCGGAGCGTGACCTTTGGCGCCACCGACAACATCGCGACCGGCGGCGGCACGATCGACGTGGTCGCGGGCACGGGCGCCATCACTTACGATCCGAACACGCTGGTTTCAACGGTGGCCGGCGGCGACGCGGGTGCCGCCGTGCGGATGCTCGCCGCCACCAACATCACGCTTGGCGGGGTGACGGCCGGGACGGGCAATGTTTCCCTGACTGCCACGGCGGGCACGATTTACAACGGCGGCAACGCGGACTACGCGGACAACGTGGTCGCCGCCGGGCTGCGGCTCTCGGCCGGGACGGGCGCCGGCCTGGCCGCCACGCACCTGATCACCGACGTCGCCACCCTCTCCGGCGCCGCGGGCACGGGCGGGATCTTCGTCAGCAACGATGTGGCGATCACGGTGGGCACCGTTGCCGTCACCGTGGCGGCGGTCAATTCGGCCGCTCTGACGGCCGCGGTGATCGACGCCGCCCAGTCCGGGCTGACCACCTCCGCGAATGGCGCAATCGTGCTGCAGACGGTCGCCGGCGCGCTCACGCTGAACAGCACGGTCTCGGCCAATGGCACGGGCAACGTCCTGGTCCAGGCCGTGGGCGCGGGCACGAGTGTGCAGGGCAACGCCACGGTCCAGTCCGGCACGGGCAATATCACAGTGTTGGGCGCCCAGAACGTCGCCTGGGCGGCCGGAGACAATATCCAGACCGGCGGCGGCACGATCGACGTCGAGGCGGGCACGGGCGGCATCACCCTGAACCCGGATGCGCTGATCTCGACCGTGCTGGGCGGGGCGACCGGCAATGCCATCCGCCTGCTGGCCCAGACCAATATCACGCTCGGCGGCATCGCGGCCGGCAACGCAAACGTCTCCCTCACGGCCACCACCGGCTCGATCCTGAACGGCGGCACGGCCTTCACCGACAACGTCGCCGCCGGCGGTCTGCGCCTCTCCGCGGTGGCGGGCGGCGCGGGCATGGCGGTTGCGCACCTCATCACCAACGTCGGCACGATCTCCGCGGTCGCGGACTCCAGCGGCATCTTCGTCAGCAATGACACCGCGATTGCGGTCGGCAGCGTCGCGGTCACGATCCAGAAGGTGACCGGGGCGGCGGCGGTGGCGCCGGTCACGGATGCCGCGCAGGCCAGCCTCACCTCCGACGCCTCCTCCAGCGGCGGGATCGTGCTCCAGACCGTCGCGGGCACGATCACGCTGAACAGCACGGTCTCCGCCAACGGCAGCGGCAACATCCTGATCCAGGCGGGTGGCGCGGGCGCGAATGTGCAGGGCAACGCCACGGTCGAGTCGGTCTCGGGCAATATCACGATCCTCGGCGCCGCGGGCGTCGCCTTCGCGGCCGGGGACAATATCGAGACGGGCGGCGGCACGATCGACGTCGAGGCGGGCACGGCGGCCATCGGCTTTGACCCGGATGCCCTGGTCTCGACCGTCCTGGGCGGGGCCACCGGCGGCGCGGTGCGCATGGCGGCCGGCACGAGCATCACGCTGGGCGGGGTGAACGCCGGGACGGCCAATGTGTCGCTCACGGCCATCGCGGGCACGATTTACAACGGCGGCAACGCCTCCTACGCGGACAACGTGGTGGCGGCCGGCCTGCGCCTCTCCGCGGGCACGGGCGCAGGCTTGGCGGCCACGCACCTGATCACCGACGTCGGCACGGTCTCGGCGGTCGCCGGTTCCGGCGGGATCTTCGTCACCAACGACGTGGCCATCGCCGTGGGCAGCGTCTCGGCCACCGTGCAGGTGGTCAACGGCGCGGCGGGCGCGGCGCCCGTCACCGATCCGGCGCAGTCCAGCCTGACCACCTCCGCCAATGGCGCGATCGTCCTCCAGACGGTCGCCGGCGCGATCACGCTCAACAGCACGGTTTCCGCCAATGGCACGGGCAACGTCCTGGTCCAGGCCGAGGGCGCGGGTACGAGCGTGCAGGGCAACGCGACGGTCCAATCCGGCTCGGGCAATATCACGATCCTGGGGGCCCAGAACGTCGCCTTCGCGGCCGGGGACAATCTTCAGACCGGTGGCGGCACGATCGATGTCGCGGCCGGCACGGGTGCGATCACCTATGATCCGGATGCCCTGGTCTCGACCGTCCTGGGCGGCGCGGCGGGCGGGGCGATCCGGATGCTGGCGGCGACGAGCATCACGCTGGGCGGCGTCAACGCCGGGATCGCCAATGTCTCGCTCACGGCCACCGCGGGCACGATTTTCAACGGCGGCAACGCCTCCTACGCGGACAACGTGGTGGCGGCCGGCCTGCGCCTCTCGGCGGTGGCGGGTGGCGCCGGCCAGTCGGGCGTGAACCTGGTCACCAGCGTCGCGACGATTTCCGCGGTGGCGGGCCCCGGCGGGATCTTCGTCAGCAACGACACGGCGATCGCCGTGGGCAGCGTCGCGGTCGCGATCCAGCAGGTCAATGCGGCCGCGGGCGTGGCTCCGGTCACCGATGCCGCGCAGTCCGGCCTGACCACCAACGCCGCCTCGAACGGTTCAATCGTCCTGCAGTCGGTCGCCGGCACGATCACCGTGAACAGCCTGGTCTCGGCCAACGGCACGGGCAACATCCTGATCCAGGCCGCGGGCGCCGCCACGGGCGTGCAGGGCAACGCGACGGTCCAATCCGGCTCGGGCAACATCACGATCCTGGGCGCCCAGAACGTCGCCTTCGCGGCCGCGGACAATGTCCAGACCGGCGGCGGCACGATCGATGTCGAGGCCGGCACGGGCGCGATCACCTTCAATGCGGACGCCCTGGTCTCCACGGTGCTGAGCGCCGCCACCGGCAATGCCATCCGCCTGCTGGCCGGGACGAATGTCACCCTCGGCGGGGTGACGGCGGGGACGGCCAATGTCTCGGTCACCGCCACGGCGGGCACGATTTACAATGGCGGCACGACCTCCTACGCCGACAACGTGGTGGCCGCGGGCCTGCGCCTCTCGGCCGGCACGGGCGCGGGCCTGGCCGCGACGCACCTGGTCACCGATGTCGGCACGGTCTCGGCGGTGGCCGGTTCCGGCGGGATCTTCGTCAGCAACGATGTCGCGATTGCCGTGGCCAGCGTGGCGGTCACGGTCCAGAAGGTAAGCGCGACTGCGAGCGCGGCCGGCGTCACCGACGCCGCGCAGGCCAGCCTGACCACCTCCGCGAACGGCGCGATCGTGCTCCAGTCGGTCGCCGGCACGATCACCCTGAACAGCGCGGTCACGGCCAACGGGGCGGGCAACGTCCTGATCCAGGCCGCGGGCGCCGGCACGAGCGTGCAGGGCAACGCGACGGTCCAGTCCGGCTCGGGCAATCTCACGATCCTCGGCGCCCTGAACGTCGCCTTCGCGGCCGCGGACAATCTCCAGACCGGCGGCGGCACGATCGACGCCGAGGCGGGCACGGGCGCCATCACCTTTGACCCGGATGCCCTGGTCTCCACGGTGCTCGGCGGCGCCTTCGGCGGCGCGGTCCGGATGCTGGCCGCGACCAATATCACGCTGGGCGGCGTGACGGCTGGGACCGGCAATGTCTCCCTGACCGCGACCGCGGGCACGATTTACAATGGCGGCACGACCTCCTACGCCGACAACGTGGTGGCGGCCGGGTTGCGGCTCTCCGGCGGCACGGGCGCGGGCCTCGCGGCCACGCACCTGATCACCAACGTCGCCACGATTTCCGCGGTGGCGGGCTCCGGCGGGATCTTCGTCAGCAACGACACGGTGATCGCCGTGGGCAGCGTCGCGGTCACGATCCAGAAGGTCAGTTCGGCCGCCGCGGTCGCCGGGGTCACCGACGCCGCGCAGTCCGGCCTGACCACTGCGACCGCCTCGAACGGTTCGATCGTGCTGCAGTCGGTCGCCGGCACGATCACGCTGAATAGCGCGGTCTCGGCCAACGGCACGGGCAACGTCCTGGTCCAGGCCGAGGGCGCGGGCACGGGCGTGCAGGGCAATGCGACGGTCCAGTCCGGCTCGGGCAATCTTACGATCCTCGGCGCCGCGGGCGTGGCCTTCGCGGCCGCGGACAATGTCCAGACCGGCGGCGGCACGATCGATGTCGAGGCCGGCACGGGCGCCATCACCTTCAATCCGGACACGCTCGTCACGACCGTGCTGGGCGGCGCGACCGGCAGCGCCGTCCGCCTGCTGGCTGGCACGGATGTCATCCTGGGCGGAGTCACGGCCGGGACGGCCAATGTCTCGATCACCGCCACGGCGGGCACGATCTACAATGGCGGGACCACTTCCTACGCCGACAATGTGGTGGCGGCCGGACTCCGGCTCTGGGCCGGCACCGGCGCGGGCCTGGCGGGGACCCACCTGATCACCGATGTTGCCACCGTCGCGGCGGTCGCCGGTTCGGGCGGGATCTTCCTCAGCAACGATGTCGCGATCGCGGTCGGCAGCGTCGCGGCGACGGTCGCAGTGGTCGGCGCGGCCGCGGGCACGACGCCGGCAACCGACGCCACGCAGTCCGGGCTGGTCACCTCCGCCAACGGGGCGATCGTGCTCCAGACCGGGGCGGGCGCGATCACCGTGAACAGCACGGTCTCGGCCAATGGCACCGGCAACATCCTGATCCAGGCCGCGGGCGCCGCGGCCAACGTGCAGGGCAACGCGACGGTCGAGTCCGGCTCGGGCAACATCACGATCCTCGGGCCGCAGAACGTCGCCTTCGGCGCCGGCGCCAATCTCCAGACCGGCGGCGGCACGATCGACGTCGAGGCGGGCACGGGCTCGATCGGCTTCAATGTCGATTCCCTGGTCTCCACCGTCTGGAATGGCGCGGCCGGCGGCGCGGTGCGGATGCTGGCCGCAACCAGCATCACGCTGGGCGGGGTGAACTCCGGGACCGGCGCCGTCTCCCTGACCGCGACCACCGGCGGCATCCTGAACGGCGGCACGGCGGACTACACCGACAACGTGGCCGGCGCGGCACTCCGGCTCTCGGCCGCGACGGGCGTCGGCCTGGCGGCCACGCACCTGATCACCAACGTCGGCACGCTCTCCGCCGTCGCGGGTTCCGGCGGCATCTTCGTCAGCAATGACACCGCGGTGACGGTGAACACGGTCTCGGCCACGATCCAGAAGGTCGGCTCCGACGCCTCCGTCAGTGCCGTGACCGACGCCGCGCTCTCCGACCTGACCACTTCCGCCAACGGCTCGATCGTGCTCCAGACGGTCAACGGCTCGATCACGCTCAACGACGGCACGGCTCCGGCGAACAATGACGCCATCGTGGCCAATGGCACCGGCAACGTGCTCGTCCAGGCGCAGGGCGCGAACGCCAATGTGTCCGCCACGGCGGCCATTGTCACCGGCACGGGCAGCATCACCGTCGCCGCGGCCAACAATGTCACCCTCAGCGGCACGGCCAATCTCACGGTGGCGGGGAACGGCGGGACGATCGACGTCGTGGCCACGGCCGGCACGATCAGCCAGGCGGCCGGCCTGAGCGCCCAGACCGACGAGGGCAATATCAGCTTCAACGCCGGCGCCAGCATCGTCCTGGGCATCATCGACGCGCGTCTCAACGCCAACCGGACCGCGCTCTCCCTGGCGAACCAGTCCATCTGGGGCAATGTGGCGCTGACGGCGGGCAGCGGCACCATCACCGTGGCGTCCGGGAGCAATGGCACGAATATCTACGCGAGCGCGGGCCGCCTCGAGGCCGGGGCCGGCATCGGCGCCCTGGGCGGCTCCGCCGCCCCGGTCGTGACCGAAGTCATCACCCTGGCGGGCCAGACGGATATTTCGGGCGGCATCAACCTCCTTGAAGACACCAGTCTCGCGATCGACACGGTCGCCGCCGTCCCGGTCAATGTGATCAATTCCGCCGCCGCGGCCGCGGCCACGTCAACCCCGTCGACCGCCCTGGCGGGCCTCACCGCCGCCGCGGGCGGCTCGATCGTCCTTGTGGCCGTCGGCTCGATCACCCTCAACCAGGCCGTCGGCGCGGGCGGCAGCGGCAACGTGCTGATCGAGAATCTCGGTGGCAGCGCGAGCGTGATCGCCAACGCCGCGATTTCGAGCGGGAGCGGCAATCTCACCGTCATCGGCGCCACCAACGTGACTCTCACCGGCACCGCCAACCTGACCGTGAGCGGGACCGGCGGAGTGGTCGGGGGCACGATCGATGTCGTGGCGACGACCGGGACGATCAGCCAGGCGGCCAACCTCACGGCGCAGACCGACGAGGGCAATATCGCCTTCACCGCCGGAACCAGCATCATTTTGGGCACGGTGGACGCCCGGTTCAATACCGACCGGGGCAACTCCGGCACGGGGAGCCAGCCCGCCTGGGGCAACGTGGCCCTCACCGCCATCAACGGCACGATCACCGACGCGCAGGCGCGCACGGTCAACGCCACCAATATCTATGCGGACAACGCCCGCCTCGAGGCGGGCACGGGCATCGGCGCCCTGGGTTCCGGGATCGACGAGCCGATCGTGACGGAACTGCTCGGGGTCGCCGCGAAGACCGACACCTCCGGCGGGATCAACCTGCTCGAGGACACCGCCATCACGGTGGGTGCGCTGGCGGCCATCCCGGTCAACCTCGTGGCGGCCAATGGCACGACCTCGACCGCGAACTCGACTGCGGCGGCCCTCTCGAACCTGGCGACCGCGGGGAACGGCGCGATCATCCTGGTGACGACCAACGGGTCGATCACGGTGTCCGGCACCATCACCGCCGGCGGCAGCGGCAACGTCCTGGTCGAGGCGCAGGGCACCGGGTCGGGGGTCGCCGCCACCGCCGCGATCGCGAGCGGCAGCGGCAGCATCGCGGTGGGCGCCGCGGGCGGCGTGACCCTGTCGGGCACCGCCAACCTCATCGTGGGCGGCCTGAGCGGCACGATCGACGTGGTCGCCCAGGGCGGCTCGATCAGCCAGGGCGCCAGCCTCACCGCCCAGACCGATGAGGGCGATATCAGCTTCACCGCCTCCGCCAGCATCATCCTGGGCACGGTGGACGCCCGGCTGAACTCCGACCGGCAGGCCTCGAGCACGGCGAACCAGCCGAGCTGGGGCAATGTGGCCCTCACGGCGGGCACCGGGACGATCACCGACGCCCAAATCCGCGGGCTGAATGCGACCAACATCTATGCGAATGGCGCCCGGCTTGAGGCCGGCGCGGGTATCGGGCTGGTCGGGACCACCGGCTCGGACGAGCCGATCGTGACCGAGGTCAGCCTGATCGCGGCCAAGACCGACACCTCCGGCGGCATCAATCTCCTCGACGAGGTGACGAGCCTGGCGGTCGACTCCGTGCCGACCATCCCGGTCAACCTCGTCGCCGCCAATGGGACCGCCTCGGCGGCCTCGTCCACCGCCTCCAGCCTCTCCGACCTGACCACCGCCGGCAACGGCGACATCGTCCTGGTCGCCGCCGCCGGTTCCATCACCCTCAACGACGGGGTGGTGGCGAACGGCCTGGCGGTGAGCGCGGGCGGCAGCGGCAACGTCCTGGTCGAGGCGCCGGGCACGGGCGCGAGCCTCACGGCCAACGCCGGGATCAGCAGCGGCTCGGGCAGCCTCACGGTGAGCGCCGCCAACAACCTCACCCTCTCCGGCACGGCCAACCTCACGGTGGGCGGGACGACCGGGACGATCGAAGTCGTGGCGACGGCCGGGACGATCAACCAGGCCGCCAACCTCTCTGCCCAGACCGGCGGCGGCAACATCGCCTTCACGGCTGGAACCAATATCGACCTGGGCATCGTCAACGCGGGCGCGGGCAATGTCGCCCTGACCGCCACATCAGGGATGATCGTCAATTCCGAGGCGCGGCCGGCCAGCGTGACCAATGTCACCGCCACGGACGCCCGGATCGAGTCGGCCACGGGCATCGGGCTGATGGGCGCCGGGGCGGACAACCCGATCATCGTCGCCGTCACCGTGCTGGCGGCCCGGGCCGACGTGTCCGGCGCGGTCAATATCGAGGGCGTCACGGGTTATGCGCTGGGTGCGGTCGCGGCCGTGGCGGTCAACCAGGTGGCGGTGGATGGCACGACGGCTGCGGTCACCGCGGCGGGCAGCCTCTCCAGCCTGACCCCGGCCCCGGGCGGCTCGGTCATCCTCGCGACCGTGAATGGCGCGATCACGATCTCCAACGCGATCACCGCGACCGGCAACGGCAACATCCTGATCGACGCGGGTGGGGCCGGCTCCGACCTGACGATCTCCGCCGCGGTCCAGACCGCGACCGGCAACATCACCCTGATCGGCGGACGCAACGTGATCCTCGGCGGCGACGTCACCGTGGCCGGGGCCGGCGGGACCGTCGGCGTGACCGCGCAGACCGGGGCGATCACCCAGACCGCCGGCCTCTACGTCGAGACCGACGGCGCGAACATCATCTTCACCGCCGCGACCAGCATCGCCCTGGGCACGGTCGACGCGCGGGTCAACAGCGACCGCGCTGGCACGCTCACCAGCCAGACGAACTGGGGCAGCGTGGCTCTGACCGCGATCGCGGGCGCCATCACCAACGCGCAGACCGCGTCCGCCACGAACGTCTACGCCAACAACCTCCGCCTGGAGTCCGAGAGCGGCCTGGGGACGCTGGGCGGTAGCGGCGTCCCGCTTGTCACCGAGGCGGTCACCCTGGCGGCCGCCACCGATGGCACCGTTTCCGCCGGCATCAATCTGCTGGAGAACACCGCGGTGGCGGTCGGCTCGATCGGGGTCTTCTCGGTCAACCAGGTCGCGACCAACGGGTCGACCGCGACCGCCTCGACCACGGCGCTGGCCGGCGTCACGACCGCGGCGGGCAGCTCGGGGGCGATCGTGCTGGTGACGACCAACGGCACCCTCACGGTGAATAGCGCGGTCGGCGCCGGCGGGGCCGGCAATATCCTGCTCCAGGCGCAGGAGAGCGGCAGCTCGACCTCCGACCTGGATGTCAACGCCGGGATCACCGCGGCGACCGGAAGCATCACCCTGACCGGGGCCAACAATGTGAACTTCACGGCCAGCGGCAATGTGACGGTCAGCGGCACCGGCGGCACGGTCGAGGTCACGGCGCAGGCCGGGGCGATCAGCCAGGCGGCGGGGCTGGCGGTCCAGACCAACGGCGCCAACATCATCTTCACCGCGGCGACGAACGTCGCGCTGGGCATCGTCGACGCTCGGACCAACGCCGACCGCAGCGCCGGGGCGCCCGGGACCCTGGCGAACTGGGGCGATGTGGCCATCACGGCGACCGGCGGCGCCGTCACCAACTCTCAGATTCGTCCGGCCAGCGTCACCGGCGTCTATGCGGATTACCTGCGGCTGGAGTCGCAGAGCGGCCTCGGGGTGCTGGGCGGGAGCAATAACCCGATCATCACCGAGGTGGCGACCCTGGCGGGCCAGACCGACAGCACCGCGAGCGGCGACATCAATCTGGCTCAGGGCACGGCGGTGACGGTGGGGGCGGTGCCGGTCTTCTCGGTAAATCAGGTGGGCGCGGGCGGTTCGACTTCGCTCACCACGACCACCGCGCTCGCGGGGCTCGCGACGGCGGTCGGAAGCACGGGGGCGATCGTCCTGGTGACCGCCAACGGAACCATCACCGTGGCCAGCAAAGTCACGGCGGGCGCCAGCGGCAATGTCCTGCTCCAGGCCCAGGGCAGCGGGTCGAGCGTGCTCGGCCAGGCGGGCATCAAGAGCGTGACCGGCAACATCACGATCGTGGGCGCGAACAACGTGACCTTCACCGCGGGCAGCGTGAAGGTGACGGGCGCCGGCGGGACGATCCAGGTCATCGCCCAGGGCGGTTCGATCAGCCAGGCGGCGGGCCTGGTGGCGCAGACCGACGGCGCGAACATCATCTTCACCGCGGCGGTGGGCATCACGGTCGGCGTGATCGACGCCCGGGTGACCTCCGACCAGGGCGGCACGGTCAACAGCCCGTCGGCCTGGGGCAATGTCGCGCTGACCGCCTCCGCTGGGACCATCGTCAGCGCGGGCAGCAGCATGGTGAATGTTTACGCCAACGGCGCCCGCCTGGAAGCGGCGCTGGCCATCGGCGTCCTGGGCTCGGGCGCCAATCCGCTCATCGTCGAGGCGACCACGGTGGCCGCCCGGACCGACAGCACCGCGACCGGCGGCATCAACCTGGATAGCCCGCTCGCGGTCACCGTCAACACGGTGGCGGCCTTCACGGTCAACCAGGTCGCGGCCAATGGGTCCGCCGCGACCGCCTCGACCACGGCACTTTCCGACCTCGCCACCGGCACCGGCTCGATCGTCCTCGCGACCAACAACGGGTCCATCACGCTGGATGACGGCATCAATGCGGACGCCTATGCGATCAACGCCGGCAGCGGCGGCAACATCCTGGTCGCGGCGAACGGCACGGGCGCCAGCGTGGTGGCCAACGCCGGGCTCATCAGCGGATCCGGCAGCGTCACGGTGTCCGCCGCGGACAACGTCACGCTGACCGGCACCGGCAACCTGATCGTCAGCGGCGGCTCCGGGACGATCACCGTGCAAGCGGTGGCGGGCGCCGTCGCGCAGGGCGCGACCCTCGTCGCCCAGACCAACGGCGGCAATATCGGGGTCGAGGCGGGCGCGGGTATCGTCCTCGGGATCCTGGACGCGCGGGTCAATGCGGACCGGACCGGCCACACCCTTGCCAGCCAGTCCGTCTGGGGCGACGTGGCCGTGAATGCCCAGGGCGGGGCGATCACCAACGCCCAGGCGCAGCCCACCACCCTGACCAATATCTACGCCAGCGGGGCCGACCTGGTCGCGGCCACCGGCGTCGGCCTGCTGGCCCCCGGTTCGAGCAATCCGATCGTGACCGAGGTCGCGGTGGCGGCGGCGGCCACCACGGTTTCCGGCGGCATCGACCTGCTGCAACAGACGGCGGTCGTCGTCGATGCCGGACCGGCCTTCAACCTCAACGTGGTCGGCGTCAGCGGCACGACCAGCCCCTACGCCGTGCCTTCCCTCGCGACCGGCCTGGCCACGGCGGGCAACGGCGCGATCACCCTGGTCACGATCAACGGCGGGATCACGCTCAATGCCGCGGTCAACCCCAGCGCGGTGGCGGTGGATGCCGCGGGCGCCGGCAATGTGCTGATCGAGGCCCAGGGCGCGACTTCGGACCTGACCGTCAATGCCGCCATCGACACCGGGACCGGCAACGTGACCCTTTCCGCCGGCCGCAATGTCCTGTTCGGCTCGGCGGTGACCCAGACCGTGTCCGGCTACCTCGACGTCGCGGCCACCGGTTCGGTCGGGATGAATGCGAATAATGTCCTGACCAGCGGGAGCGGCATCCTGGTTTCCGCCGGCGTCAACGCCGCGCTGGGCCAGGTCGACAGTGCCGACGTCTGGATCAACGCGACCGGCTCGGTCACCAATGCCGGCGGCGCGAGCACGACCAACGTGACCGCGACCAACGCGGTGATCGACGCGGGCAATGCGGTGGGTACGGCGGCCGCCCCGATCGAGACCGCGGTGACGACCCTGACCGCCGCCGCGGGCGCCGGCGGCATCAGCCTGGCCCAGGCGGGCGCGACGACCCTCGGGCCGGTCAGCTTCTCGATCCTCTCGGTCAATGCCGACAGCAGCACCTCCTCGGCGACGGTGACGCAGGCCGGGATCACGACCGGCACCGGCGGCGGGGCGATCGCGCTCGCGGTCACCGGCGGCGGGATCACCCTCAATGAGAACATCTCCAGCCCGGCGGGCGTGACCCTCACCGCTTCCGGGGCGATCCAGGAAAATATCGCCCTGGCCGACGCGGGCGCCTTCACGGTCGCCGGCAGCTCCGCCATCACCATGGCGGCCGCGGCCACGCTCACCGCCGCCTCGGTCGCGCTGACCTCCGCCGGCAATATCTCGGTCAGCGCCATCGCCACGGGCGCCGGCGCCATCGCGATCACCGGCGGGGCGTCCCTGATCAATGTCCTGGGCAGCGGGGGCGCGGCCAACCTGACCGGCGGGACGGCGGCGATCCAGACCGCCGGCTCCATCGGCACGACTGCGGATGTCCTCAATACCGCCGTGACCGCGCTGAGCGCGACGGTGACCGGCACCGGCTCGATCGCGGTCGCCCAGACCGCGGCCCTGATCCTGACCAATGCGACGACCGCCAACGGTCTGATCCAGGTGAACATCGCCGGCAACCTGAACGCGGTTGCGGTGGCGCAGGGCGGCACCGGCGGCGTGGCCCTGGGCACCCTGGGCAGCCTCTATGTCGGGAGCGTGACGGCCGCCGCGGCGGTGACCGCCAGCGCCGCGGGCCAGATCGACCAGGCGACGAGCGAGACCTCGACCGCCAATATCACCGCGCCGCAGCTCATCCTCACCGCCGGGACCGGGATCGGCGTCCCGAGCTACCTGGTGGTCGCCGTGCCGCTCCTGGCCGCCTCCAGCACGACCGGCAACATCCAGATCCGCAATCTGCTCACCACCGCGGTGACCGTGAGCAGCCTGACCACGGGCACGGGCACGATCAATTACAGCCAGGCCGGCGGCACGGCCAACGTGACCAGCGCGACCACGACCAATGGGTCGGTCAACCTGAGCATGGACAACGGCGCCCTCAACGCGGGCACGGTGACGGCGGGCGGCTCGGGCAACATCAACTTCAACGTGACCGGCACCGGCCAGGTGCAGTACAATACCGCCACGGCGGGCGGCGGCACGGTCAGCATCTCGACTTCGCAGAGCGCCACCCTCAGCCAGAATATCGTCACCAACGGCCAGAACGTGACCCTGAGCGGCCCGATCACCCTGACGCAGAATACCACGATCACCACCAACGGCGGCGCGGTCACCTTCATGAACGCCCTCAACGGCCCGTACGCCCTGACGATCAACGCCGGCTCCGGCGCGGTCGACTTCGCCTCGGCGGTCGGCTCGGGCACCGGCAATCCGCTCACTTCGCTCACGGTCAACACCACCTCCACGATCACGGTGGGCAAGACCCTCGCGGTCCAGGGCAACATCAGCTTCACCGGCGCCAGCCTGACCCTGAGCGGCGGCGCCAACTCGGTGTCCACCACCAATGGCGGACAGTTCATCGTCCAGGCCCTCGGCTCGGCCAGCACCGTCGGGGTGGGGGCGGTCGCCTCCGCCGGCGGCTACACCCTGGCCCTGACGCCGACTGACATCGCCGCGTTGGCCCCGGGCTTCTCCACCATCGTCATCGGCAGCGCGACCGCCACCGCCCGGGTCGACGTGGCCTCCGCCTCCTTCACCAGCCCGGTCCTGATCCAGTCGGACGGCACCGTGCAGGTCCTGGCCGGCCAGACCCTCGCGATCAGCGGCGCCAACGCCCTCGCCCTCACCGCCGGCGCCGGCGACAGCGGCCAGGTGGTGATGCAGATGGGTTCCGCCATCGCCGCCGGCAGCGGCACGGTGACCCTCACCGGCGACGAGCTGGTCCTGGGCTCCAGCGCCGGCAGCATCACCGGCACCGGCACCCTGGTGCTCGAGCCGCTGACCCTGTCCCGTCCGATCATCGTCGGCTCGGCCGGAGTCTCCGGCCAGTTTGCCCTGACCCTGCCCGAGCTGGCCGTCCCGGCCACGACCATGAGCGTGGTCATCGGCGACGCCGCGGGCACGGGGGCGATCACGGTCTACCCGACCGAGTTTGACACCCCGGTGACCTTCCAGGCCGAGGCGACCACCGGCTCGCTCACGATCAGCGGCAACATCGGGACCACCCTCGCCAACGAAGGCATCACGGCCAACATCGGCGGCAATATCACGGTGGCCGGCAACGTGGTGATCGGCACCAGCGGCTCGATCAGCCTCAACGCCGGCTATGGCAGCGACGGGGTGGGGAGCCTCACCGTCGCCCAGGCCACCAACGAGTTCATGCACACCGCCTCGGGCAACATCAGCCTCTCGGGCCAGAACGTGATCCTCGGCACCTTCAGCCTCTGGACCCAGATCATGGCCTCCGGCTCGATCAACGTGACGGTCGGGGCGGTCGGCGGGACGCTGCAGGTCAACGACATCTACTCGGAGATCAAGGCGGGCGGGAATGTCGTGATCGCCTCGGGAGCCACCACCGCCTCAACCACCGGCCAGCTCGAGCTCGAGGGCCAGGTCCAGGCCGTGGGGACGATCAGCGTCACGAGCAACAGCTCGATCAATCTGGACAACTCCACCCTGGTCGCCCAGGGCAACATCGCGATGCAGTCGACCGGCAATATCCAGCTCTCCGCGGGGTCGATCAACAGCCAGAAGGGCACGGTCACGATCACGGCCAACTCGGGCCAGAACGGTACCGGCACCCTGTCGCTGGGCGGGATTTCCCCCATCCTGATCAACAGCAGCGGCGGGGTCAGCCTCACCGGCGAGAGCGTGGCGATCGGCAACAGCGTGGCCTTTGCCCGGATCGTCACCACCTCGAACCTGAGCATCCTCGCCAACAACTATGTCGCCGGCCAGGGCACGGTCAGCTTTGCCAATGCCAGCACCCAGGTGCAGGTGACCGGCAACATCCAGATCGGCGCCTCCAACTATGGCGCCGGCACGCCCTACAACGTCTCATTCGCGGGCGGCACGATCGGCGCGGGCGGGACCTTCAGTCTCTACGCCCTGGACAATGTGACCTCCGCCAGCACGACCTTCACCGCCACCGGCGCCTTCTCGATCGCCGCGGACGACAATCTCACGCTCAATGCCGGCACGGTCGTGACCGACGGCTCCGCCCTCACGCTGCTGGCCGACGCCGGCACCGGCCTGCAGGGCGCCCTGGCGCTGGCTTCCGGGGTCACCATCACCGACCCGAGTTCCACCGTGACCCTCTCCGGCTACACTGTTGCCAACAGCGCCACCATCTCCGCGTCCCACGTTACTACGACTCCTGGTCACTGATATGTCTTTCAAGCTCCCAGGATTTTCGGTGGTCGCGGCGATTGTCGGGTTTTTGCTTTGCCCGGCGGTCATGCGGGCGCAGGTGGCCGGGGCGCCCACCAACGTCACCGGTTCCGGCCTGAACGGCCAGGCGCTCGTCAGTTTCACGGCGCCGGCGTCCCACGGCGGCAGCGCGATCACCAGCTACACCGTGACCGCCACGCCCTCGATCAGCGGCGCCCCGTACTCGACCGTGACGGCCAGCGGCTCCAAGTCGCCCATTTTGGTCACCGGCCTGTACGATTTTTCGCCGCCCACTTACAACGCCCTGTACACCTTCACCGTCACGGCCAACAACACCAGCGGAGCCGGCCCGGCGTCCGCCGCCAGCCCAGCGGTGGTCATGAGCTCCGATATCCCCACTGCGCCCCCCATCGGCACTGCCGTCACCGCCGGCGGCGCCGTGGTGGTCAATTTTAGCCAGCCGGTCAATGCCAACAGCGGAGGGGTCGCCACCATCACCGGCTACATCGCGACCGCCAGCCCGGGGGGATCCCAGGCCGCGAGCTCGCAAACCCCCATCATCTTCGCTCCCGGCCAGCTGACTCCGGGGGTCAGCTATACCTTCGTGGTCAACTCCCAGATCTCCTCCGGGGGCGGCATTGGCGATTTCTCGACGGCGTCCAATGCCGTGACGCCGGTGGCCGCGCCGGATACCCCGACCGGCATCTCGGCCACCGCCGGCGATGGCGAGGCGACGATCACCTTTACCGCGGCGACGACCGGTGGAACTCCCACCGGGTACACGGCGATTTCCAGCCCCGGCGGTTTGACGGGCACCAGCGTCGGCACGGGCACGAGCATCACCGTGAGCGGCCTGACCAATGGCACGGCCTACACCTTCAAGGTCACCGCCGTCAATTCCTCGGGCGACAGCGCCGCGACGGCCGCCTCCAATTCCGTGACCCCCAGCGGCGCCACCCCCGTGGTCGCGCCCACCGGCAAACCGGGCGCGCCGACCGACGTCATCGGGATCGGGGCACCCGGCCAGCCCACCTACGTTTACTTCAATCCCCCGACCACCAATGGAGAAGCCGCCATCACCAACTACACGGCGACGGCGGGAGACGGGACTAGCACGGTGCAGGAGAGCGGCTCCTCCTCTCCGATCGAGTTTCCCGTGGGCTCCCTGACCGAAGGATCCGCGTGGACCTTCACGGTCTATGGCACCAACGCCGCCGGCGCGGGCACCCTCTCGGCCGTGTCGGACGACTCGGTGACCCCCGCGGCGATCCCGGCGGCACCGGCCGTCTATTCTGCCACCGCTGAGCCCTATGCTTCGACCTACCAATATTCAGTGTACCTAGACCTGTTTGAGGCTGCGGGCAATCCCCCGTTGGCTGGCTACGAAGTGCTGGCCAGCCCGGGGCAGATCGTCAGCACGAGCGGGAGCGCGGGCACGTTCAATCTGGGGGGCACCGATTATTACTCGCCCACTTATGTCAATGTGGGCGGCCTGACCTATGGCTCGATGTACAGCATGCAGGCGGCGGCGATTGGGGCCGCCGTCGGCACGTTTGCTCCCGTGCCCGATGGGCCGTTCATTCCCATCGCGCCGCCCGACCCGCCCAGCCCGGTCATTGCCACGGCCGGCAACGGCCAGGCCACGCTGAATTTCAGCATCCCGCCCTATAATGGCGGCACCCCGATCACCGGCTATACCGCGACCTCCAGCCCGGGTGGCATCACCGCATCCAGCACCGGCGCCGCTCCGGGCATCGTGGTCACCGGTCTGACCAACGGGACGACCTACACCTTCACCGTCACCGCCACCAACGGCACCGACACCAGTGTGGCCTCCCTGGCCTCCAATGCGGTGACACCCTCCGGCAGCGCGTCGGACTCCTCGATCGCGTCGGGCACGGCGCCCGGGGCGCCCACCAGTGTCGTGGCGGCGACCAGCGCCGACCAGATGCTGGTCACTTTCGGACCCCCGACGACCAGTGGCAGCAGCGCGATCACCAGTTACACGGTCACTTCCAACCCGGGGAATATCTCCCTGGTCGTCCCCGCTCCGCAGCCGGTGACGCAGGCTGCGGTCCCGGGCGCGCCGACCGGCGTCGCGGGCACGCCGGGCGACGGCCAGGTGACGCTCACCTTCAGCGCTCCGGCTTCCAATGGCGGCAGTGCCATCATCGGCTACTACGCCACGTCAAGCCCGGGCGGAATCACCGGCACGAGCATCGGCGCGGCCACCAGCATCAACCTGAGCGGGCTGACCAACGCCACCGGCTATACCTTCACGGTTTACGCCATCAATGCCGCCGGCGTCGGGCCGGCGTCCGCGGCTTCGGCCACGCTGACCCCGCTGGGCTCGACGCCGATCGCGGCTCCGACCACCACGCCGGGGACGCCGACCGATGTGGTCGCTGTGCCGGGCAATGGCTCGGCCACCGTCACTTTTGTCCCGTCGGTCACCGATGGCAGCACGGCGATCACCGGCTACACCGCCACCGCCACCCCGACTTCCGGCGCCGGCGGTCAGGTGATGGGCACCAGCAGCGGCGCCACGCCCAGCATCACGGTGAGCGGGCTGACCAACGGCACCGGCTACACCATCACGGTGACCGCGACCGACGCCGCCGGTGACGTCAGCTTCGCTTCGGATCCTTCCAATTTGGTGGTGCCCGGTTACGCGGGCAGCGCGGTCTTCACCGGATTGACCGCGGGGACGGGCTACACCTTTACGGCCACTGCCACCAATGGCTACGGCACCAGCTCGGCCTCGGCGGCTTCGACCTCGGTGAGCCAGGGCCAGCTGCCCGGCGCGCCGACCGGTGTCACTGCCACCCCCGGTGCCGGCGAGGTGACCCTCAGCTTCACGGCGCCGGCGACTGGCAACAATATCACGGGCTATGAGGCCACCACGCCGGATGGCATCACCGGCACGAGCGTCGGCTCCAACCCCAGTATCGTGGTAAGCGGCCTGGCCAATGGCACGCCCTACACGTTTACGATTACCGCCACGAATGCCGCGGGCACCGGTCCCGCCACGGCGGCCACCAGTGCCGCGACCCCCACCGGAGCCAATCCGGTCGCCGCGCCGACCGCCGTGCCGGGCGCGCCGACCAACGTGGTCGGCAATCCCTCCAGCGGCCAGATCTTCGTCAATTTCAACGCGCCCACCACCAATGGCGAACTGGCGATCACGAGCTATAAAGTAACCGCGACCTCGCCCACGGGCACGACCGCGACGGCGACGGGCTCCGCCCCGCCCATCACGGTATCGGGTCTGACCAATGGAACCCCCTATGTCCTGACTGTCACCGCCACCAATCCCAGCGGGACGAGTGCGGCCTCCGCCGTGTCGGCGCCGGTCACTCCGACCACGACGCCGGGCGCGCCCGCCCACATCACCGGGGTCGGGGCTGCGGGTCAGGCGTCGGTCAGTTTTGTCGCCCCGCCCGATGACGGCGGCAGTCCGGTGACCGGTTATCTGGTGACCGCCACGCCCGCGGCCGGCACGCCGCTGACGACCGCGCTGGGCGACGCCTCGCCAATCGTGGTCACGGGGCTGACCAATGGCACCACCTACACGTTCGCGGTCCAGGCCGCCAATGCGAACGGCTTCGGCCAGTCCTCCAATTCTTCGGCCGCCGTGACCCCGGGCGGCCCGCCGGACGCGCCGACGATCGGCACCGCGACCGCCGGCAATGGCCAGGCGATGGTTTCCTTCACCGCGGGGGCCGACAATGGCAATGCCATCACCGGCTTCACCGTGACGGCGACGCCGTCGTCCGGGCCGACCGTGACTGCAACCGGCGGGTCTTCGCCGATCACGGTCACCGGCCTGACCAATGAGGTCGCCTACACCTTCACGGTCACCGCCACCAATGCCGACGGCACCAGCGCCTCCTCCTCGGCGTCGTCCTCCGTGACCCCGGCCGGGTCGGCGGTCGCACCCACCAACGTCACCGCCGTGGCAGGCAGCGGCCAGGCGACGATCAGCTTTACCGCCCCGACCGACACCGGTTCCTCCAATTATACCATCACCGGCTACACCGCCACCTCGAGCCCGGGCGGACTCACCGGCACGAGCGTGGGCAACACGCCCAGCGTCACCGTGACCGGCCTGACCAATGGCACCGCCTACACTTTCACGGTTACCGCCACCAACTCGGGCGCGTTTGTCAGCCTGCCGTCCGCGGCGTCCAACGCCGTCATCCCGGGTGCGGTGCCGGGAGCGCCCACCGGAGTCTCGGGGACGCCGGGCAACGGCCAGGTCACGCTGAGTTTCACCGCACCGGGCAACAACGGAGGCAGCGCAATCACCGGTTACACCGCCACCTCGAGCCCGGGCGGGATCACCGGCACGAGCATCGGGGCGACGAACAGCATCGTCGTGTACGGGCTGACCAACGGCACCGGCTATACCTTCACGGTCACCGCCACCAACGCCATCGGCACCAGCGCAGCCTCCTCGGCCTCGTCCGCGGTGTTTCCGGTCGGGCCGCCGGGTGCGCCCACCACGGTCACCGGCATGGCGGGCAACGGCCAGGTGACGCTCAGTTTTGCCGCTCCGTCGAATAACGGCGGCAGCGCCGTGACCGGATACACGGCTACCTCCAGCCCCGGACTCAAGACGGGCGCGAGCGTGGGGACCGCCACCAGCATCACCGTAACCGGCTTGACCAACGGGACGGCCTACACCTTTACGGTCACCGCCACCAATGCGCTGGGGACGAGCGCTCCGTCCACCGCCTCCGGCGCCCTGACTCCGTATACGCTGCCGGGCGCGCCCACCAACGTGGTCGGCACGCCGGGCAATGGCCAGGTGACGCTTAATTTTACCGCGCCGGCCAACAACGGCAGTGCGATCACCGGCTATACCGCCACCTCGAGCCCGGGTAACTTCACGGGCACGAGCGTCGGCCCCGCCACCAGCATTGTGGTGAGCGGGCTGAGCAACGGCACGCCCTACACCTTCACGGTTACGGCCGCCAATCTCGCCGGCACGGGCTCCGCCTCCAGCGCCTCCGCGTCCGTGACCCCGGCCGCGCCGCCGGGCGCGCCCACCACTGTGGCGGGCACCTCCGGCAATGGCCAGGTCTCGCTCACCTTCAACGCCCCGGCGAGCAATGGCGGCAGCGCGATCACCGGCTACATTGCGACCTCCAGCCCGGGCGGCATCACCGGCACGAGCGCCGGCAATACGCCCGCGATCACGGTGACCGGCCTGACCAACGGGGCCAGCTACACCTTCACCGTGGCCGCCATCAATGCGGCGGGAACCGGAACTTCGTCCAGCGCCTCCGGCGCCGTGGTGCCGGCCACCGTGCCGGGCGCGCCCACCGGGGTGACCGGCGCGGCGGGCAACGCCCAGGTGACCCTAAGTTTCACGGCGCCGGCCTCCACGGGCGGCAGCGCGATCCTTCACTATACCGCGACCTCGAGCCCGGGCAATTTCACCGGCACGAGTTCGGGTGCGACCCCGAGCATTGTCGTGAGCGGTCTGACCAACGGCACCGCTTACACCTTCACCGTCACCGCCACCAACAGCGCCGGCACGGGCGCGGCCTCGGCGGCGTCCGCCACCGTGACCCCGGCCATCGTCGCGGCCGCGCCCACCAATGTCGTGGCCACCTACGGCAACGGGCAGGCGACGCTCAGCTTCACCGCCTCGGTAACGAACGGCAACCCGATCACCGGCTACACCGCGACCTCGAGCCCGGGCGGATTTACGGGGACGAGCGTCGGCAATGCCACGAGCATCACGGTGACTGGACTGACCAATGGAACCAGCTACACCTTCACGGTCACGGCCACCAACGTCGCGGGGGTCAGCCTGGCCTCGTCGCCCTCCAATGCCGTCGTCCCGGCCACGTTGCCGGGCGCTCCGACTGCGGTGTCGGGCACGGCCGGCAACGGCCAGGTGACACTTTCTTTCGCCGCTCCGGCCAATAACGGAGGCAGCGCGGTCACCGGCTACACCGCGACGTCGAGCCCGGGCGGGCTGGTCGGGACGAGCTCTGGCGCCGCCACCAGCATCGTGGTCAGCGGTCTGACCAATGGCACCGCTTACACCTTCACCGTCTATGCCACCAATGGCGTCGGGCCCGGCGCGGCCTCCGCCGCCTCCAGCGCGGTGATTCCGGACACCGTGCCCGGTGCTCCCACCGGGGTGGTCGGAACGTCCGGCAATGGCCAGGTGACGTTGGCCTTCACCGCCCCGGCATCCAACGGCGGCAACGCCATCACGGGATACACGGCGACGTCGAGCCCCGGCGGCCTCACCGGCAGCAGCGTGGGCGCTGCGACGAGCATCGTGGTCAGCGGCCTGACTAATGGGACTGCCTACACCTTCACGGTCACTGCCACCAACGGCGTCGGGCCCGGTGCGGCTTCCACCGTCTCCAGCGCGGTGACTCCGGCGACGCTGCCGGGTGCGCCCACTCTCGTCACCGGCACCCCGGGCAACGGCCAGGTGAGCCTCAGCTTCACCGCGCCGGCTTCCACCGGGGGCAGCGCGATCACCGGCTACACCGCGACGTCCAGCCCGGGTGGATTCACCGGCACGAGCAGTGGCGCCACGCCGAGCATTACCGTCAGCGGCCTGACCAATGGCACCGCCTACACCTTTACGGTCACCGCCACCAACGGAGTTGGGACCGGTGCGGCTTCCACCGCTTCCAGCGCCGTCACGCCGGTCACGGTCCCGGGCGCGCCGACGGCGGTCGCGGGCACGCCCGGCAGCGGCCAGGTGACGCTCAGCTTCACCGCGCCGGCCGTCACTGGCGGCAGCGCGATCACGGGTTATACCGCCACCTCGAGTCCGGGCGGAATCGTCGGCGGCAGTGTCGGCGCCGCCACCAGCATCGTGGTGAGCGGGCTGACCAACGGGACCTCCTATACCTTCACGGTCACGGCGACCAATGGCAATGGGACCGGCGCCGCTTCCCTGCCTTCCGCAGTCGTGACCCCGGTCAGCGTGCCGGGCGCACCGACGAGCGTCGTGGGCACGCCCGGCAATGGCCAGGTGACGCTCAACTTCACCGCCCCGGCCAACACCGGCGGCAGTGCGATCACCGGCTACACCGCGACGTCAAGTCCGGGCGGATTCACCGGCACGAGCACCGGGACCTCGCTGGTGGTGAGCGGCCTGACCAACGGCACCACCTACACCTTCACGGTCGCCGCGATCAATGCCGTTGGCACCGGGACGACGGCTTCTTCCGGGAGCGTGACCCCGGTCAGCGTGCCGGGCGCGCCGACCAGCGTCGTGGGCACGCCCGGCAATGGCCAGGTGTCGCTCACCTTCACCGCCCCCACGGCCACGGGTGGCAGCGCGCTCACCGGCTACACCGCCACCGCGAGCCCCGGCGGACTCACGGGGACCAGCAATGGCACCGCCACCAGCATCGTGGTGAGCGGCCTGACCAACGGGGTCGCCTATACCTTCACCGTGACCGCCGCCAATGGCGTCGGCTCCAGCGCCGCTTCCGCGGCGTCGGCGGCCGTGACTCCTGCCACCTACGCGGGCGCGCCCACCGGCGTGGTCGGCGTGGCGGGCAATGGGCAGGTGACGCTTAACTTCAGCGCCCCGGCCTCCAACGGCGGGAGCGCGATCACCGGTTACACCGCCACGTCCAGCCCGGGCAACGTCACCGGCTCGAGCGTCGGCGCGGCCACCAGCATTGTGGTCAGCGGCCTGACCAATGGCACGGCCTATACCTTCACGGTCACCGCCACCAACGGGGTGGGGGCCGGCGCGGCCTCGTCGCCTTCGGCCGCAGTGACCCCGGCCACGGTGCCGGGCGCGCCCACTGCCGTGAGCGCGGTGATCGGCAACGGCCAGGTGACGCTCAGCTTCACCGCCCCGGCGGTCACCGGCGGCAGCGCGGTCACCGGCTACACCGCGACCTCGAGCCCGGGCGGGTTCACCGCGACAAGCGTGGGCGCGGCCACCAGCATCGTGGTCGGCGGCCTGACGAATGGGACCTCCTACACCTTCACGGTCACCGCCACCAATGCCGCGGGCACCGGCGCCGCCTCGTCCGCCTCCACCGCCGTCACGCCGGCCACCCAGCCGGGCGCCCCCACCTCCGTGGTGGCCACCGCCGGCAACGGCCAGGCGACCCTGACCTTTACCGCTCCCGCCGCCACCGGCGGCGACCCGATCACCGGCTACACGGCGACCTCGAGCCCGGGCGGACTCACCGCCAGCAGCGTGGGCGCGGCCACCAGCATCACGGTGACCGGACTGACCAATGGCACCACCTACACCTTCACGGTCACTGCGAGCACCACGGTCGGCGCCGGCGCGGCCTCCGCCGTCTCCAATGCCGTGATTCCGATCACGGTGCCCGGCGCCCCGACCGGCGTTGCCGCGGCGGCCGGCAACGGGCAGGTGACACTGACCTTCACCGCCCCGGCATCCAATGGCGGAAGTGCCATCACCGGGTACACGGCAACGTCGAGCCCGGGCGGCCTGACCGGCACCAGCACCGGCGCCACCCCGAGCATCGTGGTGAGCGGCCTGACCAATGGCACGGCCTACACTTTCACGGTCACCGCCACGAATGCGTCGGGCACGAGCGCCGCTTCGACGGCCTCCACCGCCGTCACTCCCTTCACCGTGCCGACCGCGCCCGTCGGGGTCTCCGGCACGGCGGGTAATGGCCAGGTGACGCTGACCTTCACCGCCCCGGCCTCCAATGGCGGCAGCGCCATCACCGGTTACACGGCCACCTCCAACCCGAGCGGGATCACCGGGACGAGCGTCGGCACGGCCACCACGATCGTGGTGAGCGGCCTGACCAACGGCACCGCCTACAGCTTCACGGTCACCGCCACCAACGGCGCCGGCGTCGGCGCCGCCTCCACCTCTTCCCCGGTCTCGATTCCGTTCGCGGCGGCGGGCGCCCCCACCGCGGTCGTCGCCACGCCGGGCAATGGCCAGGTGACGCTCAGCTTTGGCGCCGCGGCTCAGAACGGCAGCGCGATCACCGGGTACACGGCGACGTCCAGCCCGGGCGGCATCACCGGCACCAGCGTGGGCAATGCCACCAGCATCACGGTCACCGGGCTGACCAACGGAACCAACTACACCTTCACCGTCACCGCCACCAACGGGGCCGGGGCGGGTGCGCCGTCCTCTCCGTCCAACGCGGTGACGCCGTTCACCGCGGCGGGCGCGCCCACCAGCGTGGTCGCCACGGCCGGCAACGGCCAGGCCACGCTCGCGTTCAGCGCGCCGGCGAGCACCGGCGGCAGCGCGATCACCGGCTATACCGCCACCTCGAGCCCGGGCGGATTCACCGGCAGCAGCGTCGGTGCCGCCACCAGCATCACGGTGACCGGCCTGGCCAATGGCACCTCCTATACCTTCACGGTCACGGCCAGCAATGCCGCCGGGGTGGGGGCGGTCTCCGCCGCTTCCAATGCCGTGATTCCGACGACGGTGCCGGGCGCGCCGACCGGTGTGGTCGGCACCTCGGGCAACGGGCAGGTGACGCTCAATTTCACCGCCCCGGCGAATAATGGCGGCAGCGCCGTGACCGGCTACACGGCGATTTCGAGCCCCGGCAACATCACCGGCACGAGTGTCGGCGCCGCCGCCAGCATCGTGGTGAGCGGCCTGACCAATGGCACGGCCTACACCTTCACGGTCACCGCCACGAACGGAGCCGGCACCAGCGTCGCCTCCGCGGCGTCGGCGGCCGTGACCCCGGCCACGGTGCCGGGCGCGCCGACCAACGCGGTCGCCACGGCCGGCAATGCGCAGGCGACGATCGCCTTCAATACCCCGGCTTCCACCGGGGGCAGCGCGATCACCGGCTACACCGCGACCTCGAGTCCGGGCGGGTTGACTGGGTCCAGCGTCGGCACCGCCACCAGCATCACGGTGAGCGGCCTGAGCAATGGCACTTCCTATACCTTCACCGTCACGGCCACGAATTCCGCCGGGACCGGATCCGCCTCGGTCGCCTCCAACGCCGTGGTCCCGGTCACGGTGCCGGGCGCCCCGACCGCCGTCTCCGGCGTGGCGGGCAACGGCCAGGTGACGCTCAGCTTCACCGCGCCGGCTTCCACCGGCGGCAGCGCGATCACCGCCTACACCGCCACCTCCAGCCCGGGCGGCTTCACCGGCACGAGCACGGGCTCCCCGCTGGTCGTGAGCGGGCTGACCAATGGCGTTTCCTACACCTTCACCGTGACCGCCACCAACGCGGCGGGGACCGGCACGTCGTCAAGCGCCTCCGCGGCGGTCGTTCCCACCACGGCGCCGGGCGCGCCGACCGGTGTGGTCGGCACGCCGGGCGCCGGCCAGGTGACGCTCAGCTTCACAGCCCCAGCGAACACGGGCGGCAGCGCGATCACCGGCTACACCGCGACCTCGAGTCCGGGCGGGATCACCGGGACCAGCGTCGGCGCCGCCACCAGCATCACCGTCAGCGGCCTGACCAATGGCACCGCCTACACCTTCACCGTGACCGCGACCAACGGCACCGGCACCGGGGCCGCCTCGGCCGCCTCCGCCAGCGTGATTCCGGCGGCCACGCCGGGCGCGCCGACCGGTGTCGTGGGCACGTTTGGCAACGGCCAGGTGACGCTCGCCTTCAGCGCGCCGGCCAGCACGGGCGGCAGCGCGATCACCGGCTACACCGCCACGTCCAGCCCCGGCAATTTCACCGGGTCCAGCGTCGGCGCCGCGACGAGCATTGTCGTGAGCGGATTGGCCAACGGCACCTCTTATACTTTCACCGTCACCGCCACCAACGCCGCGGGCGTGGGTGCCGCCTCGGCTCCTTCGGCGGCCGTGGTTCCGGCCACCGTGGCAGCCGCGCCGACCGGCGTGGTGGCGACCGCAGGCAACGGCCAGGCGACCCTCGCCTTCAACGCCCCGGCGAGCACGGGCGGCAGCGCAGTCACCGGCTACACCGCCACCGCCAGCCCGGGCGGATTCACCGGGGCGAGCGCCGGCGCGGCCACCAGCATCACGGTGTCCGGCCTGACCAACGGGACGTCCTACACCTTCACCGTCACCGCCTCCAACGCCGCGGGCGCCAGCGCCGCCTCTTCCCCCTCCAACGCGATCGTTCCGGCCACGGCGCCGGGCGCGCCGACCAATGTGGTCGCGACGGCGGGCAATGCCCAGGCGACGCTTAATTTCAGCTCTCCGACGTCCACCGGCGGCAAGCCGGTCACCGGCTATAGCGCGGTCTCGAGCCCCGGCGGCCTCACCGGCACGAGCACGGGGACGACCCTGGTCGTAACCGGCCTGACCAACGGGACAGCCTACACCTTCACGGTCACCGCCACCAACGCCGCGGGCACCGGCACCGCCTCCGCCGCCTCGAACTCCGTGACTCCCGCCACCGTGCCCGGTGCGCCCACCAGCGTGGTCGGCACGGCCGGCAACGGCCAGGTCTCGCTCGCGTTCACCGCCCCGGCGAGCACGGGCGGCAGCGCGATCACCAGCTATACCGCCACCTCCAATCCGGGCGGCGTGATCGGCACGGGCTCTGGATCGCCCTTGGTGGTCACCGGCCTGACCAATGGCGTCGCCTACACCTTTACGGTCACCGCCACCAACGCCGCCGGCGTCGGTACGGCCTCGGCGGCCTCCAGCTCCGTGACCCCCGACACGGTGCCGGGCGCGCCGACCAATGTCGTGGCGACCGCCGGCAACGCCCAGGCGACGCTCGCCTTCAGCGCTCCGTCCTCCAATGGCGGCAACGCGATCACCGGATACACCGCCACCTCGAGCCCGGGCGGGCTCACCGGCACGAGCACGGGCGCGGCCACCAGCATCGTCGTGAACGGGCTGACCAACGGCACCGCCTACACCTTCACGGTCACCGCGACCAACGGCATTGGGAACAGCATCGCCTCCGCCGCGTCCAACGCGGTGACCCCGGCCGCGGCGCCCGGCGCGCCGACCAGCGTGGTCGCGACGGCGGGCAACGGCCAGGCGAGCCTCGCCTTCAGCGCGCCGGCCAGCACCGGCGGCAGCGCGATCACCAGCTACACCGCCACCTCCAATCCGGGTGGGCTGACCGGCACGAGCGTGGGTTCGGCCACGAGCATCGTCGTCAGTGGTCTGGCCAATGGGACCAGCTACACCTTTACCGTCACCGCAACGAATGCCATCGGGACCAGCGCTCCCTCCGCCGTATCCAACGCGGTGACCCCCGCCGCGGTCCCGGGCGCCCCGACCGGCGTGGTGGGCAGCGCGACGGGCAGCGGCCAGGTGACGCTCACCTTCACGGCGCCGACCGTCACGGGCGGCAGCGCGATCACCGGCTACACCGCCACCTCGAGCCCGGGCGGGCTCACCGGCGCGAGCACGGGCGCCGCGACCAGCATCGTCGTGAGCGGCCTGACCAACGGAACCACCTACACTTTCACGGTTACCGCCACCAATGCCGCCGGCACCGGACCCGCTTCCGCCTCGTCCAATGCCGTCGCGCTGTCCGCCGTGGCGGGCGCGCCCACCGGCGTGTCCGTGGTGGCGGGCAATGGCCAGGCGACGGTCAGCTTCACCGCCCCGACCAGCACGGGCGGAGCCACGATCACCGGCTACACCGTGACCGCCACGCCGGCGTCGGGACCGGCGGTGACTGCGACCGGCACGTCCTCGCCCATCCTGGTGACCGGGTTGACCAACGGCGTGGCCTACACCTTCACGGTGACGGCGACCAACAGCGTCGGCACCAGCGCGACCTCTTCGGCCACGGCGGCGGTGACCCCCGCCACGGTGCCCGGCGCCCCGACCGGCGTCACGGCGGTCGCCGGCAACGCCCAGGCGGTCGTCTCCTTCACCGCTCCGGCCTCCAACGGGGGCGCGGCCATCACCAGCTACACGGTCACCGCCACCCCGGGCACGGGCTCGACGGTGTCCGGCAGCGGCTCGGCCTCGCCCGTCACCGTCACCGGCCTGGCCAATGGCGTCAGCTACACCTTCACCGTCACGGCGACCAATAGTGCCGGGACCGGGGCCGCCTCCACCGCTTCCGCGGCCGCGACCCCCCAGACCGCGCCCAGCGCTCCGACCGCCGTCACGGCGGCGTCCGGCAGCGGCCAGGCGGTGGTCAGCTTCACCGCTCCCGCGAGCAACGGCGGCTCGGCCATCACCGGATATACGGTGACGGCCACCCCGGCCACCGGCCCGGCCGTCACGGCCTCCGGCGCCTCGTCGCCGATCACGGTCACCGGCCTGACCAACGGCGTCGCCTACGCCGTCACGGTCACCGCCACGAATGCCGCCGGCACGGGCGCCGCCTCTGTTTCCTCAGCCGTCACGCCGCTCGCGGTGCCCGGGGCGCCGACCGGCGTGTCGGGCGCGGCCGGCAATGGCCTGGCGACGGTCAGCTTCACCGCCCCGACCTCCACGGGAGGCGCCGCGATCACCAGCTACACCGTGACCGCGACCCCGGCGACCGGGACGGCCATCACCGCGACGGGCGCGTCTTCGCCGGTGGTCGTGACCGGTCTGTCTGAATTCAGCTCGTACACATTTACGGTGGCTGCGACCAACAGCGTGGGCACGGGGCCGGCCTCGTCGGCCTCCGCCGCCGTGACCCCGGAGGGGCCGCCCACCATCACCGCGCAGCCGGTGAGCCAGACGGTGAATTCCGGCTCGGCGGCCAGCTTCACCGTCACGGCCGCGGGCACGGCGCCCCTGAGCTTCACCTGGCAGCAGAGCGGCAACGCCGTCACCAGCGGGGTCGTCAGCTCCGGCACCACCTCCACCCTGACGATCAGCAGCGCCCAGTCGGCCAATGCCGGGAGCTACACCGTGCTCGTCACCAATGCCTTCGGCCAGGCGACGAGCAACACGGCGATGCTCACCGTCAACCTGACCGGCACGGCGCCCGCCATCACCCAGCCGATCGCGAACCAGACCGTGACTGCGGGCGCGACGGTCACCTTTACCGTCACCGCCACCGGCACGGCGCCCCTGAGCTATGCCTGGACCCAGAATGGCACCGCGATCACGAGCGGCGTCGCCAGTAGCGGCGGGACCTCGACCCTGACCCTCGCCAATGTGACGACCGCCAGCAGCGGCACCTACAACGTGGTCGTCAGCAACAGCCTGGCCACGGCCAGCAGCACGGCGAGCCTGACGGTCAACCCGCCGGTCATCGCCCCGGTCATCGTCAGTTCCCTCACGGCCGCCGGCACGCTCAATTCCGCCTTCTCCTATACGATCGTCGCGGCCAACACCCCGACCAGCTTCACCGCGACGGGCCTGCCCGCCGGGCTGACCCTGAATACGACGACCGGCGCCATCACGGGGACACCCACCGCCGCCGGCACCTTCACGGTGACCCTGGGGGCCACCAACACCGGCGGCTCGGGCAGCGCGACCCTGACCCTGACGATCCAGCAGCCGGTGCCCGTGATCAACAGTTCGGCGGCGGCGATCGGCCGGGTCGGCGCGACCTTTGCCGGGTACACCATCACGGCGAGCAATTCGCCCACCTCGTTCAGCGCGACCGGGCTGAGCGGCAGCGGGCTGACGCTGAGCGGCGCGGTCATTTCCGGAACGCCCACGGCCTCGGGCACCTTCACGGTCAACCTCACCGCGACCAACAGCGCCGGCGCGAGCGCGGTCTTCCCCCTGACCCTCACGATCTCGCCCTCGCTCAGCGTGCCGGTCGTGACCGGCAGCGCGACCGCCAGCGGCACCGCCGGCCAGGCCTTCACGCCTTACACGATCGCGGCGAGCAATACTCCGACCTCGTTCAGCGCAACCGGCCTGCCCGCCGGGCTCACGGTCAATGCCTCGACCGGCGTCATTTCCGGGACCCCGACGGTGTCCGGGACCTTCACCGTGCTGGTGGCCGCCAGCAATGCCTCCGGCACCGGCCCGACCCTGCAGCTCACGATCACCATCGCCCCGGCGGCGGCCGCGCCGGTCATCAGCAGCAACCTGAGCGCGGGTGCCACCTATGGCGTCGCCTTCTCCTACACGATCGCGGCGAGCAATACTCCGACCTCGTTCAGCGCGACCGGTCTTCCGGCCGGGCTGAACCTCAGCGGCGCGGTCATCTCCGGCACCCCGACGGCGGCGGGCACCTTCAACGTCACCCTGGGAGCCACCAATGGTGCCGGCACGGGCACGGCGACCCTGGTCCTCAACGTCGCGGCCGGGTTCGCGGTGCCGGCGATCTCGAGCAGCTCGCAGGCCTCCGGCCAGGTCGGCGCCTCGTTCACCTACACGATCCTGGCCAACAACACCCCGACGCTCTTCACCGCGACGGGCCTGCCCGGCGGATTGGCGCTGTCGGCCACCTCGGGGGTCATCTCCGGGACGCCCGCGGCGGCCGGCACCTACACCGTGCGGCTCACGGCCAGCAATGCCGCCGGGACCGGCCAGCCCTTCACCCTGACGCTCACGGTCGCCGCCGCCACCGCCTCGCCGTCGATCACGAGCGCCGCCTCGGCCAGCGGCACGGCGGGCGTCCTCTTCAGCTACACCATCACGACCAGCGTCGCGGCCACGAGCTATGCGGCGACGGGCCTGCCCGCCGGCCTCGCGCTCAACCCGCTCACCGGGGTGATTACCGGCACGCCCGGCACCGCCGGCACGTACCTGGTCACGATCACGGCGAGCAATGCCACCGGGTCCAGCGCGCCGCTGAGCCTGCTGATCGCGATCGGCGCGGCCGCCCAGGCGCCGTCGATCACCAGCTCCATCACCGCGGCGGGCACCCAGGGTGCCAGCTTCACCTACACCATCACCGCGACCAACATGCCCTCGTCGTCACCGCTGCCCGCCGGCGACGTCTATGCGGCGACCGGGCTCCCGGCGGGCCTGGGGCTCAATCCGGCGACCGGGGTCATCTCGGGCGCGCCGACAGCCGTGGGCACCAGCACGGTCGTCCTCACCGCCACCAATGGCGTCGGGACGAGCAGCGCGGTTAACCTCACCCTCACGATCAATCCGGCGCCCAATGCCCCGACGATCACCAGCGGCAACACCGCCGCGGCCGCGGTCGGCACCGCCTTCGCCTACCAGATCAGCTCGACCCCCGCGGCGACGAGCTACGCGGTCACGGGCAGTCCCGTCTGGCTCGGGATCAACACTTCCTCCGGGCTCCTCTTCGGTACGCCCAACGGCGCTCCGGGCACGTACACCGTGCTCCTGACGGCGACCAACACTGTCGGCACGAGCGCACCGCTCACCCTCACCGTCACGGTGGGCGCGGCCGCCGGGACTCCGGTGGTGACCAGCTCGACTTCGCCCGCGGCGGGCACGGCCCAGACGAGCTATCCGGACACCGCGGCCGGCGCCCTCTACCAGATCCAGGCGCTGCCCAGCACCCAGATCCAGTACTATTTCGTCAGCGGCGCGCTGCCGGCCGGCCTGAGCCTGGATCCGGCTTTGGGGCTGATCTACGGCACGCCCACCGTGCCCGGCACCTACACGGTCTCCGTGGGCGCCGCCAACGCGGTCGGCATCGGCGCGACCGCGGCGGTCACCCTCACGATCAACGCGGCCGTCGGCACGCCGCAGATCACCAATTCGGGCGGCTCCTCGAGCTCGGCCCTG